>Ga0315268_10000927_pt1 | contig 34140 bp, 26 predicted proteins | sample C1_top_MG_FD_204535 | JGI IMG/M metagenome (GOLD analysis project Ga0315268, IMG submission 204535) | Sediment microbial communities from Yellowstone Lake, YNP, Wyoming, USA - C1_top | ecosystem: Environmental > Aquatic > Freshwater > Lake > Sediment | place: USA: Wyoming | collected 2017-08-01
CCCCGACCGCGGAGACGCTGGACATCTTCCGGGGCATTCCGGGCAAATACCGGGAGTTGGCCGACTCCGCGGAGAAGGCCGGGGATCTCCGGAGGGCGTTGCTCTATCGAAAAGTCGTCAACGGCTTCTCGGCGGAGGACGCGGATGCCCGGGCGCACGTCGAACGTCTGGAGAGGAAGATCCGCGGGCAGGCCGACCGCCATTACCGGGCCGCCCTGGCGCTGGAGGAGAGCGGTGAAACGGCGAAGGCCATGCGGGAGTTCCTGGCCGTCCTCGTCCTTGATCCCGATCACGAGGCGGCGTTCCGGCGGGTGAAGAACGGAAAGAACGGGAAAAACGGAAAAAACGGAGGAGCGGAGGCGGAATCCCGTTCCTGGACGGTACGGAAGGGAGACACCTTGCGGAAGATCGCCGGCGAGGTGTACAGGGATCCCGACAAGGAGTTCCTGGTCGCCTATTTCAATAACCTTCCGAAAGGCTCCCCACTATCGATCGGGACCGAATTGCGACTACCGGACGTCGATACCACGTCGTCGTCAACGCCGGAAAAGGTACCCGGATATTCCCACCCGGACAAGGAAGCGAACGATCTCCGGAACGCGGCCCAACGGAAAGAGGACTTCGAGAGGAAACTTCGGGAGGCGGATGCCCATTACGCGGCGGGCATGCGCAGTTTCCTTGAGGAGGATCTGGATGGGGCGATCCGGGAGTGGGAGAAAACGCTCTCGCTCGATCCGGCCCACCCGAAGGCCCTCAGGGACATCGAGAAGGCAAGACGCCTGAAGGGGAAAATCGATCCTCCGAAGTGAACGGCCGGCGCTTAGTGCTGCGTTTCACAAATACGGTAACGTAGACGTAGGGCGCAGCGGGGGGTTCCACGAAGCGGCGTATGGAGCGAGGCAGGGATTGCGTCGAGCGGAATCGCAGTGAGCGGTCGAAGGTCGCGAGCGTAGCGGAGTGGAAGCCCCCCGCGAGCCCGGAGTCTGAGGTCCCCACCGTTATATGTTGCCGTATTTATGAATTGAAGCACTTAGCCGAAGAACTTCTTGAAAACCGATTTTTTCGCTCCGTCTTCCCCCTGGGGCGCGGGTGCGCCCGGGCCTTTCCCGGGAGAGGGTCCGGGAGCGGGGGGAGGAGCGGGCGAGGGTGACGCCGCCACCTCGGCGAACCGTCCTTCTCCCATGAACCGGAAGACGGGACCGCGCGGCCCGAGGGAAAGTTCGTCCTGGAGGTTCAGGGGAACCTGTGTCCCGACCGGCTGCCCGCCGACCTTGACGACCCCGAGGCCCGTCAGATCCTTGACCCAGTATTGGCCCTGCGCGAAGAAGATCTGGGCGTGCGTCTCCTGGATCCCCGGGAACGGCAGGACCAGTTCGCATTTCGTCCCGGTCCCGATCGTGACCGGAAGTTCCTTGAACGATCGCAGCGTCGGGCCGATCTGGACGATCATGGAGGTCTTCGTTTTTCCGACGGGTGGCGCGGGGGGCGGCGCCGCCCGTTCCTCCCGGGGCGCGGGCGGTGCGGTGCGGGGAGTTTCCACGCGGGGAGGCTCGGGCCGCGGGACCTCGGGTGTACGCGCGGGCTGACGGACCGGCGGAGGCGAAGGCGACGGGGGAGGCGCGGCGGCGACGGCCGGCGCTTCCTTCACCTCGGTCAGGAAGCTGACTTTGGGCCCGCCCTCGGCGAACGCAAGGACGTCGCCGCTCTTCAGGAACGTCTCCGTGATCCGTTTTCCGTTGACGAAGGTCCCGTTGGTGCTCTTGTCCACGAGACGGAACTGGTTTCCGTCCCGGACGATTTCGGCGTGCGTGCGGGAGAGGACCGTGACGTCGGCCGGGAACCGGACATGGCACGACGGGTGGCGGCCGACGAGGATCGACCCCTCCGCGAACTCCTGGATCTGCCCCTTCAACGGTCCGGAGAGGTGGATGAGCTGCACGACTATGATCGGTGGGCGTTTCATATAGGCAACGTCATCAATATGCCCCACGGGGCGGTCGGAGTCAACCCGGTGCCGCTGCGGCTTGACCTTTGTAGGAGGCGACGGATAAGGTATAAATGATGGATATGATCCGGATCGAATCGTGCGGCAGGACCGATGTCGGGATGCGCCGCTCCAACAATGAGGACGCGTTCGTCTCCTCCCCTGAACTGGGCCTGCTGGCCCTGGCGGACGGGATGGGAGGCGCGGCTTCCGGCGAGGTGGCCAGCGGCATCTTCGCGGACACCGTGAGGGAGCTCCTTTCCGCCGGGCCGCCGCCCACCGAAGAGGAGGCCGAGGAACTCGTCCGGAGAACGTTCCTCCTCGCCAATCAGCGCATCCGCGAACTGGCCGCCCGGGAGCCGACGCACAAGGATATGGGCTGCACGGGGGAGATGGTCGTTTTCACCGAGGAAGGTTACGTGGTGGGCCATGTCGGCGACAGCCGCATCTACCTGTTCCGGGGAGGCCGGCTCCGGCAGGTGACGAAGGACCACTCGTTCGTCCAGGAACAGGTCGATCAGGGGATGCTCACTGCCGAGCAGGCGAAGGTCCACGCGTATCGTCACATGATCCTGCGGGCCGTCGGGATCCACGATTCGCTGGCCGTCGACCTGATCTCCGGGAAAGCATACTCCGGCGATCTCTTCATGCTCTGTTCGGACGGTCTCTCCGACATGGTCGAGGATCCCCATATCGAGGAGACGCTCGCGTCCGAACTCTCCCTCGAAGAGAAAGCGGACCGCCTGGTCCGGAATGCGTGCGACGCGGGAGGGCACGACAACGTGACCGTCGTGCTGGGTCTTGTTCTCCAGGTCGAATGATCGTCTCTTCGCGCCTTCCGCGAATCGCTCTCCTGCTCCTGGTCACGGTCCCCGCGTCGGGCGGGGAGCGCACCGCCGCCCACCCCGTGGATCTTCCCGCTCCGGAGACGGCCGCGCGGCTGGAGCGGTGCCTTGCGGCGTCCGGATTCGATGTCACGCGACGCGACACCCCGGGGGCGGAGATCCGGATCTTTGCTTCGCGGGGAGAGGACGTTCGGGCATTGCTCGTCTCCCCCCGCTCTCCCCTCGCGTCGGTCGTGGAGTGGGGACCGGGCGCGTGGGAGTCCCACGCGCCGGGAACTCCCGACGATCTGCGCGCCTGCATCGACCGTGGGGGAGCCCCGACGGAGGTCCTCGCGGGAGAGAAATTCGTGGTGTGCCTTCGGACGCGTCGCGATGGGCGTGAGATCCGCTTTTCCGGCCTGCTGATCGGCGCGGAAGGCACGATCGTTTCCACCGCGCACGACCTCGATCGGGTCGAGTCGGTCTCGGTCCACCTGCGCGACGGCCGGATCGTACCTGGCAGGATCGGGAAAAGAGATCCCTTGCGGGACCTGTCCCGGATCGATCTTCCGGAACCGGTTCCGGGATTTCCCGTTGAGGGGCGGGTTCGCGATCGCCTGACGGCAAACGAGCCGGTGTACTCCCTCGGTTGCACCGACGGTCGCGCGGTGCGCCTGCGGGAGGGGCGCGTGGGAGAGAACCCCCGCAAATCCGGCGGGATGCCCCTTTGGGAAGTCAGCATGGAGACGATCCCCGGGAGCAGCGGGGGGCCCGCGTTCGACGCCGCGGGAAATCTGGCCGGGCTCGTCAAGGGAAGGTTCCGTGGGACGAAGGATCGGGGGTACCTGATCCCCGTCGGGACGATTCTCGAGTTCCTTGAAACGCCGAAACGAGGGAATTGATGAATTACGGTAGATACAAGGTCCTCGAGGAACTGGGCCAGGGATCGATGGGAATCGTCTACAAGGCCCACGACCCCAATCTCGACCTGATCCTTGCCGTCAAGGTCCTTCGTCCCGAATGCCTCCAGGGCGAAACGCTGGTGAAGCGGTTCCTCGCCGAGGCCCGGGTCCTGGGCCGTCTCGATCACCCCAACATCGTTCGCGTCTACAACGTCGACGAGGACCAGGGGACGGTCTACATCGCGATGGAGTTTCTCGAAGGCGAGGCCCTGAACGACCTCGCGAAGAGGAAGCGGCTTTCCCCCGAAGAGATCGCCGACCTCGGCGCGACGATCGCCGAAGGGCTGGGATACGCCCACTCGAAAGGGATCGTCCATCGCGACGTCAAGCCGGGGAACATCCTGGTCCGGTCCGACGGAAAGCCGAAGATCACCGATTTCGGGATCGCCCGGATCGAGGACACCGCCGAGCACCTGAGAACGCAGGCGGGAGAGGTCCTCGGGACGCCGGCCTACATGTCGCCCGAGCAGGTGTTGAGCGAACCGGTCGACGGACGCTCCGACATCTTCTCCCTCGGCATCATCCTTTACGAGTTGTGCGCGGGGGAGCGTCCTTTCCGTGGCGATAGCCTCGGGGCGGTTTTCCAGGCGATCACGCAGGCGACCCCCGTTCCCCTGTCGGAACGGAACCCGGGGATTCCCGCGGTATTGGCGGATGCTGTGGAACGATGTCTCCGCAGAAATCCCGCGGAGCGGTTCCAGTCGGGGGAGGACCTCGCCGCCGCGCTTCGCGCCTGCTTCCGGAAAGAGAGTCCGGTCGAAGCCGCGGCGAAGGATTTGCCGGAGAGCGCGAAGAAGGGGACGCCCGCGTGGGTGTTCGCCGTCGCCCTGGCGGTGTTGGCCGCCATGGGCGGCGGGATCTACCATTTCACGCGGGGACGGGATGTTGCCCCCCCGGCGGCGCCGTCGGTTCCCGCCGCCGCTCCGAAGGGAGCCGCCGCGTCCTCCCTCCGTCTGTCGACCTCCCCGGCGGGGGCCCTCGTCTTCCTGGACGGGGCCTCGAAGGGGGAGACCCCGATCCGCCTGGAGGCGTCGCCGGGGAAGCACGAGGTCCGCGTCACGCTCGCCGGGTATGAGGAGTGGGAGGCCCAGGTGGACCTTGCCCGGGGGGCGGAAGTCCCGCTCGACGTGGAGTTGGTGCGCAGCGCCGTTCCCGCCCCGTCCATCGCGACTCCGAAGACCGCAAGGGAGCGGCCCGCCCACGCGGTGAAGGGAGAGGCGCCCGAGGCGAAGGCGAAGCCGACGCCGGATCCGGCCGTGCAGAAGGACCTCGAAGACGGGATCCGGAGCTATGAACAGGGGAAGATCGACGTGTCGATCGTGAAGTTCGAATACGTCCTGCGGCAGGATCCTGAAAACGCGCGGGCGAAGCAGTACCTTGCCATGGCGCAGGAGCGGAAGCGGAAGGTTTTGGAACAGTGGGGACAGCAGCTCGACGAGGCGCCGGTGTCGGGAGGGAAGAAGCGGTGATCCGACGAAGGAGGAAAGAAAAGATGAAGCGACATGGGGGACCGTTGCTGTGGGTGGCCCTGCTTGTTGCGGGGTCGTTCGCGTTGGGCGCGTGCGCCTCGACCGGGGAGAACACGACCGGGCGCACGGTCGGAACCACGATCGGAGCGCTCGCCGGCGGGGTGATCGGTTACCAGAAGGACAAGAAGACCGGCGCCGTCGTGGGAGCACTGATCGGCGGGGCGGCCGGATACGCGGTCGGATGGCTCGTGGACGAATATGTCATGAAGAGGACGAAGACCGCCGCGCAGGTCCGGGCGGAATACAAGGTCCCCGAGGCGGTGGCTGTCCCTCCGACCGTGCACGCTTACGGCGTCGTGATCAACCCGGACAAGACCCTCGCCCGCGGGAAGGGGGCGGAGGCGACGACCGGGTTCGACCTGGTCGCCGCTTCCGGAGCGAAACCGTCGGTCGAGGAGAGCCGGGCGATCGTGGCTCCCGACGGGAAGACGATCAACGCCAAGCGGTATTCCTACAAGGAAGTCGACGGTCCGGGGGGGTATGAGTTTCGACACAAGCTTCCCGTTCCGGCCGAGGCGGACCAGGGGATCTATCGATACAACTCCGTCCTGTTCGTCAACGGGAAGGAGGCATCGCGGGCCAGCAACGAGTTCCAGGTCGCGCGTTCGTCCGGCGGCGGGATCGCCGTTGCGTGGCTCGGACCGCGGATGAGCGGAAGGAGGGTCCAATGAAGGATCGGATGCGCAGGTCGGTGTTCGTGGTTGTGATCGCGGCCGGTTATCTGGCGGTTGCCGGAGCGGCGTTCGGTGCGATCGGGCCGGGCCTGACGGCGCCGGCCCTTGTCCTGAAAGACACGGCGGGAAAGAGTTACGATCTGTCGGCGTCGAAAGGTCGCCCGATGACGATCCTCTACTTTTTCGACGCGGATTCGAGGCCGAGCCTGGAGGGGCTTCTCACGCTGAACCAGGTCGCGAAGGGTTCGAAGGCCGGCGACCTGACGGTCTGGGCGATCACCACGTCCGCAAAAGAGAAGGCGTCCGGATTTGCGCGGAAGGCCGGGGTGACGTTCCCCGTCCTGATCGACGAGGGAGGAAAGGTGAGCGAAGCGTACAGTGCGCGGCAGGTTCTTCCCTCGGTCTGCGTCGTCGGACCGGGAGGAAAGGTCCTCGACTCCTTCCAGGGCGGCGGGAAGGCGACGGAGGCGATGCTCGTGCGGATCGCCGAGCGGTCCCTGCAGCGGAAGGAGACGGCGCTGGCGAGTGCGATCGGTGAGGAGGTCCTGAAGAAAAATCCGGGGAACGCCAAGGCGCGCGCCGTCAAGGGATACGCGGCGCTCCGTCGGAAGAACCTGAAGGAAGCCGAATCGGTCTTCGCCGGTCTTGCGAAGCAGGGTGGAGAGGCGGAGGTGCTCGGCAAGGAGGGGCTGGCCACCGTCTATGCCAAGTGGAAGCAGCCGGAGAAAGCGCTCGCGCTGGCGAAGGAGGTCGAAGGGAAAGCCCCCGGACGCGGATACGTGAACGTCGTCAAGGGGGACATCCTCTACGCGCAGAACCGGAAGAAGGAGGCGGAGGAGGAGTACGTCAAGGCGTCGTCGCGGACGGAGGGGGAGCCGTACCAGCAGGCGTCGCGCTACAACCAGCTCGGGCGCCTCTATTCGAGCTCCGACCGGTACGGGAAAGCGCGTGAATTGTTCGACAAGGCGGTCGAGATCGACCCGTATTACATCGAAGGGACGACGAACAAGGGGGTTACCCTCGAGAAGGAAGGGAAGTGGGACCAGGCGCTCGCGTCGTACCGCAGCGCCCTTGCCGTGAATCCCGGCGACGCTTTCGCCGCCGCGCTGTCCCGGCGCGCCGAGGAGATGGTGGCCCTTTCGAAGGACGCCGGACGGAAGGAGCGGATGGATCGGCTGGTGAAGGAGCTGGCGGATCGCTTCCGGGCGCAGAAGAGCGATGGGATCAAAAAGGAGGACGAGTGGAGCTCCGGTCCGACGGTGCTCACGTTCGTCGATTTCCAGGAGAAGGGCGGCCTCGCGGAGCGTGACGGCTTTTCAACGGTCCTGCTGACGCGGCTCTCCGAAAACCTGAACGCGTCGGGGCGGGTCAAGATTGTCGAGCGCGCGCTGGTCGAGAGAGTCCTCGAGGAACTGAATCTGGGTTCTTCGAAGCTGGCCGATCCCGACACCGCCCTGAAGCTCGGGAAACTGTTCGCGGCGCGCCTGATCGGGACCGGATCGATCCTCCACCTGCCGGAAGGCTCCGTTCTTTCGCTGCGGGTCGTCGACACCGAAACCTCGGGGATCGTCCAGACGGCGATCCGGACGCTGGACCCCGGCGGATCCGTGGACGACGACCTCTTCCGGATCAACAGGGAAATGCTCCATATGGTGATGGAGAAGTACCCGCTCCGCGGATTCGTCGCGAAGGTGGATGGGGAAGAGGTCCTCCTGAACCTCGGAGCGAAGCAGGGAGTCGTCAAGGGGACCCGTTTCGACGTGCTGGAGGAAGAGGAGGGGATCGCCTACAAGGGGAAGAAGCTCGCCGCCGCGCCGAAGGCCGTGGCCCAGATGGAGGTCCTCTCCGTCGAGCCCGAATTCTCCCGCGCGAAGGTGACCCGGAAGGACCGCCCCCTGAAGCAGGACGACAAGGTCCAGGAACGGGCCAACTAAATGCCCTGCGACACCCCCGACACCAGCCACAGATGGGTGTTCACAGTTGAGGGCACGGCAGGAGAAGTTCCCTTTAAGGTGCAAGCGCTTTCGAGGGACATTCCTGGAGGTTGTCGGTACTGCGGTTGGAGGAGTGTCCCTCGCCCACAACCCACAACCCACAACCCAAGCTTGAGAGGGATTGGATGAGAATTTCCCTTCGCTTCATAGTGGCCATTGTTCTGCTTTGCATTACCGCGGTTTTTGCGGGTTGCGCCTCCGCTCCCGTGACCCAGTCAGTGCCGGCGGTGGCGGTGTGGGATCCGGAGGACGTCTCTCCCGGCGTTGCGGCGGAGCAGGGGATCGGGGAGGTCCTTGGTCTCCGGATCGTCGAGACGGTCCGTGCCCGAGGCCTTGCCGTCGTCGAGCGCCAGAAGCTCCTTCTCGCCGTCGAGGAGCTGCGCCTCGGATCCTCCGCACTGGCGGACGAATCGACGAGGTTGCGCCTTGGGAGGATCACGGGGGCGCGTCAGATGGTGTTCGGCGGATACCTCACGGTCGGGAACCGCGTCCGGATGGACCTTCGGGTTGTGGACGTGGAAACGGGAAAGGTTCTGCGGACAGCCTCGCGAACCGGTCCCGCGGGAGGGATCGAGGTTCTCCTCGATCTTTGCGGTAAAGTTGCGGACGACCTGTTTCCCTAGTTCATCCCGATCCGGAACGCAAGGGCGATCCCCCGGCTCGTCCGCTCTTCGCGGGTCTGCGGGACCGCCTGCGCCTCTTCGGTCATCAGGAATCCCTTCAGGCTGACCCCCGCCGCCATCCCGCTCGCGAATCGGCGATCGCATCCGACCGAGAGGGCGATCTTCTCCTTCGACCCGTTGTGGCGCGAGGCTTCGGAGTATCCGTTTTTCGAGACGATCAGCCCACGGACAGAACCGGACAGGGAGACATCCTTCCGAAGTGCGTGCCGCACGCTCGCCTCCGCGCTCCATTCATCGCCACGGCTGCGCTCGGGTTCCGTGACAAGCGCCCCGCCGGAGAGGTTCTCCGTTTTCCCCCGGAACGACCCCCGGAGATTGACATCCGCCTCCCATGCCGCGCCCGCCCGCGAAATGCCGACCCCGGCCATACGGTAATCCCCCTCGCGGAAGATGTCCGCGCCCCGCAGGCGGTCTTTCCCGAACCGGGAGAATTTCCCGAAGATCCGCCCGACGTACCCACGGGAAAACTCCCGCTGAACCTGGGCGTTCAGCGAGAGAATGTCCCCCGGGTCGTAGTCGGTCAGTCCCGCTTCGGTGCTCACGTCGTACGTTCGGCGGACGTTGTAGCCGACCCCCGCCCCGGCGGACCACGGTCCCCACTCTTTCGCGAAGGAGAGCGTCGGGTTGAGGTTCACCCCTTCCCCGAACGTCGTGATCGTCGCGATTTCCGGATCCTGGATCAGCCCAAGTTCGGAGCTGGAGAGGTTCGTCTTCCCGGTCGGGAGGTTCAAATCCATCCCGATCAGGAGGTCGACGGGAAGTTTCCCCTGGACCACGTAGGAAAAATTGAGTTTCGTGTCGAGGGTGTGCGTGAGGGATCTGTCGCCATCCCCGGGTATGTCGACCGCGGCGTGGACACCCCCGGTCAGCAGGCCGATCGTCGCGTTTTCCGTGGACCATTCGATCCGGAGGGGGAGGAGCGTCTGGCTTCCCGACGAATCCCGCGTATCCTCCCAGTATTCATGTTGTACGCCGGATTCGACCGACAGGCCGGCCGCGTGGGCCCCGGTGCACCAGAGCAGCGGGAGGACGACCGACAGGATCATCGAAAAAGTTCGTTTCATAATATTCGCCCTCAGTTGGCTCCCCTCTGCCGGAGGGGGATGTCGAGCGGCTTGCCGCCCCTTAGCAGCGGCTCCTCCGTGGTCAGCGAATCGGTGAGAGAGGTCCCGTCGCGAAGCGTCTTGAGGAGCTGCCGGCTCCGTTTCCCGGCGGCAGGGCCAGAGGCCCGGACCGACTCGATCTCCTTCAGCGCGTCGGAGGCGATGCAGACGCCCGGGTCGATCTGGAGCGCTTTCCGGTAGTACCCTTCCGCCTTGTCGAGATCGCCGCGGTCGCCGGCGTCGACGCCGAGGAAGAGGGCGGCCAGCGCCGCCGCGCTCTGCGAGCACGGCTTGCGGAGCCGCTGTTCCTCTTCCGGCGTAACCTTCACGTCGAGCAGCTTCAGCACGCCGAAGAGGAGGTCTTTCTCCACCTCGAAGAGACGCTCGATCTCTCCCCCGGCGGACGTTTTTCCGGTCGCCGTTCCCGTCGGGACGTCGGCCACGTTCGAGGTGAGGTCGATCCGTGTCGGTATTCTCCGCCCGATCTCGCCCCCCACGAGCCAACGGGCGCCGAGCAGCTTCCCGACCCGGGGCGCGGTCCCCGCCTCGACCAGGCCGGAGGCTCCCAGCGACGTCTCCTCGGTGAGGGCCTGCAGCCGCGTCCGCTCGATGACCGAAAGACCGGGGACGCCGGACAGGTCGGTGACGAGCAGCAGCGGGATTCCCTTCCGCATCGGGTCGAGGGACGGGTCACCGGTTCCGTTTCGGAAGTAGAGAACCGCGACGGTGTTCTTCCCGGCCGGCACGGAGAGCGTTTTCTCCTCGGCGACGGCCTTCTTCGCCCACTCCCTTTCCGCGGGAGATACCAGTTGTCCCGCATCGGCCCGCAGGACGAGGAAGGCGCAAAGAAGCGCGAGCGTGGTGCCAACGTTTCGAATAATCCCGGTCATGGGCTCCCCCTGTGCCTGCGGCAGACCGGAGTCGCCAACCCGCCTCCGATCGGAAATAGTACCTCCAAATACGATCTTAACAATCTTTCAGGCGGCAATTCCATCGGAAAGGAGGGGGAATCGCCCGAAAAGAGTGCCGGATCCGGTCGTGTCGGGTGAAAACGGCGCCGGCCGGAAGGGGAAGACCCCGTCCCGGCCGGCGCCCTTCAATCGATGCGTGGATCCGTTACTTGAGAGTGCCGACCAATTCCTTTACGGCGGCGACCGACTTGTCCATCATCACCTGCTCTTCGGCGTTGAGCTTGAACTCGACCACCTTCTCGACGCCGGCGGCCCCCAGCACGGTCGGCACGCCGACGAAGTACCCCTTCACGCCGAACTCGCCGTTCAGGTAGACGCAGCACGGCAGGACCCGCTTCTGGTCCTTCAGGATCGACTCGAGCATCGCGACCGTCGCCGACGCCGGGGAGAAGAAGGCAGAGCCGGTCTTGAGCAGGGCGACCACTTCACCGCCGGCCTTCCGGGTCCGGTTCACCATCGCGTCCATGACTTCCTTCGCCTTGGCGGCGTTGCCGTATTTCTTCTCCAGCAGTTCCATGACGGGGATCCCGGCCACGGAAGTAAACCGGATGAGGGGGACCATGTCGTCGCCGTGACCGCCCAGGGTCATCGCCGTCACGTCCCGTACGGAGACGCCGAGCTCCCAGGCGATGAAGGCGGCGAAGCGGGCCGAATCGAGGATGCCGGCCTGCCCGATGATCCGGTTGTTGGGGAACCCGGTGATCCTCTGGCAAAGGGTCACCATCGCGTCGAGCGGGTTGGAGATGACGATGATGAAGGAGTTCGGGGCATACGTCTTGATCCCCTCCGCGACCTGCGACATGATCTTCGAGTTGACCCCGATCAGGTCGTCGCGGCTCATCCCGGGCTTGCGGGGGAGCCCCGCGGTGACGATTACGACATCGGAGCCGGCGATGTCCGCGTAGCTGTTGGTCCCTTTCAGGGAGACGTCGAACCCTTCCACCGGGCCGACTTCCGCGATGTCGAGGCATTTGCCCTGGGGCATTCCTTCGACGATGTCGAACAGCACGATGTCACCGAGTTCGCGTTGGGCGCACATCTGGGCCAGCACGCCGCCGATCTGACCGCCGCCGATGAGAGCAATCTTCTTCCTTGCCATGGCTGCCTCCTTCGGGATGTGAGGTTGGGTCGAGCGTGAATCATTGAGGGGGACTATATCACAATCCAAAGTATACTGTGTACAACAGATTCCTCCTCCCCGGGGCGTCTAACCGCTGACGGTCGTTTCCGGGAACAGGTGGCGGATGGAATTGGCGTAGTACCGCAGCAGCGGAAGCTCCTCCGGAAGGGGAGAGAACAGCCCGTCTTTCTCCGACACGAGTTTCCGGAGGGTGAGGATCCGCAGCCCCACCGTGACGGCGTAGTCCTGGTCGGCGCGCGGGATGTAGATGTGCGCACCAGCGCCGGACAGTTCCTCGATCATCCGCAGGGCCTCGGCTTTCAGCTCCAGTTCACTCCAGCACCCGTTCGGGAGGCGCAGGAGAACGGTCGAGACCAGGGAGACGGGGAGGACGGGGACCACCCGTCCCACGGAGCGCATAAGCGACGCCGCGAGCATTTCCACCTCCAGGAACCGTTCATCCCTGGGGAGGGTACGGAGGTCGATCCCGCGTTCCCTGCTGTACGCACGCATCGACAGCGGCGACCCGAAGTTGACGCACGCGTACCCGAACCGGTACCACCGCCCCTGCAGCATGAGGAGAAGGTTCCGCAGGAGGAACTTGATGGAGGTGGCGGCGGCGAAGCCGGCCCCGCGCCGCGGCGCCTCCGCCTCGAGCGCGAGCACCTGGCTGCGGTCTTCGAGCGTCCGGTCGTAGTTGATCCCCACCGGGATGAAGACGATGTCCCGCTCCCCCTTCGGGTCGAACGCCCGGGTCATGTAGTCGAGCAGGCCGAGCCGGGGCGTGCGCAGCGCGCCGTCTTTCGTCAGCCCCCCTTCCGGGTAGATCGCCTGGACGACGCCGCCCTCCGTCGCCATCGCCACGTACCGCTCGAGGACGAGCCGGTACAGCGGGTCCTTCGAGTTCCTGCGGATGAAGTAGGCGCCCATCGTCCGGACGAGGGTCTGCAGCGGCCAGATCCGGGCCCACTCGCCGACGGCGTACGACAGCGCCGTGCGGGTGGCGGCGAGGTACGCCACAAGGACGTAATCCATGTTGCTGCGGTGGTTCATCACGAAGACGACGGTCGACTTCGGGTCGACGCGGGAGAGACCCTCCTCGTCGGTGAACCCGACCCTCACCCGGTACAGCAGCCTTGCGGCGCGACGGGCGAGCCAGTACCCCATCCGGAAGTAGGCGTAGGCGTTGAAGGCGGGGACGATCTCCCGGGCGTACCGTTCGACCTCCGCCATCACGACGTCTCTCGGGATTCCGCGCTCGCCCGCGTGCGACCCGGCCGCCTCGAGCACTTTCGGGTCGTACATCAGGCGGTCGATGAGAACCTGGCGTTTGGTCAGGGTGAAGGGGCGGATCTCGAGGTGCAGCCGTTTGCCGATCTCGTCGAGGACGATGTTCACGCGGCGTCGAAGGAACCAGCGGGCGCCGGGAAGAAGGAGGCGATCCACGGCCGCAAGGGCCGCCAGCAGGGCGAGGACGGCCACAACCCATACCGGAAGGGTCACGTGTGCGCTCACCGGCACAGTCTACCATCAACCGATGGGATATAATCCCGGCCGGGAGGGGGTCGTGGGCGGGAACCTGGTGGAATCGAAGAAGAGCGAAGCGGTCGTCCTCGTTCACGGGCTTTGGATGACGGGGACGGAGATGCGTGTCCTCGGCGGCCGACTGGAGGAGTCGGGTTTCCGTGTGCGCTATTTCCGGTACCGCTCATGGCGGGGGGGGCTCGCGCAGGCGGTGCGCGCCCTGCGGGAGTTCATCGAGGCGACGGAAGGGGAGCGGGTGCACGTCGTCGGGCACAGCCTGGGGGGCGTCGTGATCGCGAAGATGCTCGAGGAGGCCCCCCTTTCGCGGCCGGGTCGCGTTGCGATGCTGGGGGCTCCGATGGGCGGGAGCGCTGCGGCGAGGATCGTGTCCCGGCGCCGGGCCGGGCGATGGCTCGTGGGCGGCGTAATACGGGAGGGGATCGTCGAACAAGCGCCGAAGTGGCCGGGAGGAAGGGAGCTTCTCGTCGTCGCCGGGGATATTCCGTTGGGGTCGGGGCTTCTTCTCCGTATCCCCAAGCCCCACGACGGCGTCATCCGTGTCGAAGAAACGCGCGTCGAAGGAGCGCGGACGATCACCGTTCGGGCGTCGCACGTCGGGTTACTCCTGTCCCGGAAAGTGGCCGCGCTCCTTTCCGACCATTTCCGGGCCGGCTGACCGAATCCCCCACGGCGTGGACCGATCGTCCGACGATTCGCGGCCCGATGGTTAAACGGGTTCTCAATCTGGTAGATTGATTCGGGAAGGGGGCATAGGGGAAATGGGAGGGTGAGGATAACGCCGTTTAACGAACTGTAAACCGTAAGAGGAGGGTGTGGGATGAGGAGAATCACGCTGGCCGTATTGGGAATCGCCGTCAGCCTGTGCCTCGCCGGTAGCGCGTTCGCGGCAGGCGCCACGAAGGACGAATGCATGACCAAGACCAAGGAAGCGGCCGCAATGATCAACGAGAAGGGGCTGGACGCGGGCATTGCGGAGATCAACAAGAAGGACGGGAAGTTCGTGTGGAAGGACTCCTACGTCTTCCTGGTGGACTTCGACGGGAAGATGCTCGCGCACCCGATGAGCCCGGCGCTGATCGGGAAGAATGTGATCGAGATGAGGGACAAGGCGGAGAAACTCTTCTTCAAGGAGTTCGTGGAGCTGGCCAAGGCCAAGGGAGAAGGATGGTCCGGTTACATGTGGGCCAACCCCGGAGACCCGGCCCCCAGGAAAAAGATCAGCTACATCTATCGCGTGCCGGGGAAAAACCTCCTGGTGGGCGCGGGAATCTGGGAATAGGCCGGGGGAGGACATCCCTCCGATCGATTCGCCGGGCCGGGGGGTGGTTTCCCCCCGGCCCTTTATCCCCCTGCCAGCTTCGCGGTGAAACCGCGGCGGGAAAGTTCCGCCACGATCGTCTCCCTGTGGTCGCCCTGGATCTCGATCACCCCCTCCTTTGCCGTTCCCCCGGTGCTGCAGCGCCGCTTCAGGTCCGACGCAAGGTTCCGGAGCGCTTCCCCCCCGAGCGGGACGCCCGACACGGTGGTCACCGTCTTTCCTCCCCGGCCTTTTGTCTCCCGACGTACCCGGACGATCCCGTCCCCCGCGGGCGCCGGTTCCTCTTTCCCGCAGCGGCATTTTGCCGTGGGCAGGCGGCACTTCGGACAGACGAGCCCCCGCACCGTCGAGTAGACCATCACCGGATCGTCCCGCCGCCCCGCCACGTCGTACCCCCCGTGCGGTGGATTCCCATTTTTCAATGGAATATAACAGTACGAAACCCGGATGTCCCAGTGGGAATCCTTTAGGTGAGACCGAAATCCAACCGGGAGGCGCCATGCGATGAACCTCGGCGAACTTGCGGAAACAGCTCGATCCCTCGTCGCCCCCGGCAAGGGGATCCTGGCGGCGGACGAAAGCGCCCCGACCATCGAGAAACGGTTCAAGGCGTTCGATATCCAGTCCACGGAGGAGACCCGGCGAGCGTACCGGGACCTCCTTTTCACGACTCCGGGCGTTTCGGAGTTCATCAGCGGCGTGATCCTTTACGACGAAACGATCCGGCAACGCTCCGCGGATGGCACGCCGTTCACGAAGGTGCTTGAACGGCAGGGGATCGTACCGGGGATCAAGGTCGACGAAGGGGCGAAGGGGCTGATCGGGTTCCCGGGGGAGAAGATCACCGAGGGGCTGGATGGGCTGCGGGGACGCCTGCCGGAATATCGGGCGCTGGGCGCGCGTTTCGCGAAGTGGCGGGCGGTGATCGACATCGGGACCGGGATCCCGACGCGATACTGCATCCAGGCCAACGCCCACGCGCTGGCCCGATACGCCTCATTGTGCCAGGAAGCGGGGCTCGTCCCCATCGTGGAACCGGAGGTGCTGATGGACGGGGGCCACACGATCGAGCGGTGCGAGGAGGTGACCACGGAGGTGCTCTCGCTGGTCTACGCGGAGTTGACGGCCCATCGCGTGGCCCTCGAGGGGACGCTGCTGAAGCCCAACATGGTCGTTTCGGGGAAGGGGTGTCCGTCCCAGGCGGGAGCGTCACAGGTCGCGGAAGCGACGGTTCGAACCCTCTCCCGCGTCGTCCCGCCGGCCGTCCCCGGGATCGTCTTCCTCTCCGGAGGCCAGACGTCGCGTCAGGCCACGGAGCATTTGAGCTCCATGAACGCGTTGGGGAAGCACCCGTGGGAACTGAGTTTCTCCTACGGGCGAGCGCTGCAGGATCCGGTGCTCAAGGCGTGGAAAGGAAAAGCGGCGAACGTCCCGGCGGCCAAGGATGCGTTCTTCCTGCGCGCAAAGCTGAACGGGGCCGCGCGGCACGGGAAATACTCCCCGTCCATGGAGCCGTCTTCTTGAACTCGACAGGTGAAACACAAGGCGCGAGGGGAGGGGAGGCGTGATGGCGGGGATTGCGTCGATCCGTTCCAAGCCCCTGTACCGAAAGGGCTTGATCGCGGTACTGATCGTCGTCGTTTCCTACACCCTGTTCGGCTTTTTCGGCCTGCCGGCGATCCTGAAGTCCGTCCTGCCGAAGACCCTTTCCGACACGCTGCACCGCAAGACGACCGTCCGGGAGATCCGCTTCAATCCGTTCGAACTCTCCATTTCCATCCGGGGGTTGGATATCGCGGAGCGCGGAGGAGGGGGAACCTGGATCTCCGCGGACGAGATCTTTGCGAACCTGCAGTTCGCCTCGATCTTCCGCGGGGGACCGGTCCTGAGCGAGATCCGCCTCCTCAAGCCGTACGTGAGCATCGCCCGCCGACGGGACGGCAGCTATAATTTCACGGATCTTGTCGAGGAATTATCAATAAAACCGGCCAAAAAAACCAAACCTATCAACTATTCCTTGAATAATATCCAAGTGATCGACGGACGGATCGATTTCGACGACGGGCCGATGAAAACCCGCCACGAAGTGCGGGGGATCCACATCGGCATCCCGTTCGTCTCCAACCTGCCGTATTACGTCGACCGGTACATCCAGCCATCCTTCGAGGCGGTGGTCAACGGCGACGCGGTATCCCTGAAGGGGAGGAGCAAGCCGTTCAGCGAATCACGGGAAACCACGTTCGACGTGAAGATCAGAGACCTGAACATACCGTACTACCTTGGGTACCTCCCCGAACAACGGGAGTACGGGGTCCCGTCCGGGTTCCTCGACGTCAAGGCCGTCGTCTCCTTCGCACAGCCCAAGGGGAAACCTCCGGCGATCCTCGTCGAAGGGAACGTGACGTTGCGGGACGTCCGGATCCAGGGGAAAGAGAAGAGCCCGATGCTCCATCTTCCCAGGATCGAGGTCGAGGTTTCCCCCTCCGACATCGTGGCCCGGGAGTTCCGGGTGGCAAGCGTGACGGTCAAGGATCCCGGGATCGACGTCGCGATCGACCCGAGCGGGAAGCTGAATCTGCTTCTGTTGTCGATGCGTGCCGGAAAGGGGAATGACGAGGAGAAGCAGGCGGTGTCGCCCTCCGGGGGGTCGGAGCCTGCGAGCCCGGAGACGAAGGTATTCATCGAGGCGATCCGTCTCTCCGGGGGGAAGGTGCGATTCAGGGACCGTACGACCGACCCACCCGTTGAAGTGGCCCTCGATCGGCTTCAACTGACGGCGGATAACGTCACGACGGAGAAGGACCGCAAGGCGAAGTTCTCCTTTTCCACCGCTTTCCAGCGGACCGGGAGCGTTTCCCTGGACGGCGATTTTTCGATCGAACCTCCGTCCTTGGGGGCGAAGGTCCGGGTGAAGGCGATTCCGATCTCCCCCGTGCAGCCGTATTTCACGGACAAGGTGAAAATCCTCGTGACGGGAGGAGCCGTGGGGGCGGAAGGGGATCTGTCCGTCGACGCGAGGAAGGGAGCGCCGACAAACGTCGGATACAAGGGGAATGTATCCGTGAACGGCTTCGCCTCCGTCGACAAGGACCGCGGTGAGGAGTTCCTCAAGTTTGCCACCCTTCACCTCGGTGGGGTGGACGCGGGAAATGCCCCGCGGAAGGTTTTCATCGGGGAGATCGCCCTCTCGGACTTTTTCTCGCGGATCGTAGTGAACCCGGACGCCACCCTGAACGTCCAGGGGATCGTGGCGAAGGGGGCGGTCGCCGGGGACAACGCGACGGCGAAGGCCGTGACCGCGCCCCCTCCCGACGAGGCGAAACCGGTCCCGACGCCTGTCCGGATCGAAACCGTGACGCTGCAGGGGGGGACGATCCTCTTCTCCGACCGGTACGTGAAGCCGAACTACACGGCGAGCCTCGTGGAGATCGGCGGACGGGTCTCGGGCCTTTCCTCGGAGGAGAGCCGGCAGGCGGACGTCGACCTTCGGGGGAAGCTGGAAAACTCGGCCCCTTTGGAGATCCGGGGGAAGATCAACCCGCTGGCGGAGAACCTGTTCGTCGATCTCAAGGTCGACTTCAGGGACATGGACCTGTCGCCGCTCTCTCCCTATACCGGCCGGTACGCGGGGTACGGGATCCGGAAGGGGAAGCTGACGCTCGGGCTCAAGTATCACATCGAGAAAAAGAAACTGGACGCGGAAAACAAACTGTTCCTCGACCAGTTCTCCTTCGGGGAGGCGGTGGACAGCCCCGACGCGACGAAGCTCCCCGTGCGCCTGGCGGTCGCGCTGCTTACGGACCGCAAGGGGGAGATCCACCTCGACCTCCCCGTGACGGGACAGATCGACGACCCGAAGTTCAGCGTCTGGGGAATCGTGGTGAAGATCATCGTGAACCTGCTCGTCAAGGCGGCCACCTCGCCCTTCGCCCTGCTCGGGGCGATCTTCGGGGGAGGGGAGGAGCTTTCTTATCTCGAGTTCGATCCGGGAACGACCGTTCTCCCCGGGACCGCGGAGGCGAAGATCGGAAGCCTCGCCAAGGTCCTGGTCGAACGTCCGGGCCTCCAGCTCGAGATCGAAGGCCACGCCGACGTGGAAAAGGACACGGAAGGGTGGAGAAGTCTCCTCTTCCGGCGGAAAGTGGCCGCCCGGAAGGTGAGAGACCTCGCCCGATCGGGGGAGACCGCCCCGGCGCTGGACAACGTTCGCGTGGAAGCGGCCGAATACCCGAAATACCTCGCGCAGGCGTACAGGGAAGAGAAGTTTCCGAAACCGAGGAACGTCCTCGGGATGGCCAAGGATCTGCCGGTGACGGAGATGGAGAAATTGATGCTGACGCACATACCCGTGACGAACGATGATCTTCGACAAATCGCGCTGCAACGCGCATCGAACGTGAAGGAGCGGCTGATCGGCACGGGGAAGGTAGAGCCCGGCCGGATCTTTCTCGTGGAGCCGAAAACCCTCCCTCCGGAGAGAAAAGAAAAGCTGCGGGACAGCCGGGTCGACTTCCGGATCAAGTAGGTGCGCCGGGTCGCTTCCCCTTCTTCCGAAGGTGCCGGTCATGAAGCCTTTGGAAGAACTGCTCGAGCCGATCCCGGTAGGCGATGGTCAGGAAGACGATGACCACCGCCGCGCCGGTGAGCAGGAAGAACCGGTAATACTGGTGATTCCTCAGGAACGTTCCCCCGAACGTGAGCAGCGTGGTCCCGAGAAGACGCCCCGTGGCGGCGATCGCGAGAAACTCCAGCGTGGTGAGATGGCCCAGCCCGAGGATGTAGCAGAGGTAATCTTTCGGGAACCCGGGGATCAGGAACAGGAGGAAAACGAGAAACGCCCCCTTGTGGTGGAGCAGGTAGTCAAACCGCTCCATCGTCTTCGCGTCGACGAACTTATCGGTCAAGGGGCGACCGAAGAAGCGGGAGAGGCTGAAGGCGAGGTACGATCCGAGCGTCAATCCGATGGTGGAGAGCACGACTCCCACGAAAGGCCCGTAGAGGTACCCTCCGAGGACGCCCGTTACTTCCCCGGGGATCGGTGCGGCGACCACCTGGACCACCTGCAGCAGGATGAAGCCGGCGAATCCCCACGCGCCGAGGGAGTGGATCCAGCCAATCAGGCGGTGCTGGTTCATGAAAAAGTGGAAAAGGCCGAGGTGGTACAGGGAGAAACTGAGAGCGAGGAACGCGAAGAGAAACACGAGCGGTCTGACGAGGAATTTCAGTTTATCCTGCAGCGGACCGGCCCCCGTTTGGCGTTGCAAAGATGATACACGAAACGCGTCCGCGGGGGAGGTCCGATCGGGAATCGCTTACCTTTGGGAGCGGCCCCTTGAAGAGTACTGGTCCCGGTGCCCGCTTTTCCGGCCGCCGGGGCCGGAGGTCGGGCGCGCCTCGTTCCCCGCGTGGCGGGAAACCCGCGCCGGAGGAGAAGGGGAGACGGTTCGCCCCGCGGAGAGGAACGCGGCGTCCACGGAGATCATGAACGGCCGTGGTTTCGACGGCGTCCGGCCCGTGTGGAAAACCGTCGGGGCCGCCGGTTTCGCCGGAGAAACGAAGGGGTGGTCCGTGACCACGGTCAGGTGCTTGCTCATCAGGCCCTCGATGTCCGCGAGCATCGGGCGTTCCTCGAATCCGCAGAAGGAGATCGCGATACCCGACGCGCCGGCCCGCCCGGTGCGGCCGATCCGGTGGATGTACGCCTCCGGCTCGTTCGGCAGGTCGTAGTTGACCACGTGGGAGAGGTCGACGATGTCGAGGCCCCGGGCGGCGATGTCGGTGGCCACCAGGACCCGGATCGTCCCCTTCTTGAAGGCGGAGAGGGCGCGCTCCCTCTCCCCCTGCGACTTGTCCCCGTGGATCGCCTCGACGCGCACTCCCGCGCGGCTCAGGGTCCGCTCCACGCGGTCGGCCCCGTGGCGCGTCCGCGTGAACACGAGGGCGTTCTTGATCTCATCGTCGGCGAGGAGCGTTTTCAACAGATCCGCCTTTGACGCCCTTTCCACGTAGTAGAGGCGATGATCCACGTCGTCGGCCGGCGCGGCATCGGCAGCGACCTGGACCCGCACCGGATCGCGGAGCAGGGTGGCCGAAAGGCGCACGATCTCCGACGGCATCGTCGCGGAGAACATCAGCGTCTGCCGTTTCGAGGGGAGTTTCTCGATGATGCGGCGGATGTCGACGATGAAGCCCATGTCCAGCATCCGGTCCGCCTCGTCGAGGACGAAGATCTCTACGGTGGAGAGGTTTACGAGCTTCTGCCCCATGAGGTCGAGGAGGCGCCCCGGCGTGGCGACGAGGATGTCCACCCCTTTCTGCAGCGCCTGCTCCTGGGGTCTCTGGCTGACGCCGCCGTAGATGACGGCGTGCCGCATCCCGGTGTGTCGCCCGTAGTCGCCGAAACTTTCCGCGATCTGCATGGCCAGTTCCCGCGTCGGGGTGAGGACGAGCGACCGGACGACCCGGCGCCCCCGGACGGTCCTGGTCTCCTCGGCGAGACGGTGAAGGATGGGCAGCGCGAAGGCGGCCGTCTTTCCGGTGCCGGTCTGGGCGGAGCCGAGCAGGTCCTTCCCCTGGAGCACGTGGGGAATCGCCTTTTCCTGGACGGGGGTCGGAGTCGTGTAGTGCATTTCCTGAACGGCCCGGAGGATCTCCGGGGATAAACCGAAATGTTGAAACGGCATCGTTTTCCTTTTTCTCCTGAGGATCGGTTGATAGATGGTTGACGGACGAAGGGTCTACGGGTCGATAGGACCTGCGGGTACCGGGAACCTGCGGGGGATTGTCGATCGCGTTGGCTCAAATCCTGATCAACATACCACAAGGTTTCGCCGGAATGCAACCCCGGATGCGGAATCGCGGCGCCGAATGTGGAATCATAGGGGTGCCATGCATTCTTCCGTGTCCGTTTCCGTGCAGGGGTTGGTCCAGCGTTACGGCAAGGTGACGGCCGTCGACGGCCTGGATCTCGACGTCCGGGAGGGGGAGTGCTTCGGCCTCCTGGGCCCCAACGGGGCGGGGAAGACCACGACGATCGAAGTCATCGTGGGTCTCCTTTCCCCGTCGTCGGGGGAGGTGCGCGTGCTGGGCCGTCCGTGGGGGGAGGACGACGCGGCGCTGCGATCCCGGATCGGCGTTTCCCTGCAGGAGACCCGGTTCGCCGACCGTCTCACCGTCCGCGAGGTGGTGGCGTTATTCCGCAGCTTCTATCCGAAGGGGAGGGACCCCCTGGCCGTGGTCCGCGAGGTCGGACTCGAGGAAAAGGAGGCCGCGTGGACGTCGAAGCTCTCCGGGGGACAGCGGCAACGTCTCGCCCTTGCCTGCGCACTGGTGGGGGATCCCGAGCTGCTGGTGCTGGACGAGCCGACCACGGGACTGGATCCCCAGGCGCGGCTCCGGATGGGGGAGACGATCCGCTCGTACCGGGACCGTGGGCGGACCGTGCTGCTGACGACGCATTACATGGAAGAGGCGCAGCGGCAGTGCGACCGGGTGGCGGTGATCGATCGCGGGAAGGTCATCGCTCTCGGGTCCCCGACCGAACTCGTTCGATCGCTGGGCGGCGACATGGTGGTGGAGTTCGCGCTGTCGGAAGGCGAGGTGTCCGAGTCCGAACTCCGCGGCGTGGCGGGCGTTCGCGGGATACGGCGGTCCAACGGGGCGTTTCATATCACGGCGGGAGAGAGTCACGTCACCGTCCCCGCGCTGCTCGACCGGTTGCGGGAGCGGGGAGCCGTTCCGGCGCAGATGACGATCCGGCACGCGACCCTCGAGGATGTCTACGTCTCCTTGACGGGGAGGATCCTGCGGGATGAATAAGGCGCTCGTCCAACTCACCGTCACGAGGGTCCGGGAGATCTTTCGCCACCCCGAGGCGATCTTCTGGACTTTCCTGTTTCCCGTGCTGATGTCCGTGGTTTTGGGCGTCGCCTTCCGCAGCGAACGGCCCGACCCGTCGGCCGCGGTCGTCGTGGAGGGCCGGGGGGCCGACCTCCTCGAAACCGCCTTGCGGGGGGACGCCGCGGTCAGCGTGGAGCGGATGGACGGGGAGGCGGCGAACGCGCGGTTGCGCGCGGGGCGGGCGGCGATCCTGCTGATACCGGGGAATCCGGTGACATTCCGGTTCGACCCGACCCGCCCGGAAAGCGAAGTCGCACGGGTCCGTGTAAACGCCGCGCTGCAGCGTGCGGCGGGGAGGATCGACCCGATCGCGGTCCGGGAGGAGCGGGTGAACGAGCGCGGATCGCGCTACATCGATTTCCTCGTCCCGGGCCTGCTCGGGATGAACCTGATGGGGGGCGGGCTCTGGGGGATCGGGTGGGCCATCGTGGAGATGCGGATCCGCAAACTGCTGAAGCTCCAGCTGACCACGCCGATGCGTCGCCGGGATTTTCTCCTCTCCCACGTGCTGGTGCGGCTCGTTTTCATCCCGCTGGAGGTCCTCCCCCTCCTGTTCCTGTCGTTTCTTCTCTTCGACGTGCGGGTGGCGGGCTCTCTCGGCGCAGTGGCGCTCGTTTCCTGCCTCGGGGCGATCTCTTTCGCGGGGCTCGGGACGCTGATCGCCAGCCGGGCGAGGACGACGGGGACGATCTCCGGGCTCATCAACCTCTGTTCCCTGCCGATGTTCGTCCTGTCGGGAGTGTTCTTCTCGACCGCCCGTTTTCCGGAGGCGCTCCAGCCCTGGATCCGGGCGCTGCCGCTGACGGCGCTGATCGACGCCCTCCGGTCCGTCATGGGCGAGGGTGCGACGATCGCTGCCATCGGGCCGCAGCTGTTCCTGCTCGCCCTTTGGGGGGTCGCGAGTTTCGCCGTTGCGCTTCGGGTGTTCCGCTGGTCCTGACGCCGGGCCGAATACCGTTTCTTACGGCACCAGCATCGCGGGGTCCTCGATCCGCCGATCCCCGGCAAGGAGCCAGACGAAATCGGCGCGGACCCGGTTCCCGAAATCGGGGACGTCGAAGGCGGCGATGGCGCCCTTTCGCAACGCGTACGGGGTTTTCAGTGACAGCAGGGACGTCAGCACCCGGCCGAGGTCCGGCTCGTGTCCGACCAGTGCCACCTCCCGCGCGCCGGAACACACGTCCAGGACCGCGTTGAGCCCGTCCACGTCGAAGCCCGGGGCGAGCTGCAGCGCCACAGCGACTTCGGCGCCGTACTGGAGCGTCTCCGACAGGATCTCGGCCGTCTGCACCGCGCGGACGAAGGGGCTGGTGAACATCCGGGTGGGAAAGGCCCCGGCTTCCCGGAACCGTCGGGCCATCTCCCGGAACGACACGCGTCCCCGCGCGCTCAGGTATCGCGCGGCATCGGCCATCCCGGGGACCCGGTCCACCGACTCGGCATGACGAACCAGGTAGATTCGCATCCCCCGCGCTACCGCCCTTCGGTCTCGAGAAACCGCTCGGCCTCGATGGCGGCACGGCAGCCGGCTCCCGCCGCGGTGACCGCCTGGCGGTACACCGTGTCGTGCACGTCCCCGGCGGCGAACACGCCGTCGACGCTGGTACTGGCCCCCTCGCGCAGGACGATGTACCCGTTGTCGAGCGCCAGCTGTCCCTCGAAGACCTTCGTGTTCGGGTCGTGCCCGATGGCGACGAAGACGCCGTCCACCTTCCGGACCGTTTCCGAGCCGTCCCTGGTGCTCTTCAGGCGGATCGCGGAGACCTCGTTCTTCCCGGGGTCGAGGATGTCCGTCACCACGGTGTTCAGGATGAACTCGATCTTCGGGTTCTTCCGGCTGCGGTCCAGGAGGATCTTCGATGCGCGGAACTGGTCGCGGCGATGGACGAGGAGCACCTTCGAGGCGAACCGGGTGAGGAAGATCGCCTCCTCGACGGCGGTGTCGCCGCCCCCCACCACGGCGACCTCCCGGTTCCGGAAGAACGCCCCGTCGCAGGTGGCGCAGGTGGACACGCCGCGTCCCATCAGCTTCTTCTCCGATTCCAGGCCCAGGAGCCTGGCGGAGGCGCCCGTCGCGACGATCAGGGTCCGGGCCTGGTACGCGTTCTCTTCCGTCTTCACGGCGAAGGGACGCTTCGACAGGTCCACGGCGGTGACCGTCTCCGCGGAGTACACGGCGCCGAACCGCTCGGCCTGTTTCCGCATGAGCTCGACCAGCTCGGTGCCCTGGATCCCTGAGGGAAAGCCGGGGTAGTTTTCCACCTCGGTGGTGAGGGTCAGCTGTCCGCCCGGTTCCCGGCCCTCGAGGACCAGGGGGGAAAGGTTGGCGCGCGCGGTGTAAATGGCGGCGGTGGAGCCGGCGCAGCCGGAGCCGAGGATGATCACGTCGCAGACCATAGGGTGGATCCCTCCCTTGGGGGATGACTTCCAGCGCCTCTCTGTGCAAGAATACCTCTCGACAGGATGGAATTTCCACCACGAACGAAGGGGGAACGACCGATGGCCAGCAAAAAACCGTCCGCGGAACTGCTCGACCTTCTGAACCAGGCGATCGCCAGGGAGATCCAGGTCTCCGTGCAATACATGTGGCAGCACGTCCTCTGGAAAGGGGTCCAGGGGTACGCGGTGAAGGACGCCTTCAAGATGACCGCCATCTCGGAGATGAAGCACGCCGAGGCGATCGCGGAGCGGCTGAATTACCTCGGGGGAATCCCTACCACGAAGCCGACCCCGATCTTCATCGGCACCACGCTGAAACAGATGATCGAGACCGACAAGAAGGACGAGGAGGCGGCGATCTCGATGTACAAGAAGATCATTCTGGTCGCCCGGGAAGAGGGGGACGAGACCACGGAGTTCCTCTTCAACAAGATCCTCTCGGACGAGGAGGAGCACCACGACCTCTTCTCCTCCCTCCTCGAGAAGGATTGAGGAGAGTTCATTCCCGAACGCCGCGGATCGTACCGGAACGGCCGGCATCCCTCCATGGGAGCCGGCCGTTTATTTTCAAGGAAGATCCGCGCACCGCCGCGTGGATCTCCGTCGCGCTCCTGCGGTGGTTCCGGACAGCGGCCCGGCCGATGGCGTGGAGGGATACCCGGGATCCGTACCGCATCTGGATCTCGGAGATCATGCTCCAGCAGACCCGGGTCGAAACCGTCGCTCCCTACTACGACCGCTTTCTCCTGAAATTTCCCGATGTGCGAGCCCTTGCCGTGGCGACGCAGGACGACGTCCTGAAGGCGTGGGAGGGACTCGGGTACTATTCCCGCGCGAGAAACCTCCACCGGGCCGCCGGGATCGTCGTCGTCCGCCACGGCGCCAAGGTGCCGCGCTCGGTGGAGGCGCTCGAGGCGCTTCCCGGGATCGGTCGATCGACGGCCGGGGCGATCGCCGCGATCGCCTTCGGGACGGACGACCCGATCCTCGATGCGAATGCCCGTCGCGTCGTCGCCCGTCTCTTCGCCGTCGAAGGGGATCCCCGGTCCGGCGGGGTAGAGAGAATCCTTTGGAAACGATCCGCCAGCCTGGTGCGAACGGGGAAGGGGCGGGACACGGCCCTCGCGGTGATGGACCTGGGCGCCGTCGTTTGCCTCCCGAATGCCCCCCGTTGTCGGGAGTGTCCCCTGAGATCCCGCTGTGCCGCCTGCCTCCGGGGGCTCCAGGATTCGATCCCTCCGAAACGCGCGAAGAAAATGCTCCCTCATCACGATGTCGTGGCGGCGGTGTTCAGGCGCCCGGATGGCGCGCTGTTCCTGATGCGTCGCCCGTCCGACGGGCTTCTGGGGGGGTTGTGGGCCTTCCCTACGGGGAGGCGCGACCCGGGGGAGACCCTTGAGGATGCGCTGCGGCGTTCGCTTCGGGAGAAACTTCAGGTGCGCGCGGTGATTCAAAGGGAAGTGGGAGTCGTACGACATGCCTATTCCCACTACCGGATCACCCTTCACGGCTTTCTTTGCGAAACGTCGGGGGGTGCGTTGCCGGCCGGAGAGGGGTCGGGGTGGCTCCCCGGGCACGGGGAAGGAACGTTCGCCCTTCCACGGGCAGACCGCAAGCTTGTCGAACTCATCCATCGGGAGGCGGGAAAATGAAAATCGGAGATGTTCTGAAGCCGGGAGGACGCGGCGTGATCGGCACGGCGTCGAAGGCCGGGGTGGTCAACATGGCGGTGTACGCGGTTCCTCACGTCGTGGACGACGAAACCGTCGCGTGGGGGATGACGGAAGGCAGGACGTGGAACAACGTCCGGGAGAACCCGAACGCGTCCTACACGTACTTCGCCCCCGGCGAGGGGTTCCACGGGGCACGTCTCATGCTGTCGCTCACGCGCACGGAGGACTCCGGGAAGATGTTGGCGAAGATCCGGGAGCGGACCGGCATGGTGAGCCCCGGGAACCCGCAGGCGGTCAGGCACGTGGCGTACTTCAAGGTGATCGAAACCCGACCCCTTGTATAGCGAACGGAAACGTTACGGAAACGTTGAGGTGAACGCGCAGATTCAGGACCGCACGCCCGACCGGATCAAGAGCAGGGGGCGGATTGCCTGAGCGGGTGAAGATTCTCGTCAGCGCCTGCCTGCTGGGGGAGAAGGTACGCTACGACGGCGGGCACAAGCGGGACCTCTTCCTGAACGAGACGCTGGGTCCCTTCGTCGAGTGGGTGCGGGTCTGCCCGGAGGTCGACTGCGGGCTTCCCGTCCCGAGGGAGGCGATGCGGCTCGTCGGGGATTCGAAGCGCCCGCTCCTGGTCACGAACAGGAGCGGGATCGATCACACGGAGCGGATGGAGCGGTGGGCGAAGACCCGACTTGAAGAACTGTCCAGCCACGACCTGTGCGGGTACATCTGCAAGAAGGATTCCCCCAGTTGCGGGATGGAACCGGAGGGGGTCTTCACGCGCATGTTCATCGAGCGGTTCCCCCATCTTCCGGTCGAGGAGGAGGGGCGGCTTGCCGACCCGGTATTGCGTGAGAGGTTCATCCAGCGGGTCAAGGCCTGACGTATCCCACCGGCACCGGCGCGACCCGGGGGGGCTGCGCCCCTTCGAGGATCGCGATTATTTCCCGCTCCGACTCCGGACCGTGCGAGGCGAGGAGGGAGACGCGAACCGTTTTCGCCGCGGGGAGGAAATGCTGCTCGGCGAGGAACGTCCGGACGGTCTGCCGCAGGGCGGCCAGCATCAACTGGCCCTCGCCGGCCGTTTCCGGAGGCCCGACGACCACGAGGTGACCGCCGTCCCGCACGGCGCGCGCGGACTCGGCGAACAGGGTGACCGTTTTACGGACGTTTCCGAGGAACCGCAGGCGGTCTTCCCCGGAGCCGTCGAGGACTCCTTTACCCCCCTCCGTGGCGCCGACGAGCAGGACAACAAACGCCGGCGGCGGAGCGCCGACCAGCGTGTTGTCGAGCCAAGGCTCGACGACGCGGGGATCGGACAGGTCCATTGTGCGCTGCTGCGTCTCCTGCGCGCGGCCGCGGGCGCCCTTTCCGGCCAGATCCGCGGCGGGCCGGCTGATCCGCGCCTGACCGTCGGGCAACTCCGCGTCGGAGAGCGACGTCAGCCGGGCCCCTATTCCGGAGAGCGCCTCGTGCAGGCGGCGGTGCAGCGCTCCGGCGTCACCGGTCGACACCAACGTCCCCGGTTCGCCGCCGGAGAGGACCCTGCTGGCTCCCGGCGACGGCGGGAAGGAGGAGAAGGGAGGCAGGGTGGTGATCGCGAGAAACGGATTTTCGAGGAAACGCCCGTCCTTTGCGGCGAACAGCACCGCTTCCGCCACCTCCTCGTTCCCCGGCGGGGCCGCTGGAACCGTGGAGCGGAACCACTCCCCGATCCGCCCATACCACGCCTCGATCCGCTCGCGGGCGCCTTTCGGCATCTTCTGCGCCCTCAGGGCGGAGAGGAACTTCCCCGAGGCGTCCGTCCGCCCTTCCGCGGACAGGGCGCCGTCGAAGGAGCGGAAGAACAGGTCCGTGAGAACCTTGCGGGCGACGGGGGAAAGGCCGGGGAAATCGTCGAACCCGGCGGAAAACTTGGTGGCGTAGTTCCGCATCACCCACTCCATCCTCGGACCGGCGATGAGCGTAGGTGCGACATCGGCGACGGAGATTCCGTCGGCCGCAAGGACCGCGCGTACCGCCTTTGTCAGCGCCTTCAACAAGATCTTCGAGACCGTGTAGATCGTCCGGAAGAGGTACGGGTGATCGGCGTAGTGGGTGGAGACGTTGACGATCGAGCCGCCGCCCGGCTGGGTCCGAAGGATCTCCCGCGCGGCGACGATCGCCTCCCACGGCCCCAGGAAGTTCGCCGCGAGGACCGCGGAAAAATTTTCGCGGTGATCCCGCATCACTTCCCCGACCCGCGCGAAGTTTCCCCCCGCGCCGGCGTTGTTCACCAGCAGGTCGACGCGGCCGAACCGGTTTCTCGTCTCGGAAAGCAGCGCGCGCACGCTTCCGGGCCGGGCAACGTCCGTGTGCACCCACAGGGCGCGCCCGCCGGAGCGGCGCATCCGCGTCAGGACGGCGTCGGCCGCCGCGAGCTCTCCGCGAGCCTTTTCGGCTTCCCCGGGATCCTGCGAACCCGTCGGCGGATACCGGCTTCCGATGACGACCGTCGCCCTCTCCGCCGCCAGCCGAAGGGAGATCTCCTTCCCGAGGTTGCGGATCCCCCCGGTGACGACGGCCACCTTTCCCGATGCCGTGCCCGGGATTTCCACGGGGTCCGGAGGCAGGGCCGCGATGGCGTTCTGCTCGTCGGGCAGGAGAACCGCCCCCGAGACGCACTTGCCGTCGTCGAGAAACCAGAGCACGGAGGCGGCGGTCGCTTCGGGTCGGGCCTGCCGATTCCTGCCGTCGGTGCGGCCGGGGAGGACGAGCCCGATATTCACGTTCGCCACGGGACCGGGGGCGGTCCCCTCGGTGTTCGCCTTTCGCATCAACGCGCGTTCCATGGCCTCGGTCGCCACCGCGGGGCGCAGCATCGCCTGGAAGACCTGCACGAGATTCCGCTCCCGGATCGTGGGAACCCCCGAGAGATCCGGCCCCACCAGGACGATCGTGCCGTCCGTCCCGTCCCGGTCCATGCGGCGCTCGGCTTGCCAGCAAAGGAACCGGGGGATCAACCCGAAACGGTCCACGCGCGCCGTCCATTCGTCGTGCGGCAGATTCGTCAGCGGCCGTTTCCAGTCCACGCTCCCGGTAAAGTAAAGGAGGAGATCGACCCGCGGGAGGCCGTCGAACAGTTCCTGCACCTGGGTGGGGTGGGAGAGGTTGACGGGGGAGACCGTGGCGGTCCCTTCTCCGCCGCGCGCGTTGATCTTCAAGGCGATCGGCTCGAGGATCTCGGGCCGGCTGCCGGAGAGGATCACGGCGGCTCCGGCCCGCGCAAGTGCGGCCGCGGACGACTCGATCAGGGGGATGTCGCCCGAAAGGGATTCTCCGACCACCAGGAGTGCGACCTTTCCTACCAGGTCGGGGTACCGCGAGAGCGCGGCGGGGGAGGGAAAGACGCCGGGAGGCTGCTCGTAGGTGACGCCGCCCATCGGGATGCGGCTCCCCCCGATGGTCCTTCGGAACGGGCCTTCGACGACCTCGAGCGCGAGCGCGGCGAAGTCCCGGGGGTCAACGAAGGCGTGCCCCACCGTCCGTTCGAGGGTGTCCCGCTCCAGCGCTTCCGGGGGAATGTTGCGCCCGATGCGGGCACGTGCCTTCGACCCCTTGTCGAAGACGCCGCTTCCCCGCTGGATCCGCTCCGTTGAGACCGCCGACGGGTTGAGCGAGAGAACGGAGATCTGTTTCCCCGCGAGCGCCCACGCAAGGTAATCCCCGAGGGCCAGTTTGGCGGACTGCGCGGAGGTGTACGGGAGGCGCCCCGGGTAGGCGTGCAATACGTGGCGGTGGATGCTCTCGCTGTAGAAGGTTCCCACCATGACGATCGTCCCGCCGCCCTGCTGCCCCTCCATGATCCTCGCCGCCTCGAGCGACGCCATCCACGAACCGGTGAGGTGGACGTTGACCGCCTCCCGGTACTCGTCGAAATGGCCCTCCTCGTACGCCGAGCCGAACACCACCGGGCCCGAGACGCCGGCGTTGTTGTACAGAACGTCGATGCGGCCGAACTCCTTCTCGATCTGCTCGAACATTTCCCCGACGTATTTCGGATCGGACACGTCGCCCTGGACGAAGAGAGTCTGGTTCGTGAGACCGAGGTGCCGGATCAGGTCGTCCATGTCGGCCTTGGTTTCGAGGAGCGGGGCGGGCCGCCGTCCGGTGATCACCACGTTCCCGCCGCGTCGCGCCGCCTCGAGGGCGAGGCTGCGCCCCATCCCCGTGCCGCCGCCGGTGATCACGACCACCTTTCCCGCGAGGGCGGTGTCCGGGTACCGGACGTGCCGGTACGAGTGGGTTCGGGCCGTCATGTTCCGGATCATGTGGCTGGCGCGGGCGGGATTCCCCTCCGTCTCCAACGATGCGAAAAGACGGAACAGCGGATCGGCCGGAGGGTGCCGCTCGTACGTTTCCGTCATCTGCTTCCGCGTCTTATCCGGGAGAGACTGGAAGAAACGGTACGCCTCGAGGGTCCCCTTTACGGCGGCCGAGAATTGCCGCTCGATCGAGAGCTTTTCGTCCGGGAAGGAGGCGTCCCGCAGGAGGCGGCACGCGAGGAGGGCGGGAATCCCCTCGTCGAGGGTCCCATCGGCCATCCCGGAAAGAAGCCGGAGAACGAATCCCTTCTCGAACACCCAGTGAAGGCCGTCGTTCCCGTCGATGAACTTCCCGGAGGGTCGCTCGAGCTCCCGGACGACGTGAACGATGCGGGGGACGGGTCCTCCCGCGACCGATTCCCCGACCCTCGGACCGCTCCCCGAGGGGGTTCGGGCGAGCGACAGGGCGAGGGAGAGCAGTCGCGAAAGATCGCGGGCCCGTGGGCCCGCCCAACTCTCCACGGTCACCCCGCCGGAGGCGACGGTCACCCCCTCGAACGCGGGGTCGGCTCCCAGGGCGTATGAACGGATGGCTACGGCGATCCGGTCCGCCGCCTCCTCCCGGTACAACGACGGCGTTTCCGGAGAGAGGACCAGGCTGCGGAGGAGATGGAGCGCCCGCTCGGCGTCCCCCTCGTCGAGGGCCGCGCGACCCGCTGCGACCTGCCCCGCGGCGATCTCCCCCAGAACCCCCTCACGGATCTCCGCGATCCGTTCACGGTACCGGACCCCCATCTCCCGTGCACGCGCAAGGACCGTCCCCACTTTCTCCTCGTCACCGCCGAAGAAGTTCGAGAGTTCCTCTTTCCTGAAATCCTCCGGCTCGTAGGCGTCCACGAGGATCCGGTCGAAGTAGGAGAAGTCGCGATCCGTCCCGGCCCCTTCGGCGATGTACCGGTTCAGGTCGCTTAACTTTCCGGCTCCTTCCTGGAGGGTCGCGTTGTACGCCGACTCGCAGAGCACGGCGATCATATGCGGGTAGCCGAACACCCATTCGAGGATCGGGTGGATGATCGCCTGGTACACCACGTGGGGCCGGGAGGCGTTTTGTTCGAGGAATGCCTTCGGGAGAAACACGCGCGGGAACGTCCCAGGATCGGTCCGGAACCGGTTCTTCCCCTCCCAGAGGACCTCCCCGTCCTTCTCGACGAGGAGGACTTCGCACGTCGGGCGGGCGTTTTCGCGACGGAACCCTTCGTCCGGTCCGAGGTCGACCACCCGCGCGGAGATCTTCCCCCTCGAGAGGAGGGAGGCGATCCGCGCGCCGACGTTTCCGGATTTCCCGGGATCGATCTCCGCCAGGATCGCGGGGGACGGGCGATCCTTGAGAAGCGAGATCACCTCGTTCAGTATCTTTTTCGGCAAAGGTGTAACGTGGCCGGACTTCATCTTTTCCTTGAGGATCGAAGCGATCTCCCCGATCTCGACGAAGGTGATGGGGCGGTCTCCGGGAGCCTTCTTCGTGATCGGGGGCGGTTTCTTCCCGCCCGGTTCGGCCGGCGGGAGGATGGTCAGGAACGACGATTGGGTGGCGTCCTTTGCGAGGAAACGGCCGACCCACTCCTGGCCGCCGGGCGAGGCGGCGACGGCGCCGAACATCCTGGCGTCGTTGCGCAACCCCTCCTCGAACCCGTGCTCGTACCCGTGCTTCATCGCCAGCAAGGCGTCCCGCGCCGCCGCAAGCCGCGCTGCGCGCAAATTTCCCGCGGACTCCTTCCCCGGTGTCGGTGCTTCGAGGATGGCCCGGACTTCCGGACGGGCGAAGAGGCGCGAAAGTTCCTCCTTCCCTGCGGCGGTCAGGGCGTTCCAGTCGCGGCGAGGCACGGGACGCCCGCCGGCGGCGAATTCGCGTGCCGTGGCGATCGCGCGCGGAAGCGCCGCGGAAGAGGGAACGAATTCGTCGGCCCACCCGAGCGACACGGCGGTGCTGCCGTCCACCGGTTCGCCGTTGAGGCAGATCTCCGCCGCCTTCGAGGGGCCGATCAGGCGGGGGAGGCGCTGCATTCCGCCGTATCCCGGGATGATTCCGAGTTTCACCTCCGGCTGTCCGAGGACGGCGTTCTCGGTCACGATCCGGTACTGCGCGCTCATCGCGAGCTCGTTGCCGCCCCCCAGCGCGTAGCCGTCGACCAGCGCCACGACGGGGAGGTTCAGGTGTTCGAGCTCCGTGAAGACGGAGATGTTCTTCCACGCGAGGGCGTCGACGACGTCCGCCGTTTTCCCGTGGAACTCCTTGACGTCCGCGCCGGCGACGAAAGCGCGCCCGGCCCCGGTGAGGACGATCGCCTTGACGGTCCGGCCACCGATCGTTCCGAGGGCCCCCGCCTCCCGTACGAGGGCGGCGAGCTGCGAGAGGAGTTCCTCGCTCAAGGCGTTGAGCGAATCCGGACGGGTGAGCGTGACGACCGCCACGTCGCCCGCCATGCGGACATCAACGAATTTCCGGGACGCCGGGTCGGCCGCCTGGACGATCTCTCCCCGGAACGTCTCCTCGTAGTCGGCCACCGTCCTTCCCGGACGGTCCGCCTGCACGAGGGCGACACCCTTCGGCTTCCGCATGGTCCCGTCCAGCATCATCTGCTGCAGGCCGGGAAGGCCCGGGAGGTCCGTGATCTCGAGGTCTTCCTGGTCCATCGCGATCTTCCCCGAGGACAGGAGGCGCACCACCTCGGCGGCCTGGGAAGCGTCATACATGTGGGAGCCCCGGATGGAGAGGTCGGTCTTCCCCCGCAGGACGACGGTCCCGCACGGGAAGACGTCTTTTTCGTCGAAATCCCTCGCGACGAACGTGCTGAAGTGGAGCGTGTCCTGGTCGACGCGGTCCACGACGACGTCGGGGGAGACGCGCGGACCGAACACCTTCCAGAGCGCCTTCCCCAGTGCCTGCGCGGGACGGGTGAAGCCGGAAGCGTATTCGGGGTTGAGGCGGCCCTCCGGAGTCAGCGGGTCCGGCATCTCCCCGGGGAGGGAGAAGCCGTCGCGGTCGAGGATGTGGGTCGGCGGCACCCCCATCCGGGAGAGTTCCGCGATCCCGCGCTTCTCCCGCGTTGCGGAG
>Ga0315268_10000928_pt1 | contig 34139 bp, 37 predicted proteins | sample C1_top_MG_FD_204535 | JGI IMG/M metagenome (GOLD analysis project Ga0315268, IMG submission 204535) | Sediment microbial communities from Yellowstone Lake, YNP, Wyoming, USA - C1_top | ecosystem: Environmental > Aquatic > Freshwater > Lake > Sediment | place: USA: Wyoming | collected 2017-08-01
AGCAGTTTCCTTGCTGTCTTGCTGCTTTTCATAGGCGCCTACCTCGCTCTTGCAGAATTGCTCAAAGGCTGGTTCTACAGGCGGATTGATCGTCATACGAATCAGTCGAGCCCAGCGGCACGTTCTGCCAGCCAGCCATCAACGCTCCCTCGCTGATCGTGAATTGCGCTCAGGAGTTCAACACTTTGCAGATGCCCCCTCATAACTTGACAGGCGAAACGGCGAGCTGACCGGTATCTTCGGATCCGTTATAGGGGCTGCCGAGTCAGTAATGTCACCAGTATCGGTACCAAGGGTACCAGTAGAGCGGACGGTACATGGAGTAGTACGGTTGCGGGTAGTAGTAGGGATAGAACGACGGGTACAGGTAATAGGGTGGGCCACGCCAAGCTGAACCTGCAAGGGCTCCTAGAGCAAAACCTGCGGCGCCTCCCAACAGCGCACCTGCAAGGAAGAAGGCCATTTCGATCAATCTGAGGATTGCGCGGTTATTCGTTCAAAAGACTTTTCCTTGGTGCCACATTGCTCTACACCAACGAGAGAGTGTGCCACAAATCGCCCTTGGTACGAATAGCGATCTACAGGAACTTCTTCTTGCGGAGGATCACAAAAGCCACTGCAATGACGAGAACCGCTCCAACAACTCTCACGACCTCTTGGCCATAGGAATCCCTCCCATTGTCTTCCAACGGTTGTCCGGTAATCGGGTTCAGAAGAGTTTCCACTGGAGCGAAGTCATCCGTCAATATCGGTGCGTCGCCAAGATCAAGTTGCACATAGTTGGTCGCATACTCAACAAAACGGTCTGATTGATCTGAGTTCTGAGCGAGTCTTTGAAAATCTGTTTCCGTTAGTTGATCTTTGAGGAGAGTCGGCATCACTATAACGTTCTGAAGGTCAGGATATCCGCTGCCCCTAACTCCAAAGACGTAGACGTTCGGGAAGACCTGCTGAAAGGTGTTGACTTCGGCACGCAGTAGCTCTGAGCCACTGCCAGAGACACTCGCGATGAGGTTCGAAACCACGGATCCACGAGGGCTGAGGTGGTCCGCAATGAGCCTGAAGAATTCAAGAGTCATCAAGTGGAACGGGACGTAGCTTCTGGAGTACGCGTCAAGAATTATCAGGTCGTATTTCTGATCTGTCTGTAGCAGGAAGATTCGTCCATCTTGGTTGTAGACGTGCAATCGCGGGTTCTCCGGGTCTACTTTGAAGTATCGCTCCGCAACCCGAATTACCTCGGCATCTATCTCTGCAACATCCACCTCGACATTCGCATAGCGTGCCAGGAATGCCTTGGGGCCGCTGAATCCTCCGCCACCTACAAAGAGTACTCTCGTGATGGTGGGATTCACGGCGAATGGAAGATCGAAGTATCCCGTGTAGGCGAAGACGATTCTGTTGGGGTCATTTAGGTCCATTCCGCTGTGAAGGTTGTCGTCCATAATTAGGTACCTCACGGTGGACTGAAACGCTGGATCGGGAGCGTCTGAGACTAGGATATGGTGATACGGGGTGTCGGTCTCGTAGACAATATCACCCAGCACCCGGGAGTACGTTGCGAGTGTGAGCCGGTGGCCAACGAGGTTTGGAGCAGCAAAGGGCACAATGATCAGCACCAGAAGAACAAAGATTTTCAATCGTTTTTGTAATCCGAAGAACGCAACTACAAGGAGGACGACACCAAAGGCAAAGATGATGCCGTTCACACCGAATTCCGGTATGAGAATGAAGACGGTAAGAAACGTTCCAACTATGCTGCCCAAAGTTGAGAGGGCGTAGAGGTTTCCAGAAGCCTTGCCCAGCTTTTGCACGGTTCGCGCAGCTAGCCGAATGGCATACGGTGAAACCATTCCAAGAAGAACGCTCGGTGGCCCCAGCAGCACGACTGTCGCTACTAGCGGAGAATATCTGTCGCCAAGACGGATTCCCGTAATCGCATCAAACACTGGCGGCGCAAGTTCAGGCATCGCTAGGATCAGAAGGCCCGCCAGAAACATCAGCAGCGACAACGTGTGGATCTCTGGTCTCCGGTCTGCGAGCATTCCGCCGAGGTAGTACCCCGCGCTCAGTGAAGCGAGAACAACTCCGATCAGACTGCCCCAAACGAAGATCGAGTTTCCGAAGACGGGAGCCAGCAATCGACTTCCCAGGAGCTCAATGGCCATCACAACCACTCCGGACACGAAAACTGAAACCACAATTTGCGCTTGTTTCCTCACGCTTCTCTGCTCGGGATCGGCAGCCATCTACCTCATCCCTCTCACACGGCGCAGCCAAAGTGGCTTACCCTACAATTAACTAATTCTTCGTGCAGCTCGGTGAAGCGACGGGGAGGAGGGCAAGTAGACTATAGGCCATAGGATTAACTCATGGCTCTTTGATTTCCGATGCTGTGAGAATCGTATGCCAATCGGTATCCCTGAAGCCATGATGGAGCAGCACGAGGAGCTTCATAACGAACTGCGCAAGGCGATCAAAATGCCCGGCGCCGTAGGCAAAGCAGCAAGGCACGTTGCGGAAGCCCTGCATCCCCACTTCGAGAGAGAGAACGAAATTCCGCTGCCAGTAATTGGCATCGCCAGAGAACTTGCAGAAGGCAAGAGCTCTCCAGACTTTCCGAAAGCCCTTGAGCTCGCTGAGAAGTTCAAAGCTGACTACGAGAAAATGCTCCAAGAACATCTCGAAATCGTAAAGGCCCTAGATGAGCTCGAGAAGACCGCAAAGAAGGCTAAGAAGAAGGCAGTCGTAGAATTCGCGAGGAAGCTGAAGGCACACGCAAGAACCGAAGAGGACCTGACCTATCCAGCTGTACTGATGGCCGGAAAATTGCTCAAACAGACCTCGCAAGGTGGATAACCAGTGCCCCCACACTGCGACACGATGGACGGTCCCGTTGTGAAGGCCGCCAGCACGGCACTCGAAAAAGGAAACGTGAATCTGATTCTCCCCTACGCCCCGGTATTCGCGGAAGAAGAACTCAGATCCGCATTTCAGAAGACGCTGCAAGCCAGAGGTCAAGGCGGTGCAGCCGCGGAAGTAGCAGATCGTTGGTTCTTCGAAACCGCGGTTCGCCTACATCGAGAGGGAGAAGGAGCACCATATACAGGTCTCAAGCCCGCTGGCCTAGATCCGGGGCCGGCGGTCCCGAGAGCGGAAAGAGCCATCGAGACGGGCAACGCGCGCGAGGTAATCGACTTCCTCATGCACAGCGTTGAGCAACAACTGCTGCACAAGTTCGAACATCTCAACTCGCTCAAGAACTATGATCCAAATGACATATCTGCGGCAAGGGCATACGTCGAGGCTATGCTTGGATTCCAGCTTTGCTCCCACCACTTGTACACGAGTATCAAGAGTTCACCACACGGCAAAGCCGAAGCAACCGTACACGGACACTAGCCGCAACAGATGACCCACAAATCTGCCGAGACACGCGGAATAAAGGCAGCGTTGCTAGCGTACTCGCTACTCTTCGTGCTGCAAATCACAGCCTACTTCAAGACAAATCTGCTTACGTTGATGGCTCAGGCACTGGAAGTCCTGAGCGACGTTCTAGTCTGCTCATTCCTTCTGATTTCCATCTTCTGGTCGCGTAGACCTCCCGATGAGCTCCACATGCTTGGACATGGGCGGTCGCAGAACGTGGCGGCCTTGGTTTCGGCGACTATTTTCATCGCATTCATGAGCGTGGAAGTCCTACGCGAGGCCGTGCCCAAGCTCCTTCAGGAACCGGAATCTCATTCGACGCAGGATCCCAGCTTAGCTCTACTAGTGATCATTGTTTCCATGATCGTCTTGATCATACCAATCATCGACATAGTTCGAATCAAGACCAGAGGAGCCTCTATCAAGACTCAACTTGTTCAGTTGTCAAAGGACGAGATCTCATACGTGCCCGCTTTGATCGGTGTCATGCTCGTCTCCGGCGGGTTCTATCTCGCTGATGCAGTCACATCCGTGATAATTGCAGCAATCATAGCCGTTGGAGGAATCTATCACTTCAGAGACAACGTTCACTACCTTGTCGGCAGAGCCCCTGACAGAGCTTTCATGGAAAGACTCGAACGCCCCACAAGAGCCGTACCCGGTGTCCCCGGGGTCCATGATTTGAAAGCTGAGTATGTCGGGCCTGGCGTCGTTCAAGCAGGTTTCCACACAGATGTCAGACGCGGGACCTTGATTGAAGAAGCGGACAGAATTGCGCATGAAGTCGAGCAAAGAGTGAAGACCGGCACCGGCTGCACCACTGCGTCATCCACGTTGATCCGGTCGACGCGTGACTGGTACACGCGAGACCCAGCCACAGAGAGCCATTGTCCAAAATGCCAGCTTGAATGAGGAGCTGACATTGGTGGGGGCGGCCGGATTTGAACCGGCGACCTCGCGGGCCCAAGCCGCGTATCATAACCATGCTAGACCACGCCCCCGAATTGAAGGGCAGTGGCTGCATGCGGTTGATTTCAGCCAAAAGGATTCCGTAAAGGAAGGACTGAGCGGGTCCGACCGCCATTTGCCCTTTTTCGGTGGGAACTCGTCCTCGAGTAGCCTCGCGGAATACTGAGAGTATATTCTCGTTTCGAGATTATTGGCAAACGGCTCATATCCAAGCTGACGCGGAAAGGCTGACTGCTGATTGAAGATGTCTACTGTAGACGCAGTGGACACTCTGTACATGATCTATGCTCTCGGGCTCTTCGCTTTCACTGCTTTCTTCGCCTACAAACTTACAAAACCCAAGTCGAAGTGACGAAAGTTTGGTTGAGATTGAAAAAGTCGAAAAGCATTACTTGTATGGCCTCATCATCTTGGCCATTGTCATAAACGCGGTAACCCTCTCCCCACTAATCCCCTGGCAGAATTGGCTCTACTGGTCGTCGCCCACCGCCACGAGAACCTTTCACATCAGCATTAGCAATTACCAGTTCACACTGCCAGCTGAAGGTATTACGATCAAGGCCGGAGAACCCGTCAAGTTCATCGTGACATCAAACGATGTCACCTACGGGTTTGGAGTCTTCTACAAGACTGGCCGAATGCTCTTCCAAATGCAAGTTTTGCCGGGCCACGCAAACGAGATCACCTGGATCTTCGACGAGCCAGGAGTCTATACGATTCGCTCAACCGAGTACTCGGGACCGCTGCACTCGAACATGGTGCTTCCGGACGCGATAACGGTGGTGCCGTGATCATGGCGAAGTCGCCGATGAAACTCGAAGTGCTCACTCTCCGCTATGCCGTGGTGGCCATTGTATTCCTTGGTCTCGCGGGCATAGAGGGTCTCCTAATGCGCAGCCAACTCTCGAACCTCACATACAACGCCATCATCGCAACCATACCGCTGGAACCCGAGCACTACTACGCAATGCTCACCGCACATCCGCTTGTAGGAGCCTACGGTTGGGCTTACTTGGCCGTGTTCGCCGCCTTCTACTACCTCGTCCCTTCACTCCTCAAGAAATCATTGTACAGCATCAGTCTCGCTAATTGGCACATGTGGATGCACATCATTGGGCTAGCAACGGTCTGGTCAGCGGGATACTTTCTGCGGTTCGGATCACTCTACACCGTCTACTGGCCACTCCCTGTCGCGCGATTCTCGCCGATCAGCGTAGTTGTCTTCGCTGTCGGTCTCGCGCTTGTTATGCTGTCCATACTATGCTTCATCTTCAACATCTTCGCCACAGTGCTAAGCCGGACGACTGTCGGCCCTTTGTCCAAGAGCGTAGCGTTGCGCAGCCTGCTGATCGCCTCCTTCGGGCTCGACACGGTGATCGGATGGATCAATGGACGGCTGGGACGAAGGACGGCTCTAGACGGGTCAGGCACGGAACCGCTTTCCGTCTTCGTCGTTGCAGTGATGCGGGGGTCGATAGACGCAGTCATCAACGCGGTCGTAATAGCCGGCGCAGGTGTTCTCATGCTGGCGTTTGCTCTACCGACGTTGCTGATGGGGTTGAGCCTCAATCCGCTAATCGTTGATCCGCTTGTCTACAAGAACGTGTTCTGGTGGGGGCTCGACATGGTTGCGGACGGCGACGTGCTGATTTGGGTTGCTGGGACGCTATACTTACTCGCACCAATGCTCGCCAACAGGCCCCTCTTCGGGCAACAGGTCGTTCGCTACGTGATACTGACGGATCTGATCGTGTCGATGGGTGTCTGGAGTCATCACTTGCTCTCTGATAGGCCTCAACCTGAACTCATGAGGCTCTTATCGGGACAGCTCATAACGTGGGGGGAATTCTTCACGATGGGCTTGAGCTTCTTCTCCGTACTCATGACCCTGTGGCTAGCTAGACCTCTGAAGCTTAGCATGCCTCTGAAGTTCATGCTGGTGGGCATCATGGGCTTCGGCCTAGGCGGCGCGTCCGGGCTTCTTCAAGCCAACTTTGCAATGAACGTCATTATGCACAACACCCAGTGGGTGCCCGGGTTTCACATACACCAAATGCTTCTCACCGGCCTGAGCAGCATATTGTTCGCGGCAATCTACGCGCTCCTACCCGCTCTGACGGGAACAGGGCTCAAGAGCTATCGTCTGAGCAACCTGCACTTCTGGCTCTGGACGGTCGGCGGAGTCGGCATGGCTTTCTCCATGGGATTCGCATGGCGCGATGGCATGCTACGGAGAACTCTGTATCCAGGCGTTGAACTGTACCTACCCTACATGAACGTCGCGACAATCTTCGGCATAATACTCGCACTAGGCTACCTGTCCTTTCTAGCGAACCTGATCAAAACGTACGGCCTACGCACACTGATCGGTCTATTTATTCCCGCGATCACCAAGAAGAGCTAGCGTCGAGGAACCCCCCTCCCTTCCCTTCTTCACACGTAGTCTCCATGCTTGTTCCTCGAAAGGCTTTTGAGTCCACCAATCCGTATTGGCAGATGTCGTGTTCTGATTGTCTGAAGAGGAAGTTGACGTAATCCTCGACGAGCCCGCGCAAGAAGTCGTCGTGGAGATTCCCATCATCGAAGGGAGCGGCATTTACATGTACGTATGCGCAGAGTGTGGAGGAGATCTGACCGAGATCCCCTACTACAACCGCTTCTACTGCGAGAACTGCGGCTTGCACTACTGATTTCCACCACACAAGGCCGACAGCAACATTTGTTTATGCAACCCAGAATTGACCCCGCGGCGTTTTCCGAAGTTGCCGCGAGCTTGGGCCAATCGCCTCTCCAGTCGCCCGATCATTCTCATGCTCTGCTTCACCTTCGTTCTGATCTGTCCGTTCGTAAAGGAAGATGCGACGGGGGGAGTACAGGCGGCTGATGGTTTGCCTACGTACATTGATGAATATGATGTGCCTACGCCGAACGGAGGGCCACTTGCACTGACTGTAGACAAGAATGGAATGATTTGGTTTACCGAGTCGAACGCCAGCAAGATCGGCAAGTTCGATCCTGTGACTCACACCTTCAGCGAATATGACGTTCCCGGCGTTGGAGATATGTGGGGAATCGCCATCGACAAAAATGACATGGTCTGGTTCACTCAATACGCGGGCAGGGGCGATGTGAACCCACGAGGTTCGATAATGTCGGGAGGCAAAGGGCGGCTTGGTCGACTTGATCCAGCGAATCTGAACGTCAGCTTCGTCGACATGCCATCAGTTGGTTCGTTTCCTTTTCGTCTCGTTGTTGATCCCGACAACAAAATCTGGTTCACCGAGCTGCTAGGCAACAGAACCGGTTTCTTCGATCAGAAATTAGGAAACCTGACCGAGTATAAAGTCTCAGAGACCCTGTCGGGGCCAACGGATCTGGCGTTCGACAGGGATGGCGCCCTGTGGTTCACCGAGTCATTTGATCACAACATCGTCCGTCTAGATCCGCAGACGAAGACACTCACTGAGTATTCCCTCGAGGCTCTCGTGTTCTCACCTGCCGGAATCTCCATTGACCGTGAAGGTCATGTCTGGGTGGCTGATCATGGAGGCGATTGGATCGCAGAATTTGACCCAAGCACGCAGAGCGTAACTCGATACCCTACCCATAGAATTCATGGAGACTTGACCATCCCGAACGGCCTACTCATTGACGCCAAGGGCCGCGTCTGGTTCTGTGAGCATGTCGGCAACGCCGTTGGATACCTCGATCCGCAGACTCTAGCGATGGTCGAGTTCACGATTCCAACCGGCCCCGTGAGTGGTGCGCTTTGGATAGCGTTGGCTCCCAACGGTGACATTTGGTTCACCGAATGGGTCAGCAACAAACTCGGGGTAGTTCACGCCGGTCGTCAAGTTCCGCTGACCCTTCAGGCGTTAGAAGATCAACTCAGATTGGAATCTGGCACCCGGACCACCATTACACTAGGAATCGAGGCAATTGGTGGGACCCCTGTAAGTGGATCCTTTGATTATTCCTGGGGAACTTACAGCACCAGTGATGTCTCCATTTCATTCTCTCCCCCATCATTGTCAGGAGAGTCAAGTGCCTCCGTTGAAGCCAAGCTCACGGTATCAGACAGCGCAAGGCCGGGGGATTACATCCTAGGTCTAGGAATCAACATGGGACCAGTCAGGGTCTGGACGATGTTGGAAACCCAAGTGGTAGCTCGTTCATTACCTCCACAGCCGCCGTTGACAACCCTCATCATTCCGACTATAATCCTCGCAGGACTGGGGGCTTTTCTCGTGGTCAGACAGATTCGTAGGAGACCTCGAAGATAGAATAATTGTGAGGCCCTCCAGTCGGGGTCTAGTTTAAACACCGAACCGTCGCATTCCGTCGGTTAGGAGGCTCTCAGCAATATCAGACAGGACAGCCAATCTCAGTGAGTCAGTTATTCGAGAGATGACGAGGCTTAGCGATGAGTATGGAGCAATTAATCTCTCTCAAGGGATGCCTGACTTTGATCCTCCCTCTCCGCTTGTCGAAGCCGCCGTCGAGGCGACAAGACACGGCTCAAATCAGTACGCCGTTACGTGGGGGCAGAAGAGTCTCAGGGAGGCAATCGCCGACAAGATTGGCGAATACAATCATATAGATGCTAATCCCGAGACCGAAATCACCGTAACTTGCGGAGCAACCGAGGCGGTTGCCGCCGCGGTTCTGGGCTTGGCGAACCCCGGCGACCAGATAGCGATCCCCGACCCTTTCTACGAGAACTATGTCCCAGACGCGATGATGGCTGGAGCGCGACCAATCTATGTGCCGTTCGCTCCGAGTCTCGGGTTTGAGGAGGAGTCCCTCAAAACCGCAATGAGCAAGAAGCCGAAACTGCTCCTACTAAACACACCCAATAATCCTACGGGCAAAGTTCTTGATCGCGCTCAGCTGAGACTCGTTGCAGATCTCTGCGAGGACAACGGAACTACGATCATATCTGATGAGATTTACGAACACATAGTCTTCGACGGAAAGAGACACTTAAGCATCGGCGCAATTGGAAACATGCATGAGCGCACAGTGACGGTAAGTGCGGCGTCAAAGACTTACTCTGTGACGGGATGGAGGGTCGGCTGGGCCGTCGCCGAGAGACGGCTGTCGGCAGCGGTGAGGAGAATCCATGACTACCTCACCATCTGCGCACCTACTCCATTCCAGGAAGCCATCGCTGTTGCATTGAAGTTTCCTGAGACCTACTACACGAAACTGGCTGAAATGTACGACAAGAAGCGGAGGCAGATCATGAAAGCACTCGAGGAGGTCAGCCTAGAATATCACAGACCAGAGGGCGCATATTACATACTCGTCAATGTCCCATCTGAGTTCAAGGATGGAGAAACGTTCACAGATCATCTTCTGAAGAAACTTGGACTCGCGGTTCTTCCCGCTGACGCGCTGTACCACGACAAGGAGGTTGGTAAGCGCAAGGTCAGGATAGCCTTTTGCAAAAGGGATACCACACTCCAAGAGACTGCGAGACGATTGCGGAAGCTCACACCGAAAACGAAACCGACTGCTAGGTCGAGATGATGAACCTGCTTGCAATTATCCGTGTGCTCTCGAAGCAGGCAAGCCCGGGACCCGCACCAGCATTCACCTATGTTCACGTGTGCCGAGCGCTCCTTCTAATTGGTGATGAAGGCCCCATCGGCAGAATAGAGCTCTCGCGAAGGTTAACGTTGGGAGAAGGAGCGATTCGAACAATCATACGCCACCTGACGGAGGCTAGAGTAGTTTCCGTCGTTCCGGAAGGTTGTATCCTCAGTAGGCGCGGGAATGGTCTCTACTCCCGACTGAGGGGCAGACTCTCCAAAATCGTCTTCGTTGACGGTAGGCAGCTTTCACTCGACAAGTTTAGCGCAACGCTTTCGATCAAGGGAGCCGCTGATGCTGTGAGATCGGGAATCGAGCAAAGGGATGCTGCAATTCGCGCGGGCGCAACGGGCGCCTGCACTTTGGTGATTCGAGGCGATGAATATGTCATGCCAATTTCGGGTGAAGGTGAATCGAGACTTGAGTCAAATGACGCGCTCGTGCATGATTTGGAACGACTGCTGCGGCCAAGAAGTCGAGATGTCGTCGTAGTCGCCAGTGCCTCGGAGAAGAGCCTTGCCGAGCACGCAGCATTCGCAGCCGCTCTCACCTTACTAGAGTAGCTGGTAACCGCTAGTGTGCAGCCTTTGACCTAAGCTCAGCGATTTCTACCGAGAACTTTGCCTGACGCGGTTTGTAGACCGACCCGAACCTTGAGTGCAAATCCTCTAGGACTCGCTTCTGCAGTATTACCGCTCGTTCTGGACTAACGAGAGTCGAGATGAGAATTAAGAAGCTGTCTGGGTTCGTCAGAGCGGTTTCAAGATCCACGTAGAAACGGAGCGCTTTTGCGACTTTCTCGCCCAGAACCTCAACCAGTGCGCGCTTAATGGTGCTCAGGAGGACGCTGTCGAAAGAGTTACGTGGCCCCGACATCGAATGCCCCCTTAGTCGTTTCTCGAACGTTTTAGCAGCTGGGGCAGGCGAGTAACAACGATCAAGGCGAATATCCCCATCGAGATCGTGTGAATTTCGAGAAACTCTTCATAATCGCCGAATACTGCCGCATGAATCACTGTCAAGGATTCCCCAATTAACCAGATGAAAGTAGCCACAGCCAATTGTAACTTCAGACTGTAGGGTGCGCGGCGGTGCGTCCTTCTCAGCTCGCTTGCGGCCATGGCGGCGAATATCACGAAAGCTACTGCCAGTCCCACGACAGTGATGAGCAGTGATAACGGTGGGAGCAACGCTATGCACCGCTTCTCCCATAATAAGCGCCGTAGGCGACGAGGAGGATCACCGACAGCGGCAGCAGATAGTTATCTGCGAGATCAGTCGATCCCAAGAATTCCGCGAGATGATACAGCGAGTGAGCGAATGCGAAGACAGACAGCCCAACCGAAAGCAGGAGAAGTCTGCGGTTTAATCCGCGAAGTCGAAACGCCAAGTACGCTGGTGCGGAGGCGGTTATGATCATGAAGAGGAAGTTAAGCAGGTGCAGGACGCTTTCAGCTTCCATCTCGTTAGCGCTCTGAGTTTGGGGCTACTTTGCCTGAATGAATTTCTCAAGCATGTCCCTTGCCACGTCGTCAGGGTGTTGCTCGGGCGGGGATTTCATGAAGTAGGCTGAGGGTGCTTTCAGGGCGCCGCTTAGTCCTCGATCGAGGGCCAGTTTCGCACATCTGATTGCGTCTATGACGACGCCGGCGCTGTTCGGCGAATCCCAAACCTCCAGCTTGCACTCTAGGTTCAATGGCACGCTTCCGAAGGTTGTACCTTCGAGTCGAATGTAGGCCCATTTCCTATCCGAGAGCCATGGCACGTAGTCGCTTGGACCTATGTGCACGTTCTCAGGAGCGATCTTGTAGTCTAGCATCGAAGTAACCGCGCCTGTCTTTGATATCTTCTTGCTCTCCAGCCTCTCTCTTTCCAACATGTTCAGGAAGTCTGTGTTTCCACCAACATTGAGCTGCAGAGTGCGTTCGAGTTTGACACCTCGCTGCCTAAAGAGCTGAGTGAGAACCCTGTGAACGATCGTGGCACCAACCTGTGACTTGATGTCGTCGCCGATTATCGGTAGGCCTCTCTTCTCGAAGATCTGCTGCCAACGCTTCTCTCTGGCAATGAAGACTGGAATGCAATTCACGACGGCACACCCCGCGTCGATCGCTTGCTCGACATACCATTTAGTCGCAAATTCGCTTCCGACTGGAAGGTAATTTAGGACGACATCGGTCTTCGTCTCCTTCAATACGTGAGCGACGTCCACGGTGTGCGATGGGTGTTTCTCGATCACTTTCGATAGGTACTTGCCGAGGCCATCATGGGTCATCCCCCTCTGGACCTCTACGCCGAGGTTCGGAACGTCGGCGAATTTTATCGTGTTGTTCGGCTTCGCGAATATTGCCTGTGAAAGATCCTTTCCAACCTTGTTCTTATCTACCTCGAATGCCGCGGTGAAGGTAACGTCGCGAATGTGATAACCACCAAGAACAACGTGCATCAAACCTGGTATGAATTGACCAGGCTTCGCGTTCTTGTAGAACTCAACTCCTTGAACCAGAGACGACGCGCAATTTCCGACACCTACGATACCGACCCGTATCTTCGCCATGTCCCTGCCTTCCCGATCAACTAGGAAATCGGAACTTGTTCTACCCCTATGTAAACTGGTACTTTCCAGTCTCGAGGGCGCAATCATTTCAATGTGAAAAGGAGCAGGTTTTGTGAAGAGACTATATCCATGTCCGCGAAGTATGACGCGAGTGATACCGGTGAAGAGCACTTGAATGTAAGCGAGCGTCAGTCCTTCCTTCACGATGTTGACCAATTCTGCAAGGAACTCAGACCAATCGAGGAGTTGTGCTACGTCGAACACAACTTCAACAATCAGCTCATCCCTCTATGCAGGAAGTACGGGCTGCTCGGCATTCCAGTTCGAAAGGAATTCGGGGGCCGCGAGGCCGACGCGGTCACCTATGCGCGAGCTCTTGAGAGAATCGGAATGGAGGGAACCGGAGTTCGAACCTTCTTCTCAGGACACACATCGATCGGCCAAATCCCCATTCAAATGTGGGGTAGTGACGAGCAAAGGAACAGCTACCTGCCACCATCGACGAGGGGCGAGAAGATACTGGCCTTTGGATTGACGGAACCGGAAGCCGGAAGCAATCCGCTCGAGATGAAAATGACCTACGAATGGAAGGGCGGTGAATATGTCCTAAACGGCGTCAAGTATCTGATCTCAAATGCCGGCATCGCCCAAGCCATCGTAACCTTCGCCTACCCGAAGGGCGGAGGCCGAGTTAGCGCGTTCATCGTCGACACGGATAAGGAAGGAATGATGAAGCAAGATCTCACGACAAAACTCGGGATGCCTACCGCTAACACAGCCCTGTTCGAGCTTCATGATTATCCAGTGCCCAAACAGAACCTGCTTGGAAAGGAAGGAGACGGTTTCAAGATTGCAATGTCCACGCTCATGAGTGGGAGGCTCAGCGTCGCCGCCGGATGCCTGGGCGTAATTGCAGATTGCCTCAGTGAGGCTGTGCGATATTCGAAGGAGCGTACTCAGCATGGCAAAGAAATCGCACGTCACCAGCTCGTTCAAGAGCACATTGCAATGATGAAGACAGAACTCGATGCTGGGCGCTGCTTGGTCTACCGATCTGCGGAGTGGAAACGCAAGTACGATGAGGAGCCGACCAATCAGAAAGTCAGGGAGATCGCTGATCGGCTCATTGCGGAAGGAAAGTTCTTCGCCTCGAATGCGGCATGGGACGCGGCGGATAGGGCTGTACAAGTGTTCGGTGGAAGGGGTTACTCGTACTTGTTTCGGCCGGGCAGGCATTTGCAGGATGTGCGTGTTTGTAGACTCTACGAGGGAACCGATGAGATCATGAAACTGAAGATCGCATCAGCGGTGCTCGGTAAGGAATACGAAGCTTACCGCTAGGTCGTGCTCGACGACTCTAGCTTCGCCTTTACGCAGTCGAAGAACTGCTGGGTCAACTTGTTCGTACTCGTCTGAATCAAGCTGGGAGAGATCTCGCCCAGCAATCCCCCCATCTGAGCGTCGGTTTTCCACTTTAGCTCCGTGAGGTCGACGCCGCGCTCGTCCAGCTCAATTGTGGCATTTAGTCGCACTGACACGCCGGCGCCCTTCCCAATCGCCTCAAAGGTAGAGTGGGAGGGAGGTTTCTGGTCGAGTAGGGTGAAGTCAAACTTGAAGTTCCCTCGAACAAACGAAATCCCGACCTTCACAGTTACAGTGAAGGTCTTAGCATCTTTCACTTCCAGGCTCTGTAGCTCAGGAAGGCAGTTGGCAATCTTCTCAGGATCGGTGATGAAATTCCAAACCTTTTCACGCGGAGCCACGAGAACGTATGATCCTTCTACGTGCAAGTGTTCCCGCCTCTTGGATCTATTTGGGGAGTTGAATCACTGCAGGCGATCCGCTGGGGTTAAGGCGTTGCTCTCCCTGCTCACTGACTTAGTTGCAGCGACGTACGCAACGTATCCTATCATCACTGCAACGGATTGCCCGACGAATGCGGACGTGGCCGCGTCCGTTGCCGCAAGTCCCGGTCGAACGATCGGGAGCATGACGGCAAGCCACAACGAGGTCAGAAGAATGTAAGCGACGCACCCCACGAGCGTGCTGTACTTACGAACGTAATGGATGACTAGAAGACCGAAGAACGAAACCGCGGGTGACACGAAGGCGATGGGTTTCGACTCAAGGCCAAGGTTTGCAATGAACTGGCCAAGCGTCAAACCGAAGACCGCGGGCATTCCGAACAGTGCAACGAAGGCGCTGGGCATCTCACCAATCCGCACTTGGTAGGACAGAAGCGAAATCTCGGGCAGGCCGAGTGTTCCAGCCGCGTAAGTGGCCGCGAATATGACGAAGACGCCGAAGTCAGCCAACTTCATCCTAGAATTCGACTCCCCTGCCAGAGCAGAGCAAACAGGAGTAGCCATATGACGTGCACGAAATGCCAATAGGTGGATGTGGCTTCAACGAAGCCGTAGTTTCTTGCGGAGTACTGGCCCATGAAGGAGCGAACGATCACGAATACGTACACAATCACGCCAGCAAGAACGTGTGCTCCATGGATCCCTGTGAGTAGGAAGAAGCTTGCTCCGAAGAAGCCGCTGCTTGGCGTCAGTTCGCCGCTGAGTAGCAGGTGTGGCCACTCGAAACCAAACTGGAGCAGGGGAAAGAGGCTTCCGAGAATCGTTGTGCCTACCAGTCCCGCTTTGAAAGCTTCGACCTTGCCTCGTTTGAGCTGGGAGACCGCCCACTCAATCATGATGCTGCTCGATATGAGAATCAGTGTCTGCAGTCTCGGAATGAAATCGCCTAGGATGGGTGCTCCGACGGGCGGCCAGATTGAGAACTGAGATCTGATCGCGAAATACATCGTGAATGCTCCTCCGAAGAGAAGAAGTTCAGTAAGGAGTACTAGCTGGATTGTGAGGTCGATATCTACTGGGAACGCCCCAAGGGTCGCGTCACGTGGGATGCGTCCGAGCCTCGAAATTGCTGACGACCAACTCTTCGTATCGCTGTAGAGGAACCCGCCGAGAACAATCGCGAAGGAAACCATCATTAGCAGGCCTGCGGGCACAAGTAGGCTTTTCAGCGCGAGGAAGAAGCCCGTGAGGGCGACGCCTGTTGAGAACGCAACCAGCGCAGGCCAGATGCTGTGCTCAAGATGTTCAGGCAGACGCTCTTCCGCGTGGGCGACTTCGGTGGCGTACTCCAAAACTGGCAAGTCCGTCGCTCAGCGATGTTGCACCGAATATAAGTTTTCAGTAGCCCAAAAATTCCGTTTTCGTCGAACCGAAATCATATTTTATCAGCCCCCGAGTTCTTCTCGCGAACGGCTTTGGGGTCAAGACTCTACGAAATCCTTGGCGTGGCATCCGGACTTGTTTTGATCAATTACGGATTCAACATAGTGGCAGCTGGCCTCCCAGGGTCACGAGAGTTGACTTCTCAATTCCTCGGAGCCAATCTGCTGATAGGAGGATGCGTAGTGACGTTCCTGTCGCTGTACTATCTTCTCAAACCTGTCGCGAAGACGGCCCCACCAGCCCCAACTGCTGTCGGAAAGCCCGATGTCGGAATCGAACTCACTGTGGGCGAAGAATCAAAACCGCAAGTTGGATTCTATCGAAACATCGAGTACATCGGATACTTCTTCACAGCTCTCGGACTTTTCTCCGCAGCGGACGTGGCGCTGCAAGTGTTCATTCCGCAGCTATACAATGAAACCCGCTGGTGGATTGAGTTACTCCTCATAACGTTCGGCGTGCTCTCATACGCGATCTTCTTCTCGATTGGAAGAATCGGAATGCAAGAGGAAAGCCGCTACAGCCAGTCGGCCCCTCTGAAAGAGGCTCACGGAGAGGCAGCAGGCGAGGGAAGCCCCCAGATCCCTGCACAGGTCAAGTTGCCTGAGAACTTAGAGATTCTAGCGGGCGAATTCTCCAAATCCGCGTCGGGGGAGTATGAAAGGCACCTGTCCGGAACAGCGTACGACCTTTTTCACGTGGAGAAGGAAATGGTTACCGTGTGGAGAGAGGACCGGGTGGGGATTCGCTCCGCCTACTTGGCTGGACCGTACGAGTTGAGCAGAAAACTGATGCAGGATCACCTGAACCGCGGAGAAGAGTTGAAGGTTGGAAAGCTTGTGGTCTCTCCAGATGCGTTGAAGTACCTCTTGAGCCTCCAGGAACAGAAGGAAGCGGGAATTCCAGCAGCTCTCGCCTAGCCCTTGGTCAAAAGCGCTCGAAGCACGACGCCCAGGACCGCTATCGCAGTTACTGTGACCGTTACTACGACCACTTGCTCTTTCGTCATTTCCCTCCTACCTCCGCGGAGCGTGGGTGAAGGAAATGATCGAGGCTGTAAGTGCACTCGCGAACACGAGTGTTGCCAGTGCTAAGTGAGCAGTAACGATAATAGCCTTAGTTCCAGACTGAACTGTTACCATTCCCAAGACCACTTGGTTCAGTAGTAGCACGAAGCTTAGAGTTGCGAAGGCGGTGACTGCGCTTGGCCACCTATACTTCTTCCAGGCAAGCAACATCGTGACCAAGACGAAGACGCCCACCACCGCCGCCCACACACGGTGAGCAAACTCAATCAATACAGCTGGCGTAAGCGTAGGGAATACTTCCCCATAGCAGAGAGGCCAATCAGGGCAGGCGAGGCCCGAGCCGGTCGAGCTCACCAATCCTCCAAGCACGATTAGGAGATAGATGGTTGCCGCCGTGATGATTGACAGTATCTGGAATGCTCCAACCTTCAAGGCCAGGGGTCTCCGGACACCTGTGGTCCACGGAGCCAGCTGGCGATAAAGTTACCGACCATTAACAGCACACTGATTCCGATGAGAAAGGCGCCTACCGTCGCGAGCAAGTTCGGTGTAGCATATTCGACGGGGTAAGTGTACCAACGTCTCGGCATGCCCTGAAGTCCCAACTCAAGCATTGAGAAGAAGAGCATGTAGAAACCGATCTGCGTCAGAACGAACTGCACATTGCCCCATTTCTCATTGTACATTCGCCCGGTCATGTATGGGAAGTAGAAGTACAACCCTGCGAAGATTGCCTGAGTTGAGGCACCGAGTAGCATCTGATGCAAGTGACCCACGACCCAATACGTATCGTGGATCAGGTAGTCCACAGGGATTGCTGCTTGGAACACACCCGTCGCGCCGGCCAGAAAGAAGCTTGCGATGAAGCCTATGGCAAATTTCATGGGAACCTTGAGACTAAGCCGCCCTCCAATCATCGTGCCAATCCAGTTGAACACTTTGATGCCTGAAGGTACAGCAACTGCCAGCGTCATGAACATGAAAGGCAACCGCGCGGTCACGGAGAGGCCTGAAGTGAACATGTGGTGAGCCCAGACTCCAAACCCGAACACTCCTATCATGATGGATGATCCTGCGATTGCCCCGTATCCGAAGATCTTCTTGTGCGCGAACTTCGGAATAATCTCCGAGATGATCCCCATTCCTGGGAGTATCATGATGTAGACTTCCGGATGGCCGAAATACCAGAAGAGATGCTGCCACATCAAAGGGTCACCACCCAGACGAGGTAGGAAGAATCCGGTACCCAGATTCCTATCGAGCAGCAGCATCACCAACGCCGCCGATAGGACCGGGGTGGCTCCAACTATCAGGAACGACGTGACTAGGATTGTCCATACGAAGAGTGACATGTTTCGGAACATTACGCCGGGTGCGCGAAGCTTGTAAATGGTCATGATGAGGTTGACCGCTCCCAAGATCGAGGAGGTTCCAATCACAGTGAGCCCCAGAATCCAGAGATCGATTCCATAGCCCGCCGAGATCACTGACAGAGGGGCGTAACCGGTCCACCCAGCATCGGGAAGTCCCGCCCAGATCAGCGCGCCAGCTACAGGTACCAACCAGAAGCTGAACGCATTGAGGCGTGGGAAGTACATGTCCTTCGCCCCGATGTATTTCGGAACGAAGTAGTTGGCAAAGCCGGTGAAGCAGGGGATGACCCAGAGGAAAATCATCGTCGTTCCATGCGTCGTGAAGAGACTGTCGTATACCTGCGGCGTGACAATGGCGTTGCCAGGTTCCGAGAGCTGAGTTCTGATCAGGAGAGCCGCGACCCCTCCCATAATGAAGAAGAAGAATGACGTTACGATGTAGAGAATGCCAATGTTTGTATGGTGTGTGGTAGTCAGAATGCCTCTTAGACTGGTATAGAATGCTGGTTCTTGTTTCTTCTCGACTAAGACTTGCAGAAATCCCACTCTCCTTCAGGGGACGACGATGAGCTGTCCGACCATGGCGTAGTGACTTGTGCCGCAGAAGAGTGCGCAGACAATCTTGTACTCCCCGGGCGCGTCGGCTCTAAGCCAGAACTTGTTCACGTGACCAGGGACGGCGTCTATGTGAACTCCGAGTTCCGAAATGAAGAATCCGTGCGCTACGTCAAGCGAGACAACATCCAGCTCCACGACCTCTCCCGCTTTGACGTACAACGTGTTTTCAAGCGTCACGCCGTTCGGGTAGTAGGTTCTCGTGCCGTTGGGATATTCAATAGTCGTTTGGTTGGGGTATACGAAGCTCCAATAGAACTGCCGAGCCACAACTTTCACGAGAATCGTTCCGTGAGGCGGAGTGTCCACCGTCATGAGCTGATAGCTAGAGACTATTCCAATGTAGCCGAGTACAACAGACGTGATCAGGATCGACAGGAGTTCAATTGAGCGCTGTTTGGACACCATCAGCGAGTTGCCCCAGATTTCACAGGCCTTTCCCTGTATCTAATGATCGCATAGAACAACAGGCCGAATACGACAATGCCTACGACGATTCCGATGACCAGAATCTCATTGAAGAGTCGCCATTCGATCTCAACCTGGGACGACTGCGCGAAGGCAGAAGGAACGACAAGCGCGATTGACACGCCGAGCAACGTGGCGAAATACAAGCGCAACCGAGCCAATCTCGCAAGCATTAGGCTACCACTCTGATTTTGGTCCCTGCAAATCTCTGAGCCCGATATTTAGGTTATGATGCCGGAGTAAATGCGGTCACAGACCGACGCTTCCGATCGGCAAAATGAGATCCAGAACGACCAAGGCCGCCGATGGGATTCAAAGAATTCAAAGAGGTAGGTGGCGCGAGGTCTAGTTTTCCGCTGTTGGGCGGGCGCGAGTTTCGATATCTTCCAATGCAGCTTTCGGCAAACCTAAATGTCGCATTGTGCAGGCCTAGCGAATCACATCTTTGAGAATTCAATCGACCGCGGAGAATCAGATGACTTTGATCGGTCGCTTTGGCGACTACTTCAGTGTGATGAAGCCGTCAATCGCAATGCTCAACGTCTTTGTTGGAATCGCCGCGGTACTCCTTGCAGGAGGACTTGAGGTTGCGCCAATGTCCATGCTCGCGATAGGAACGGCCGGATTTCTCGCGGCCGGCGGTGCAGGAGCGATAAATTGCTATATCGACAGCGAGCTGGATAGGCACATGTCCAGAACTCGTGGTCGCCCGGTTCCAAGCGGACGAGTTTCGGCTGAGAATATTCTGATTCTGGGGTTGGCCCTGTCATTCGGCGGAGTTGCGCTCGCCGTGGTATATCTCAATCTTTTGACAGCACTCATGGTTGGGATGGGTGTAATCTGGTACATATTCGTCTACACGCTCTGGCTGAAGCCCAGAACCAAGTGGAATATTGTGATCGGCGGCGCCGCGGGATGTTTCTCCGCCTTGGCCGGATGGTCAGCGGTTACGGGAACCCTGGGCCTTGAAGGTTTGCTGGTCGCCGCTTTGGTCTTCCTGTGGACTCCAGGACATTTCTGGGGGCTGGCCATTGCCAAGACGAAGGACTACTCAGATGTGGAGGTGCCGATGCTTCCGGCAGTTGAGGGAGTGAACAGAGCGAGCCTCTACACCGCCCTGTCGAACATACTTCTGTTTCCCTTCACAATGCTCCTCTTCTATCTCACCGTAAACTGGGAGAATATGTTCGCAGTTATTGCGGTGGCGCTGCTGTTGGTTTGGACGAATGTCCGGTTCGCCATTGCCAACCTAAAGCTAGCTCGCGCACCTGATCAGTTCAAGGCTTGGAGAGTCTTCAAACTTTCGGTTCAATATCTCTTCATCACTTTGATACTGGTCGTGGTAGGGCACATTCTCTAGTTCACAATCGCAGACCGCCGTTTGAGCAATTCAGGATTAGGCTTAGAAATGACGTCGACTCTCTTTCTTCGAAAAGGGTTCGCTTCTCCGTCAGCGAGATGATTGCAATTGGCATACGAGTTCGTTGAAGCATTCTCGTCGGTCATCCCTCGGGTGCGAATCTCGCAAATTCTGGCGATCGTTGGCATTCTCATAGACGTGGGATGGAGGGTGGCAACACGAAATTTCCTGAACCCGTCCTTTGTCGATATTCTTGCAGCCTTGCTAATTGGGTTCTACGTTGGAAGGCGACCGCGATCTACTAAACAGAGTGAGCCCAGGAAGTCGAGATGGATCAGGCTCTCCTAATGCTCGGTGACTGCGCACACACCTCATTCAATAGGCGTTGCGAGGCAGGGATTAGCTCGAACGGACGATGCCATTCATCCAAGCTTTCAGATCGTGGAGTGTCTCGTCCAAGACCTGGTGGCCCATCGGATACTCATGATAATCCAACTTAGCTCCAGCTTTCTTCAGGAGTTCTGCTGAAGTTCGACCCAGTTCCACGGGAATTATTTCGTCCCACGCTCCATGTGATGCGAATACGCAGAGATTTCCCAAACCGTCGAGCTTCAACGGAAGATCCGACCTGTAGGGCACGTAGCCACTTAGAGCGACGATTCCCCGCACTTGCGTCGGGTCCATTAGACCGATCGCGTAGGATATGACGGCTCCTTGACTGAATCCTAAAAGAAACATCTTTTCCGAATCGATCGGGTATCCTGATTTGATTTCGATCATGAAGTGACGGACGAGCTCAACGCTGGACAGAAACGTGCCCTGGTCTGGGATCCCTTCTTCGCCGATCTCGTACCACGTGTATCCTCCCATGAGGCTTCCCGATCCAAATCGGTGAGGCGCCCGCGCGGAAATCACCGCATATTCCTCCAGGTGTAGCGCTTCGATGAGGGGCAACAGATCGTTTTCGTCAGTTCCCCTTCCGTGGAAGGCGATGATCGTTGGCCATCTCGTTCCTCCGGAATCAGGACGGAAGATGACGTGGCGAAGTGAGGCGTCAATCGCATTGCCTTGTTTCATGCCTCTCATCACGTGGGAGCAGGTGATTCAGAGGCAACGGTTCCGCAAGTAATATACCGTGCTCGCGGAGCGGGGCCACTCAGTTGGAGAGATTTGCCCTTATCCTCTTCCCAATGTAGTACGAGAGCAGCCGTGTTTGAACGAGCAGTGAAAGCAACACGACTCCAAATGTGATTGCGACTATTGTGCTCTTGAATGGAAATTCTGGGAGGGACAAGGCCAGGGCGACGGAGACGGCGCCCCTTATGCCGGCGAGCCAGGTGACGTTTCGCCATGTCCTTGGTACAAGCCCGATGAATTTCGACGCGGGGAGCAGTATCGATTCGATGCTCAAGTAACGAGCGGCAAGGGCCGCGAGGAAGCATATTGCGATCAGCGGCACGTATCGCGCGATCATGCCTACATCGGCTGTCAGGCCAATGAATACAAACGCCACGGTTGTGACAATGAAAGCCAGTACTCTCCAAAATCCGATGAGCAGGCCGGCCTCTGCTTCTTTAGCTTGAGATTTCTGCCAGTTCCTGCCGATCAGGAGACCTGTTATTGCCACTGCCACGATTCCGGAGAGACTGAGCGCGTCTGCAAGTAAATATGATCCATAAGCGACCGCGAGTGTGATCATGACTTGCGCGTTTTCGTCCGCCATAGGAAGCGCTTTGATCGCCAGGAAGCCCAATACCAAACCAACGACTAATCCTCCCGCGAATTCTCTGGCGATGTCAAGCGTTGCGATGAGTGGATTGAGGGTCAGGGCGCTGACAGCGGAGAAGAGAGCTAGAGCGGTGGCATCGTTGAGCAACGACTCTCCCTCAACTATTGTGCCGAGTTCCTTTGGGGCTTTAACTCGCTTGAACGCATCTACAACGGCGGCGGCGTCGGTCGGTGAAATAATCACTCCGAAGGCTAGAGCAGGAATCAGTGTGAGAGGAGTGAATGATACTATGATCATGGCACATATCAGCGCTGAGACTGCAACGCTGACCACGGCCAGCAGGACCACGGTCTTCTGGACTCTCTTGAATATCGAGTAGTTGATCATTAGGGCGGCTTGGAACACTAGAGGTGGAAGAACGACTGATATTATGAACTCGCCGGTGGCCTCTGTTGGCTCCGTTGACAGTATGCCATAGACAATCGATATGAGAAGACCGGCTGTGATTAGGAGTTCAGCATAAGCAATCTTGAGCTTCTTGGATAGAATGGACGTTATTGAGCCGACAAGTAGAATCAGTAACGCGGCGATCCCAATATTCACCATCCGTCACACCTGCCAGATGGGTGGGCTTGGTGGGCTTGTGCTTTCCTACGATGATGTAGAGAGAATTTGAAGAGTGGCTAGAGTTGCGCTCCGCACTTCTCACAGAACTTGCTGTCAATCGCTATTTTGGTGCCACACTGACGACAGAATTTTGTAGATTGGCCCGTAGGTTCCGCGAGTTGCTGTACGGGTTGTGCGGTCCCTGAGCTTGCCCCTGACTTGACGTAGACGGTCTTTCCATCCCTTGTTTCCTGAGTGGCACGCATTCATCGAATTCTGTTTGACATGAAGGCTGAGAAGTAGCTAGCCGAAAGGTTTCGGCAGATCGGTAAGTGACCGAAAGGTTTCAATTGCAGTGAACTGCACTCTCGGCTCAGTTGCAAGCGGTTATGAGTCAAAAGACGGCGCACATTAAACTCAGGTGTACTGAGTGTAAGGCGAAATTCGATAGCAAGTACGACGCCTTTGACACCTCGGTAATAACCGGCGTGGGTCAGGTGCTGCAGAGTTTCATCTTCTGTCAGCGATGCGGTAAGAGGGTTTCTGTGGTTGTCGTGGACATAAGATGAGTGCGTTTTGCACTTCTTGGGTAAGCTTCTAAATACGTGACCTGCCTCTGTCCTCCCGACCGGTCATGGGCAAGAACATTCTCGTCTTGGGGGGTGGTTTCGGGGGCCTCGCAGCGGCACACGCGCTTCGGAAAGGCCTGTCTGAGGATCACCGCGTAACTCTCGTTGACATGAACCCGAGCTTCGCAATGGGACTGACGAAGCTGTGGATACTCAACGACAGCAGGGACGAAGCGAATATGGTGGGTAACCGTACTGCTCTGAACAAACACGGGATCAACTTCCTAGAGGGTGAGGTAACCGCAATTAATGCCGTAGGCGGCGAAGTGCGTGTCGGGCGACAGCCGCTGCGGTTTGACTACCTGATAATCGCAATGGGGGCGGACTACTCTCCCGCCGCCACCCCAGGTTTCGGAAAGCATGCTTCAAACCTCTACACGGAAAGTGGATGCGCTCAGATCAGGGACGTACTGCGTTCTCTTCAAAGAGGAACCGTCAATATCGTTGTCTGCGGTCTGCCCTTCAAATGCCCACCCGCCCCCTATGAAGCATCCATGATCATCGACGACATTCTGAGAAAGAACGGCGCGCGGAGCAATGTCAACCTGCATTTGATCACTCCGGAACCGCATCCCCTGACTATACTTGGACCGGAGGCGGGCAAATTGGTAACAGATCTGCTTCGCGAGCGTGAAATAGAATACAATCCAAGCCAGAAAGTGGTGGAAATACAGCGAAATGCGGTAGTCACAGAAGGCGGCAAATTCGAACACGACTTCGTCTTCGCCGTCCCGGTCCACGTTGCTCCACGAGTGCTAAAGGAAGCGGGACTTACTGATGAGTCCGGATGGATACCCGTTAATCCCGCAACCATGGCCACAAATGCGCCAAACGTGTATGCAGTAGGAGATAACGCTGGCACAAAGATCCCTAAGGGTCTTCTCCTTCCTCGGGCTGGCGTCCTCGCCGAGGCGCAAGGAAAGATTGTCGCCCAGAATCTGATCAAAGAGATCGAAGGAAAAGGAGACGCCGCGAATTTCACGGGAGAAGGAGTTTGCTTCATGGAGGTCGGCGACGGAAAAGCGGCACCCGTTCGCTCAAACTTCTATGCTCAGCCACAGCCTAAGTGGGAGTTCACACCGCCATCGGCTCAAGGGTTCAGAGAAAAGCAGCAATTCCTTTCTGAACGCATGAAAGCATGGTTCGGCTGAAGATCGGAAAGGGACTGGCCAACCACCTAACAGAACAGAAACACGTCTTCTCAAAGACCGGGCATTTCTGCAACTTGGCTGTGACACACGGGTGGCTTAGCATGGCATCAAGGTCGGTCGCTCTCGTATTTAGTCTCCTTTGTTTCATTTGGGGTTCAACGTGGCTAGGTATCAAGATCGGCCTCGAATTCCTGCCACCCTTCCTCTTTGCTGGAATCCGTTTCGCGGTGGCAACGATCAGTCTAATGTTCCTGGCAAGGCTGCTTCACGCTCGGATTCCCAGGAGTCGGTCATCTTGGAGCGTGATGCTGTTTCTGGGTGTCTTTCAGATCACGATTCCGTATGGATTGGTATTCTGGGGTGAACAATATATCTCGTCTGGGCTTTCTGCTGTGCTCTTCGCCACTCTACCTTTCTTCGTCGTTATCTTCGCTCACTTGGTGGTTGATGAGAAGCTTACGAAGCCGAAGGTCTTGGGTGTCATCGCCTCCTTCCTAGGCCTCGTGGCGATTTTCTGGAGCGACGCAACCGTGACGCAGAGCATTACAGTGCAGAGTTCCATGTTTGGCGGGCTCGCTGTAGTTGGGAGCGCTGCCTTTGGTGGCCTAGCGAACGTCGTCGCGAAACGGTACGCTCACGAAATAGATCCCGCTTCCAATGTTCTTGCGCAATCCATGACTGGGGCTGTGATTCTGTCGCTGCTCGGGCTAATTACCGAGCGGACGACCGGTCTCAATTTCACTTTCGACGCAGTCGCAGCGATCGTGTACTTGGGCGTCGTGGGGTCAGCTCTTGGCTTCTTGGGCTTGTATTGGCTCCTGAGGGAAACCACAGCCACCAATTCATCACTCATAACTTTCATCACCCCGGTAGTCGCTCTAATCTTGGGATGGCTTGTGCTGAGCGAAGTTCCAGATCCAAATGTCGGAGTGGGTGCTGTTCTGATTCTCGCTGGCGTGTATTTGACGATCAAGCCGCCGGGTCGACACTTCTAGAACTCTAGGACTTGCAGTTTGCGAACTAGCGGTTCACAAACTCCAGCGTGAGTAGGATATTTCGCTCAATGTCCTCCATCGGAGGTTCGATCGCACGATATGTCTCCACTGCACCGAAGTCGGTTTTTATGAGAATCAGATACGTCGGGTAAGCGGCGAACTTCAAAACTCTGCGAAAATCTTCGCGCTTGCCGGTGAATCCTTCTTGGTTGCTCAAATGAATTGAATGGAATCTAACACCACCGCCGTGTTTCTGGCTCACCTGAGCTGCGAGTTTCTCGTAGAGCGGTTTCTGGATTTGGCATCCGCTGCACAAGTCGCGGCTGAGTGCAAAGACGTGAACCGTCCTTTCGCCAACTACGAAGGGCGCTAGTGGATGATCAGTCGTTTCGAGTGATCTTGAAACAAAGTCTTCGTACGTTAACTGAATCACCGACACATCTAGCACTCTTCCTATTCGTGATCATGTAATAATGTCGAAAGTGTCTGCTAAGGATATACCATGTGCCTGCACGAATCCGGCGTTCACCTCAAGGACGTAGAGTGCACCTGCGGCGGGTGTGTAGACCGGACATTGTTCCTGCGAGCACGGGGGAAGGTTCTCCTCGACGTAAACGGCTGAACGGTTTGAGTCAAACCAGATTATGTCAAGGGAGAACCGCATGTCCTTCATCCAAAACTGCCATCTAGATTCGCTTTTGAAAATGAAGAGCATTCCGCGATCCGCCGGCATCGAATCGCGACCTGACAAACCTTTCTGCTGATCAGCGGGCGTTTCCGCCAATTCCACAGTCAATCGCACTCCTCGTATAATCAGTTCAACCGTGCGGGTCGGTCTCTGCGTTTCCCGAAGTATCAGACCAATCGAAACCGCGACTACTATAACCGCAACCAGACCTGCGGCAACCGCTTTGTTCAGGTTCGGTTCTCCTCGAGAGTTCGAACAGTTAACTCTGCCGTGATCGAACTTAACCTTTCTTGGCGCCTAAGTAGAATCCTAGGCCGAAACTTCCACCGATCGGAAGAATTTGTGCCGCGAACGCGAGGGAGGCTACGATTGCCGAAAGAAATCCCGCAAACGAATTCTCCATCGTTGAAGTGAAAGCGTTGAGGTTCACAGTTACGACACCTATGGAAGCGAGCCACGTCAACCCAAGAGTGAACAATCCCGCAACTAGCGCGAGGATTTTGAGAACTATGGTCGCGACTTTCTTCAGGCCGTACCCTAGGAGGAATCCTAGGGTTCCGCCGAAACCGACTTGAGTGGCGATTAGTGTCGCCCACCCACTAGTATCCAAGCGCGTACACGCGGAGTGTTCCGACGCTGTGGCATTAAAGATTCGACACGATGGCCAGCATAAAACCCAGTGCACCAATTCCGAATTGAACACGAGTGCTGACAAATAGGCGTAGGCCTGGGCAAGCTTATCAATACTCCATGTAAACCATGTATCCAAACTGTTCGACCGTTGGTTGAATAGTGGAACTGGACGAGGGCCTCGGAAGTTCATGGCGATTGTTACCAGATTCTAACATGTTGATTGTTTTCCTACTTGCAACTGTGGCGCTGAACCTTTCGCCTGGACCGGACATGCTGTACGTGATCTCACGCAGCTTGGAACAAGGCCGCTGGGCTGGCGTGGTCTCAGCACTCGGCATTGGTGCTGGCACACTCGTGCACACCTTTCTAACCGCGATCGGACTGTCCGCCGTTTTGATCTCGATTCCCGTTGCTTTCCAACTAATCCGATACGCGGGCGCGATATACCTCGCCTACCTAGGCCTACGTATGTTGTTCTCTAGTCGAACGGAATCAGATATTTCTCGTCACCAACAGGTTCGGCACACCACGCTTTCGATTATTTTTCGGCAAGGCGTACTGACCAATGTTCTGAATCCGAAGGTTGCTCTGTTCTTCCTCGCATTCCTGCCGCAGTTTGTAGATAGTGCGAGAGGAGCGATTGCGATACAAATCGTACTACTAGGATTGATCTTTGACACGTCAGGAACGTTATGGAACGTTTTGATCGCCACGGTTGCAGCTCATGCGCGAGCATTTCTCGCGGCGCGTTCTGGGTTTTCGCTTCTTCAGAAAATGGTTCCGGGCGTTATTCTTTTGGCGCTGGCTGTCTTAGTCATAGTGAGGTGAACCCTGCGGCTTTGATAGCCGACGACCGAGAATCAGGTCTCGTCGCGTCTCAGTCCACGGAAAAGGCGCGCAAGGTTCTGCCGGAAGAGCTGACCCAGGGCTTTCGGCGTGTGGGGCTTCAGGAGGGTCGAGCCTTGATGCTTCACGCGTCGCTTCACACCCTCGGCTCTGTGGAAGGAGGTGCCGCCATGGTTCTGCACCGACTACTTGGAGTGATCGGAAAGCAGGGAACCCTGATGATGCCAACTTTCACATACGTCACCACGCATGGCAATTATCACGAGAATGAGAAAGGGGACTACACAAAACCTGGCTGTTGGTGTGAAGGCAACGAGAACCGTCATATCCCATTCATCTCGGAACTTCAACCAGACAAAAGGATCGGCGAAATCGCCCACAGGCTATGCAGTTGGCCAGCTTCCAGGCGTAGCCGACATCCTTCCTATTCCTTCGTCGCGGTGGGCAGGAACAGTGACGAATGCGTGCGAGAGCATCCTTTCATGGACCCACTTCTGCCGGTCAAGAAGATCTTGAGATTCGATCCATACGTGCTCCTGATCGGAGTAGATTTAGACTGCGCGACTGCGATTCATCTGGCGGAAGAGCGCAAGACACGTTGGAAGATGGAGAAGCTCCGCGCTCTTACCGTCACGGGCGAAGGACAAACTTGGGTCGAGGTTCTCGGAATTGGCTGCAGCAAAGGATTCGCCAAGATTAGGTCATACTTGCCCGAACACGCGCAAGCATCGATTGGATCCGCGCATGTCGAGCTGCACTCAATGAAATCCCTAGTGGATTGGGCTGAAAGTCTCCTTAGCAAGGATCCGATGGCGCTGGCGTGCGATGACCTCGCATGCCTTGGCTGTCGACTCGCCGCGCGTCCGCCTTAACCGCTCGATAGGAGTGCTCGGGCTATCTCCACCAGTCAAACTCTTTTGGAAGCGCGCTGGTCAAGTTCCCGCAACTGCGTTCGGTCGCAAGCACATCATCCTCGGAACAGACTCTTGCTCTGACGGAAGATGCGGCTTTCAAGCAATTTCTCCTCCATTCTGCTTGAGTCTTATGCTACGATGCGCCGGTTTGACGCCCGAAATTCTCCATTCTCTGTTTAGAGATTTGAATGTGGCAGATTGTGAGTGACTGTATCCGCTTATATCGACTGGGCAAGGTCGTTTCTATGTATGAGCAGAAGTGAACGCCGCTTGGTGTGTGTTGGTGAGCGAGCTACGAGGTCAAGTCTAGGGGGTCTAATTGGAGATGGGGGAAATGCCCTCCATTTACCCGCCCACACGAACCAATTCGGAGCTCTCCTGCTCGAATCGATAGACGAGGCCTTGACCGATCTCCTCGGAAGACGAGCACGCGAGGCGATCTACGATCATCTCGAAAGGGACCACCGAGTGGCAAGAAACGAACTCCCAGATCAAATAGAGACCTTCGTAGAGTTGCTTCAGGAGACATTCGGAAGAGGGGGCAAGACTATTGGAAAGGTCGTTGCCAGAAGACTCTTCTCCAAGTTGGATTGGGAGTTCAATGAGATCCCAGGCTACGATCTAGGCGAGTACGTAGAAACAGCCAGAGAAAGAATCGGCAGAGAAATCGTAAGCCAGGCCAAGCGCAGCTAAACGCTTCCATTTTCCAACAGCGACAATAGCATATCGAACTTTGAGCCATTTTTTGCTTTCTTTCCAGTTCATATCGTATAGAATTCGATCACATTGTTGTCGTTGTCGCAGAAGGAGGCGGAGTAGTAGCCGGGTTGGAATTCCGGATGTTCCTCAGGCGGGAAGAGTGGCTTGAACCCTTCCCCTCCCAGAATTTCGACGAGTTTGTTGACGGTTTGCCGATCTGGAACCAAGAATGCAAAGTGGTCTGCTACTACGAACTCGTCTGGGTTCGGCGCCGTCTTCTGCACTCTTAGTGCTTTCGGGGTAGCAAGCCATACGGAGCACTGCTCGTTTGCCAGACCGAGTGCGTCCTTGTCTTCGAGAACGACTTTGAACCCAACGGTCCTAAGTGCGGTTTCGTAAAATCTTCTTGACTTGTTTAGATCCGACACTTCTAGGCTCACGTGGCCTATGCTCACATTGGTCTTAGGGCGCTCCAACCATCGTTCCCGCTATCGTGCCTACGCGCTGTCCTAGATCTCTTTTTCGCCTCTGAATCGATTGGTTGGGGTTGGTCCAAAAGCAGACTGGCATGCTGAGAAAAATCATGCGAGTGAAAGAGTTGTTGACGTAAGTCTAATTACCGCCGCCAGTTGCAGTCGAGGCCATGGCTAAGTTCTGGAAGGTTTCCGCGCCGGTTTGGGCATTCTTTGAGAGGCAGACGCGCTTTTTCCGACTAGGAAAACGAGTGGCTCTCGAGGATATAATGAGCGGTCTGAGCAAGTTGGGCTTTGACGGAATCGAATTGGGAGTGTTCGATGTCCCGAAGGACGGCTCATCGGCCGAAATAGATCGGACTAGGAGGCTTCTAAACGATCATGGTCTCGAGGCTCCGTCCTTATACATTGACATCGCGGGCCATTGGCCCCTCGCCGCGTTCACCCATCCTGACTCGGCAGTACGGCGTAGTGTGGTGACTCATTTCAAGTCTGGCGTTGAGGTTGCGAAGTCGCTAGGAGTGAAGATGGTTGCTATCTCTCCAGACTGCGACGGATTTCCACATCCGTATGGGGTTCATTTCAAGGATGCGTGGAACCGGTTCAAGGAAGGCGTCTCGGAATGTGCTGATGCCGCAGGAGATGCGGGGTTGAGGTTCGCGTTCGAGTACAAGCCAAAGGAAACCAGGAACTTCTCGCTAATCTCTAATGCGGATTGCGCGCTCAGGCTCATTGAACAGATCAAAACTTCGAATATGGGTGTTCTCCTTGACACTGGGCACGCTCTGTACGCAAAGGAGGATTTGCCCACTACCGTTGAAAAGCTCGACAAGATGCTGTTCCACGTGCATGTCGATGATAACTATGGGGATTGGGATGATGACCTAGTTCCCGGTTCTGTACACGATTTCACGGAGTTCTTCAGATCATTGATGAGAATAGGCTATGAGGGGTACGTGGGTCTCGACATATATCCGATGCAGGATCCATTCGGCGAATGCAGGAAGAGCAAGGAGTACATCGACGAAATGTACGCGAAACTCGGAAAGCAGGGCTCATGAAACTGATTTGGAGACCCATGAGTCAGTTATTTCATCGATCGATTCTGCAGATCCGTAGGCCGGAAGCCAAACCGAGTCGAAGAATTCGCGATACTGCGCGTGAGCTGTCTCGTCAGGTTCTGTTCTCTCTGCTTCATCAAGCCTTAGCCATTTCTTGATCACGTTTGCGTCGCGGATCTGCTTGCTCGCGAGTGCCGCGATTAGAGCGTCTCCGCCAGGTGCTTCAGCGCTTCTGCCAGCGTGAACAATTTGGTAACCTGTTATGTCCGCGAGGATTTGCCGATAGATTCTGCTTTTTGCCGTCGGGCCGGAGACTAACATGGTCTTCGACAGGTTGATACCTGCATCGCTGATTGGGCGTTTGTGTCTCAATAGGTCGAAAGCCACGCTTTCGAGGATTGCCCTGTACATTTCTCCTCTAGTAGGCATCCCGGCTAGACCATGGAAGGAACCGAACCGAGCGGCGTTCCAGTCAGGAGTTCTCTCGCCCATCATCTGAGGGACAAAGGAGATCCCCTTCCCAACTGCGCTTGAGGTTTCGGCTTCCTCGTCCAGTTGGCTCTCCTTCACGCCAGTTAAATTGGCGAACCATTTGAAGCAGTGCCCTGTGGTCTTGGAGCCTCCGAAACTCTCCAGCTTATGTTTGGGTTCGATGACGAAAGGGTAGTTGATGAGTTTCGTTGTGATCTTCCAGCCGTGAGTTCTGTTGTCTTGGATCAGGTTCCAGCAGCCACTTGTACCGCACATGAAATTGTGTTCTCCGTCAGTCAATGCGCCGCTTCCGAGAGCGCTTGTTGGAGCGTCGTCGCCTCCAGCAGCAACCGGTGTCCCTCGCTTCAAACCTGAAAGGTCGGCTCCTTGAGACGTTATTTCTCCAACAACCTCGTCGCACGCAACCAGGTCCGGTAACTTGCTTCGCGGAATCCCGAGGTCGTTCAACATGTCATCCGACCAGTCCAGCCGGTTTATGTCAAATACTCCGCCAAGATTCCCAGCATAACAAAGATCGTAGGACAAGCTGCCAGTGAGTAGGTACGCCGCGTATCCGTTTGGAGTTGAGAACTTGGAAGTTCTTTCCCATATCTTTGGGAGGTTGTTCTTTATCCAGAGCATCTTTGTGAAGCCGAAGTATGGGTCCGATGTGTTGCCCGTGATTTGCTGCAGCCTGTCAATACCTACCTTCTCAGCTGCTTCGCATGCCTCTTTGACGGCCCTGCTGTCATTCCATATTATCGCCGGATGGATGGGTTTCGATTGTTCGTCGAGGGGAATTCCGCTACCAGCGTTTAGAGCAGAGATGCACAGTGCCGACACGTCATCAGGGGATCCTCCGTTTAGCGTTAACAGTTCCGCTGCTCTTTTGATAGCCTCGAAGCATCCTCGCATCCACACATCAGCATTCTGCTCGGACCATTTGGGCGCGGGAGAAATCACTGCGTATTGGCTTGAAGAAACCGAGGCCAAGATGTCTCCGGAGTCGATATCCACCGCAACAGCTTTGGCGCTTGTCGTCCCGATGTCACAGCCCATGACGCACCGCAATTATGTTCGCACCCCTGCCTGACGTACTCCGTCGATGGCTTTCGCGATATCCTCTTTCGTGTTGTATATTTGGAAGGAAAATCTGACACCGTTGAACCTTTGTGACACAATCACCTTGCGCTCTGCAAGGTTCTTGACGAGCTCTGCGCTGCTGAGTTGCTTGAATCTAACTGAAACGATGCTCGCATGATGTTGCTTCTCCTCCGAGGTGAGCACTGAATGCGAGGGGAAGCTGCTCTGGTTGGCCCCGAGTGATGACAGGAAGTGCTGGGTGAGCGACAATATGCGTTCGCTTACGGTTGCATAACCCAGTTCCCGAATGTATTTCATCGATTCGGCCAAGCCAAGTGCAGAGGCGTAGCTCATCGTTCCAAACTCGAATTTCCTCGCTGCGTTAGCGAACTGGAGGCGGGTTGCGTCTAGGTCGTATGGGATGTCAGTGCTTCGCCACCCAGCGAGACTTGGTTTGAGGGCGTTGCATAACTCCTCATTGACATAGAGGATGCCTGCTCCGAAGGGACCGAGCAAGCCTTTGTACGAGGTGGCAACGAGCGCGTCGATGCTCTCTCGATGAACGTCTATTGGGGCTATGCCTGCGGATTGAGAAGCATCGAGAACTAGAATCGCTCCGTGGGAATGAGCGAGGTCGGTCAGCCACCGAAGATCGTACCTCTGACCGGACCCGTATTCTACGTGACTTATTGAAATGACGGCCGTCTTATCGTCCACGAGCTTCTCTATCTCGTGTTCGCTCACAACACCCTCTCGATTTCGTGCCAAACGCAGATCAAGGGATTGTTTCTCTGCAACCCGCATCCATGGATACACAACGCTTGGAAACTCAGCGTCGGTGCTGACCACATTCGAGCCGGGCGACAGAACCAGCGACCATGCTATGTTGCAGATGCCCTCGGTCGCTCCGGAGGTTACAGCGATCTCGTCTTCTTTGGCTCCGAGAAGGCGAGCTGCTTCGCTACGTAGGTTCTCGAACACGAGTGTCTCGGCGGCTTCGTCGAAATCGACCGTGCCTCCCGACGCAATCTTACTTTGGAATTCCATCATCCGCTCGATCGCTGGCTTAGGCATAAGCGAAACTGATGCGGAGTTAAGATAGGTTAGCTCGCGAGTTTTGGGGAAGTCAGCGAAGTTAACGTTCAAAATCTAGGGCCGCGATGTTTTGTGGGCAGCATTGCATTAAGGGTAACTGACGAGGTGCAACATTGCCGATGATCACTGGTCGTTGTTCGGACTCGAAGACGCCTCACGAATTGTTGAGTATCAAGAGCATCGTTGGGGCTATGGCCAGTTGGGTTGCTGCAATTGGCATTGTCTTGCAGGTTTGAGCTATTTCGTGAACTCTGCGTTCAAGCCGTTTTCGTTCGGGCCGTAGATCTCGACTACTGCCCCTGAAGTCTGGGATGGATCTGCGATGTGTCTCGCGATAGTGATGCTTTAGAGCGATCTTGGTAGCGAATGGGGAGTCGCAATAGAGGCATCTGTAGATACCAACCACGGGCAGCCAATCCAGCAG
>Ga0315268_10000929_pt1 | contig 34122 bp, 33 predicted proteins | sample C1_top_MG_FD_204535 | JGI IMG/M metagenome (GOLD analysis project Ga0315268, IMG submission 204535) | Sediment microbial communities from Yellowstone Lake, YNP, Wyoming, USA - C1_top | ecosystem: Environmental > Aquatic > Freshwater > Lake > Sediment | place: USA: Wyoming | collected 2017-08-01
GACCGGGGTGGACAGACCTCTGGTTTGCCAGTTGTCGTGCCAACGGCATTGCTGGGTAGCCAACGTCTGGCAGAGATAACCGCTGAAAGCATCTAAGTGGGAAACTCGCTTCAAGATTAGGTTCCTGTTTTCCCGCTAAGGGAGTAAGGTCGCAGGTAGACTACCTGCTTGATAGGCAGCGTGTGTAAGCGCAGTAATGCGTTAAGCTAAGCTGTACTAATGACCGAGGGCTTCCCTGCGTGGTGCGGAGAACTTGGTACTCTTTCTGACCAACAACACATTATTCATTGGCTTAACAACCGAAAAAAAGTCTCTTGGTGATTTGAGCGACAGTGGTACACCCGGTCCCATCCCGAACCCGGTCGTTAAGGCTGTCAGCGCTGATGGTACTTGGAGGGCGACCTCCCGGGAGAGTAGGTCATTGCCAAGAGACTTTTTTCTTTTGCTTCCCCTTTAAGCCTGTTAGCAGATCAACCAGATGAACATTTTCAAGGTTGGGCAGCACGAGGTCGGCTGAGCCTACCCGCTCGGCTGGGCCCAGCCCGATGGAATAAAATCCGCCGGCCCGGGCAGCCTCAATCCCTGCCTGTGCGTCTTCCACCACCACACAAGCCGGTGGGGGAAGGTGGAGTTGAGCTGCCGCATGCAGAAACAGGTCTGGAGCCGGTTTGTGCTGCTCAACGCTGTATCCATCGGATATGGCATCGAAAAATTCACGAATGCCCAGCCGGTCGATGACTTCGGCCGCGTTCTTGCTGGCTGAACCCAGGGCAATCTTCAAACCGGCAGCGCGCATCTCAGCCAACAATGCCTCCACTCCGGGCAACAAGTCGCGCGGAGTGATTTCCTTGATGAATTCCAGGTAATATCGGTTCTTGAGCTCCATCATCTGTTGCAGCTTTGCTTCTGGATAAGGACGGCCCTTGAGTAATAATAATAAGGATTCGCGGCGTGAGATACCGCGTAAAGCCTCATTATCTTTCCGGTTAAAAGGGATGCCCTCCTCATCTGCCAGGCGCTTCCAACCACGATAGTGGTACTCAGCAGTGTCCGTCACCACCCCATCCAGATCAAAGATGAAGCCTCGGATTTTCATGGTTTGATATCCACCACTTGGACCTGGCCATGCTGGATGAATGTGAAAGCCAGGCGTCGCCAATGTTTGGGCAGACGAGGGTTGATCTTCCAACCTTGCGAGGTGATGCGTAACCCGGCGAAGCCAAAGACAACTGCCTGCCAGGTACCGCCAGCCGAGGCAGCATGGATGCCATCTCCCGCATTACCCCGCACATCGCGCAGGTCAGCGCGCACGGCGCGGATGAAATGTTCGTAGGCGTCTTCTACTTTCCCGACTTCGCAGGCCATGATAGCCTGGATCGAGGGGCCAAGCGAAGAACCATAAGTGTGATCGGTGCGTGGAGTGTAATACTCATAATTCACCCGAATCGATTCGCTGCTGTAGTGATCATGCAGCAGGTATTGCATCATCAGCACATCCGGCTGCTTGATCACCTGTGTCTCTGCCGCTCCTTCGATCCCATAAATCACCTGAACCGCGCGATCGCGAGGTTCCAGAGCGGCCAGGTCAACATATTTACGCTGGAAGTAACCCTCGAACTGTTCGATCACGCCATCTGGTTCAACATGCATGTAAATTTTCTTGATGACATCCTGCCACTTGGCCAGTCGGAGAGGTGTCAGGTCGAGTCGCCGTGTCAAATCAGTCACTTTTTCAGGCGCCCGCTCCTTGAGCCATTCCAGGATCTCCAGTGCAGTCTGGAGGTTCCATTGGGCCATGCGATTGGTATAGGCATTGTTATCCACATGGTCATGGTTTTCATCCGGGCCGATCACATCATTGTATTCGTACCGCAGATGTTCCTCATCCCATTCGGCACGTGAAGCCCAAAATTTGGCAGTATCCAGGATCAGCTCAGCACCCTTTTCGATAAACCACGCATCGTCGCCGGTCACGTGCCAGTATTGCCAGGCTGCGTAAGCGATATCAGCGGAGATATGGATCTCAATATCCCCAGTCCAAATGCGCACCAGCTTATTGCGTTCCGTAAAATGTGGTATCCAGGTAGGAGTGACTTCCTCGCCGGTATCTGCACTTTCCCAGGGGAACTGTGCGCCTTCATAGCCATTGGAAAGCGCCTTTTGCCGGGCCTGGGGGAGCCGTTGGTAGCGGTAATTCAACAGGTTGCGAGCGATTTCGGGGGCAGTATAAATGAAAAGGGGCAGCATGAATATTTCGGTATCCCAGAAGGAATGACCGCGGTAACCGAATCCCGAAAGAGTTTTAGCGCCAATATTCACCCGATCGTCGTGTCGGGGTGCAGCAATCAGCATCTGGAAGAGGTTAAACCGAATCGCAATCTGAGCTTCATCGTCTCCCTCAATGATAATGTCCGAGCGTTCCCATTCATCTGCCCAGCAGGCTGAATGGTCCTGGAATGCTGCCATCCAGCCCGGAGCCTGGCGCAGACAATCCACAGACGCCTGGGCAGGGTTGGATGTATCCCGCGAGGTAAATATGGCAACCGTTTTGATGGCGCAGACCGGTTTACCGGGAATGGCACGCATCCTCAAGCAGCGGGTGGGGGAATTCTCAGCATCCCAAGCTGCCGATTCCAGGACCTCTCCAGTCTCGGCCTTCAATTGCATAGCAGCAGCCAGTTCGATATGGGACTTACGGGTTTGGCTTCGCAGGCAGGTCGCAGTTTCGTTTGAAAACTGGCTGATCCACTGCCAGTGGGCATATCCCTCATTGTCTGTGCAGCCATTGAGATTGGCTCGGATCTCTATGTTGCCATCAAAGGCCGGGATCACCTCACAACGGATATATAAAAGGTGTTCATCGGCCAGCGATGTAAATCGTTGAAAGTTGATCTGGGCGGAAAATCCAGAGGGGGAGCGCCAACGCAGGCTGCGTTTCAGCAAGCCAGTGTGCAGGTCCAGCGATCTTTCATAGGACTCGACCTGGCCAGAATCGAGAGAAAAACGCTCACCGTTCAGCAGAACAGTCAAAGGCAACCAATCGGGGGCATTGGCCAGTTCAGTTAATGAAATAGGTACATAGTCGAACACGCCGTGGATGAAGGTGGCGCGGTGATCACCTGGAAAACCTTCCTCAAAGGCGCCACGCGTTGCCAGGTAACCATTTCCAATAGTGAAAATGGTTTCTTTGTGGTGCAAGGTAGTTTTTTCAAATGTTGATTCGGAGATTTGCCATAAAGAATCCATGTTCGTCTCAGGAATTTGACAAGATTTTAATAAATGAGTATAATCTAAGTGTAATTGTAGCCGGGTTTGCGAGGTTGCGCAACGGTCGGCATTGTTTGTGATTATTGTTCATTTCATTGGAGGCTGTGCCTGGATGCACCGAGGATGGTAGTGAATTACTTCTTGGAAATAACTCGGCTGCGTTGTTTTATCAGCCGGGTTTTTTTTGCGATGCGACCGGCCTTTGATGGTAACCGATCCCTTGAAGGAAGGGAGGTGAGATGTCATGACAAGTGTTGTTCTTCGCCCAAATGAGTCGCAGGATCAATTGCTCAAGCGGTTCCGCAAAAAGGTCGTTAAGAGCGGTGTATTGAGCACTGTGCGACGCAAGCGTTGGTTCATTTCGAAGAGTGAACTGCGCCGTGTAGAGCGTAAGAAGGCTGTCCGCCGCATTAAGCGCCGCCAGATTGGGAAGTTTACCGAGTAGGCTTAGAAGGACGGTTTTCCAGCCCTTCTGGAATAGCTTCAGATCCATCAGCAGTTTTTTGAGGTAGGTATGGCGAAAGAGGAAGATAAGATTAATGTAGAAGGTACGATTGTGGAGGCCCTGCCCGGGACCCAATTCCGGGTGCGCCTGGATAACAACCATGAAGTGTTGGCTTATCTTTCTGGCCGGATGCGGAAATACTATATTCGCATCTTGTTAGGCGACCGCGTCCGGGTGGAAGTTTCTCCCTATGACCTGACGCGTGGACGCATTGTCTACCGCCAGAAGAAAAACCGCGGGATGGAGATTGAAGAAGAGTACTAGACTTGGCGAGAGCATTTCGCCCGGAAAAAACAAAAACCCGAAGGGTTCTTGAAGCCCTTCGGGTTTTTTATTCTTAGGTCTGGTTCAGTAAGTTCGGTTATCGTACGTCGACAGAGCCTTCATGTAATTTGCGCGCTCAAACGCAGCCGGTTCAGCAACTGCCTTCTGGCTCATGCTGCCGCACATCTGCCGGATTGAATCGTATTCATATTCTTCCAACCATTTCTGGAGGTCGCTGAGAATCTTACTTACTTCACCGATCCCATTCTTGAGCAGCGCGGAGGCCATCATAGTGACGTTAGCTCCCGCCATCACACCTTTGACTACATCTTGCGCGGTGTGAATGCCGCTCGTTAATGCCAGGTCAGCCTGGATCTTGCCGTAGAGGATGGCAATCCAGCGCAATGGCAGGCGTAGCTCGTTGGAGTTGCTCAATACCAGATTAGGGACCACCTCCAACGTTTCTATATCCAGGTCAGGTTGGTAGAAGCGGTTAAACAGCACCAGGGAGTTAGCGCCTGCAGCAACCAGACGCCTGGCGAAGTTAGGAAAAGCCGCAAAGAAGGGGCTGAGTTTGATCGCCAGGGGGATGTGAATTTGTTTGCCCACATCTGTTACCAGGTCCACGTAGGCTTGTTCCAGTTCCTGGCTGGTTATCTCGAAATCTGCAGGGACATGATAGATGTTCAACTCCAGTGCATCTGCTCCAGCCTCTTCAATCTGCTTGGCGTATTGGATCCAACCGCCAGTCGAGATGCCATTCAGGCTGCCGATGATCGGTATGGCAACTGCCTGCTTAAGTTTCTGGATCAGCTCCAGGTAGTTTTCTGGCCCTACGTTGTAATGATCCAGGTCTGGGAAATAGGTGATCGCTTCAGCAAAGGATTCCGTGCCGTGACTCAGGAAATGGTCCAAGGCCAGGCTATCCCGGATGATTTGTTCCTCAAACAGAGAATACATAACCACAGCGGAAATACCTGCATCTTCAAGCCGACGGACTGTATCCACTTTTTTTGAAAGAGGCGAGGCAGAGGCCACCAAAGGGTTCTTGAGCTGAAAGCCCAGGTAAGTTGTGCTTAGATCAACCATGGATACCTTTCCTATTCTTTTTTCTGCTCACTAGTGTTGTATTCGATCTGCGCCATCTGGCGATAAAGCTCCCAACGCCTCTTTACATCGTTGCGGGCCTGGCGCATGAGTGCCTCGGCGCGCGTTTCATCGCTTTGCAGCAGCATGCGATAGCGAGTTTCGTTGTAGGCGTAGTCCTCCACAGAGATGGATGGATCACGGGAGTCAATGACCAGAGGATTCTTGCCCTCATCCAGCAAGGCCGGGTTGTAGCGATAGAGTGGCCAGATGCCAGACTGCACGGCCAGTTTTTGTTGTTCGAGGCCCTTGCGCATATCAATGCCTTGTTCAATGCAGTGCGAATAAGCGATGATCAAGGAAGGTCCCTGGTAGGCATCTGCTTCCAGGAAGGCGCGCAGGGTATGCTGGTCGTTTGCACCGAGTGCTACTCGGGCTACATAGATATAACCATAAGCCATGGCGATCATGCCCAGGTCCTTCTTGGGCATGCCCTTGCCATTGGCCGCGAACTTGGCTACCGCGGCGCGTGGGGTGGACTTTGAAGCCTGGCCACCGGTATTGGAGTAAACCTCGGTGTCGAGAACCAGGACGTTCACATTACGGCCAGACGCCAGCACATGATCCAAACCGCCGTAACCGATATCGTAAGCCCAACCATCGCCGCCGATGATCCACACGCTCTTGCGAGTAAAGATATCAGCCATGCTGAGCAGTTGTTTTGCCATGGGGTCCGGGATGCCAGCCAGTTTTTTCTTGAGCTCAACGACCCGCTGCCTTTGCTGGTTGATGCCCGTGTCGGTGCTTTGGTCAGCGGTCAGCAGTTCCGTGATAAACTGCTCACCCAGTTCATTGGTGAACTTCGGTAGAAGCTCACTGGCGAACTCATACTGCTTATCCAGGGTCAGGCGCATGCCCAGGCCGAACTCGGCATTATCTTCAAACAGCGAATTGGACCAGGTGGGGCCGCGGCCTTCTTTGTTGCTGGCCCAGGGAGTGGTGGGCAGGTTGCCGCCGTAGATTGAGGAGCAGCCAGTGGCGTTAGCGATCAGGATGTGGTCACCGAACAGTTGAGAGAGCAACTTCAAGTAAGGGGTTTCCCCGCAGCCGGTGCAGGCGCCGGAGAATTCGAATAACGGCTGGAGAAGCTGCGAATTCTTCACGGTGGTTGGGGTGAAGGCAGTGCGGTCGGTCTCCGGCAGATTGTAGAAGAATTCCCAATTCTCGCGCTCGGTCTCGCGCAGCGGAAGTTGTGGAGCCATGTTGACTGCCTTGCGGCCTACCTGCGTTTTATCCTTGGCCGGGCAGGCTTCCACACACAGGGCACAGCCCGTGCAATCTTCCGGGGCCACCTGGATGGTGAATTTCATACCAGGTAATTCTTTAAATTTAGCGTCGATTGACTTGAAGGTCGCCGGTGCGTTGGCCAGGTAAGAAGGCTCGTAGACCTTCTGCCGGATGACGGCATGCGGGCAGACGATCGAACACTTGCCACATTGAATACACAGTGAAGGTTCCCAGACGGGAATTTCAAGGGCGATGTTGCGTTTCTCCCAGCGGGAAGTATTGGTTGGGAAGGTGCCATCCACTGGCATGGAGCTGACGGGCAGTTCATCACCTTCGTAGGCGATCATCTTTCCCAAAACTTCGCGCACGAATTCAGGCGCCTGTTCTGGGACGGCCTGACGGCGGGTAAGCCGGCTGGTCGCTTTTTCCGGGACTTTGACTTCATGTAGGTTGGCGAGGGTTGAATCAACCGCCTCAAAGTTCTTTTGGACGACAGCCTCACCGCGCTTACCATAGGTCTTGCGGATGCTCTGCTTAATCTGTTCGATTGCCTCTTCTCTAGGCAGGATACCGCTGATGGCGAAGAAGCAGGTCTGCATGATGGTATTGATCCGTCCACCCATGCCCGTCTTATGAGCCACATCGTAGGCATTGATAACGAAGAAGCGCAGTTTCTTTTCGATCAATCCGGTTTGTACCTCGACCGGCAGGTTTTCCCAAACCTCTTCAGGGCCGTAGATGCTGTTCAGCAGGAAAACGCCCCCCGGTTTTGCATACTTGAGCATATCCAGCCGCTCGAGGAAGGAATACTGGTGACAGGCGACGAACTTGGCATCTCCCGGGCCGATCAGGTAGGGAGCATGAATATACTTGGGGCCAAAACGCAGGTGGGATATGGTAACTGAGCCTGATTTCTTGGAATCGTAGACAAAGTAGCCTTGGGCGTAGTTGCTGGTCTCCTCGCCGATGATTTTGATGGAGTTCTTATTGGCGCCTACCGTACCATCTGCACCCAGGCCGAAAAATACACAGCAGACCGTCTCTGGAGCAGTGACCGAGAAGGCAGGATCATACTTCAGGCTGTTGCCGGTTACGTCGTCGTTAATACCGACGGCGAAGTGGTTTTTAGGTTTGGCTGCCTTGAGTTCATCGAAGATGGCTTTGGCCATGCCAGGATTGAATTCCTTGGATGCCAACCCGTAACGCCCACCCACCACCAGTGGCATGCTCTTGAAGGGGGCATATCCCTGAGCCAGGCTCTCAGCAAGAGCGGTTACGACGTCTTCATAGAGCGGCTCTCCTGCCGCGCCAGGTTCCTTGGTGCGGTCCATCACTGCGATGCGCTTGACCGTAGCGGGCAGAGCTTTGACGAAGTGCTCGGCTGAGAACGGTCGATACAGGCGGACTGTAACCACACCGAGTTTTTCGCCTTTCTGGTTCAAGTAAAGCGCGGTTTCCTCGCAGGTTTCTGCACCGGAGCCCATGATGATGATCACCTGCTCCGCATCTGGGGCGCCAACATAATCAAAAAGATGGTATTGGCGGCCAGTACGTTGGGCAAACTTATCCATCACCCTCTGGACAATTTTGGGGCATTTCTGGTAGTAGATATTGACCGTCTCGCGACCCTGGAAAGCCACATCCGGGTTCTGGGCGGTTCCACGCAACACTGGGTGGTCAGGGGACATGCCACGGGCGCGGTGAGCAATGACCAGTTCATCGTTGATCATTGCGCGCAGATCTTCGTCAGTTAATTGCTCGATCTTGTTGACCTCATGCGAGGTGCGGAAACCATCGAAGAAATGCAAGAAGGGAACGCGCGCTTCGAGTGTGGCGGCTTGGGCGATCAGCGCATTATCATGCGCCTCCTGGACGGAGCGAGAGGCCAGCATGGCAAAACCGGTGGACCGGGCAGCCATTACATCCGAATGATCGCCGAAAATTGAAAGTGCCTGAGCCGCTAAAGCGCGGGCTGAGACATGGAAAACTGTTGTGGTCAGTTCACCGGCGATCTTATACATGTTGGGAATCATCAAAAGCAAGCCCTGAGAAGCGGTGAAGGTGGTGGTGAGAGCACCTGAAGTCAGCGCGCCGTGTACTGCACCGGCAGCTCCGCCTTCTGACTGCATTTCCATGACCAGTGGAACTGTTCCCCACAAATTCTGGGTGCGCTTGGAAGCCCATTCATCGGCTACCTCGCCCATCCTTGAGGAAGGGGTGATCGGGTAGATCGCGATCACCTCGTTGAGGCGATATGCAATATCTGCAACGGCCTCGTTTGCGTCGAGAGTTATCATTTCACGCGTCATGAATATCACTCCAAAGTGAAATATGAAAACAACAGATTACCGATCTTGTGAATGTGGTAGTAAACCAGACCAAAAGATAAGGTTGTAAACCATTCAATCTTCTATTTTATTAGGGTATATAGCTTTGAGATAGTTATATAGGTCACCAATTCGTATGCGGCCTGTCATATTTCGAGAGAGTAGGGTGTAGCTTTTTCTCACAATTGAAAATGCTTTGCAAGATAAGGTTGGGCCAGAAGCAGTGCCGCCAGGGTCTTCGAGTCGGCGATCTGGCCGGTCAACGCTTTTTGAAAGGCTTCTTTGCATGGGATTATTTCAAGCTCTAAGAATTCATCATCGTCTGCATCCAGTGGAGCCGGATAGAGGTCGGTGGCCAGGTAAATGACCATGTGTTCATTGGAATATCCAGGTGCCAGGTAAACCTCGCCCAGCTTGTGAAGGGTGCCGGCAGCCAGACCGGTCTCTTCACGAATCTCGCGCCCTGCTCCCACGAGAGGATCTTCGTTTTCCTCCAAGACGCCAGCCGGTAGTTCCAACAGCATACCATTCGCCGCCAGGCGATATTGTCGTACGAAGTAAAGGTTCCCCAGGGCGTCCACTGGCACAATCGTAATAGAACCCAGGTGATCCACCAGGTCATACGTCACCTGGCGGCCATTGGGAAGCTCCATCTCCACAGCCTGGACGTTAAACGCACGGCCAAAATACAGAGTCTCTTTGCGAATGATCTGATGATTCATAGAATATTCTCAGGGTCGGAATAAAAAAAGGCGGGGGGATAAGCCCCCGCCGGAGAGCTATATCGGGGAGAACTGCACAGATCGGAAGATAAGGGAGGCCTAGGGAATATCCAGTACCTGCCCAACCTCCAGGTTATAAGGACTGGAAAGCCCATTCGCGGCTGCAATGGCTTGTGGAGAAACGTCGCCAAAGGCGCACGCAATGGTGTAGATGGTATCACCAGCTGCTACTGTATAAGTTGTTGGATGGGATAGACGGGCACGGGAACCGGAACTCCAGTTGCCGGTGGCGGGTATCGTAAGAACGAATCCTACCGGTGGTTTGGAATCCACTGTAAGCCCATTAGCCGATAAGAGAGAAGCCACATCCAGATCATACCGGCGGGCAATACAATAGGGGAACTCACCTTTCTTAAGCGTGTAAGTCGAAGGCCGTGAGAGGGTCGGAATGGCAACCGCAGCTTCAGCCTCCTCGGGCACAGCTGTGGCAGTAGGTTTGACTGCTTTTTGCTCTTTGGTAGGTTTTGGGGTGGCCTGTTCTGAAGGTTGGCCACCTGCCTGGGCGGTTTGGGTCTGGAGATCTTCCAAGAATAATCCCTCAGTTTCTACCGGGAAGGGAAATGCTCCCTCGCCGGTAGGAGTAACAGGTGGAGTAGAGGCAGGTTTGTTGCAGGCTGAAAGCAACAGGCTCAGAACCACTGCAACCATTAACAGGCTAAGAGCGTTCTTTTTCATAAGCGGTTCTCCTTCTGGATGGCTTAATGGATAGACTAAGGGTTAAATTCTTTGTTGACCTGATCCATAGTTTTGCTTGGATTAGAATCATAGTAGCATATCCCTGTAATGACGTCAAGCAGAATAGAGTTTGCATTTTCTTAATTATTGGTGAATAAGACATTGACATATAATTATTTGGGATGCTCAATGGGTGACCGGGTTCGTTTATGAAAACGTCACCGGAAAAGATCGTGACAACTATGGAGGCAAAAAATGAAAAAGATGCTGAATAACCCAAACGAGTTTGTCAACGAGATGCTGGATGGATTGCTTAAGGCTCATCCTGACCAGCTTACTTTCACTGAAGATATTCACTGCATCGTACGAGCTGTTTCTCCCGTGCAAGGGAAGGTTGCCCTGGCAACTGGCGGAGGTTCGGGACATTTGCCCGTTTTCTTAGGCTATGTTGGCAAAGGTATGCTGGATGGATGCGCCGTAGGGGATGTTTTTCAATCTCCTTCTGCCGAGCAGATGCTGGCTGTGACCAGACGGATCCATGGGGGGAAGGGTGTGGTTTATATTTACGGAAATTACAGTGGCGACATCATGAATTTTGATATGGCTGCCGAAATGGCTGATATGGAAGATATTCAAGTGCGCACGGTATTGGTGAAGGATGATGTTGCCTCTGCTCCTCCTGCTGAAGCCGAACGCAGGCGCGGGGTGGCTGGGATGGTGTTTGCCTTTAAGATTGCTGGGGCAAAAGCTGATTTGGGGGGATCGCTGGAAGAAGTGGTGGCTGTTGCCGAAAAGGCTCTGGCAAACACTCGTTCGATGGGTGTAGCGCTTTCACCTTGCACGGTTCCCCGCGTTGGAAAACCGACCTTCACAATTGCGGATGATGAAATGGAGATCGGCATGGGGATCCATGGCGAGCGAGGGATTAAGCGCGAGAAATTACAATCCGCCGATCAAATTGCTGAACGAATGACATTTGCCATCCTGGAAGATCTAAAGCCACAAGCTGGAGATCGCTTGGCGGTAATGGTCAATGGACTGGGCGCTACCCCACCCGAGGAGCTTTACATCTTGTTCCGAAAAGTACACCAAATCTTGGCTCAACGTGAAATAAAGATCTACCGTGCCTACGTCGGGGAATTTGCGACCTCCATGGAAATGGCCGGGGCCTCCTTCACATTCTTCCGATTAGATGACGAGTTAATCCAATTGCTCGATCATCCTGCTGACACACCCTTCTTCACCCAGGTTTGACCGGAGCAGGTCAAATGATTGAGACAACCTTTGACGGCGAATCAGTAGCAGGTGCGATCTTGAGGGTGGCGGGTGCATTGGAAGCACATAGCGATACCCTGACCCAGCTCGATCAGGTTTTGGGGGATGGCGATCTGGGCGTGACTGCCTCAAAGATGGCGGTGGTCTTGAAGGAATATGGTCAAGTTCCTCCAGAAGGGGATCTTGGAAAATACCTGGCTGCAGCAGGGATGGCTATCAACCGGGCGGCTTCCTCCACCATGGGAACGTTGCTTGCAACGGCTTTGATGAGAGCTGGTAAAGAGGTTAAAGGCCTGGCTGAGTTGAACCAGTATCACCTGGTTTCGATCTTGAATGCCTGTGACCTCGGGATTCAAGAACGGGGCAAGGCCAAACTGGGAGATAAAACCATTGTGGATGCACTGCACCCTGCGGCAGAGGCATTTCAAAAAGCCTTGCAGGAAGGGGATGGGGTGAAGGAAGCCGGTCAAAAGATGGTGCAAGCTGCCGAAGCGGGGCGAGATGCAGTGACCCCTTTACGCAGCAGGGTTGGGAGATCGTCCTGGCAAGGAGAGCGAACCGAAGGCTATGTGGATCCGGGGTGCGCACTCATAGTGCTGATCTTAAAGTCCATTGTTGGAGAGCAGTGACCATCTGATAGAGAACTTTGCTTGGCAAGGTTTTATCAAATCCAAGTATTTTTGATCAGGAGCTTAACATGGAGCGATCCTGGCGGGGTATCTTTCCTATAATCGTCACCCCTTTCACAGAAGGATATGAGCTGGATGAAGAAAGCCTATGCAAGCAGATCCGGTTTTGTATGGAAGCCGGCGCGCGTGGATTGGTTGGGCCAGCCAATGCAAGCGAGTTCGGCACACTTTCTGATAATGAACGGAAACGGTGGGTGGAAATTGTCGTCTCCGAGGCTGGCAAGCAGGTGCCAGTCATTGCCACTGCCACCGCTGTACATTGGCTGCCAGCGTTGGAATTTGCCTGCCATGCTCAGCGAGTCGGTGCTGACGGCCTCATGGCAATGCCACCACATGTGCTCCATCCTGATGAAGCTGGTTGCTATGATTTTTACCAGAAATTATCTGAAGCAGTCTCTCTGCCGATCATCATCCAGAACTATATCGGCCCGCTTGGCACCCCAATGAGTCCATCTTTGGTGTCTCGGATGTGCCAGGAATTGGAAAACGTCCAATATATCAAAGAAGAGACTTTACCTTCGTCCCGGAGGATCAGTGAAACAATTTTAGCCGCAGGAGAATTCTGCCGTGGGGTGTTTGGCGGCCAGGGAGGAATCTATCTTCTGGATGAATTTAACCGGGGAGCAGCGGGAAATATGCCGGCTTCACAGGTTACCGATGTGCTCGTGAAGATATGGACGTTGCTTGAGGCCGGTAAAATCTCAGGTGCCAGGCAGGTGTTTAACCAATTGCTTCCTCTCCTTAACTATGAGCGTCAATATGGGGTGGCATTGTATAAGGAAATGCTCTTTCGGCGCGCTATCTTCCGCACTACAGTCTGTCGCGCTCCGGGTAATTCCCTGCAGGATGAAGACCGCGCCGAGTTGGATGCAATTTTGGTCAACGTAGAATCCTTATTTAGCCTTTGAATTGAGAAAGGATAGTATGGGAAGCGCTGTGAAACTTACGATTATTGGGGCCGGAAGTGCCCAATTTTCAGGGGGAATCGTCCGCGATCTGTGTGTGAATCCGGGATTGCATGGCAGTCATGTCGCCTTTATGGATATTGACCAGCGCCGGTTGGAGATGATCACCCGGATGGCTGAAAGGCTTTCCAGGGAGCTGGAAGCGGGATTGATGTTCTCGCAAACCACCGACCGGATTGAAGCGCTCCAGGGAGCGGATTTTGTTCTCAATACAGCCTTAGTGGGTGGTCATGCCTGGACTGAAGCGCAGCGCTCTCTGGCCGAAAAGCACGGCTATTACCGTGGAGCGCACCTGCAGGATTATGGCCAGATGGCTTTTTTTCTGGATGTCGCCCGCGATGTGGAACGCATCTGCCCCAATGCCTGGCTGATTCAATCAGCCAATCCAGTTTTTGAGGGATGTACATTGATGAGCCGTGAAACAGAGGTGAAGGTTCTCGGTTTATGTCACGGCCACTATGGTTATCTGGAAATTGCCAGGGTGCTGGGCCTGGAACCGGAGCTTGTCACAGCGCAGATGCCAGGGTTTAACCATTTTATCTGGTTGACGAAATTTTATTACAGGGGAAAAAATGCTTATCCGCTTATTGACGAATGGATTGAGAGAAAATCCGAGGTCTACTGGGCAGAACACAAGCCGACCTACGGAGATAACCAGATGTCGCGTGCTGCAATCCACCAATATAAGCTCTACGGTTTGATGCCGATTGGCGATACCCCTCGCCTGGTTGATACTCCCCGCTCTATCGGCTGGTGGTATCACACCGATTTGGAGACGAAAAAATACTGGTATGGACATCTGGGCGGGTTTGACTCTGAAATTGGCTGGAACCAGTATCTGCAGGATATGACCGCCAATGTGCAACGGGTGGAACGAGCTGCGCTGGATGAAGCTCATCCGATTACACAGACCTTCAAACCAGAGCAGAGCGATGAGCAAATCGTGCCGATCATAAGCTCGCTGGTTAATGATACCCAGGCAATCTATCAGGTGAATATCCCCAACCACGGTCCCATTCTACCCGGGTTTCCAGAGGATCTTGTCGTGGAATGCCAGGCTGTGGTAGATGCTACCGGAATCCGGGGGATAACCATCCCTCCTTTACCGGAAAAACTGATGATTGGGGCCATGATCCCGCGCTGGCAACGGGCAGAGTTGGTCGTGGAAGCATTGCGCAAGAGGGATCGTGAGCTGCTTTTGTTGAATCTTCTCAATGATCCTCGCACCCGCAGCCTTGAGCAGGCTGAGGGTTTGCTTAAGGAATGGCTTGCTGATCCACGCAACCAGCCCGTGGCTAAATTATTCCATGAGAGTTGATCCAGGTCTAATTCCATGTCATCTACTTTATCAGATCGGGTAGCGGTTATCACGGGTTCAACCGGAGGATTAGGGGAAGGGATTGCTCGCCGGCTGGTCGAGGAGGGGCTAAGTGTTGTCATCTCGGGTCGCAGAACTACCGAGGGAGAGCAAGTTGCTGCGAGCGTCAGAGAAATGGGGGGAAGAGCGCTCTTTGTCAAAGCCGATGTGGCAATTGAAGCTGATTGTGTCCATTTAATCCAACAAGCGATAGATCATTTTGGGCGAGTCGATGTATTGGTGAACAACGCCGCCATTACGCCCAATGAGCCCCGTAGAGAGCTGCCAGTGGAAATGTGGGATCAGGTCTTTGCTGTTAACGTACGCGGCGCTTTCATTTGCTCCCGCGAAGCGATCCGGGTGATGCAACGGCAAGGCGGAGGGAGGATCATCAACATTGGTTCTACGGTGCCATTTCGCGGCACGATGGAACGCCTGGCTTATGGCTGCTCCAAAGGTGCGTTGTTCACCCTGACCAAGATGATGGCTCGAGATTTACTGCAAGATAAGATCCTGGTCAATTGGATCACGGTTGGCTGGGTGGCCACTCCAGGCGAGGTTCATTTACGCAATCTTGTGCATGGTGATGGCAAAGCATTTCTGGATTCAATAGGCCAAAAGGCGCCTTTAGGCCGACTGGAGACCGTTGAAGATATTGCAGCGGCAGTGGCATTTTTGGTGTCTGAGGAGGCCAGCCATATTACCGGTTGTGACCTGAATGTTTCAGGCGGCCTGTGGTTTTAGAAATAGAATAAAGGCGATAATGAAAATAACCGAGATCAAAACCTTTATAGTGGGTAATCCCTGGAAGAATTGGGTTTTTGTTAAGGTCTTGACAGATGAGGGAATGACTGGAATTGGAGAAGCAACCGCGGGACTGAGTGCAAAGCCTGGCGAAGCGCAGGTGCATGAATTGAGCCGTTTTGTGGTCGGGGAAGACCCTCGAGAGCCGGAACGCTTGTGGCAGAGGATGTACAAGGGCTTATTCCTCAACACGAATGTGGGTATGAGTGCAATCGAGATTGCCTGCTGGGATATCCTGGGCAAGACCCTGGGAGTCCCTTTGTGGAAGCTGTTAGGCGGCAAGCACCGCCCAAAGTTGCGTGTATATGCCAATGGCTGGTATCGTGGACCGCGTGCACCGGGCTTTTTTGCTGAAGCGGCCTTGAAGGTGAAAGAAATGGGCTATTCTGCACTCAAGTTTGATCCTTTTGGCTCAGCGCACCACTTCATGGAATCCAGCGAAGAGAGACTTTCCTTACAGATTGTCCGAGCAGTGCGGGAAGCGGTTGGTGAGCAGGTGGATTTACTCATCGAAGGGCATGATCGTTTCAGTGTATCCACGGCGATCCGGATTGGTCAGCAATTGGAAGAGTTCCACCCGCTATGGTTTGAAACCCCTACTCTGTCAACGGATATTGCTGCCACAGTGGCGGTTGCCCGAGCCATCAAGGTTCCGGTGGCGACCGGTGAACGATTTGACCGGTTATCTACCTTCCTGGAGTTGCTTTCCCATAAAGTCGTTGATATTATCCAACCAGAGACCTTGAATGTGGGTGGGATATCGATGGCGCGCAAAGCAGCTGCCCTAGCTGAAGCTGGTGGGGCATTGGTGGCACTTCACCAGGCGCAAAGCCCTCTCAATACTGCCATCAATGCCCATCTTCATGCCAGCATTCCAAACTTTCTGATCCAGGAATGCTTTGATGATTTCCTTGAACCCTGGGCGCAGAACCTGATGCGCGGTGTGCCGCGCGTTAAGGAAGGTTATCTGGAGCCTTCAGACGTGCCAGGATTAGGTGTGGAATTCAACGAGGAGGAATTTCTCAAACATCCCTATCGCCAAAATAATTTCCTGCGACTATTCGAGGATGGTTGGGAGCAACGGAAAAATCCGTGATTATTTGCTGGACGAATCTGGGCCGGGTATGATATACTTGGCCCGCTTGTGGCAAAAATCTCTTATCTCACACGCTCCTCGACCGAACCAGGCGTGCTGCTGGGGGAGCCCGCAGTCTGGAGTCGGAGTGAAGGGAGCGGAGGAAACTAACGCAACAAAGGAGTGTTGGAAACAATGGCTACTGTAATTTCCATGAAGGCCCTCTTGGAAAGCGGTGTTCATTTCGGGCACCGGACTAATAAATGGCATCCGGCTATGAAGCCTTATATCTTCACAGAGCGGAATGGCATTCATATCATTGACTTGCAGCAGACGGTCAAATCCATTAATACCGCTTACAACCTGGTACGCGATACCGTGATGAACGGTGGTGTGGTATTGTTCGTTGGTACCAAGCGCCAGGCACAGGAAACCATCCGAGAAGAGGCCATCCGCTGTGGCATGCCCTACGTTACGGAACGCTGGCTGGGCGGTACATTGACCAACTGGCCGACGATCTTCTTGCGCATTCAGGAGCTGGAACGACTTGAGCGCTTGCATGAGACGGGTGAGATCAACCGCCTGACTAAAAAGGAAGGGTTGATGATCGACCGTGAGATTGCCCGCTTGCAACTCCGCCTGGGCGGTATGCGCACCATGAAGCAGCTTCCGGACCTGCTCTTCATTGTAGATATTGGCCGTGAGGAGACCGCGGTGCACGAAGCCAACCTGAAGAACATCCCGGTCATCGCCATGGTAGATACAAATTGTGATCCGGTCGGGGTGGATTATGTGATCCCCTCCAATGATGATGCGATTCGGGCCATAAAATTGATGGTAGGCAAGATTGCCGATGCTGTGCTGGAAGGCAAAGGAATGCGCAAAGACGAGGAAGGCGAGCAGGTTGAGCAACCCGCTATGGAACGTGTTCCCCGCACTGAGGTTGCCCCACATCCTCGCCGGGTCGAAATTGAGGAGGACCTGGAAGATAAGGATCTGCTGGGTGAGGCAACCCTTGCCAAGCTGGGCGGTCGCCAGGAAGAAGAACAGATTGACGACGAAGAACAAATATAATTCTGATCTCGGATTGAGTTAAAAGGAATGGTTATGGCAATTACCACAGATATGATCAAGCAGTTGCGCGAGACCACCGGAGCGGGTATTCTGGACTGCCGGAAAGCGTTAGAACAATCGGGTGGCAATATGGACCAGGCAATGGAGTTCCTACGAGAAAAAGGCCTGGCTATGGCAGCCAAGCGCGCCGATCGCGAGGCTTCGGAGGGGGTAGTGGAGCTATATTCTCATGGCAATGGTCGGATGGGTGTGATGGTGGAAGTCAATTGTGAGACCGATTTTGTAGGTCGTTTGGAGGCTTTCCGCACGTTCGCCCACGAAATTGCTCTCCAAATCGCGGCTTCTTCCCCTTTATATATCCGCGAAGAGGATATCCCGGCGGATGTGATCGATTTTGAAAGCAAGAAAGCATCTGATAAAGCCCGCCAGGAGGGCAAGCCAGAGGCGATCATCCCGCGCATCGTTGATGGTTATCTGAAAAAGTACAAAGATGAATCAGTCTTGCTGCGGCAGACTTATATTCGGGATGAGAGTATCACCATCCAGCAGCTTCTTAACCAGACGATTGTGTCGATCGGAGAAAATATCGTTATCCGGCGGTTCGTACGCTGGGCACTCGGAGAAAGTACGGCAGAGAGTTAGGGTTCACAAAGGCCAACCGCATGGTTGGCCTTTTTTATGAAAGGACATAAAATGGAAAGCCTAAAGTTCCACCGAATCTTGCTTAAGTTGGGCGGGGAAGCGCTCTCTAATCCGCAGGGCTATGGCATCGATCCGCAGGCCGCTGCTAACGTAGCAAAGCGGGTGGCGGAAGTACGGCAGATGGGGGTGGATGTAGCGATCGTGATCGGAGCAGGCAACCTCTGGCGTGGTCGGGATGGACTGGAATTAGGGATGGACCGGGCGACTGCTGATTATATGGGCATGTTGGCAACCGTGATGAATGCTCTGACGTTGATGGACGCGCTGGAACGGCTCGATGTATTAACCCGGGTCCAGTCGGCCATTGAGATGCGCTCGGTAGCTGAGCCATATATCCGCCGCCGGGCAATCCGTCACCTGGAGAAGGGAAGAGTGGTCATCTTTGGTGGCGGTACTGGAAATCCTTACTTTTCAACCGACACCGCCGCGGCCTTGCGGGCAATGGAGATCAATGCGGATGTACTCATCAAAGCTACCAAGGTGGATGGCATTTATGACAGCGACCCCAAGCGCAACCCAGATGCGGTGAAATTCGATAGCCTGACCTACATTGAAACGCTGAACCGCCGGCTGGAGGTGATGGATAGTACTGCCATCAGCCTTTGCATGGAAAATAAGCTGCCCATTCTGGTATTGAACTTATGGGATCCGCAAGCTCTGCGCTCAGCGTTGGTCGGAGAACCGGTGGGAACCCTGGTCAGTGCATAGTACTAGAAAATTGGTAGAGCATCGATCCCTGGAAAATCCTTCGGCTGGTTACACCCCACCCAGTTGACAGGTCAGGACGGTAAAAGATAGCGGGGGCAGCTGTAAGACCAGTTTACGGTCCTGGATTTTCATCTCTCCCAGGTTGATGGGCACAACCGTCTGGGGCGATTCAAAGGTGTTTTCCAGTTTGGGGCTATCGCCCGAAAGCTGCGTGACTTTGGCCGCACCTCCGGGATTCCATCCTTGCCAACAAATCTCGACCGGTTCCTTTTCCTTCAAGCTGCGATTGACGATGAACAGCGTACTGCTGCCGGTCTCCTCTGAAAACGAAGCAGAGGCATCCAGCACTGGAATCGACCCAAACTCAGTCGTTTCGTACTCGGGCGCCCGGCACAATACATCCAACGAGGTTCCTAAGGCGTTCTGGCTAAACAATTTGAAGGGGTAGAATATCGTCTGGCGCACCAGGCCATCCGGACGGGTTAAGATAGGAGCGATCACGTTGACCATCTGGGCCAGGCAAGCCATCTTGAGCACAGTGCAGCGACGCAAAAAGACATTCATCCACTGTGCCACGACGAGCGCGTCTTCGAGGTTGTAGATTTCTTCTATAAGGTGGGGAGCCTGTTGCCACTGACCGTCATGTACATGGTTTTTATACCAGACGTTCCATTCATCCCAGGAAAGAAATACCGTCCGCTTGGAGCGCAGTTTCGCTCTTACATACCGCAAGGTTGCCGCCAGGGTGTCCAGATGATCTTCGAACTGGCGCGCCAGTGCCAGGTAGCTGGCGGAATCACCCGAATGATTGCCGGCATAATAATGCAAGGATAGATAATCGATCATCTCCCAACAGGTTTCCAGGCTGAGGCGGTCCCATTCTGGATAAGTGGACATACCGGTTCCGGAAGACCCGCACAGGATTAATTTCAGTGAGGGGTCCTGCCATCTCATAATCTTGGCTGCTTCGCGTGCTTTGCGAGCATATTCCACGGCTTCTAAATGGCCAATTTGCCAGGGACCGTCCATTTCGTTCCCCAGGCACCAATACTTGACGCCATAAGGCTGAGAGTGGCCGTTGCGCACTCGTAAATCGGCATAATAGCTGCCGGTCGGTGCATTACAATATTCCACCAGGGAGCCAGCCTCTTCGATCGTTCCGGTGCCCATGTTCACCCCCAACATGGGCTCGGCCTCCAGCTCCTGACAATATGCCAGGAATTCATCCACACCGAATTGATTGGTTTCCGTGGACAACCACGCCAGATCGCGTCTCCTGGGGCGTTTCTCCTTAGGCCCCACGCCATCTAGCCAATGGTAACCGCTCAGGAAGTTCCCGCCTGGATAGCGAATCACCCTTGGACACAACTCCTTCAGGGCGGCCAATACGTCCTTGCGGAAGCCACGCACATCTGCCAGCGGTGAGCCAGGATCGTAGATACCCTGGTAGATACTACGCCCCATGTGCTCCATGAAGCCGCCAAAAATTTTGGGGTCAATTTCCCCAATAACTCTCTCACGGTCTAGAACGATTCGACTGGCCATTTCCAGTTCCTTCTATTGATTTGAAATGATTGTCAGGGTTGAAGCTAATGAGCCTATCAGTCTATTATATAATGATCTTTACCAAGGAAGCCAACTATGCGAATCTTATATATTGATATCGACACCTTACGCCCGGATCACCTGGGTTGCTATGGGTACCATCGCAACACCAGCCCCAACCTGGATTGGATTGCCAGCCAGGGAGTGCGTTTCGAAAATTGTTATGCCAGCGACGTACCCTGCCTGCCTTCGCGTTCAGCGTTGTGGAGCGGCAGGCATGGCTTCCACACCGGTGTTATCAATCACGGGGGTGTGGCTGCCGATCCCTATAAGGACGGTCCGCAGCGTGATTTCCGTGAGAGGTACGGTCACACCAATTGGATGTCGGCTTTGCGCCGGGCAGGTTTACACACAGTAACGGTGAGTCCATTTGCTGAGCGTCACTCGGCCTGGTGGTGGTACGGCGGTTACCTTGAAATGGTTAACCCGGGTGGGGGTGGAATGGAGGTGGCAGATGCCATCACGCCACTGGCTCTGGATTGGATCAACAGGAACGCACGAGGGGATGATTGGTTCCTGCATGTCAATTACTGGGACCCTCATACACCTTACCGCACGCCTTTAGAGTTCGGGAATCCCTTTGAGACGGACCCGCTGCCAGATTGGCTAACTGAGGAGGTACGCCAACGGTTGTGGTCCGGGTTCGGGCCACATAGCGCCCGGGAACCGCACGGTTACCCTCAGGAGATCTTTGTCCAGGAGATATTGGAAAGATACCCGCGCCTGCCCTGGACTCTGGACTCGCTGGGCGCCGTCAAAAAGTGGATCGATGGTTACGATACCGGCATTCGATACGCAGATGTACACGCCGGAAGACTGCTGGAAGCCCTTGAAAAAACCGGTGTGTTGGATGAGACTGTGATCGTGGTTAGCTCCGACCACGGTGAGAATCAAGGCGAGTTGAATGTGTGGGGTGATCATCAGACGGCTGACCAAACTACTTGCCGCGTGCCATTGATCATACGTTGGCCTGGGATAACCAATGGACCCCGGGCAGATCATGCCCTGCATTATCAGTTTGATTGGGCAGCGACCATGATTGAATTACTGGGTGAACGCGTCCCAGAGGGTTGGGATGGCTGTCCATTTACCAGGTCATTTCAGACCGGCAGAGAAGAGGGACGCGAATTCCTGGTCATCAGCCAGGGGGCTTGGGCTTGCCAGCGCGGTATCCGCTTCAGACAGGAGGGTGATGACTATCTGTGCATGCGCACCTATCACGATGGGCATAAACAGCTTGAACCTGTGATGCTCTTTAACCTGAGCCGGGACCCGCACGAACAGGAGGACCTGAGCCAGGCAAAAGAGGCTTTGGTTGACCGAGCGATGGGTTTCCTGGGGGATTGGTTGCATGAGATGATGGTGAGTGGCCAGACAGATGTGGACCCTATGATGACTGTGTTACGTGAGGGAGGGCCCTTTCATACCCGTGGCCAGCTTGTGGCTTACCTGAATCACCTGCGCGCCACCGGACGTGCTCACCATGCAGAGCGTCTTGCCTGTCTGCATCCAAGTGAGCTCGGGTAATGGCCGAAAGGTTCGGATGATGAATAGGACATGAAGGGGTGTGGAGCGATTTCTAGGATGTACTTCTCAGGTAGGGCGTGGGTATGGAGCGATCAACGGTTCTGGAGGAGAAATCGCTAGAATTGGGTGGGAAAACTCCATCATTGGATAATATACAGGAAAAAGCCGCCAAGGAGAGTTTGGTATGCACCCATTGTATTATCAACCGAGTGGGTACTGGTTCGGGGATTGTATGCCTTTTTTTCACGGCGGGAAGTTCTATCTCTTTCACCAGCGCGATACGCGCAAGCCGCGGCCGTTTTGAGAGCCATTCGGCTGGGCGTTGACGCGGACGACGGACTTCGTCTTTTGTGAGGACCTGGGGGAAGTGCTGGAACTGGGGGGAGATATATCATCCAGATCATCGTAGATGATACGATCGCCACGATCTGTGTGGATGGGGTGGCACTTAACGTGCGGATGTACGCGAAAGCGGGGCAGGTGCTGTCGATGTACGTGGTAAATGGAACACTGAGCATCAAGGAGGTAGGGATCAAGAGAGTCAGGCTTTGATTTTGACAAAGTCTCAGGCCGTAAATACCAGATAATCGACTGGCGTGAAGTGGCAAGATTCAAATCCCTGCTCGCGCGGTATAATGAGGTGTTGTATCATATCTCTTACCGGAGTGGCGTATGAAGCACGGCAAAATTCGCGTGCTGGTTGCGAAGCCTGGGCTGGATGGACATGACCGTGGGGCAAAGGTGGTCGCGCGCGCACTTAGAGATGCTGGAATGGAGGTCATTTATACAGGTCTGCGCCAGACTCCTGAAATGATCGCTGAAGCGGCATTGCAAGAAGATGTGGACGTGGTTGGCCTTTCGATCCTTTCTGGGGCGCACATGACGCTTGTGCCGCGCATCCTGGAGCTTTTGCGAGCCAATGATCAGGCCAACGTGCGCGTTTTTGTTGGCGGGATCATCCCTGATGCAGATGTCCCGGTTTTACTTGCAAAAGGCGTCAGTGCGGTCTTCGGCCCTGGCGCTTCTACCGTAAAAATAGTAGAGAGTATACAACAAGATGTGCTGGGACCACCCGCCCAAGGCCAGATGGACTCCGAGGAGAAGGCTTAAGTGGCTAATCTGGCACAAGGGGTACTGGCAGGATCGCGCCTGGCGCTGGCCCGTCTTCTTACCCAATTGGAGAATAATCAGCCGGAAGGGTGGGAAGCATTGGATGTCCTGTATCCTCACACCGGCCGAGCGCATGTGGTGGGAATCACGGGTTCGCCAGGAACCGGGAAATCTTCGCTGGTTAATCAATTGGCGTTGTGGTACCGGAACCCAAAGGGAGACATACCGGCTCGGCGAGTAGCCATTGTGGCCGTGGATCCTTCCAGCCCCTTCAGTGGTGGCGCTTTGCTCGGCGATCGGGTGCGGATGCGCGATTTATGCGGCGACCCGGGCGTGTTTATCCGCTCGATGGCTTCACGTGGGGCGTTGGGCGGGTTGGCATGGAACACAGCAGCGGTTGTTCAGGTGTTGGATGCCGCCGGGTTTGAGATCATATTGACAGAAACGGTTGGCGCTGGACAGGCCGAAGTGGATATTGCCCGGTTGGCCCATACCACCGTGGTGGTAGAAGCCCCGGGTCTGGGCGATGATATTCAGGCGATCAAGGCCGGCATTCTGGAGATTGCCGATATCCTGGTGGTCAACAAGGCTGACTTGCCCGGAGCGGATAACACTGAGCGCCACCTGCGAGTGATGCTGGAACTGGCGTACCCGGAACGATTGGAGCGGTCATCTGAGCCAGAGTGCCCTGCCGAACGCACTCCTGGCTGGCAACCCACCTTGATCCGTACCATTGCTTCGCAAGGAATCGGCGTGGAGGAAGTAGCCCTGGCGATATTGAGTCATGGCGAGTGCATGCGCCAGACTGGCGAATGGATGCGCCGAGATCGTGCTCGCTTGCAAAATGAATTGGAGATTATGTTGCGTGAGAAATTACTCCAGCAGTGGCGCGCAAGAATAGCGGAGGATTTCTACCAAGCTGCGTTGGACCAGCTTTGTCAACGCCGGCTCTCCCCTCACCGTGCAGTAGAGGTATTGATTGAGAAGGATTAATTGAAAGGAAATAATTTCACCTCCCTTGCCACGGGTAATGGTTCGTATCAACTTTAAAGGAGACACAAGAAGAGATGGAACGCACCGCAATCGGAAGCTTACGACAGTTTATCGGCCAAAGAGTCAAAATCCAGGGTTGGCTGCAAACACTGCGCGACCAAAAGAAGATACAGTTCTTGATCATTCGTGACCGGACGGGCACCGCACAGGTAGCTTTCTGGAAAGCGAACGATCCTGAGCTGGCGGAAGTTATTTCCGGCCTGGGAACTGAATCAGCCTTGACCATCATGGGTACGGTGATCGATAATCCAGTAGTAAAGTTGGGTGGGTTAGAACTCCAGCTCGAAGAGCTGGAAATCAACAGCGCTGCCCAATCCCCGATGCCTTTTGAGCCATTTGGCGATACGCTTCCTGCTATCGATTTCCGCATGGATTGGCGCTATCTTGACCTGCGGCGAGCGGATAATCTGTTCCTATTTACGGTGCAGACGACGGTCGAGCATGCCATGCGTGAGTACTGGTTGCAGAATAACTTTATGGAGATCCATTCCCCTAAGATTGTGAGCAGCCCTTCGGAAAGCGGTGCTGAGCTCTTTGAGATGATTTATTTTGATCGTAAAGCTTACCTGGCTCAATCACCGCAGTTTTATAAGCAAATGGCGATGGCGGCTGGTTTTGAACGTGTATTTGAGATCGGCCCGGTTTTCCGCGCCGACCCTTCCTTCACCTCCCGTCACATGACGGAGTTCACCGGGATCGATATGGAGATGTCGTGGGTCGATTCGCATGAGGATGTCATGGCTTTCACCGAACGCTGGCTGCAGTACGTCTACCAGCAGGTGCAGGAAAAACATGGCGAGGAGATTCAGCAACGCCTGGGTGTCCAACTTGTGGTCCCAGGGGTGCCCTTCCCGCGCATCACCATGGAGGAAGCTTACGCCGTCCTTAAACAAATCGGATATACATTACCTCCGGAGAAAAAAGGGGATCTGGACCCCGGAGGCGAGCGCGCCATGGGAGATTACGTCAGGCAAAAATATAACAGCGACCTGTTCTTCTTGACCAATTGGCCCATTGCCGTGCGTCCGTTTTATCATATGCGGCTGGATGATCGGCCAGACTTGACCCGCAGTTTTGACTTGATTGCTGGCGGGCTGGAAATTGCAACTGGTGCACAACGTGAGCATCGCTACGATGTGTTGGTCAAGCAGGCTGTTGAAAAAGGATTACGTCAGGAACCCATCCAGTTCTACCTGGACTTCTTCCGCTACGGGTGTCCTTCGCATGGTGGTTTTGGCTTGGGTCTTTCGCGCCTGATGATGGTGTTGTTGGGCATCAATAACATCCGTGAGACGGTCTTTATTTTCCGGGGGCCAACGCGATTGCAACCGTGATCTAGGTTACAATGGTGAGACTCTTCGCGTGAGGCTCTAGCAGAAAGGTCTGGAAGATATGCTTTCAAGCAAACGCCTTCGGTTACGTGCCATCGAGCACAGCGACCTTTCACGCTTTGTGTCCTGGTTAAACGACCCCGAAGTAACAGAACACTTAATGCTATATATCCCAATGTCGCTACCTCAGGAGGAGCAGTGGTACGAGAAAACCCTCAATGGCCCTGCTGAAGAACAACCTCTGGTCATCGAGATCGACACCCCTGAGGGTTGGACGCCGATCGGTAATATTTCGCTGATGCACGTCGATTGGCGTACACGAAGTGCCGAGCTTGGTCTCTTCATCGGTGAGAAACGATATTGGAACCAAAGATACGGAGGCGAGGCCATCCAGGTGATGTTACGCCACGGTTTTGAGGGGATGAACCTGAACCGGATCTACCTGCGGGTCTTTGAGACCAATCCACGTGCGATCCGTTGCTACGAGCGGGTGGGTTTCCAACACGAAGGCCGGCTTCGCCAGGCTCATTTCCTGAAAGGCCAATATATTGATGTGCTCATCATGAGTGTCCTGCGGGATGAGTGGAAGGACAATTTACACTAAGGAGTTGCTGGAGTTTTATGCCATTATCTTTACAGCGCCATGAACGGATGATGTATGGGGATATTAAGCTTTATGCAGGCACAGGATGTCCTGAACTGGCTTCCCGCGTCGCCGAGTATATCGGGATCAACTTATGCGAGCGAGAGGTAATTTCCTTCCCCAATGAGAACCTGTTCATCAAGTTACATAGCAGCGTGCGCGGTCAGGACTGTTATGTGATCCAGACCACCTCACCTCCGGTACATCGAAACCTGATGGAGCTGTTGATCATGATCCAGACCCTGCGGTTGGATTCGGCAGCGCGCATCACGGCAGTAGTCCCTTATCTGTGTTATGGACGCTCTGACAAGAAAGATCAACCGCGTATTCCTATTACCGCTCGATTGGTTGCGGATATGATTGAAGTCGCTGGTGCTGACCGCTATATCACCATGGATTTGCACGCCGGACAGATTCAGGGTTTCTTTTCTATTCCAGGGGATGTGCTGACTGCGTTTCACATATTAACCAGTTATATAAAGACGATTCAGCCCAAAATGCAAAAGCCTGTCGTGGTAACCGCTGACCTGGGATTTGCGAAAAAGGCGCGCAATTTCGCTGCCAATATGGGCGTTCCTATGGCGTTCATCGAGAAACGTCGCCTGGCCAACGATGCTAGATCCGAAGCACTGACGCTGATCGGCGATGTAAACGAACGCGACGTGGTCATTATCGATGATGAGGTGGATACAGGCGGGTCAATGGTTCAGGCAGTGAACCTGGTCAAGGAACACGGGGCGCGCGAACTCTATTTAATTTTCGTCCACCCATTGTTGACACTGAATGCCGCTGAACGGTTGAGTGCTCATCCGGTGAAGGAGTTCATCACTACGGATTCTGTTCCGATTCCTCCGGAGAAGCGCCAGATGTTTGGAAGTCGCTTGACCATATTGTCGATTGCTTCATTGCTTGGTGAGGTGATCCTGCGTGCGCATGAAGGCCGCAGTGTAGGAGCGATGTTCAATGAGTAAGAGAGTAGGCGCTCAACGGATCGGCGAACAGGAATCGACCTACAGTTACGGACTTCGCATTACCTGAGTGACTATACTATGCCTGAGCTTCCTGAAGTGGAAACGATTGTAAGAGGTTTGCGCCAGGGTGGCAGAGAGGGTCCGCCGCTGGTAGGGCGCACGTTTCTGGTTGCTCAATTGTCCTGGGAGCGAAGCCTGGCAGAACCATCCCCGGCTGAGTTCGTGGCGCGCCTGCCCGGTCAGCAGGTGGTGGATGTTCAACGACGTGGCAAGTTCATACTTTTACAACTAACTCAAGACTGGCTTCTTTTTCACTTGCGAATGAGCGGGGACTTACGGGTGGAGTCGAAGGTCCAAACATCGCTCCAGCCTCACGATCGGGCGGTGTTTGAATTGGACCACCATCTTCGCCTGGTTTTCAACGACCCGCGGAAATTCGGGCGTCTCTGGCTCACTGCCAATTCACAGGAGGTGCTGGGAAGGCTGGGGCCAGAACCCATGGATCCTTCCTTGAGCGCAGAGGACTTTTATCAACGCTTGCACCATTCTCGCCGGCAACTCAAACCGTTGCTGCTTGACCAGTCTTTCTTGGCCGGGTTAGGAAATATTTACACAGACGAAGCCTTGCATCTGGCCAGAATGCATCCTTTGCAAGCTTCAGATAGCCTGGATCAGAATCAGGCCAGCCAGCTGTTGAATGCCATTCGAAAGGTGCTGGTGGAGGGCATCCGGCGCAATGGGGCGAGCATCGATTGGGTCTATCGCGGCGGCAGTTTCCAGAACCACTTTCGGGTCTACCAGCGAACAGGAGAGCCCTGTCCTAACTGTGGAACCCCGGTAGAACGCTGTAGAGTAGGACAGCGCAGTACCCATTACTGTCCAGTTTGCCAGCCTTTGATAAGGCATTTTGAATAGGAGGATTACTCATGACCCCTTTGATTGGCCAAATATTACTTGCTCTTCTTTTCATCATCGTTGGGGTTATTGGGGGCTCGCTGATCACGATTTTGTGGAACGAGCGAGAGGCCTCCCAGAAAACGCGGTCGGGGCAGAAGAAGTCTGCCGGGTCTTCTCAGCGGCGATTGGACGCCAGTTTGTGGCGTGACATGGCTTCCGGACGCTTGTCGGTCGAGCTGGATGAAGGAATTTTTACCAAACGTGAGCAGCTGAGTGGCCGACAACGCCGCCAGCTAATGGCGGTGCTCCAGGATTGGGCCGAGTGGATGGGGATCGAATTGGCGCAGGGCACACCCGTCGCCAGGGAACAAACACCAGCCAGTCCCAGCCAGCCGGCTACACTGTCTCAGGACTCGCAATCTGAAGAGACAGGATCGCAGACAGCAATCATAACAGAGCCTGCCACGCTCCAGGAGAAGCCTGGACAAGCCATGTCCAACCGTCCTCAGGAGAGGACCGAAACCCCTGGTTCATCCTTACCGGTTAGTAGACCCTCCGCAGCAGAGATCGCTGCGTTAGGATCTGCAAAGCCGGCGGAGGTTAAACCCAAACCCACCAGCATTGTCGGACAAATTGACGAAATTTTACAGGATATGCTGGAGAGTGAACCCACCGAAAAGCGCGGGATTCGCCTGGTTGAAGACCCAAACCACGGGGTAACCGTCTGGGTAGGTGTGCAACGATATCAGGGGATTGAAGCGGTCAAGGATCAGGAAGCCTTGAGGTTGATCCGTGCCGCGGTGGAGGAGTGGGAAAGGCGAGCGGAAGAAGCGCGTAGAAAGTAAGAGAACTGGGAAGATTTATGAGTCTTCCACCCGCTCGATTTCCGGAAAGAATTGCCGGATGGTGCCTTCTACCCAGCCATGCAGGGTAGTTGGAGAGAGTGGGCAACCTTCGCAGGCGCCCCCCAGGTGCACCTTTACGATCTTTCCGTCAAAATCGATTAAATCCACAGAACCGCCGTGATATTGACTGATATAGGCATCCAATTGTTCGATCAATCCTTTTAGCTGCTCACTGGTCGAAAAATTGGGGATTTTTTCGTTCATCCTTGATCTACCTTTCCTTCGCATCCACCAGTCAAGTCCATTCCCTGGCTGAGGATGTTGACAATCTGGGTATGCGCGTTATGCAACCGCTCAGCGATCACATTGGCCAGTCGCTCCAATAATACCACACCGGTTTCCGGATTATGCTCACATAATTGGCGAAGTTTCTGTCCCTGGATTCGGTAAGCTTCTCCTGCCACAGACACCACCGCTGAAGAGGTATAAGCCAGCCTTCCCAATGCTGCTGACCAACCGAATACTCCACCACGTACAATACGCGCCACAGTAATCGACGGACCATCATAAGGTTTATAACGTACCAGCACCTCACCTGTCAAGAGGATATACAGGTAATCGGCAAACTGGCTTTGCTCAAAGACAATCTGGTTTGGCCGCAGGAGGACATATTCCAACATCGGTTCAAGCTGTTCGAACTGGGCATCACTCAAATTTTTAAAAATTGAAAGCTGTACTAAATCTTCCTTGAACATTGAAAACATGGTAATAATTCGCGCCATGGCTTTCTAGTGTAATATTTCCTGATTGCCAGGACAAGTATCACCGGATCGAGTGACAGATATAGTATGAGGGGTTGTTATTCCTTGGGAAGCTCAATCAGGCAAATAATCGGAATTCCCTTCCTTATTGCTTAATTCATTTGGGTAAAGGATATAATATCTTTTAAGACAAACAAGATTGGAGGATAGAAGGATATGGAAATGATCATTGATTTTCCTGGGGGTTCTCGTGTAGATGCCCATTTCGACTCCTTTGTTGTCAAAACGGATCAGCCTCCAACAGGCGGCGGAGAAGGGTCTGCACCCACCCCCTTTGCGGTCTTCTTATCCTCCATTGGTACCTGTGCTGGCATCTATGTGCTGGGTTTCTGCAGACAACGTGATTTACCAACGGAAGGAATCCGGATCATCGAACGCACCCATACGAATCCGATAACCCGGATGGTAGAGAAAATCGACCTGGAAATTCAGGTGCCGCCTGCTTTCCCTGAGCGTTATTACGAAGCGTTAGTGCGTTCGGCTGAACTTTGCGCGGTCAAGAAGCACCTGGAGACCCCACCGAAGTTTCACGTTTACACGCAAGTGCAGAAGTAAGCTGGTAAAATCAAGGAAGTGGATATTCCGGGGTTAAGAGCGTGAGGAGGCGGCTATGCCTTTCGTGGTCGGTGAGACGATTGGCCCATATCGCCTGATGGAGCAGTTGGGGCAAGGCGGGATGGCGACGGTCTTCAAGGCCTACCATGCCTCCCTGGACCGTTACGTGGCAATCAAGGTACTGCACGTAGCTTTTTTGGATGATCCCAACTTTCTGGCGCGCTTCCGGCGTGAGGCGCGCGTCGTTGCTCGTTTGGATCATCCTAATATTGTGCCAATATACGACTTCGCTGAGCATGAGGGCCGTCCCTATCTGGTGATGAAATTCATCGAAGGAGAAACGCTCAAAGCCCGGATGGGAAAAGGTCGCTTGTCTATGCCTGAGATTGTGCGTATCGTTGAACAGGTCGGTGATGCGCTGGCATACGCTCACCAGCAAGGTGTACTGCACCGCGATATCAAACCATCCAACGTATTGATGACGCACGACGGGCAGCTCTATCTGACTGATTTTGGCCTGGCTCGCATGGCTCAAACAGGTGAATCAAGCCTGACCGCTGACCGCATGGTTGGCACACCTCAGTATATGTCGCCAGAACAGGCCCTTTCCCAACCGGACCTGGATGCCCGTTCGGATATTTATTCCTTCGGCGTGATGATGTATGAGATGCTGGTCGGGCGAGTACCTTATAATGCCGATACCCCCTTTGCGATCATCCATGATCATATCTATACCCCGCTTCCCATGCCTCGCAAGGTCAACCCCAACCTTTCGGAAGAGGTAGAGCGAGTGTTATTAAAGGCGTTGGCCAAGAATCCGCAGGATCGCTTCACGGATGTACCTGGCCTAGTAAAAGCCTTTCAGGCTGCGACTGCGCAACTTCCAACGCTGCAGCTAGCTCAACCTGAGCTAGCGGAAGAGTCCGTCATTGCCCAGCCAGTGAGAGAACCGCCAGTATCGAGCGAAGGGAGGGCAAACGAGGGAGTTGCTCTTCGATTGGAAACTGAAACAGTCCAGGAAGAAGAATCTGCCCCAGCAATGCGGAAGGTGGGGAACCGTATGGCCTTGATTGTCGGTCTCGCTGTGGTAGGGTTGATCGGAATCGCTTTTTGTGCACTGGTCGGTTTACGTCTGCTACGCGGGCAGATAGGCAAATCTCTGGCGAAAGCCACCCAGGCATATCCAGAGGCAACTCCCCTGCCTACTAACACTTTCCAGCTGATGGCGGCTGCCCCGCTGCCGGTAGATACCCCTACCGTGCAGGCCGCTGCCCCGCTACCCGAGGATCCTTTCAGATTGGTGGAGCTTGCTGCGGGTGCCTGGGAGAACAACAATCCTGGTAATGCTACGGAGTTAGTCCTTACCGCACGAAAAAAAGCTGGCGATGCCCCCGAATTTTACATGAAAGCTGTGCAGACCTTATCAGATCGCCAGGACTGGCTACTGGCGGCAATTCTGGTACTCGACGGCCGTCGAGCAATTGAGGATCTGAAACTGCCGCCCGGGTTGATCGAACGTATGCACGAGGTGGTCTATAAAGCCGCACGCGACCCGCGAGCTGGTGGCTTTTTCCAACGGAACCAGGGAATATTCTTTCTGTCCGTTGCTGCCGTTCGCAATGACCTGTATTTCGGTGATCGCGATCGAGCCAGGCAGTCATTCAATAAGTTAAGGGATAATCAGGCAATTAAGGAAGGTTTTCCTGAGCTTCGCCTGTTGGAAGTTGAGTTGGCTATTCAATTCAAAGATATTCAGCTGGCACGTGATTTGTTAGGTAATCTGGTAGCGGATTCCCAGCATCTGCCTCCCTGGATCATCCAGCAGGCAGATGAGCTGGCGAAGATCATCAATCCATAATCTTGTTGAGAGGAACTCATGCGTAAACCTTTTGTTGCTGGAAACTGGAAGATGAATAAGACCGTGGCTGAGGCACGAAGCCTGGTGAAGGAGATGCTCGCTGGTCTGCAAAGTGTCTCCTCTGTGGAGCGAGTGCTCTGCCCACCCTTTGTGGCATTGCCGTCGGTCTCTCGCTTATTGAAAGGCACCGGTATTGGCCTGGGTGCACAGAACTTGTATTGGGAAGCCGCTGGTGCATATACGGGAGAGATTTCGCCTGGGATGGTGAAAGAATATTGCCAGTATGTCATCCTGGGCCATTCTGAACGACGCGCCTATTTCGGTGAGACGGACAGGACGGTAAACCGTAAGGTGAAAGCCGCCTTGCAGATTGGCCTGATCCCTATTGTGTGCGTGGGTGAGACTCTGGAGGAGATTGAAACCGGGCAGACTGAGGTGGTCGTCACCCGGCAGGTGCGACAAGGCCTCGAAGGTCTGAGTGTTGAGCAGGCTAGCCAGATTGTGATCGCTTACGAGCCAGTCTGGGCGATTGGAACCGGTCGAGCAGCTTACGGCCAGGATGCCAATCATGTCGTTGGAAATTATATTCGTCCTCCCTTGAAGGAGATGTTTGGCCGGTCAGTCTCTCAGGCAGTGCGTGTGCTTTATGGCGGTTCAGTGAAGGGTGAGAATGCGGAAGAATTCTTCTCTCAGGCAGAGATAGATGGTGCATTGGTGGGGGGCGCCAGCCTGAAGGCTTCTGATTTTATCCGGATTGTCCAGGCTGCCGCTAAGTGAGCTGGGAATCATTGGATGGGCTGCTCTGGCTGCTGGCTAGTTTGCTGCCATTCCTATGGATCCAGCGCTGGCTGCACCGAGAAATCCAGGCAGTATTTTTAATTTTGGCCCGGCGCCCAGAACTGGCGCTGGGTCTTTTTTCATTGCTCTTCTTTCCGGGAGTGTTCCTGCATGAAACCAGCCATTTCCTTGCGGCGCGCTTGCTGGGGGTACGCACGGGAAAGTTCTCTCTCCTACCACACATGCTGCCAGATGGGCACTTGCGGATGGGTTTTGTTGAGACCGCTCAGGTGGATTTGGTACGCGATGCACTGGTGGGAAGTGCACCGCTGCTGGCTGGTGGGTTGGTGGTCGCTTTTTTAGGTGTTTACCCGCTCGGTTTCTCTGGGCTGGCGAGCAAAATTTCCCAGGGGGATTGGTTGGCTTTCTGGCAGGGTATGAAAGCGCTGCCGGGACAGCCCGATTTTTGGCTGTGGTTTTACCTGGCTTTCGCGATCAGCTCAACCATGTTGCCTTCCGAAGCCGACCGCCAGGCATGGCTTCCTGTCTTGGTAGGAATAGGGGTTTTAGTCGGACTGGCAGTGTTGGCAGGAGCTGGTTCATGGATGGTGGAAAACCTGGCTCCCTGGGTTGATAAAGTGCTGCGCGCCGTAGCGCTGGTCTTCAGTACCAGCCTGGCAGTCCATGTAGTGCTGGGGATACCTGTCAGTCTGTCGCATCGTGGATTGACCCGATTGACGGGGTTGGACGTGCGCTGATTTACCAGCAGGGCTACTGAGATTTGGAATAAATGACTACCCTTTAGACAACTCTTCTATCATCCCTTGGTATTTATGGCCAATAGATGCCCTGGTAATCTTCCGCCAGTTTACGAGTGCCAGGCAACTTGCTGACCGTACGCTGGACGCGTACGGTCACGACCAGCGGTTGGTTGCTGATGATGACCGCCGATCCATTGAAAAGCGAAAGCCGGGTGGCACGGGCGACATAGGGGTTGTTGGACTTAATCGCATAGATCCGGTGGGTGGCATAATATTTGCTGGGATTCTTGAGGGTGGCTAAGGTGCCATCCTGGTTATAGTAGAAAATCTGCGTGGCCGCCACAGCAGTCCCAATATTCTGAATATATAAGTAAGTCCGCGGGTCAACTGATCGCTTGCCCCAGGTAACGTAAGGTACCATGTAGCGGTAGCTGGCGGTAGCCGGAAGGGTTTGCCCGGTGAAGGCTGTACCCAGGCCATAAACATCTTTCTCGATCCCGGCTGCCACAATGCTGCCTGAGGTGGC
>Ga0315268_10000930_pt1 | contig 34087 bp, 28 predicted proteins | sample C1_top_MG_FD_204535 | JGI IMG/M metagenome (GOLD analysis project Ga0315268, IMG submission 204535) | Sediment microbial communities from Yellowstone Lake, YNP, Wyoming, USA - C1_top | ecosystem: Environmental > Aquatic > Freshwater > Lake > Sediment | place: USA: Wyoming | collected 2017-08-01
TCGACCTCGCGCATACGCCACTCCGGAGCGAGCAAGCCGAGCAGCCCCCGCCAAGGCGCCCCGGCGCAGCGGCCGAACTCGTGCGACGTCTCGTCGAAGCCGCGGCTCGGACTTTGCGACCGCCGTGCCGACGCCGCGCACCCCCCTTGCATCCAAGCGGCCCGCCGTGCCATCCATCCGCCGCATTCCCCCGCCTCGCCAGGAGCCTCGCACCATGGTTCGTGTCCGCATCGCCCCCTCGCCGACCGGCGACCCGCACGTCGGCACGGCGTACATCGCCCTGTTCAACTACGCCTTCGCCAAGAAGCACGGCGGCAAGTTCATCCTGCGCATCGAGGACACCGACCGCACGCGCTCGCGCCCCGAGTGGGAGCAGATGATCATGAGCGCCCTGCGCTGGACGGGCCTCTCGTGGGACGAAGGCCCCGACATCGGCGGCCCGCACGCGCCCTACCGCCAAAGCGAGCGCGGCGCCATCTACACCAAGCACGCCGAAGAGCTCGTCGACAAGGGCGCGGCCTATCGTTGCTTTTGCACGGCCGAGCGGCTCGAAGAGGTGCGAAAGACACAGCTCGCCGAAAAGCAGCAGCTCGGCTACGACGGGCACTGCCGCGCTCTATCCGACAGCGAGGTGAACGCCCAGCTCGCCGCCAAGGCGCCGTTCGTCATTCGTTTGAAAATACCGGACAACGGCACGACCGTCGTCACCGACAAGCTGCGCGGTGACGTATCGATCGAGAATCAGCAGATCGACGATCAGGTGCTCCTCAAGAGCGACGGCATGCCGACGTACCACTTAGCCAACGTCGTCGACGACCATCTGATGCAGATCACGCACGTCATGCGCGCCGAGGAGTGGATCACGTCGACCCCGAAGCACGTGCTGCTCTACCGCGCCTTCGGCTGGGAGCTACCCGAGTTCATCCACATGCCGCTGCTGCGCAACCAGGACAAGAGCAAGATCTCGAAGCGCAAGAACCCGGTGAGCATCAACTACTACAAGGAAGCGGGCTTCTTGCCCGAGGCGCTGCTCAACTATCTCGGTATGATGGGCTGGACCATGCCCGATGGGCGCGAGAAGTTCACCATCCCCGAAATGATCGAGCAGTTCACGTTCGACCGCATCTCACTCGGCGGCCCGGTGTTCGACGTCAAGAAGCTCACCTGGCTCAATGGCCTGTACCTGCGCGATCTGTCGCCGCGTGCGCTCGCTACGCATCTGCACGAGCACGTCTTCTCGGCTGAGAAGCTCGCCGCCATCACGCCTCTGTTGCAGGCGCGCATCGAGAAGCTCGAGGACTTCGTCGACGCGGCGAGCTACTTCTTCAACGGCGACCTCGCGCTCTCCACCGAGACCTTGGCCAGCATGCTGCCCAAGGGCAAGAGCGAGCCCGAGGTAGCCAAGGCGCTCGAGGCCGTGCTCGAGGTCATCGACGGCGCGCCGACGCTCGCCCCCGAAGCGCTCGAGCCCACCTTGCGCACGCTCGCCGAGACGCTCGGCTGGAAGCCCAAGGACTTGTTCATGCCCCTGCGGGTCGCGGTCACGGGCCGCAGCGCCACCCCGCCGCTCTTCGAGACGATGGCGGTGCTCGGCAAGGAGCGGTGCCGCCGACGGCTGCGCGGCGCGCTCGCGGCGCTCAAGCGTTAGCGATGACAGGTGCTGCAGCTGTTCGAGCTGAAATCCGCCGCCCAGGTCTTGTCGCGACGCAAACTCGGATGGCAGGTCAGACAGAACGGGCTGTGGTTCTCGCCATCGATACCGCCCTCGCTGCGCGGATGCGAGGCGATGCGGTTGACCTGCCCATTGCCATGACACCGCACACAGTACGCGGGCGTCCACGAGTAGTTGGTGATGCTACCGCGCGAGACGGTCGGGATCGCCGCGTGCTGCGCGGCGCTCGCCGACTGCGGGTGACACGTCCCGGACGTGCAGGTGAGGCTCGCGACGAGCTTGTCCTTGCCGTGGCATTGACTGCACGCGCTCGTTGCATGCTTGGTCCCGGTCACGGGGAAGTAGTCAACGTTGTGATTGGTGGGCAGCGGCAGCGAGCCGTTCTTGTGGCAGCCGTAGCAGGCTGGGCTCGCATAGACGTAGCCCGAGACGGTCGCATGCAGGCTATCCGTGAGCGCCTGCGTGCCGTGCGGACGCGCACCAACGTGACAACTCGTGCATCGCAGATTGGCCACCGCCTTGGTCGCCCCGTGACAGCTCGAACAGCCGATGCCCGCGTGCACGCTGCCCGTCGAGATCGGGAACTTGGTCAGGCCATCGTGGTCGAAGTCCGGGATGCCGCCGTCCTTGTGACAGTCGTAGCAGACGGGGCTGCTGTAGCTGTACCCCGGCAGACCCTGGTGGTTCGCGTCGACCGTGGCTCGGTCGGCATGCGGCGCCGCGCCGACGTGACAGCCAGCACAGAGCAGGTCGCCGCGGGCCTTGCTCACGCCGTGACAGGCGGGGCACGCCGTCGCACCGTGCGTCGTGCCTCGCGCAATCGGAAACAACGGCCCGTGGTCGACCGACGACGCGCCATCCTTGTGACAGGCGATGCAGGTCGCGGTGTCGTACGCGTAGCCAATCACCGCGCCATGCGCGCCGGACATCAACACATCGTCCTCGGTATGGCAGCCGAGGCACGAGACGCCGTTACCACTCGCGGCAAACGTCGTGGCGCTCGGGTCATGACAAGCGTAGCAGTCGAGCGTGGCGTGCGAGCCGGCGACCTTGAAGAACGAATCATGGGCGTACAGCCCGCGACCAAGACCGGCGCCGCCCTGCCCGAAGCAGGCGACCACCGCGAGCCCGAGGGCGCCGAGGGCGAACGAGCGCCCGGCCCAGCGTCGGCGCACGACGCGCGCGCCACCGCCGCGGTCACCGCGTCCAAGGCTTGCACTCACGATAGTCTTCTCCGTCCTTCGAAAAAGCGGCACGGCGAAGGTCGCCCTTAGAGCCGCCCGTCGCACACGCGACTTTTCCACACTGTAACCGATGCCCTTTCGAACGCACGCCAATTGTGGCGCGCTACGCCGCGCCGGCCAAGAGCGCATCGCGGCGCCGCAAGACGCGCAAGAGATTGGCAAAGCGCACGTGTTCGATCTCGCGCGCGCTGTAGCCGCGCCGCCCGAGCTCCTCGATGATCTCGCCGACCCGACCCAAGTTCCCGATGGCGAGTTCGACGAAGCCATCGGCGTCCGAGCCGATGGCCACGAACTCGATGCCGATTCGGCGCTTGAGGTAATCGATCTGATCGACGATGTCCGCGAGCCGACCGCGCGGCAGGTACCTCTTGGCAAACATCACACCGACGACACCGCCCGTGCGCGCGACCTCGTCGAGCGTTGCGTCGGCGAGCGCCCGCCAAGCACGACCCCGTCGCGGCCGCGCCGGATCGACGATGAGCGTGTGCGAGACCAAGACGGGCAACGTCGCCTGGCCGCACGCCTCGGCCTGAGACGCCCGCGAGGCGTGCGCCAGATCGAGCAGGATGCCGTGCTGCTGCAGCTCGGCGAACAGCGCCGAAGTATCCCGGCCGAGGCCAGCACCACGACGACGCGCACCCGGCATGTCCGAGCCACAGAGCGCGTTCGAGTTCAGATGCGAGAGGCTCACGTACAAGACGCCGAGCCGAGCCGCATACGCCACGAGGCCACGGCGCGAGCCGAGCTCCTCGGCTGTAGGCAACGGCATCGCGGCAGGCAGACGGCACGAGGGCGACGCAAGCCAGCGCTGCAGCGCCGCCTCGTTATCGGCACGCGGCAAGAGGGGCGCGGCGCCCTCGATGGCGAGGTGCACGGCAATGCATCCGTCGTTGATGGCCTGCACGGTCTCAGCGTAGGTGCGCGCGAGGCGCAAGCGATCGCTGTGGCGTGCGACCTCGCGATAGACAAAGCCGGCCTGAAACATAAAGGCGTTGAGCGGCGTGTCGTTGGCGTGCTTCGGCCACCCCGCGACCGCCTGCGTATAGAACCTGTGGCTCCCGCGAAAGAACGGCGGGAAGCCCTCGTGCGTCGTCGAGAAGACCTGCACGCCGCGACCCCATGTGTCGAGGGTGGCGCGCGTCAAGTGGCGAAAGAGGTCCGGGTACACGAGCTTCGCCGCCGCCGTCCAGACTCGCATCGGCAGCCGCGGATGATCGAGGGCGTCATCGAAGGGCCGCGCGTGCATGGCGGTATCGGCGTGCAGATCCGCGGTTGGGCGCGGTCCCACGTTGTTGATCTCGGTGAGCACGCTGCGCGCATCATCATCGAGGCGCCCTTGGTCAATCATGGCGCGACCATAGGAGGCATGGGAGCGAGCGCGCAAGACGCCCCCCCCCGGTAGCGTCCGCAGCAAGGCGCGGCACACGGCGGCGACCTCGCCGCGCGTTCGGGACCAGCGGCCGGTCAGTTAGAGAGGGTAGTGTTTTACGACCTCGGGCGCCGGACGCTCGATCGCACAGAGCGGGCTCGTCACGGTCTCGTTGACGAACACCGAGCACTCCTACGGTAGTCATCGACTCGGGCGAGCGGCAGGGCCGCGCTGCTCGGCCTTGACGATCTTGGCCCAACCGTCCTTGAGCGCCACGATGCGGTTCCACACGAGCCCATCGGGCGTGCTGTCGGAGTCGACGATGAAGTAGCCCTGGCGCTCGAACTGCACGCGCTCGCCCGGCTTAGCGGCCTTCAAGCTCGGCTCGAGCAAGCAACCCGGCAACGACTCGAGCGACTGCGGATTGCGCTGCGCCAGGAAGTCGGCGTCGCCGGCCCCTGGGTTCTCCGCTGTAAACAAGCGGTCGTAGAGCCGCGCCTCGGCGGGGACCGCATGCGCCGCCGAGACCCAATGCAGCGTGCCTTGGACCTTGCGGCCATCGGGCGTCGAGCCACCGCGCGTGTTCGGATCGTAGGTGCAGTGCAGCTCGGTGACGACGCCGGCCGCGTCTTTGACCACGCGCTCGCACCTGATGATGTAGGCCCAGCGCAGCCGCACCTCACGCCCCGGCGCGAGGCGGAAGAACTTCTTCGGCGGCTCCTCCATGAAGTCTTCGCGCTCGATGTACAGCTCGCGGCTAAACGGCACGGGCCGCGTCGCGGGGCGCGCCTCGTCGTCCGGAAAGTAGCGGGCGTCGATCTGCTCGACCTGGCCTTCAGGGTAGTTATCGATGACGACCTTGAGCGGTCGCAAGACGGCCATGACGCGCGGCGCCTTGGCGTTTAGGTCTTCGCGGATGCTGAACTCGAGCAACGCCATATCGACGGTGCTGTCGGCCTTGGCGATGCCGATACGATCGCAGAAGGCGCGCAAGGCCTCAGGCGTATAGCCGCGGCGACGCAGCCCGGCGAGCGTCGGCATGCGCGGATCGTCCCAGCCGCGCACGTGTTTGCCCTCGACGAGCTGCTTCAACTTGCGCTTGCTCATCACCGTGTACGTGAGATTCAGGCGCGCGAACTCGATCTGCTGCGGCGCGGGCGGCGCGAGCTTGTGCGCGAGCTCGCGCAGCACCCAGTCGTACAGGGGCCGGTGCGCCTCGAACTCGAGCGTGCAGATCGAGTGCGTGATCCCTTCGAGCGCGTCCGAGATGGGGTGCGCGTAGTCGTACATGGGATAGATGCACCAAGCGTCGCCGGTGCGATGATGGGTCGCGTGCTTGATGCGATACATCGCCGGGTCGCGCAGGTTGAGGTTCGGCGAGGCCATGTCGATCTTGGCGCGCAAGACGCGCGTGCCGTCGACGAACTTGCCGGCCCGCATGGCGCGAAAGAGCTCGAGGTTTTCGTCGGCCGAGCGGTCGCGAAACGGACTGTTGCGTCCTGGCTCCTTGAGCGTGCCCCGAAAGGCGCGGATGTCGTCGGCAGACAGATCGCAAACATAGGCCTTGCCGCGCCGGATGAGCTCTTCGGCGAACTCGTAGAGCTGCTCGTAGTAATCGGACGCCCAATAAATCTTCGCCCCCCACGAGAAGCCGAGCCAGCGCACATCGGCCTCGATCGAGTCGGTGTACTCGACGTCCTCGGTAGCCGGGTTGGTGTCGTCGTAGCGCAGGTTGCAGGTGCCGCCATACTCGCGCGCGAGGCCGAAGTTCAGACAGATGCTCTTGGCGTGGCCGATGTGCAGGTAGCCGTTCGGCTCGGGCGGAAAGCGCGTCGCCACCTTGCCGCTGTACTTGCCCGAGGACTTGTCTTCGTTGACGATCCGGCGAATGAAGTCGATGCCCTCGCTCGGGGTGCTCTCGGCCTGCGCGTCTTTGCCTGCTTGCTCACGGTGATTGTCTGCCACGGGCGTACCTCGCGTGTGATTCGGATAGGCGTATGTCCATGGCCAGGGCGCGGCGGTCAAGGGCGTGTTCAAGGAAGTCCTGGCGGCGACGCGGGCCTTGCGTGTATGCCTGAGCCACGCATGAGCAACGCCTTGCCCGTCGACGCCTCCCGACAATTGCCCATCTATGGCTGCGAAGCCGAAATTGTCGCCGCGCTCGCCAAGCACCAAGTCATCGTCGTCGAGGGCGCGACCGGCACCGGCAAGACGACCCAGATCCCACGTATTCTACGCCGCGCGCTCGGCGTACGACGCATCGGAGTCACACAGCCGCGCCGCATCGCCGCAGTGAGCGTCGCTTGGCGCATCGCGGCCGAGGAGCGCGTCGAGATCGGCGCCGAGGTCGGCTACGCCATTCGCTTCGACGACCAGACCTGCCCGAGCACGGTCATCAAGGTGATGACCGACGGCATCCTACTCATGGAGGCGCGCGGCGACCCGGACCTGCGCGCCTATGACGTGCTCATGATCGACGAGGCACACGAGCGCAGCCTCAACATCGACGTCATCTTGGGCCTCGTGCATGAGGTGCTGACGCGCCGCGACGATCTGCGTGTCATCATCAGCTCGGCGACGATCAATCCCGCGCAGTTTCAACGCTTCTTCGCGCCGGTCGCCGGCGACGTACCCCTCATCTCGGTGCCGGCGCGCACCTACCCTATCGACGTGCAGTACCGCCCACCCAAGGGCAACGGCTTCGATGCCCTCGTCGAGGCGACGGTGGACGAGATCGTGCGCCTGCACCGCCTGCGCGAGCCCGGCCACATGTTGGTCTTTCTCACCGGTGCGGGCGACATCCGTCGCGTCGAGGCGCAGCTGCACGAGCGCTGGGGCGGCCCCGACCTCGAGGTGCTGCCACTCTATGGTCGCCTGACGCGCGAAGAGCAGGAGCGCGTCTTCGCCGACTTCGGCAAGCGCCGCAAGATCGTGCTCGCGACGAACATCGCCGAGACCTCGATCACCATCCCCGACGTGCGTTATGTCATCGACTGCGGCCTCGCCAAGGTGCCGCGCTTCTCGCCGCGCAGCGGCATGACGGCGCTGCGCGAGGAGCTCATCAGTCGCGCCTCAGCCGAGCAACGCGCCGGGCGCGCCGGACGCACGGGCCCGGGCATCGCGCTGCGGCTCTACACCGAAGACTCGATGGCCGAGCGGCCGGCACTCACCGAAGAGGAGATCCTGCGCCTCGACCTGACGGAAGTCGTGCTGCGCCTCATCGACCTCGGTGTGCGCGACGTCGAGCGCTTCCCCTTCCCCTCGCCACCTCCGGCCAACAAGGTCAACTCGGCGATCGCGACCTTGACCGCCCTCGGCGCCATCGACACGCAGCGCTCGCTGACCGCCATCGGCAAGCGCATGGTACCCTTCCCGCTCGACCCGCGCCTCGCACGTATGGTGGTCGAGGCCGCGACACGCTTTGCGCGCGTCGTTGACGACGTGCTCGTCGCCGGCGCCTTCATCTCGAGCCGCTCGCCCTTCGTCATGCCCGACGACGCCATCGAGGAGGCGCGCGCCGCCCACCGCCGCTTCTTTCACCCCCTCGGTGACGCCGTGGCGCAGGTCGGCCTCTATCGCGCCTGGCAGAGAGCCCCCGACCGCGAGCGCTTCTGCACCCAGAACTATCTCGACCACGAGGCCTTGCTCTTCGCCGAGCACGCGCACGCGCAGCTCGCCGACATCGCTAAGGAGCAGGGCATCGACGTCCAGGGCGGCGGCCCCAAAGACGAGATCGTGCGCTCGATCGCCACCGGCTTCGTCGATCAGCTCATCCGCAAGCGCGGCAACGCCTACGAGACGCGCGGCGGCCTGCGCGTCGCCCTGCACCCGAGCTCGGTGCTGATGGATGAGCAGCCGGCCTACGGCGTCGCCATCGAGCTCGTCGAGCACGCGCGCGCCTACGCCATCAACGTCTCGACGTTGAAGCGCGAGTGGCTGCGCGAGCTCGGCGTGGGTGGCCCCGCGCCGCACGGTCGAGCGACGGAGAAGGCCGGGGTTGTGCGCCCGCCACCCACGCTACCGCCGACCCGCTTGCGCCTCGGGGATCTCGACCTCACCGTCACGACGACGCGCGGCAAGCCGCACGTCGATCTGACACTCGAGCAACTCGCGCGCCTCGGCGACGTCGTGCCTCCCGCCGAGGCCAAGGATATCCGCGCGCGCGTGCAATGGGACGGGGCCCACGCCTTCGCCGGCGTGCCGCTCACCAAGCTCGCAGGCCTGCTGCGCGCTGGCGCCTTCCCCTCGCCCGGTGCGCCGCCACGCAAAGACTTCGCCTTCGGCGCCCTGCTCGAGACCGATCGCGACCGCCACCGCATCGAGCATGCGTTGGCCGAGGTGCTAGAGCCCGCAGTACAGCGTCGCAGCGCCGGCTTCGTCGCGTTCGTGGCCAACGGCGCAGGCGGCTACTGGCTCGATCTCGTGCCACACTATCGCGACGCGCTCGTCGCGAGCCGACTATCGGCCGAAACTTTGGCGAGTGAACTGCTCGCGAGCGACCCTTTGCACACCGAGGTCGACGCCCTGCTCACGCGGCTCGACGCGCTCGAGGAGACACTCGCATGATCGACAAACTCATAGGCTTCGCCCGCTCGCTGCGCGACTACAATCGCTCCTTTTGGGCAGCCAACCTCTCCGAGCTCTTCGAGCGCATCGCCTTCTATGGCCTCTCGCCGATGCTCGTCGTCTACCTGACCGAGGCGCGCGGCTTCGAGTCGAGCACCGCGATCTTCATCGGCGGCAACTTCGGCCTCGTGACCTACGGGCTCGCCTCGGTGTCGGGCTTCGTCGCCGACTGGCTCGGCTACCGGCGCGCCATGCTCTTCGCCTACGCTCTACTGACGCTCGGCTACACGCTCGTCGGGCAAGCGACGAGCTTCGCCGCCATCGTCGGCTCGCTGTTGCTCGTCGCTATCGGCGCCTCGCTCATCAAGCCGGTCGTGACCGGAACGGTGCAAAAGACCTGCCGCGAAGATCGACGCTCGGTCGGATTCTCCATCTACTACATGCTCGTCAACATCGGCGGCTTCCTCGGGCCCAACCTCTCGGCCGCGGTGCGCGAACGCTATGGCGTGCAAGCGGTGCTCTCGATCTCGGCGCTGGCCGCGGCCGTCGCGCTCGGCGTCGCAGCGTTGCTCTACCGCGAGCCCACACCAAACGCCGAGGCCAGCAACGAGAAGCGCTCACTGCGCCAATTCGCCGGCGACTTCGTCAAGGTCATCGGCGACCCGCGGCTGTTGCTGCTCTTCGCCTTCGTCGCCGGCTGGTGGAGCATGTTCTTCCAATTCATGAACGTGCTGCCCATTTACCTACGCGACGATCTGCACGCCGCGCCCTATCTACTCGGCCTGCCGTCGCTCGGCGCCGGCTCGATCATGGTGTTGCAGGTGCCCGTCGGCTACCTCGTGCGCAACGTCCCCGCCTTTCGCGCCGTGCTGCTCGCCTTCGTCATCTCGACTGTCGGCGTGGCCGCAATGAGTGTCTATCCGAGCGTCGCGCTCGCCGCCGTCGGCGTCGTTGGCTTCTCGCTCGGCGAGATGATCTACTCGGCGCACTTCTACCACTACCTCGGCAACGTCGCGCCGCCGGGTCAGGTCGGCATGTATATGGGCTTCGCCTTTTTGCCCATCGCGCTCGGCAGCTTTCTCTCCGGTCTCATCGGCGGCCCCATCGTCGGCTACTTTCGCGACACGCAGCACGCCCCGCAGCTCATGTGGTTGGCCTTCGCCACGGTCGGCGCGGTGTCGGCCATCGGCCTGTACATGCTCACCCGCCGCGCGCCCGAGCCCGAGCAGTAGGCCGGGGAGCGTGCTTCGGCGTCGCGCGATGTCCTCGCCGTGTGCACCGACGCCCCGCTGGGCTTTGGGCCGCTGCGTCCGCGCGGCCCTGTGCGCGACCCTGCTCATACCGGACGTTGCGCGGGCGACGACGCCTCCCGCCGTCATCGCTTGCGCGACCTCAGCCCCAGCGAAGATGTCGTGCATCCCCGGCGGGCCGTTTTGGCGCGGCCGCGACGACGGACCCGCGAACGAGCAGCCACGTGAGCGCATCTTCCTGCAGACGTTCTACATGGATCAGTATGAGGTGACAGTCGCGGCCTACAACACCTGCGTGGCGAGCGGCGGGTGCGAGCCCGCGCACACCAACTACAGCGACTACAGTCGCCCAACGCAGCCGAAGGTCGGCGTCACCTGGTATCACGCGAGCGCCTATTGCCGCGCCGCGGGCAAGCACCTGCCGACGGAAGCCGAGTGGGAGAAGGCGGCACGCGGCGAGGATGGTCGCCTCTTCCCCTGGGGTAACGAGCCCGCGGCCTGTGCGCGCGCGGTCATCATGGACGAGCGTGGGCGTAGTTGCGGCGTGCAGAAGCAGGGCGGCCAACCCGACAAAGGTCGCACGCTCGAGGTCGGCTCGCGCCCGCCTGGCATCTACGGGTTGTTCGACATGTCCGGCAACTCGTGGGAGTGGGTGGCGGACTGGTTTCGTACAAGCTATCGCGAGTGCGGCGGGGGCTGTACCGACGTGAATCCGCGGGGGCCGTGTGGTGGCCGAGAGTCGTGCAACGGCTACACCGAGCGAGTCGTGCGCGGCGGCTCATGGTATTGGCCGGCCGAGTATGCGACCGCTACCTACAGGCGCGCGCACGCGCCAAGCAATGTCCCCTACCACCACTTCGGCTTTCGCTGCGCGGCGAGCGTCGAAGAGGCCCACGCGCTCTCGCCCTGAGCGAAAGCCATACTCTTCACCGCTTAGCTCGTCTGTGGTACCGTAGTAGCCGTAGAGACTTGGAGCCGCCACGGCACCGCCGCGGGAGGGCTCCTGCTCACGCTAGAATAGGAGCCCCCCATGGCCAACATAGGCAGCGACCTCTCTACGGCTCTTCCCCGCGTTCGCGCCGAGCTTCCGAGTGGCACGGCAGCGCCAGGGCATGCCAGCGCTATACGCCTGCCGACCGCGACCGCGCCAGAAGTTGACTCGGCCGACAACTTCGCGCTCGCCGCGACCGGTGCGACACCCAAGAACAGTAAAGCACAGCACCTGACGCTTCAGACGCCAGGCGTGACGCGGGCCGTCCCCAGATCGAGCTCACCCGAGCTCTCGCTCTTTCTACAAGACGTACGCTCCGACCTCGCGACGGTCGAAGGAATGGGCCACCGCCTCGAGTCGATTAGCGCGCAGATCGAGGCCCACCGCGAGCTCTTCACGCGCAACCAAGTCGACAAGGCCTTCACCGTCGACGAAGTACAGACCGTCCTCGGCCTGTGGAGCGGCTTCTACGAGGCGGTGCACGCGCTCGAGCTCGTGCGCATCCGCTACGACTCACCGCGCAAAGGCGCCACTGCTCCCGAGCGCACGCTCTCCTATATCGTCAGCAATGCGGCGTTGAGCGCACAGGCCCTGCACTGCCTGCGCTTCGAAAGACTCGTCGGCAGCAACGCCCCGCTCGCGGCCTTTCTCGATCAAGCGCGCCCCGAGCTCGCGATCCCGTTGGATCGCTTCCTCGAGATCCGCACGCGTATCTCCGACCCATTGCAGACACTGCCTTTCTTGAGCATCGACAACCACCTCGGCGACATCAAGAAGGAGCTCCAACAAACCGAGCTCGCCGCCAAGACGAACTCCGAGCTCGCCTCTGTGCTCGATAAAGCCAAGGCGTACGCCAACGGCCCGATGCAGAAGAACCTCGACGAGACCCACAAGGACCTCGGCCACACGGGCACGTGGCGCCTGCTCACGGGCAACCTCGCCGTCTTCAAGCACTGGCTCCTATCGAAAGCCTTTCCCGCGCAAAAAGACATCTCCGAGTGGATGGGCGACTTTCGCATCGGCGTCGAGAAGGGGCCGATGATCGCGCTCGAGCAGGCCGAGGCCATGACCAAGCGTATGCAGCCGGGCGACGTGATGGTCGCCCGACAGAACTGGTTTCTATCGAACGCCGGCCTGCCCGGCTTCTGGCCGCACGCCGAGCTCTACATCGGCAGCCCGAGCGAGTTCGCGGCCTATTTCGACGATGACCCCGGCGTGCGCGCGATGGTGCTCGAAACCTCGAAGGCTGAGGCCAAGAAGAACCCGAAGTTCAAGGTCACAGAGAAGCTCACCGAACTCTTGGCGCAGCAGGTGCCCGACAAGTGGGAGACCTACACGAAGGGCAAGGGCTTTCACGGCGAAGAGATCCGCATCATCGAATCCATCAGCGAGGGCGTCAGCTTCACCGGCATCAAGCACGGGATGGTCGTCGACTACCTCGGGGTCATGCGCCCGAACGTCTCGAAGGCAGACAAGGCCGTAGCCATGATCCGAGCGTTCGGCTTCCAAGGCCTTCCGTACGACTTCGACTTCGACTTCGCCACGCAAGACAAGCTCGTGTGCACCGAGCTCGTCTGGGACTCGTATCGCCCGGGCGGCGACATGCAAAAGGGCCTCGAGGTGCCGCTCGTCAAGATGGCGGGTCGAGTCACTCTGCCGGCCAACAGCATCGTCGAGTACTTCGACCGCACGTACGATAAGGCCGATCGGCCGGTCGATTTCGTCGGCTTCCTCGACGGCACGCGCAGCAGCCACAGCGCCGGCGAGGGCTCGGTCGACGATTTCCGCAAGACCTTCCATCGCCCGAAGTGGACCGTGTTCGAGAAGTAGCGCCGCATCACGCCGCGAAAGTTCAGGCCGCGAGCGACTCGCGCGCCGAGGGCTCGAGCCCAGGCGGCGCCACGCTGGCCGGAAAGCGCCGCCAGAGGCTCACCGCCACGAAGGTCAGGCCCGCGGTGAGCCCGAGCCACAGCCCACTCGTCCCGAGGCCGAGACCAAAGGCCGCCACGAGGCCCACGGGCAGACCGATGCCATAGTGCCCGACGAGCACCGCAATGAGCGGCGAAGCCGTATCCCCGGCCCCGCGCAACGCTCCGGCCGCGGCGGCCTGAACCCCATCGGAGAGCTGAAACAAGCCGGCCACCAGCAACAGCGGCACCGCGGCGTCGATGACCGCGGGCCCGGCCGAGCACACCATACCGGCGAGCAAGCGCGGCGACAGCCAGAAGACGACCGAAACGGCGAGCATGCAACTCGCGGCAAGCCACATGCCCGCACGCCCAAAACGGTGGGCGGCATCGGTCGCGCCACTGCCGACGGCGCGGCCGACGCACACCGCGGCAGCCGAGCCAATCCCGAGCGGCAGCACGAAGGACGAGCCGGCGAGCGAAATGGCGACTTGATGCGACGCGAGCGCCGTCTCGCCGAAAGTGCCGGCGAGCACCGCCACGATGGCAAAGATCGCGTACTCGCCGAGCATGGCCGCACCGACCGGAAAGCCGAGCCGAGACGCCCGGATGACCGACGAGAGGCGCAGATCGAAATGCACCGGCAACATGCGTCGCCAGGCGATGACGCCGAGGAGAAACACCGCTTGCATCACGAGCGCCAGGCTGCTCGCAGCGGCGATGCCGGCGACGCCAAAGCCGGCAAAACCAAGCCCGGGGATGCCGAGCGCCGTAAGGCCCGCATCACCGAGACCAAGCAACCAGGCCGCCGGTAGCTGCAAGAGCAGCGCCACGGCGACGCTCTGAGTGACGAGTCGCGCCGGCAAAGCAGCCTGGACGTAGCTGCGTAGCGCCACCACCGCGAGGTAGGCGAACAGTCCGACGCTGCGCAGCCACAGATACGAGCGCGTCAAAGCCACAGTCTCTGACCCGACACCGAGCGGCGCCAAGGTGGCGGCGAAGCCCGCAAGCAGGAGCAACAGCGGCAGGCATATGAGGCCAGCGAGCCAGAACCCTTGCCCGAGTAGATCGCGTGCACTTTCGTGCTGCCGCGCCCCGACCGCCTGGCAGATGAGCGGATCGAGCCCGAGCGTCACGCCGGCGCCGAGGATCGCGGCCGACAGAAACAGGCTGTTGCCGAGACCGACGGCGCCGAGCGCCGCCGGGCTGAGCCGGCCGGCCACCAGGGTCTCGATGAGCGCCCCGGCCGCCTGCACGAGGTTAGTCGCAGCGATAGGCGCCGCCAACAAGCAGAGCTGTCGCATCTCCGACGGCGGCACGCGGACGCGCGGTAGCGCCTGCAACGCGGCTCTAGGTTGCAGCCCGAGGGCTGGCGTGATTTCGTGGCCGACCATGAACTCCCGCATTGCGCATCGCGCCCCCACGGCGCATCCCGCCATTGTGACATAGATCAGGGGCGTAGCTCCAGCCCTTGCGAGCTTGCATCCGCCCGAAAGCCCTGCCGCGCTGCGGCTAGAGACCCGCCAGCGCCTGCTCCGTCGCCCGCAACAGCGGCTCGGCGCTCACCGCCGCGCCCGTGGCGTGCTTCATCCACACGTCGGGAGCGACCGCGCCAAAGCTCGCCATGCGCTCAAACTCGACGCCAAGCGCCGGCGCCTTCTGCAAGTGTTCCTCGATCTGAAAAGCGATAAGGTGCCCGAGCGGGTAGTCGGCCACATAGAGCGGGTAGGCGATGAGATGCGAGTACACGGCGAGGAGCACTGAGTCCTTCCCCCCGAGCAGGGGCTCATAGTAGCGGTTCCAGATCTGCTTGGCCGCGGCCACCACCGCCACGCGCAGCTCGGCGGCGGTGGCGTTCGGGTGCTCGTACAGCCAATGCCACGCAGCGTTGTCGAGGAGCGCCACACCGGCAATCTCGAAGGTCATCCAAAAATCGTTGATGACGCGCCGCCGCTCGGACGCGGCGTCGGGCTTGGTGAGGCCGAGCAGCTCGACATCACGCGCCTGAAAGACGAATGCCAAGGCTTCAGTGAAGGCGGTGTTGGGCACGCCGGCGAGCAAGACGCGATCGACGTTGTAGAGCGACTCGACCTGCTCGACGTTGTGGCCGAGCTCGTGCACGGCTATGTTGTAGCCCTTGTAGTCCATGCCCCCTTGCCCGATGCGCGTGCGCAAGCGCGGGAAGTCGCCCCGTCGACCAGCAGGCATGGCGTGCCCGGCACCACGCGCCGCGTCGACCACGATGCGCTCGGTGATGAACTTCACGCGGTCCTTCGCAAAGCCGAGCTGCGAAAGAATGCGCGGGATGTCGGCCGCGAAGGCCGCGGCGCTCGGGTACCTAGCGCGCGTCTTCTTGTCGAGCTCGCTCTCGCTAAAGGCGCCGCGCGGCATGAGGCCGTTGTACCAAATATCGTGTGGCTCGAGCTTACGACCCGGCTGCTTCGCGGCGAGGCTCGTTTGCATGAGCGCTGCGACCTTGGCTGCGACGGGCGAGGTCAAAACCTGCTCGAACAGGCCAAGCACGCGCTCCTCGGAGATTTGCCGCCCGAGCTCGAAGCTACGCGCGATGAGCGTAGGCGTGAGCGGCGAGTAGGGATCGGCGCGACGACCAGCCTGGAACTGTCGCAGCCACTGCGCATAGCGGGTATCAGGCTCGGGCGCACCGGACAGATCGACGGCGCGCGCCGGCGCGTCCGCCTCGACGAACTCCTGCGGCGCCGCGCTCACCTTGTTCGTGACGGGATTCCAGTCGACGCGGGGGTTGTCGATGACCGCCGCCGGCACGCTCTGGGTAACGATGCGCTCCATCACCTTCGTGATGAGGCGCTGCTTATCGAGGCCGCGCGGATCCGTATAGTCGGCCTTGAGCTCGTCGCGCAGATTCCAGTGACTGATGAGCCGCATCCCCTTAGGGAACAGGCGCTCGCCCGCATCGTTGACCACGTGATGCATCCATAGATTGTACTGGGCTATGTAGAGATCAGCGTCGGCGCCAACACGCGCGATCTCCTGCTGCACCTCGGCTGGAACGCGCCGACCAAAAAGCGCCGCGAGCGCCCGCTCGGCCCAGTCGCGCCGCGAGTACGCGTCGGCGTGCGCGAGCCGCTCGGCAAGGGTCGTAAGCGGAAAGTTGAGCAGCACGACGAAGCCGACTTTCGCCGCGAACAAATCGTCGAGGAGATGCGCGGAGGGGTCTATGCCGGCGAGCAGCGGGTCGAGCGGCAACAGCGGCCCAGTGTCGGTGTCGGTGTCCCAGCGCAGCTCGCGGCCGATCTCGATAAAGTGACCATTGCAGACCTCGAGCGTCGTCTCGAGTCGCTTGAGCGTAACGTCGAGGACCTTGGCATCGGCGACGAATTGATCCAGGGCAAACGCTTGCAGGTCACCGTCTGTCGGCACCCACAAGCTCGCCACCTGCGTGACTCCGCGCTCGATGCGCGCCCGCTCGGCCTCGCCGTACTTGGTTAGAAGCGCGTTCTTGGTAGCAGCGAGCAACGCGGTGTCAGGCATGGGCTTGGCATCCTTTGCGGCACCCGTTGACTCGCTGCGAGCTTCCTTGCCCTTTGGGCAGCACGAGCTAGAAGCACCTGGGGCGACGAGAGCTGCGAGCAGCGACAACGACACAATCGAGTAGCGCATGGTCGACTTTGATAGATCCCGCGTCCGCAATCGCGCAAGGGCCCGACTGCTTTTCGTTGACGGCAGGGGCGCGCTCGGGCAAGAGCGCCTATCCATCAACGGCAGCGCAACGCCGAGGTGACGCGATGCAGAGCAAGCTCCAGATCCAAGACGGCAAGCTCATCCCCTCGACCGATGAGACGGCGCCCGTCTGGATCATCACGAATCCCGATGACGCCGAGCGCCGCATGCTCATCGAGCGCTTCAAGATCGACGAGCACACGCTCAGCTCCGCCCTCGACCCCGACGAGATCTCGCGGCTCGAGTTCGAGCCCGACCACGTGGCGATCATCTTCAAGCGACCGAAGAACTACTCGGCCGCCGACAACTTCCTCTTCAAGGTCTGCTCGTCGGGTCTCTTTCTGTTCAAGGATCGGCTCATCATCGTCGTCTCGGAGGACCTGCCGCTCTTCGAGGGCAAGCAGTTTTCAAAGGTAGCCTCGCCCGCCGATGTGACGGTGAAGCTCATCTACCGGACCATCTTTCACTTCCTCGAGCACTTGCGGGTCATCAACATGGTGTCCGACTCGGTGGAGAAGAAGGTCAACTCCTCGATGGAGAACCGACAGCTGCTCAACATGTTCACGCTCGGCAAGGGCCTCGTCTACTACCTCAACGCCATTCACTCGAACTCGGTGGTCATCGACCGCTTGCGCAACAGCGCCGGCAAGGTGGGCCTGACGCAAGACCAGCTCGAGGCGCTCGACGACGCGGCCATCGAGAACCAGCAGTGCTACAAGCAGGCCGAGATCTACTCGAACATCCTCGCGGGCCTGATGGACGCGCGCGTCTCGATCGTCAACAACAACCTCTCGGTGTTGATGAAGACGCTCACCATGATCACGCTCGGTATCATGCTGCCGACCTTCGTGGTCAGCGCCTTCTCGATGAACGTCACCATCCCGCTGCAGCACCATCCGGAGGCGTTTTGGATCATCATGACCCTAGCGCTCGGCGCCGTCGTGAGCTTCCTCGTCTTTTGGCGCTACAAGCACTGGTGAGCCGATGACCGCCGCGACAGCCGCCTTGCCCCAAAGCGGCGGCTGCAGCCCGCCGCCGAGCGCACCTTGGCGGCGACGAACGAAGATGAAGCAACCAGCCCCGAACATCGCGACGGCCGCATACTGCGCCGGCGTCAAGCCGAGATAGCGCGGATCGACGAAGCTCAAGTCGCGGGCGCGCAAGAAGTCGAGAAAGAAGCGCACGGGCGCATAGGCCAAAAGCGCCGCGCCAACGAGGGTGCCGGTGCGCCACGGTCGGCGCGACAGCCGCAAGAGCAGCGGTACGAGCACGAACAGCGTGAACGCAAGTTCGTACAACCCGAGGTCGTGTCGCGCACCGCCCGGATAAGCGACCGCAAGCGGAAAATCAGTAAGGCTCCCTGGGTGATCATGACTCGTGGCACAACCGAGCCGGCCGAACACCCAACCAATGGCAATCGCCACGACGATGCGGTCGGCATAGGGCAACAGCGGCTGTCGTCGCCAACGCACGTAGGCTGCGCCCGCGATGAGGCCGCCGGCAAAGCCCCCCATCGAGCTCATGCCCGCCCAGATTTTGAGCGGCAGCCACGGATCCCGAGCCAACAGCTCCGGATGATAAACGAGCACGTGCACGAGGTGCGCGACGACGAAGCCGCCGACGACACACGCTTCCGGGAACGCGCGCGCCACGGGCGCGCTCACCGCTCCACCGCGCGAGCACATACGATCATAGACGGTGACCGCCACGACGAGCCCGGCGAGCACGAAGAGCGCGAACCAGTCGAGCTCACCCAAGCCAACGCTCGAAAGATCAATGGGCGAAAGCTCGACGTAGGGAAGGCTCATCGGACACAGGCCTCGCGGGAAACGCTCGGTGCCCCTCGGGCATAGCCCAGGCACGCCGCGACTGTCCACGCGCACGGCGCCACTCCATGCACGCGGCTCTTGACAGTCGCGACGAGCTACCGTATTAGTTGCGTGACGCAAATGTTGCATATGACAACAACAACCACGAGCGCCCCGCTCATCGAGAGCATCCTGCGCCTCAAGCACTGCTGCGAGATGCAGGAGGCCAAGATCGTCGCGACCGCCGCGCTCTCGCCGGCCGAGTGCGTGTGCCTGCGCGAGACCCCGAGCGCAGCGAGCATCGACGCCGGGTCGCTTTGCCTGCGCATGCGTCTGTCTCCCTCGCGCGGCGGGCGTGTCATCGAGAGCCTCGTGCAGCGCGGTCTGCTCGCCCGCCAGACGCACGCCAACGATCGTCGCGTCTGCCTCGTCACCTTGACGAAACGCGGCCGCGCGCGCCAGCGTCGCCTCGATGCGAGCTTTGTCGCCTGCGACGCGAAGCTTGGCGCCAAGCTCTCGCCACGCGAGCGCCACGACATTGACCTAGCGTTAGGCGCGCTCCTACGCGCGTTGGAGCAACCATGAACACGAGCGACATCCTCCCGGCCATCAGTGCCCGCTACAATGACCTCGCTGAGCAGGCATGCTGCCTCTCATGCGGCTCGGCGGTCGACAAGGCCTTGGCGCAACCCGGCGAGGTGTGCCTCGACCTCGGCTGCGGGCGCGGCGCGGATGCCCTGCGACTCGCAGAAGCGGTAGGCGACAGAGGCCGCGTCTACGGCGTCGATGTGACGCCGGGGATGCTCGCGACGGCCCGCCGCACGGCCGAGAAGCTCGGCGTCACCAACGTCGAATGGCTACACGCGACCCTCGACCACGTGCCGTTACCAAGCGCTCTCGTCGACCTCGCCATCTCCAACTGCACCATCAACCACGCGCCCGACAAGCACGCCGTGTGGGCCGAGGTCTTTCGACTGCTCAAGCCGGGCGGCCGCGCCGTCGTCAGCGACATCTACGCGCTCTTGCCAGTGCCGGCCGTGTATCGCGATAGCCCGACGGCCGTCGCCGAATGTTGGGCCGGGGCCGTGACGCGCGAGGCGTACCTCACGTCACTCGCGACGACCGGCTTCCCGAAGGTCGAGATCCTCGAAGAGAGCGCTCCTTACGACAAGGGCGCAATTCGCGTCGCCAGCATGACATTCATGGTCAGCAAGCCGAACGCTTGCTGTTGCAGCAATCAGTAGTCCCCCCCACACCTATTGAGGAGTACGCCGATGAAGAATCTCATCAAGAAGAAGCCGAACACCCCGAGCAGCACACGCCGCGGCGACAAGGGCAAGCAGCCGCTAGCGCGCCCGCAGCCACAGGTTCAGGCGCAGTGCTGCGCCAAGGTGTCACGCACCGTCGCCGGCTGCCACGACTAGGCGGGCCCCCCTGTCACCGCCCACGCTAGCGCCTTCACGCTTCAACATCGTCGCACCGATCCCGGGCCAAACGCGCCACCTGGCCGTCAATCTCTTGGCCGGGAGCAGCGACCTCCTGAGCGCCGCCGAAGCCGCGGCGCTCACGACGGGCGCACGTGCCGTCGAACAAGACACGTTGCGCCAAACTTTCGCCGAGCGCGGATACCTCAGCGACGAAGCGAGCGAGCAGCGCCGATATCGTGCGGCCTACCTCGCGGCGATGCAGACACGCGACGAAGACGAGGTGCAGCTCTTCTTCGCGCCCACCTATGCCTGCAACTTCGACTGCGCCTACTGCTATCAAACCGAGTACGCGCACGACGGCGGCTACGCGCGAACGGAAGTCATCGCCGCATTCTACGCCTACGTCGAGCAGAGCTTCGCTGGCCGCAAGAAATACGTCACGCTCTTCGGCGGCGAGCCGCTGCTGACGAGCGCGAGCGCACAAGCGGGGCTCGCGGCGCTCGTCGACGGCGCCGCGGCGCGCCACCTCGACCTCGCCGTCGTCACCAACGGCTACAACCTGTGCGAGGCGCTGCCCGTTCTTACGCGCGCTCACCTTCGCGAAATCCAGGTGACGATCGATGGCCTCGCGGCCCTGCACGACGCCCGCCGCCCCCTCAAGGGCGGCGGCTCCACCTTCGCGCGCGTCGTCGCCGGCGTCGACGAGACGCTCGCCCGCAACCTCGCTGTCAACCTGCGCGTCGTCGTCGATCGCGACAACCTCGCCGGCCTGCCCGAGCTCGCGCGCTTTGCGATTGCGCGCGGCTGGACAACGAGTCCGCACTTCAAGACCCAGCTTGGCCGCAACTACGAGCTGCACACGTGCCAGGCCCAAGCCTCGCGTCTCTACTCGCGCCTCGAGCTGCACGAGGCCCTCTTGGACCTCGCGCGCGCCCACCCCGAGGTGCTCGAGCTGCATCGGCCGGCATTCTCGGTGACGCGCTACCTCGCCGAGCACGGTAAGCTGCCGGCGCCACTTTTCGACTCGTGTCCGGGGTGCAAGAGCGAGTGGGCGTTCGACGCGAGCGGGCGCATCTACGCGTGCACGGCTACAGTCGGCAAGGCCGACGAAAGTCTCGGAACCTTTTTCCCCGCGGTGCGGCTCCAAGAAGAGAAGGTCGCAAAGTGGCAAGACCGTGATGTCCTAGCCATCGCCGAGTGCAAGAACTGTCCGGTGCAGCTCGCCTGTGGTGGCGGTTGCGCCGCGGTGGCCAAGCACAAGACGGGACGCCTCCATGGCCCCGATTGCCGACCCATCCGCGAGCTGCTCGGGCTCGGGGCGGCGCTCTACCTCGACCAAGGAGTTCATCGTGAGTGAAGCTATTCAATATATCGATGCGGCCGCGTTCAAGCGCGAGGTGCTCGGCAGCGAGCGCCCCGTGGTCGTCGACTTCTACTCGACCGAATGCCCGCCCTGTGAGGCGCTCGCCGCCAAGTTCGAAGGTCTCGCCGCCGTGTACGGGCACGACATCAAGTTCATCAAGATCTTTCGCCAAGAGAACCGCGAGCTCGCAAGCGAGCTCGGCGTCGCCTCGTCCCCAACGCTGCTCTTCTACCGCAAGGGGGACCGGGTCGGCGAGCAGTTGAGCGGCGCCGTGACGCGCGGCGCGATATTGCGCAACCTCGAGCCCTTGCTCTCCAAGGAGCGCGCCCTCGAGCTGCGCCGCGGCATCAAAGCCACACACAGCGAAGCCGACGTGCTCGTCATCGGCGCAGGCCCGGCCGGCTTGACGGCGGCCATCTATGCCGCGCAGGCCAAGCTCAAGACGGTGGTCGTCGATCGCGCCCTCGCCGGGGGCAACCTCGCCATCACCCACCGCGTCTCCAACTTCCCAGGGTTCCCCGAGCCGCAGCCGGGCCACCTGCTCGCCCACATGATGACCGAGCACGCCCGCGTCGCCGGCGCGGAGCTCCGCCAAGCGATTGACATCACGTCGCTCGACCTGCGGGCGCGGCGCCTCGAGCTCGACGGCAACGACACGCTCGAAGCCAAGCACGTCATCGTCGCCACTGGCTCCTCACCGCGAACGCTCGGCATCAAGGGCGAGCTCGAGTACAAGGGCAAGGGCGTCTCCTACTGCGCCACGTGCGACGCCAAGTACTACGAGGGCAAGCACGTGGTCGTCATCGGCGGCGGTAACAGCGCGGTCGGCGAGTCGCTGCTCATCGCCAAGTTCGCGGCCAAGATTACGCTCATCAACCAGCTCGCCGGCCTGCAAGCGAACCAAGAGCTGCAAGCGCAAGTGCTCGGCAATCCAAAATTCGAGTTCATCTATCGCCACGAGCCACGCGAGTTCGTGCCACGCGGCAGCACCATCGGCGAGGTTCTGCTCGACGACCTCGAGGGCGGCAAGAAGAAGAGCGTCGCCTGCGATGGCGTCTTCGTCTTCGCCGGCATGCGCCCAAACCTCGACGGCATGGAAGAGGCGTTTACGCGCGACCGCTTCGGCTATCTCGAAGCCGACGCCGACATGCGCACGTCGATCGAGCGCGTCTTCGCCGCCGGAGATGTACGAAGCAAGAGATATCGCCAGATGACGACCGCTGTAGCCGACGGGACCATCGCGGCGATGGCGGTCGCGCAGGAGCTTGGTGCCTAGCGACGATTCGGTATCAGGCTCGGCACAGTTGCACAACAGCGTCGTGCCTGAGTACAGAGGCGCGATGACCCTCACTCTCGCCCCAATCGTCCACCGGCGGTTCGACCGCTTGGCCCGCCTCTTCGGCGAGCAGGCCGTGCTGCGCTTGTCACGCACGCGGGTCGTCGTCTTCGGCGTCGGCGGGGTCGGCAGCTTCGCAGCCGAGGCGCTCGTGCGTTCGGCCATCGGCTACACCATGCTCGTCGACTTCGATGACGTCTGCGTCACCAACACCAATCGCCAACTCCAAGCTCTTGCGGGCACGGTCGGCAAAGCCAAGGCGGTGCTGCTGCGCGATCGACTTCGCCTCATCAACCCCGACGCGCGTGTCGAGGCGACCCAGGAGTTCTACGACGCGGCACACGCCGAGGCGTTGCTCACCGCGCCCTGGGCGGGGGCGAGCCCACATTACGACTTCGTCATCGACTGCATCGACAACATGACAGCCAAGGCGCACCTCATCGCTACCTGCAAGGTGCGCGGCATTCCCATCGTCTCGGCCATGGGCGCAGGCGGCAAGACCGATCCGACGCGCATCCGCGTCGCCGACCTCGGCAAGACCGAAGTCTGCCCGATGGCGCACCAGCTGCGGCGCATCCTGCGCCGAACCCACGACTTCCCGCACGGGCGAGCGCGGATGGGCGTCACCGCGATCTATTCAAACGAACCACGCCACTGGCCGCGCGAGCTCACCTACGACGCCTGCTCCACCGCGAACTGCGTCTGCCCGCGACGCGATCCACGCCACAGCTGCGATACGCGCAACCTCATCGACGGCACCGTGGCGTACGTCACGGGTGCCTTCGGCCTCGCCTGCGCCGCGCACGTCGTCAACACACTGACAGCCGAGTACGAAGAGACGGTGCCAAGCACTGCGTCGCCGCCCGCGGACAAAGAGAGCCCCCCGACACTCGCTGCACCCTAGCGCCGCAGAGGAGGCGCACGCCTCGGATATTGCCAGTTCGCCCCCGCGGTGGTTATGGATCGGCCCGCATGTTCAACGACGGCATTACCTTCGACGACATCCTGCTCATCCCCTCGTACAACCACTACGAATCGCGTCGACTCGTCGACCTGTCGGTGACCGACAAGTCGGGCAAGCTTACGCTCGCGCTACCTGTCATGTCCTCCAACATGGACACGGTGACCGAGAGCGAGATGGCGAACTTCATGAGCGACAAGGGCGGCATCGGCGTGCTGCACCGCTTCATGAGCATCGAGCGCAACGTCCTCGAGTTCAAGAACTGCCGCGCCACGACCTTCGTCTCTGTCGGCTGCGGTGACAAGGAGTTCGAACGCGCCATCGCCCTGCGTGACGCCGGCGCCACATTCTTCTGCATTGACGTGGCGCACGCGCACGCCAAGTACGTCGGACGCACGCTCAAGCGCTTGCGCGAGCAACTCGGTGACGCCTGCATCATGGCCGGCAACGTCGCGACCTACGCCGGCGCCGACTACCTCGCCTCGTGCGGCGCGGACCTCATCAAGGTCGGCATCGGCGGGGGCTCGGTGTGCAGCACGCGCGTCAAGACCGGCTTCGGCGTGCCCATGCTCTCCTCGATCAAAGAGTGCGCGCGCGTCGACCGCTCGATCGTCGCCGACGGCGGCATCAAGGCGCCGGGCGATATCGTCAAAGCCATCGCCTTCGGCGCCGATTTCGTCATGGTCGGCGGAATGCTCGCCGGCACACGGCCTACGCCGGGGCCGGTGCTCACCAAGGAGGACGGCCGCCAAGTCAAAGAGTATCGCGGCATGGCGAGCCGCGAGGCGCAAGACGACTTCATCGGCGGCATGCCGGAGTGGAAGACCGCCGAGGGCGTCGCCGTCGAAGTGCCGTTTCGTGACGACGCCGACGCGGTCATGGCCGACATCATTGGCGGCATGCGCTCGGGCCTCACCTACGGTGGCTCCGACACCATCCGTGAGCTCCAGCGCAAGCTCGACTACCTCGTGGTCTCACAGGCCTCGCGCATCGAGAGCTTGCCGACCGCACAGCTCATCTACGGGGCGAAAGGGCGTTGACGTCGCTGTCTCGGCCGCCGTCGTCGTCAGGTCGTGCACCACCGCGCCCGCGAACCGCGCTACGACCGCCTCGCGCACCCGCTGCTCTTTCGTAAAAACCACGAGCTGCCAGCCGGCACGAATCTGAAAGTCGCGCAGCATCTCGAGCGCCAAGCGCTCACGTTCGACATCAAACGCGAGAAACGGCTCGTCGAGGATCAACACCGGGGCGGCGCCACCGAGGCGCTCACACAGCGCGAGACGCGCCGCCAACGCCAAGGCATCGCGGGTGCCACGCGACAGATCAGCGAGCGCCCGCACGGTGCCGAGAGCGTCGACCACCCCGAAGCCCCGCGCCGACAAGTCCGAGAGCTCGACGGTGTCACGGCCGAGCACCTGGCAGACGATAGGCCGCATGACTACGAGCAGGTCTGCCATCTGTCCCGAATCAGCGCTCGCGAGCTCGCGAAATAGGCCCGCCGCAATCCCGGCCCCGCGTTTGCGCCGCGCTCCCGCTGCCAACTCCTCGCGGTAACGCAGCACCGAGGCGTCACAGGCGGCGAGCTCTTCACCCAACGCCTGCGTAGCACCGCGCACCTCGCCGCGCGCCCGCTCAATCGACTGCCGCAGCTCGGCATGTTTCGCGCGGCACTGCTGCACGACGCCGTCAGCCGCGTCGCGTTCGCGCTCGAGCCGCGTCGCCACAGCCGAGGGCAAGAGCTCCGCGGCCGGCCCGCTGCCCACGAGAGCTTCGTGCTCACGCGCGAGCTCATCGGCGCGCTCGTCGAGCCCCGCCGGCGCGAGGGCCGGCACTGCGAGACGCGCGCGCAGCTCGACGCCGCGCTGCTCGAACTCACGTCGTTCGACCACGTGGGTAACGAAGACGTCGCGCGTCGCGCAATCGCGCGCCCGCAGCCAGGCACGGGCACGCTCGTCGGCCGACGCGCACGCGACACGTCCATCGCCAAGCAACGAGTCGAGCCGCGCCAAGCCTTGCGCGGCGCTCGCAATCTCCGCCCGCTTGGCCGCGACCAACGCAACGGCCGCGTCATGCTCGCGATGCACGGCATCAAAGAAGCCCATCAAGGTTACGCCGGCCCCGGGCTCGAGGCGCACCGAAGGCGCGTGCACATTCCACTCGTTGCACAGCTCGGTGACGAGCCGCTGCTCGGCCGCGGCATCGAGCACCGAGACGCGACGTCGTGCCACCGCCGCGAGCGCAGCACCGAGGGCCAAGCCAAAGAGCAGACCCGCCAGACGCAGCGCCCCCTCAGCCAAAGTCGCACACGAGAGACCCGCTACGAGAGCCGCTCCCGCGGCGACGAGCACGGGAGCACGCCACACGTAAAGCGTCACGAGCGCGGGCGTACGCAGCCAGGCGGCCAAGCGCTCGCGCAAGGGTGTCGCCCGCACGGCTAGCTTCGCCTGCCGCGCCTCGCTCGCCGCCAACACCTCGACCTCGTCAGACAGTCGTTCCCGCGCCGCAACGAGCTGCTGCCGCTGGCCAACGAGCACGCTCGTCTCACGCTCACGCTCGGCATGCGCCTGAGCCAAAGCGTCGTACTCGCCGAGCGCGTCCTCAGTGAACGCGCGCATGCTAGCCGCCGCGCGCGCCGAGCGCGCGAGCTCGCGCAGCTCACGCACCTCGCGCCCGAGGCGCTCCACCTCGCGGGCCCGGCGTGCAGCGCTCACCCGCACCGCCAGAGCGCCTGCCCTCTCCTCGGCCCCCGCCAACTCGCGCTCGAGCACGCCGAGCTCTAGCGACTTATGCGCCGCGTGTTGCTCGGCCGCGAGCACTCGCGTCCGTCGCGCCACGAGTTCGCTCTGCTTGGCGAGCGCGGCCTCGAGCGCGTCGCCCGTCGTCTTGTCGTGCTTGTTGTGCTTGCGCGTCTTGTTGTCGGAGGCCTGCGCCTCGAGCGCCGCAGCCAGCGCCGCTACATCGACACCCGAGGCAAAAAGACGCGCCTTGAGCTGTCCGAGCCACTTCCTCTGCTCGTCGCCGTCGCCGAAGACGATGTCCCCGGAGCGCACAGCGTGCAGGCCGAAGAAATCCGCCACGTCGAGCCCAGGCGGGCTGTGGCCGGGGGCGAAGACGAGCGCCGCCTGCGCACCGACGCCATAGCGACCAACGAGCGCCTTGCCGAACGTGGTGCTGCCGCTCACCTTGCACAGCTCACGCGCCAAGGCGTCAAAAAGCGTGGTCTTGCCGGCTTCGTTCGGGCCAGCGAATACCGTGCAGCGGCCAAACCCAAAGCGCGCCTGCGCGAACTTGCCGAAGCGCTCGAGAACGAGCTCGCGGATCATCGACGCCTCTCGAGCTGCGCCTTGAGCTCGCGCAAGCCTATTTCGCGCGCCGCGAGCCAGTCGGCAAAATCAGGACTCGCGAGCGGCGGTTGGCGCGCCTCCCACAAAGCCACAAAGCGGCGCGCCACCGGCTCACTGTGCACGCCAGCGAGCACCATGACGTCGTCGCGGCGCACGGTCAGCTCGCGCACCTGTGCCTTGTATAGGCGCTCGAGCTCACGCTCCAGGGCGACGACCTGCTGCTCGTCGTCGACGAGACCGCGCAGGTTCAACTCGACGTCGTCGGCCTGGCCCCAGGAGGCGGCCGCGGCGAGGGGCGCAAGCGAGCCGTCAAGGCCGAGCGGCAGCTCGACCAAGCGATACTGCCCGGCCGTCGCGAAGGGCACGAAGCGGGCGGAAAGAGGCGCGCCGCCACCCGCCCACTCGAGCACGAGACCACCGCGCGGACCGCTCTCCCCGCGTCGCCAGACGCGCGCCGAGCCACAGTAGGCCGCGACGAAGCCGCTGCCCTGCAACTCGGGCGGCCGTGCGTGCACGTGTCCGAGCAGCACGAAGTCGGCTTGCGCGCGGCAAAATAGATCGGGATCGATGACTGCGCCGCCGTCCTCTTGCTCGCGCCCGGCGTAGCTCATCCCGAGCACCGTGCCGTGCGCGGCCAAGAGGCGCTGCCGAGCGCGCTTCGGCGGAAAGGTCCAGTCGCGGTAGGCTGAATAGTCGGCCTGATGTGGCACGGTGAGCAACTCGACAACGTCCTCGCCGAGACCGAGCGCCATGAGCGCAAACGGCTCGCCCGCCGCCACCTCGACCCGTCCGAGGTCAAAGCTCGAGAAGGAGCGGCCACCACGCTCGAGCTGCTCGTGGTTGCCGGGCACGAAAATGACGCGCGCCTCGACTGTGCCAACGAGCCGGCGCACGTCATCCCGCAGCGCCTCGAGGTCGGCGAACGAGTCAAAGAGGTCACCGCACAGGATGACCGCTGCGGCCGAGAGGTCATCGGCGGTGTGTAGGACCTCGGCCAGCACCGCGAGCGAGTAGTCGCGCTCGGGCGCGCGCCGGCACAGATGCAAATCGGCCGCGGCGAGGACGGTGAGAGCCATGGCGCGCTTCATAGCACGGCCCCCTGACAAGAATGCAGGGGTGCACCGGGCAGACCCGTCCCTGCGGTCAACTCAGGACTTGCCATCCACGCGCTGCACCAAGGTCGAGAGCACCCGGCCGTCGGCGCCGTAGCTCGTCAGGGTCCGCGTGCCATTGCCGAGCCGAGCCACAACACGAACTACGGACTCGCGCCGTCCATCGACGAGCGCGAACGCGACGCTCTCGGGGACCTGCGCCACCGGCTTCGAATCCTCCTTGCCAGTGCTCTCGTCGACAAAGACAATCGTGCCCGGATGCGCGCGGCCGGTCATGGCGCAGCGAACGCCTGGTCGAGTATGCCAAAGCGCGCGGGAAACATGGCCCGGTACTCAGCCTCGCGCAGCGTGCCCCGCACCATCGAGTACAACGCCACCGTCTCGGCCGCGTCCTCGCCGAGCGACGACTTGGCGTAAGCCGAAACGACGAGCCCATCCGAGGCCACGGCGGCCTCCCACTCAGCCTTGCGCTGCGGATCGATCCACAATCGACCGCTCCACACATGCCCCGTCTCGTGAGCGAGCGAATCGGCCGCCTCGCCGGGGTCACGCACCACGCTCAGGGCGAAGAGCAGAACCTTGCCGTCGGATCCACAAGCCATGTCAGACTCGAAGTTGGGCATGCCATACGTCTCGCCCCAATACACGTCATCGGGATTGCGCACCGGGTTGATCGTGACACTCTGCAAGAGGGCGCGATTGGCCGCGGGCAAACGACCCACGAGATCGGCCACCTGGGCGGGCGAGAGGTTCGAGCGAGCCGGATCCTTGCCCATCCAGCCACCCTGCGCATCCGGGTGGGGGGCAAAGACGGGCACGCTTCGACCGTCGACCTCGAGGGTGTAGACGTCGGCGGGAAGAGTCGCGCCATAGAAGGCGTGGCGCTCGACATAGGTCGGCCCGGTTAGCTTGACGAGCGCGTGCTGCTCCGGCAACGACTCGTCGACGCTGATGACACTCGGCATGGACTTCTTGTCCGACAGGGCGAGGCGCAGGTCCGCGGCCGAAGCGACGAAAGGGACGGCAGACAACGCGGCGCGCGCGCGCAGCGAGCGTGGATTCGCCTCGCCACCCATGACGGCAAGGAATCGCTGACGATCGGCGCTCGACAGCTCAGCGTACCCGGGCGTTGCGGCGACCCAGGCCTGTGCGTCGGCAACGCCGAGCCGGCTGGCAGTGAGCGGATCGGGCCCACCGGCGAGCGCCGGTAACGAGGACAAATCCCGTAAGGTGTACGCGACGAAGGGCCGCACGAGCCTGTGCGGCGCGGCAAGAAGCTCCAGGCGAGCACGCGCGGCGTCAACAAGGCGCGGGCCAGCGGCGACTCCCTCGTAGGCCGCTTCGTCAAACGGGCCGCGCACGCGCACCTCGTGCGGCCCTTGCGCCGCGGGCCGCTCGAGCCCTTCGGGCTGCGGCGTCTCCGGCTCACTCGGGGCAGCTCCGCGGGTCGGACGAACCATGGCCATATTCTTACCCTCGTTCGCACTATAGCATGAGCGGCGGGGCGACTTCGAGTGTCTTTGAAGGACGAGCCATGAGTTGGGAACTCACCGAGGACGAACGGAATCTTCTCGCAAGCGTTCTTACGGCAACGCTCTTGCGGGCCCGATCGCACACCGCATACGCCCGCGGGCCAGGCAAAGCGACGTGGGTGGCCGACTGCGCGCGGCTCGAGAGCGCCCTCGTTCTACTCTCGACGCGCGACCCCGACGCTAGAGTTCGAGCGCGTGGCGTGCCGTCCGTCGGCAACTCCACGTCGAACGACGGCTCGCGCTAGCGCGGCACCCATCGCCGCGCGAGACCAGCAATGGTAAGACTCACGGCCGCGCCAGCCACGGCAAGGCCGAGCACGTCGACGGGCAGCGGTGCGAAGACGAAGAGCTTTGTCACCGGCGGGACGAAGAGCGCGATAGCCACGAGCACGAGCGCGCCGATCGTGACCACGGCCTCGGGGCGGTTTGGTGCGTTCAACGTTGCCCGCAGAGTGCGCCCACCGGCGCGGCTCACGAAGATGAGCCCGAGGTTGCAGAGCACCATGATGGTAAAGACCGCCGCGCGGGCCGACTGCTCACCGAGGCGCGGCAGGGCCCAAGCGAGCACGGCGAGCTCGACCGCGAGCTCGGCCGAGCCCTGCACAAGCCCGACGATGAGCCCGCGGCGGCCGAAGAGCGGCTCGTCGAGTGCGCGCGGCGGGCGATTCATCACGCCCCGCTCGTCTTCGTCGGCTTCGAAGACAACGGTGCAAGCCGGGTCGATGATGAGCTCGAGACACACGACATGAATGGGCAGCAGAACGAGCGGCCAGCCGAGCAGGACGGGCACGAGTGACAGGCCGGCTATTGGGATGTGCACGACAAAGATGTAGAGCATCGCGCGCTTGAGGTTGTCGAAGATGCGACGGCCCGTGCGCACACCCTTGACGATGGACTCGAACGCGTCGTCGAGCAGGACGATGGCCCCGGCCTCGCGCGCCACGTCGGTGCCGCGGCCACCCATGGCCACGCCGATGTGCGCCGCCTTGAGCGCCGGGGCGTCGTTGACCCCATCGCCAGTCATCGCGACCACCTCGCCATGCGACTTGAGGGCCTGCACCATACGCAGCTTCTGCTCGGGCACCATGCGCGCGAAGAGGTTGACGGTCTTCATGCGGACGGCGAGGGTGGCGTCGTCGAGCCGATCGAGCTCGGGGCCAGTGATGACCTCTTCGGTGTTGGCGAGGCCTATCTGGCGCGCGATGCTCTGCGCCGTGCCGGGGTAGTCGCCGGTGATCATGAGCACGCGGATCCCGGCGCGGTGGCACTCGGCGATGGCTTCGGGGACGCCCGGCCGCACCGGGTCGGCGAGGCCGAGCAGACCGAGGAGCTCGAAGTCGAAGTCGTGTTGCTCGGTCGGCAGGCCGCGGCCGTCATCGTGAAAGCAGGCGCGCGCGACCGCGAGGACGCGGCGGCCCTTCTCGGCGAGCGCCGCGATGCGTCGCATGAGCACGGCGCGCTCCTCGGAGTCGGGGAGGTGACACAGGTCGGCGATAGCCTCAGGAGCGCCCTTGGCAGCGATGACGTAGTCGGAGCCGGCGGGTGAGCGCCAAACGCGTGACATGGCGAGGAGCTGCGGCGACAGGGGGTACTCACGCTGGAACTGCCAATCGTCGTGCAAGTGCTCAGTACCGGCGAGGCGGCGCTCTCCGAGCTCCTTCATCGCCTTTTCCATCGGATCGAAGGGGTCCGCGGGGCTCGCAAGGATGGCGAACTCGACTACGGCATGGAACGCCTCCGGCAGCGAGGCCCCGTCGACGTCGAGCTCCAACACGTGATCGTCGACGCTCAAGTCGGCAACCGACATGCGGTTGAGTGTCAACGTGCCCGTCTTGTCGACGCACAAGGCGGTAGTCGCACCGAGCGTCTCGACCGCCGGGATGCGCCGCGTGAGGACGTTGTGGCGCGACAGCCGCCAGGCACCGAGGGCGAGGAAGATGGTGAGCACGACCGGGAACTCCTCGGGCAGCATAGCCATCCCGAGGGTCAAGCCGGCGAGCAGCCCTTTGATCCAATCGCCGTGGGTGAGGCCGATGACCACGACGACGGTGGCGCACATGGCGAGGCCGATGCCGGCAAAGAAGCGCACGAGCCGCGCGGTCTGTCGCTGCAAGGGGGTACGCTCGATCTGCAGGCCGGCGAGCGCTTTGCCGATGCGGCCCATCTCGGTGCGGATGCCAGTAGCGCGCACCGTGGCGGTCCCCTGACCGCGCACGACGAGGGTGCCCGAGTAGACGAAAGGTGTGTCGTCGCCACCTGGCCGCGCCATGGCAGCCTCTCCGCTCGCTGCGACCTTCGCGACCGGCACCGACTCGCCGGTGAGCAGCGACTCGTCGACCGCGAGGCTCGTGCACGAGAGGAGCAACGCGTCAGCCGGCACACGGTCGCCCTCGCAGAGCAGAATGACATCCTCGCGCACGACGTCTCGTCCAGCGATACGACGCTGTTGCCCGGCGCGCACGACGAGCGCCCGCGGGCTCGCGAGATCGCGCAGGGCGTCGAGCGCACGCTCGGTCTTACGTTCTTGAAAGAACGCGATGCCCGCCACGACGAAAACGAACCCGAGCAGCAATATCGCTTCGTGAATGTCGCCGAGGACGAGGTAGAGCGTCCCACAGCCGACGAGCAGGCTGATCATGGGCTCGCGAACGACCTCGAGCGCGATGTGCCAGACCCGGCGTCGCTTGGCCGAGGGCAGCTCATTCGGCCCCTCAGCGAGCAGGCGTTGGTCGGCTTGCTCTTGAGTTAGCCCCTCGTGCATTGGCCCCTCCCCCGACCAGCTGCTGCTGCGAGGCAAGCAGCACTAGCCACGACGCCAGGTTAGCGGCTACACTATGGGATGTAAACGGGCGCAGGTTGCCGCCCAGAGCGAGGGTTCGCCAATGGCCAATGGCATCAACACTCGATACGATGACGCGTTTCGTGAGCTCGCCGAGGCGACGAGTGCGCCGCTTGCACCGCCACCACCAAGCGCGGCCCCTTCGCACCCGGCCGCGCAGCCGGCCAAGCTCGACGAGGTGCGGCATGACAGCCAGCCCGTCGCGCCTGACCACGTTGCCGAGACCAAGACTCTCAAGCCCGGGCCGACCGTGACCTCGTCCGTCACCTTTACGGCCGAAAAGGGCAAGGTCGGTGCCGTCAATGCCTCGCCCGAGACGCTCAACCTCATGGTTCGTCTGTCGCTGCGCGAGGCGGAGCGCAGCGCAGCGACGCCGCTCGAGAAGAACGTGCGCAACATGCACGTGCAGAACCTGGCAGCGACCGTGCTCGGCGACCGCGCCCGTGACTTGAGCCCAGACAACCGCGCTGCGCTGCGGAGCTTCATCGAACAGAACAGCGCCCTGTTTGAAAGGCACCCGCAGCACTTCGACACGCAGGAGATGCTGGGGCGTCTCGGCCATCAGTAACTGAACGTCCGGCCAAGTCGAGCCCACGTCCTGCTCACAAGACCACAAAAAGCAGAATCAACGACCACGGGCGCGCAGGCCTCAACGAAGCTCCTGCGCCAAACGACGGCAGAACGCACGGAATAGGCGAAGAATGCGAGCGTCGCTACGAAATTTTGCCAAGACGCCAGTTCCCAGCCCCACGTCAAGCCAAGCTCCCAAGATGAGAAGGGATAGAGATAGACAATAGTCCAGCCAACCCCGCTACCCACGAGATCGGCGATGAGGTGCAGGTGAAATGCCGCGAACGCGAGAATGGCAACCTTGACGCGCATTCGCCCGAAAGCAGCCGCGAAGAGCGTCACAACGACGCCGGCCAATAGTCCATGCGTGACGACGTGATGCCAGCGGCCGTAGGCCTCGGCACCCCACACGATCGCCAGAGAATCCAAATCCGGCAGCACGCCGGCCCAAGCGATGATTCGTCGGTCGCGTCGCTCGGGCAACGCCGAACCGAGTATCCACGACGCCGCTAGATGGGTTTGGACATGCATCCGCTGACCTTCCTAAGGCGCCTAGTAGTTTGCATGCGCGGCTGCGTCAAACAGATCCGTTGCCGTCTGGGCGTTAAGCCAAAACGCCGCACAGGTGCCGAGCAGGCCTCTCTCAACGTACCGATCCATCCACGTGTAACCCGTCTTACGGCTCACGCTGTATTCGCGGCACAACGCGGCAATGTTGGCACCATGTTCAACGGCGCGAAGGGCAAAGGCCTCTCTCGCATTCATAGTGCACAGCTCCTGCCACGGCATCCCGAGGTTGTACGTCAGGGGTTATGGCTGCGCTGTTACCCCTCTCCTCGCACTAAAGCGGTGTTCTGCGCATGGTTCGGATGTAGACGAAACCGCCAGCGGCCCTGCGCGCATGCAGCACTGGACGTCACCGGGTCCAGATAGTCTTCACGATTCTGGATGCAATAATGTCCTCGTCTTTGGTGACGAGTAGCGCTCCATGCGCCAGGGCTGTCGCAACGATCAGCCTATCCGCCGGGTCTCCATGAAAAGACTCCAATTGCGCCGACGCTACGGCCACCGCCGGTGTCAGCGGAAGCAATTCGATG
>Ga0315268_10000932_pt1 | contig 34041 bp, 28 predicted proteins | sample C1_top_MG_FD_204535 | JGI IMG/M metagenome (GOLD analysis project Ga0315268, IMG submission 204535) | Sediment microbial communities from Yellowstone Lake, YNP, Wyoming, USA - C1_top | ecosystem: Environmental > Aquatic > Freshwater > Lake > Sediment | place: USA: Wyoming | collected 2017-08-01
TATCAGCTCACCGCCGAAGCCACCACCTCCATCCCGCCCGTGCTGGAGGTTGTCGGGCGGCATGAGGACGGCCAGTTCGAGTTGCTGCTCCACGGCGAGCAGCGGCTCAAGTACGCGATTGATGTCTCGACCGACCTGGTCACTTGGGTCGGCTTGGCCACCAACGTTCCCCCCAACGGCGTCTGGCAATTCGTTGACCCCACTGCGCCGGACTACCCGCTGAGCTTTTATCGCGCCCGCCAAGTCCACTGAGCGGCAGTGGGATTGGCGCCTCCCTTGCGCGCAGCCATTGAGCGCGAGCACGTCCTTCTGTGAATGGAGCACTCCTCGTGTGGCGAAGCCAGCTTGCGTGCCCAAGCGGATGCTGTCCAGCGACCAAACATTTAGCCGCCTTTCAATACACCCGACTTTCTGAAGGTCAGGCCTCCAGGTCCCCGCCAGTGGAATAGAGCAATGGCCCCAAGGCGGCCGAGCCCTCATGCCAGGGCGCAGTCAGGCGCGCGTTGCGCTGAGTGGAACGCCCCCAAACGGACGCAGCCGTGAAGACCGCCCGGGCGCACCCTCAACCCCCAACCCTCAACTACTGTATAGGCGCCTTGGGGACCGCTTCGTGTATGCGCCGCAGGTCGCGGTCAGTGCCAGGCACACCAGGGACAACGTTGATGTAGCCCTTGCGGCGCGCGATGGCCAGGGTGTTCGGTTCCAGCCAGCGCCACCGCTCAGCATGTCCGTCGGCAAAAGTCAGGCTGGCCCCGTTGTCGTGCCGGGTCGCCGGGAAATCCACCCACCGCCAATCGCCCGGCTGGGTGATGACGCAGCGGGCGTTCTCAATGCTCCCCTCGTGCTCATCAACGAACACCAGCGCCTTGGCCGGCGGGGGCGCCCGAATCGCCGAGAATCGGTGCCAGCACGTTCGGACGGCCGGGTCCGGCTCGTCGTTCAGATAGAAGTTCATCGAGACGCTGCGGACGCGCGGGATGCGGCCCTGGTCACGCACCGTGGAGCAGTCGGCTGGGCATTTGTAGATGCGGGCTGATTGGTCATAGCGGAACAACACCCCGTGTTCGATGTTGGAGGTAGTGGTGTCAGCCCAGGCGTTGCCGTTGATCCAGGTCTCGCTCGTTGCCCGCCAGCCCTCGCGCCCGCTGCCCTGGGTGGTGGCGTTGGGCGGCAGCGCGTCCTGGTAGTCGTCCACGTACATCTGCCAACAAAGCTGGAGTTGGCGGTAGTTGCCCACGCAGGCCATTTGCAGCCCCTTGGCCTTCGCCCTGGCCAGCGCCGGCAGGAGCAGCCCTGCCAGCAAGGCAATGATGGCCATGACCACCAACAGCTCGATCAACGTGAACGCTCCTGGCGAGATCGTAGTCGCTGGCCTCGACCGCGCGAAGCGTTTGGAGTGCGGCGGCTTGCCGGCGCTTTTGGATAGCACCCTGTTTGCAAGCGGGAGCAAACTCCGCGCACTCCAAACGCTGCGCGCGCCAGGCAGCCCCTGTCCCATTTTCATGCCTTGTCCCCTCGCCCACGGCTAGCCCAAGCGATGAATCTAACCTGCACCTTGCTGCCAACCCGCAGCCCCAACGACCGCGCCGCGCTGCCACCGTTGACTGCCACCTCCAGCAGCCCGCACGAACCAACGATGCCCAGCGGTTGACCAGCAGGCGCCGCCTGATAGCAGGCCGCCACAGGACACCGCTTGCGCCCCGGCAGCACCAACTCGACGCCCGGCGCCGCCCGGCTGCCGAGCTGCTCCGGCCCAAGATTCGTGATCGCGTTCCCAAAGTGATCCACATAGACGACTTCCCCCGCCCAACCGTCCTTGGCCGCCTGGGGTTCGGGCCACGGCAAGCGCACGAAACCACCCGCCTCCGGGCCCACTCCGGCAAAATCCCCGCCGCCGGCCAGGTAAGCGGCCACCGGCGCAAACACGTCCCGCCCATGGAAAGTCGCGCTCACCGGCTGCCGGAATAGCCGCTCGTTTTGGATGCGCCTGACGGCCCGGACGCGCTCGCGGGCCAAGGCGAACGAGAGGACGCCGTTGTCCGGCCCGAGGAAGTAGTAGTCTGTCGTCCGCACCGCCAGAGCCGGCCGGGAGCCGCCCACCCCTGGGTCCACTACCGCCACGTGCACCGTGGCGCGAGGAAAGCAACGGCAACCGGCCAGCAAGGCAAAAGCCCCGGCCCGGATGTCCCCGCTGGGCACCGCGTGGGTGAGGTCCACAATCGTCACCCCGGGCGTCTGCCCCAGAATCACTCCCTTCATCGCGCCGACAAACCAGTCTCGGTGCCCAAAATCGGTCGTTAGCGTGATCAGCAATGGCAGCCGGGCGGCACTCACGGCAGACCTTTAGCCTTGGACCCTCAGAATAGCAAGCGGCGACAGAAGCAAGTGTGCGCGGTCGAATGAGCGGGCTTGCGAAGCGCCTTCATTCTCCGTAGGTTGGGCCGCGCCTATGGAACGTGTGGTCATCATCGGCACCGGCTGCGCCGGCCTCACGGCGGCCATTTACGCCGCCCGCGCCAACCTTAACCCGCTTGTGCTCACGGGCACGATGCCAGGGGGCTTGCTCACTACTACCACCACTGTGGAAAACTACCCCGGTTTCCCGGACGGTGTGGATGGCTACGAGTTGGTGACCCGGATGCAGCAGCAGGCCGAGCGGTTTGGCGCGCGCGTCCAGTTCGGCACCGTCGAAGCGGTGGACCTGTCCCGCCAGCCTTACACGCTCACGGTGGATGGCGAGCCGGTGCAGACCCAAACCATCATTATTGCCACGGGCGCGAGCCATCGCCGCCTCGGTCTGGCCAGTGAGGCCAAGCTGGAGAAGAAAGGAGTGACTTACTGCGCCACTTGCGACGGGGCGCTGCCGGTGTTCAGAAACCAGCCGCTGGTGGTCGTTGGCGGCGGCGATTCGGCCTGCGAAGAGGCGCTTTTCCTCACGCGCTTCGCGTCCGTTGTCTATCTGGTCCATCGCCGGGACGCCCTGCGGGCGTCGAAGATCATGGCGCAACGCGTGCTCTCCAACCCCAAGATCAAGCCGCTCTGGGACTCAGTGGTCAGCGAGGTGCTCGACGCCAGCCTCGACAAAGTCACCGGCGTGAGACTGCGCAACGTCAAAACCAACGCTGAAACCGTCGTCAACTGTGCCGGCGTTTTTGTCGCCATCGGTCACGTGCCCAACACGCAGCTCTTCGCCGGCCAAGTGGAAATGGACGCCAACGGTTACATCCTGCCCAAGCGCGGTGCCGAAACCAGCCTGCCGGGTGTGTTCGTGGCGGGCGACTGTGCCGACCACGCTTACCGGCAGGCGGTGACTGCTGCCGCCATGGGCTGCATGGCCGCCACAGACGCCGAGCGCTACCTCGCCCGGCTGACTTGAGAATCATCCTCGTCCTCCTCCTCGTCCTCGAACCATTCTCGCGGTTTTCGGCGCCGCGAGCGGCCGGGCTGACCAGAAAATGCCTGTCGGCTCGGTCCACGCGAAGCGTTTTGGAGTGCGACAGTCCTCTGCCGCTTTTCCGACAAGTGCGCGGGCGAAAGCGCCACAGGACTGGCGCACTCCAAGACGCTTCGCGCTAGGGCTTGTGGGTACATGGCGCAAGCGTGGTTGGGCAGCGTCTCGGGAGGTTTGCTTAGCGGTGGTTAGGTTGATCATTGTGCAGTTAATGTCGGCGCCCAGCGCTGACGATGGTTGAGCCGTCTGTCCCGCCTGGTCTTAACGGCGCGTCGAGTGTATGCCCGTAAGCGTTTGGATCGGGAAGGTCTCAGTTCCAGAGTTTGGCACATTTTGGTCTCTCCTACCCGGCGCCAGTCGTGCCGCCGCGGGTTCAGCTTGTCGTAGCCGCCGCCATAATCACATCTTGACATTGACCATTTCCTGCGCCGGCTTCGCTTCCCGCGCAGCCACTTCTCTGTGCCGGCGTGCTCGTGCCTCAAAACGCCGCCCCAGCATCGCTACTGCCCCGTAGCCCATCCCGTCCTCTTGGCGCAAGGGTCGCCGCATTGGACCCGATGCTCCCTCCGTCGGCTCGTTTGCGCAAGTGTTATGTTCAACGTTGACATGAAAACCTGATTGCCCCGCACTGCGAGGCAATTCTCAGACAGGATGAACAGGATTAACAGGATGGGCAAGGCAAAGGCCCTGAGTCCTGTTCATCCTGTCATCCTGTGAACAAGTCCCCCGAAACCTGCGAGACAGTCTCATGAGATTCTCAAAGCCACACACTAAGCTCCATCCCAACTACCGTCTCCTCGATGGGGGCCGCTCAGCGTTTCGGAGCGCTGGTTTCCTCGCGCGCCGCCGGTCTTTGGTTGCGGCAGCGGGGCACCAGGCGTATCCTCGCTTCGCCAGAAGCGTCATGCCGCAGACGATGCACAACGCCGCAGCGAGCTTAGATGCGGCAGGAGAAAGGCAGGCCGGGCCGAGCCAGGCGCGCCTGCTGTCGGCGCTGCTCCGCGATGTCTCGCGCTCGTTCTACCTCACCATGCGCGTGCTGCCAGGGGCCATCCGGCAACAGATCAGGCTGGCCTATCTGCTGGCGCGCGCGACCGACACGATTGCCGACACGGACGTGGTGCCGGTGGCTGAACGTCTGGCGGCGCTCGACCAACTCCGCGCCCACATCCTTGGCGCCTCCACTGCGCCTTTGGATTTGACCCCGTTCCTTCGTGCGCCCGGTTCGGGCGGAGCCCAGGCCGTGACCGCCGGCGCAGAGGGCAGCCGCAACGGGCGGCCAGCCGGCGCCGCGCATACGGACGCTGAACGCGCTTTGCTGGAACGAGTCGGCGAAGCCTTGAGCTTGCTGGCGAGCTTCGCGCCTGAGGACCAGCGGCTCATCCGGGAAGTTCTCACCATCATCACCAGCGGCCAGGAGCTTGACCTCCGGCGCTTCGGCGGCGCCACTCCCGCCCAAATCGTCGCCCTCGACACCGACGCCGAGTTGGACGCCTACACCTACCAGGTGGCCGGGTGCGTGGGCGAGTTTTGGACACGGATGGGCCGCGCGCACCTGTTCCCAACGGCGCCCTTCGATGAAGCGTGGATGCTGGCCAAAAGCGTCCGTTTCGGGAAAGGTTTGCAACTGGTCAACGTCCTGCGCGACCTGCCGCGCGACCTGCGGCAAGGCCGCTGCTACCTGCCCCGCGAGCGGTTGGCCGCGCGCCAACTCGCGCCCCGCGACCTGCTGGCGCCGGCCAACCTGAGCCGCCTGCGCCCGCTCTACGACGGCTATCTTGATTTGGCCGAAAGCTGCCTGGCCGACGGCTGGGCCTACACCAACGCCCTGCCGCGCCCGCAGACTCGCGTGCGGCTGGCCTGCGCGTGGCCCATCCTCATCGGCGTCAAGACCCTGGCCCGGCTCCGCGCCGGCGACGTGCTCGACCTGCAGCAATCCCTCAAGATCAGCCGCGCCGAAGTGCGCGCGCTGATGCTTCGTTCCGTTGTCCTCTTGCCCTGGCGGGGCGCCTGGGAGCGATTGTTTGATCAGGCCCGCCCGGCCACCTCCCGCAGCGGCTGCGGTGTCATTTGATTTGAGGCAACCCATAAGGAAGCGCGGTGTTAATGAGAAAGACAAACACGGCGAGAGGGGATTAGGAGTAGGATTAAGATTAGGATTAGTATCTGACGTTGAAAATGTCGTAAAATTGTCTCGCAGGTTTGGAAATCTCAAATCTGTTTGGCTAGGATTAAGAGAGAGACTAAGGTCAGGAGGAGGGCGGATGTTTTTGGCAAATGAGTGAGTTGGTCCAGCGCGGCGGCGGGACGGACCGGGTTCTGGAATGCAGCGGCCACGCCCGGCGGCTGATTGCCGGGGTCTGCGGCGCGTTTCTCGGCAAGGAGGAAGTCGTGACCCGCGCGGTGCTGACGCTCATTTCGGGCGGGCATCTGCTGGTGGAGGACGTGCCCGGCTTGGGCAAGACGCTGCTGGCGCGGGCCATCGCCAAATGCGTCTCCGCCGATTTCAAACGCATCCAGTTCACCGCCGACCTGCTGCCTTCGGACATTACCGGGGTAACGGTGTTTTCGCCGGAGCGGCAGGAGTTCACGTTCCGGAAAGGGCCGGTGTTCACGAACATCCTGCTCGGCGACGAAATCAACCGGGCGACCCCGCGCACGCAATCGAGCCTGCTGGAGGCGATGGAAGAGGAAAGCGTGACGGTGGATGGGGAGCGGCATGCGCTGGCGCCGCCGTTTTTCGTCATGGCCACGCAAAACCCGGTGGAGCTGGAGGGCACTTACCCGCTGCCCTTTGCCCAGATGGACCGGTTCATGTTGCGCCTGGGCATCGGCTACTTGGCGAAGGGGGCGGAGGTGCAGATGCTCCGCGCCCAACAGGAAGCTGACCCGCTGGAGCAGTTGGCACCGGTGATGGACTGCGCCGCGTTGGTGGCGATTCAGCGGGCGGTGCGGGCCGTGGCCGTCGAAGAGGCGCTCTTGGGCTATCTGGTGGACATCGTGGCGGCCAGCCGCACGGGCGATTCCTTTGAATACGGGGTCAGCCCGCGCGGGAGCCTGGACCTCCAACGGTTCAGCCAGGCCATGGCGCTGGTCAAGGGGCGTGACTACGTGCTGCCCGACGACATCAAGGAGTCGGCCCGGCTGGTGCTGCCGCACCGGCTCATCAGCCGCAAAGTGGCGCGAGGCGGCGCGGTGAGCGCGCGCGCGGTGATTGAGCGGATCGTGGAGTCCGTGCCGGTGCCGATCTGAGGAGCCCGCCGGGGGATTGGGCAACATGCCACGCGCGGCGCCACAGACGATGGAAGTTGGACGGCCGGCGGCTGGTGCGACGCGCTTTGGAGTGCGCCAGTCCTCTGGCGCTTTCGCGCACCCGCTGGCTGAAAAGGCGGCAGGGGACTGCCGCAGTCCAAGACGCTTCGCGCGCACGCACCCGACCGCCATTCTCTGATCACGAAGCAATGAAACTCAGGCTCACCAAGCTCGGCAAGGTGCTGCTGGCGGTCGCGGGGCTGTTTTACCTGGCGGCGCTGACCTCGCAGTCAGGTTTGCTGTTGCTGCTGGTCGGAATCGTTTTGGGCTGCTTCGCGGTCAACTTGGCCGCCGCCTGGCGGAGCGTCAAAGAACTGGAACTGTGCGTGCCGCCGAGCGTGTGCCTGAGCGAGGGCCAGCGGCTGTGGCAGCCGTGGAAGCTCAGCAACCGGGGCCAACGTCCCGCCGGTTTCATCCGCGTGGACTCGCCGGCTGGGCCGCTGTTCCGGGCCGCCCGCCTTGAAGCCGGGCAAGTAGCCAGCATCGTGCCGGACTTGGTCTATCGGCGGCGCGGCGTCCATCGCCACGACCAAGTGCGGGTGGCCTCGCTTTATCCCTTCGGCCTGGTGGAGGCGGCCCGGCGCCTGGAGCTTGCCGGGGAGGTGGTGGTTTGCCCGGCCGTCTATCCGCTCCCGGCGCCGCGCGCGGCCGGCTTCGACGTCATGGTTGGCGGCAAACACCGGGGTCAGCGGCGGGCGGCTTCGGGCGTTCATTTCGCGGGCGTGCGCCCGCATCAACCGGACGATCCGCTCAAGCAGATTCACTGGCGCAGCAGCGCCAAGGGCCTGGGACTCATGGTCAAAACTTATGACGAAGAACTGACGGGACGCCTGGCCGTGATTACTGACACCGGTCACGCCGGGGACGACCAGACCCTGGACGACTGCCTGCGCGCAACCGGCTCGCTCATCCTGGCCGCCTTGGCCGCCGGGCACCAAGTTGAGTGGATTCCGCTGACCCAGCTCCCGCCGCAACCAATCCCGCCCTTCGCCGACGGCCAGGAGGTGCTCGAGGCCCTGGCCAGGATTCAACCCGCGCCCGGCTGCTTGAACGCTGAGCGGCTGGCCTGGGCATGGGAGCGGCTCCCGCGCAAAGGCGTGATTCACTTAGTGCTCACTGATTTCAACGCGGCCACGGCGGAGTTGGTTGAACGTTTGCAGCAAGCGGGCCGGAGCGCGTGCCTTTATCTGCCGCGGGCCTGCCAGGCCCAGGCCAAGCCGGCACTGCCGGTCGTCAGATACACGGCGCAAGGGTGGCCGGAGGCGGGGGCGTAGATGCGTGAAACGTGAAACGCGATGCATCAGCAATGAAAGTCGAGAGGCGAAACGAGTTGAGAGTTGAGAGAGCGGCCGAGACAAGGGCTGCATGTCTCTCAACTCTCAACTCAAATCTCTCTCAACTCTGGTCCGCAGCGTGAGGCTTGAATTGAGACGCACGAAACACCCCGAAGGACAGTGAATCGCGCTTGGCGCCAACTGGTTCTGCTAGGGTTCCTCTGCCAGGGATTGACGTGGGGGGACTACTCGCTGCCGCTGCTTTACGCCCTGCTCTGGGTGGGGTGCGTGGCTTGGGGGCAGCGGCAGAGCGCTTCAGCCGGCACGGGACAGAGCGCCGCCGAGCGCGCGCCAGAGCCGGCGCCACCCGGCTATGCAGACGGACGGCGGAGCTTCGCAGCTCCGTTGGAGGGCCTGCTGCTGGTGGGCGGTTGCCTGGCGGGCTACTTCCTGGGCACGGCCCTGGGCAAGGGCACACACTTCTTTATTGGCCACGGGCTGGTCTTGGTGCAGGCGGTGCGGCTGGCGCGGCGGCTAACTCACCGCGAACTGGCGGTTTCGTTCTTCATCGCCTTGTTCCATATCGGCGTGGCGTGCACGTTCCTGTTCGATTTGCGGTTCGTAGTCGTTTTGCTTGCGGCCATCGTGTTGATCCCCAAGGCGCTGATGGAGGTGCAAGCCGAGTCGTTTCAGAGCGGCGCGCCTGGGAGCGCCCTCGCCGGATTGGGTGGGGCTCCTGTGCGCCTGGGCAGCTCTGGGCCGCGCGGGTTCCTGGCCAGTTGGCGGCGGCGCCCGCCGGTTCTGGCCGGTGCCGGGTGGCGTCCCTCCGGGGCGGCTTACGGGGTTGTGGCGCTGACGACCGTGTTGTTTTTCTTGTTGTTCCCGCGCGTGTTCCTGCGGACACCCATTGTGGCGCCGCGCGGGGCGGGCGCCGACTCAAGCACCCTGCTCGACTCCGTGCTCGATCCGGCCCGGAGCGGGCTGGCCCAGTCCAGCCGGGTCATTTTTTACGTCGAAGGCGAGCGGTTGGGTTACCTGCGCTACCTGTCGCTGACGGAGTTCGACGGCACGCGCTGGGCGGCGGTGCCCACCGTCCGCAAGAGTTTGGGCCAGCCGCCGGGGCCGGCTCTGAGCGCGTACCTCCACCGGCGCGTGCGCGTCAAGAACGCCTTGGTGCTGGGCCGGGTATTGCCCACCGACGGCGCGGTGGTCGCCATGCAGGGCCGGTTCTTCAGCCGGCCCCTGGTAAACCTTCACGGCAGCGTCCAGCCGGACTTCGTGTGGAACACCGCGAACAACGTGTACGACTACTGGGTGGACCCGCAGCCCAAGCCGCAGCCGCTGTCGCGCGCCCAGGCCTACGCCTGCACGGCTTGCCCACCGGCGTCCACTCGCCTGCGCGCCTGGCTCGACCAGACTCTGGCTGGCGCTACGAACTCTCTGGCCCAGGCCCGGCGCCTCGAACGCCATCTGCGGGACAACTTCAGCTACCAGTTGGGGACGCCTGAACTCAACCGCTTGAATCCCACCGAAGACTTCCTGCTCAACCAGCGAACCGGCCACTGCGAACGGTTTGCCTCGGCCCTCGCCTACTTGCTGCGCCTGCAGGGCGTTCCCAGCCGGGTGGTGATCGGCTACGTAGCCAGCAGCCGCAACCTTTTCTCCGGCGGCTACAACGTGCGTTTCAAGGACGCCCATGCGTGGACCGAGGCCTGGTTTCCGGAGCAGGGTTGGGTGCAGTTGGATGCCACGCCGCGCGCCTCCCTGCCGCCTGACCGCTGGAGCCTGCTGGACCTGGCGGCCGACCTGGACTTCGCCTGGGCTTCTTACGTGGTGAGTTTCGACACCCCAACCCAGAGCTGGCTGCTGACGACTTCGCTCAAAGCCGCCAGCCAAATCCCAGGCTGGGCGCAGCGTCACTGGGAGGCAGGGACGGCCTTGGCGGTAATCGGCCTGCTGGTGGCCCTGGCCCACCGGCTGCGTGGGCGCGGCGCGCGGGCACCAGCGGCCACGCCCTCGCTCCGCCAGCAAACGATCGAGCAGGCCGAGCATTACTACGGGCAGATGCTGCGACTCTTGGGCCGCCAAGGCATCCATCGGGCGGCCCACCAGACGCCGCTGGAATTCTTGGGCGCGCTGGCCCGACAATCCTTTCCGGCGCTCGCCGAGGCGCGCTTGGTCACGGACCTGTTCTGCGCGATGCGCTACGGGAACCGGCCGCTCGCCGTGGCGCAGCAGGCCGAAGTGGACCGGGCCTTGGCCTCCATTCAAGCGGCCTCCAGGCGGGTTGCCGGAGCGCCCGGCAAGGGCAGAGCGTACTAACGAGCGCGCCGTGGCGGAATGGAGCAAAGAAGACAAAAGGACTCACAGAGGCGGGAGCGCTTGCGGCGCAGGCAGCGGAATTGTAGATTGTCAATTGAAAATTGAAAACTTCAAATTGGGCTGACCCCAGGCCGTGAAACCGCCGGCTCGCCCCAGGTCTCAAGGTACAACTCCACCGCCTCCTGGAGGTTCTTCTTGGCGGCGGCTAATGTCCTGCCTTGTGTGGTCACGGGCACATCCAGGCACCGGGCGATGAACCACTGCCCATCGTTTTGGAACACCGCATGGATCGTTCTCACGCGCCAGCACTCTGCCTCCACGTCTGAATTCTGACAAGTCACTTCGTTGGCGAGCCTTGCCGCCAGGCTCGTTCGCCGGCCACTCAACCAGACACTGGAGGGGTACATTCGCTCCCAGCAGCACAGAGAGTGAACCGTGAAACGTGATGCGTGAAACGTGATGCGTGATCATGCGGCCGAGACTAAACCCGCTTCCTCACGCCTCACGGGGCACGCCTCACGGGGCACGCCTCACGGCCCACCCCGTTCCCAAGCTTGCTTTTGCTGGCCTGCCTGCGCCACTGTCCCGGCAGGCAAATGAAGACGACCAACGTTGAGCCGAGGCTCTCCCAAAACCTCCCATCCACTCGCCGGCGGGGCCGCCCACGCGCTGGACGGATGCTGGCCGCGCTCGTTGCGGCGGCGGCGGCTGGCCAAGCCGTGCCCGCGGCCTCGGCGGGCACCACCGTCAAGCAACAGGGCCAGGAGTGGCGGCTGGAGAACACCCGCCTCCGCGTGAGCGTTGACCCGCTCCTGGGCCGCATCAGCGTGCTTGACAAAGCCAGCGGCTATGAATGGAAGCAACCTCCGCCCAAGCCCGCTGCCCAGTCTCAGCCGCCCGTCTTCCGCAACGTGCGCCAAGCGCCGGGCGGCATCGCCTTCGAAAGCGACTTTGGCGCCACCAAGGACAAGCCTAACACTCTCACCGTCGTCCTGCGGCTTCCCGACAGAGCCGCCGACCTTCGCATCGAAGCCGACATGCCCGACCATAACGCGCCGCTGGAGGGGATGCCGTTCCTCGAGCCGTTCCTGTTGGACACGCCGCAAGGCGTCCTGGCCGTGGCCGATTATTCCAACGGCCACATCTACCCCCTGGCCCTCAAGCCTTTCCGCGCGGCCTGGCTGTCGGGCGACCGGCTCAACATGCCCTGGGTGGGGTTGTGCGACTTGGCGCGCGGCATGGGCTACGCCCTCATCCTGGAGACCAGCGACGATGCCCTCGTCGAGTCAAAACCTTATCCTGCGGGCGGAGGCGAAGTGCACGCCCCGCGCGTTCAGTGGCGCAGCAGCAAAGGCGCCTTCGGCTATCCGCGGCGGCTGCTCTATCGCTTCACTTCGGCCGGCGGTTACGTGGCGTTGGCCAAGGCTTACCGGGCTTACGCCAAAGACCACGGGCTGCTGGTGACCTTGAAGGAAAAAGCCAAGCGCAATCCGAACCTCGCCCGCCTCTTTGGCGCCGCCGACGTGTGGGGCGGCTATTGGGACGCGCGCACAGGGGGCGACTTCGCTCGCGACGCCAAGGCGGCCGGCGTCCAGCGCGTGATCGTCCAGGGCAAAGCCTCCCGCCAGCAGATGCAGGCCGCCATTGACGCCGGTTACATCACCAGCGAGTACGACAATTACACCGACATCGAGCCGCTGGCCGCCGGCAAAGAACCCGACTCCAACCACGACCTGCTGCCCGACCGCGCGGTGCTCAAGAGCGACGGCCAGCGCATGACCGCCTGGCTCACCTACGACAAGAAAACCCAATTCATGAAACGCTGCCCGGCCTTCTGGGGGCCGACGGCCAAGCTCGTCATCCCCAAGGCGCTCACGGAGCATCCGTTCCTGGGCCGGTTCATTGACGTGACCACCGCCGAGGGCCTCTACGAATGTTACGACGCGAACCACCCGTTGACCAAGGCCGACAAGCGCCATTGCGGCGAGCAACTGCTGGCTTACGTGCGCTCGCTCAACCTGGTGGTCGGCGGCGAACACGGCATCTGGTGGGCCGTGCCGCACCTGGACTACATCGAAGGCATGATGAGCAGTTATCAATTCGCCTGGCCCGCCGGCCACCTCATCCGGCCCAAGAGCCGCGAGGAGAAATTCACCGGCCCCTACGGCTGTGACACGTGGGAGAACTATGAGAAGTGGGGCGTCGGACATGAATACCGCGTGCCGTTGTGGGAATTGGTCTTCCACGATTGCGTCGTGTCCACTTGGTACTGGGGCGACGCCACCGATTGGCTGCTCCAGGTGGACACGGCCAACGCCGCCAAGAAGGACGCCTTCAATGTCCTTTACGGGACCATCCCGCTGCTGTGGGCCAACCGGGCCGGTTCGTGGCACGCCAACCGGGAGTTGTTCCTGCGCTCCTGCCGGAACACCAGCCAACTGCACCAAGCCATCGCCACGGCGGAGATGACCAGCCACGAGTTCCTGAGCGTTGATCGCGCCTTGCAGCGGACGCGCTTTTCGGATGGCACGCAGGTCGTGGTCAACTTCGGGGCGACGCCGCGCGCGGTCAAGCTTGGCGCCCGCTCATACCTGTTGCCACAGAACGGCTTTGCGGTCAAAGGCCCGCGCCTGGAGCAGTCCCTCTGCCTCGTCAACGGCCAGCCCGTGACCACCATCCGCGCGCCCGGCTATTCCTATACGTCACCCCCGTAGCCGCTGGCAAGCGCCTGGGCGCACCAGCGGCTCGGGGGAGTTGGGCAGCCGCCCAGGGCGCCGCTGCGCACGCTGATCACGCCGAATCAGCCGCTCCGCGCTATCAGGCAGGATGAGGGGCGCGCCATTCACCATAAGGTGGGGACTGGATATCGGTGAATGTGCGGGTCCGGGGTGACAATGGTCATGCCCCCCAGCAACGCATGGGCGATCAACAAGCGATCGAATGGATCGCGATGGAGCGCCGGCAGCTTGTCCAGAAGCCAAATGCTTTCATCGGTCAACTGGTCATAGGCCACTCCATGCCGGGCGAGTGCCAGGGGCACAAACTCCCGGGGCGGCAACTTCAGGCGGAGTTTGCCCAGGGAGTATTTGATCTGCGTTTCCCAGGCAGAAGCCTGGTGGAGGCGCAGCTCGTTTTCGGTGGTCGCCAACGCCGTGCGCGCGGATTCCGAGAGCAGGTCAGTGCGGTCTGAAAGCCACAAGAAGGTGCAGGTGTCCAGCAGCAGCTTCATGGCTTGGTCGGCGGTCGTTCGGCAGGGAACACGGGCCCGTCGTTGAACAGCGAGGCGATGGCCTCGTCCGCCTTGAAGAATTCCCTGCCCACTGGACATAATCCTTTCATCAGGCCGAGCTTGCGCTTTTTCGGTTTGGCAGCCCCCGGCAGTGGCCGAATCTCAGCAAACGGTTTGTTGCGCTCGCATAGCGTCACCGTTTCGCCGGCTTTGACCAAACTGGCGTATTTAGACAGGCGCGCCTTGGCTTCGTGCAGGTTCACGCAAATCATAGACGCAGAATAAATCGGACCAAGCATTTAGTCAAGTAGCACGACGCCGATGGACCCCATTGTGGACCAAGTTCTGGAGCTTCGGCGCCGACACAGAGGCGGCGGGGCCACGGCGGCGCTGTTCAACCGCCAGCCGGCGCCTGGACGCGCCGGGCGGTGCGGAAGTGCATCTTGGCAACCTTGGGCAACTGCTCAGCCCCATGCTTGGCGATGAACTGGCGGGCCGCGGCTTCGACCTGGGCCGAAGCCCCCTTGGGCAGCTCAATCCCAAACTCCTTCCCCAATCGGGCCAGCCGGCTCACGAACTCGTCGCGCGCCAGGATCGAAGCCGCCGCCACCGCGGGGTCCGCTTCGGCCTGGTGGCGTTGCACCAGTTCGATCTGCCGGCCCAGGCTCATCAGCGCCTTGGTGATGGTGGCTTGGCTGGCCGCAAACTGGTCGCTGATCGCGCGCACGGGCGGCGGGTTCATCCGGTGGCGCTGGAGCATGAGGTTTTCAATCACCCGCGCGTGGCCCCAGGCCAGCAAGTTGTTGACGTTGCCGATTTGGGCGTAGAGCCGGTTGTAGGCCTCGTTGCCGATGGGCACAACGTTGAACACGCAGCCGGGGGTTGCCCGGATGAGCTTGGCCAGCTCAGCAATCCGCTGGTCGCTGGAGATGAGCTTGGAGTCGCGTATGCCGGCGTCCTGCCAGGCCCTCACGACCGGCTCATTGACGTACACCCCCGCCACGCACAACGGCCCGAAAAAGTCGCCCTTGCCGCTCTCGTCCACGCCAAACCGCGGTTGCAGCAGCGCCGGGTCCAGGACCGTTTCGTAGCCCAGCCGCGCCACTTTCAGGATTTCCGGCTCGAGCACGAACTCAACGAACTCGCGCGCTTCCTTGCCCTGAACGACCAGCTTGCCGCTTTCGTAGAAGACCACTTTCACCTTGTCTTTCTCGGCGGCGAAGTGGGCGTAAGGCACCTCCGAAAAAAAGTAGTTGTGCTCGCGCAGCCAGGCCTCCAGCGCCTGGGCCTGCGCGCCGGTGAGTCTCTGCGTGTAAGAGCCCAATGGCGCCGCCATGCCGGACAAGGTAGGGCGTTGCCCTGCGAGTGTCGAGAAGTGAGAACCGTGACGAGTGGCGGGAGGCGGGTGAGGCGAAACGTGAAACGTGATGCGTGAACACTGCATCCACGGTCGGCCTCCTTCGTCACGCATCACGTTTCACGCATCACGGCCTCCCGATCCAGCATCCGGCATCCAGCATCCAGCATCCGCTCTCACGCCCCGCTATTGCCTTGACCCCGCCTACCGCGCCGTTTATCCCCTCAGGGAACTTGATGCGATGACCATGCAAATCCCAGTTACGCGAAGGCAGTTCTTGCGGCAGGGCAGTTTTGCGGCTGGCGGTGTCCTGGCGGCCCCGCTCCTGATTCCAGCTTCGGCCCTTGGTCGGAGCGGCCTGATCCCGCCCAGCGAGCGAATCACGATGGGCTTCATCGGCGTGGGCGGCCAGGGCGGCGGCCACCTGTTGGGTGGCGCCTGGACGTACCTGGCCGGCGGTTACACCGCGCGCAAGGACGTCCAGGTGCTGGCCGTGTGCGACGTGTGGCGCCCCCGGCGCGAGCAGGCCCAGCAGCGGGTCAATAAGCATTATGCCGAGACCCTCGCCCAGGGCAGCTACAAGGCTTGCGAAGCCTATCGCGATTTCCGCCAGGTGCTGGCGCGGGAGGATATTGACGCAGTGCTGATCGCCACCCCGGCGCACTGGCACGCCACGATGGCCGTCATGGCCGCCCAAGCCGGCAAAGACATTTACTGCGAGAAACCGACGGCGGTCACGGTGCGCGAAAGCCGGGCGGTCATGGAAGCGGTGCAGCGCTACGGGCGGGTGTATCAAGCGGGCACCCAGCAGCGCAGCGAGTACGAAGGCCGGTTCCGCCTGGCATGTGAGTTAGTGCGCAACGGGCGCATCGGGCGCTTGCAGTCCATCTATGCCTACCGCGAGGGCGGCGCCATCGCTTGGCCAACGCGCTTTGGCCCGGCTCGACCGATACCAGAGGACTTGGATTGGGACCTCTACCTGGGGCCGGCGCCCTGGCTCCCTTACGATGGCAACACCGGCGCGCACCGCTTCGACATCGGCGAACTTAACTGGGGCCAGCACCATTACGACATCGTGCAATGGGGCGCGGCGGCCGACCAGACCGGCCCGGTGGAACTGTTCGTGGACCAGGGCAAATCGGCTTACAGGTACGCCAGCGGCGTAGTGGTCTATGGCCGGCCGCATCCGGCGGAAACAGTGGGGATGGACGGCGGGGTGAGTTTTGTGGGCGCCGAAGGACGCATCACGGTGGATCGCGGCAACTTGGTGTCCGACCCGCCGGACATCGTCCGCGAGCCAATCCGGCCAAACGACCTGCACCTGTATCACTCCGACAGCCATTCGGGCAACTTCCTGGAATGCGTCCGCTCCCGCAAACAGACAATTTGCCACGCCGCCATCGCCCACCGGGCGGCGAGCGCGCTGCTGCTGAGCGGCATCGTGCGGCAACTTCAGCGCCCCCTCAAATGGGACCCAGCGCGCGAGCAGTTCATCGGCGACGCCGAGGCCGATAGCTTGCTTTCGCAGGCCCAGCGCCCGCCGTGGCGGGTCTGAGCTCCGGCCAACAACGGCCAAATCCCCGCCGAGAAGGAAAGGAATCAGGCGATGAAACGATTTCTGGTTATCACCGTGATGGCTGGCGTGCTGGGCCTGCAAGCGAGCTTGCCCGCCCTGGGGGCGGACCCCGCCGCAGAGCAGCAACTGATCTCCGTGCTCCAGTCCGGCAGCACGCCGCAAGAGAAAGACGCGGCTTGCCACCTGCTCAAGCGGATTGGCACCGCCGCCTCGGTGCCGGCGCTGGCGGCGCTGCTGACCGACGAGCAGTTGTCGCACTCGGCACGCTATGCCTTGGAGTCCATGCCGGCGCCCGAAGCAGGCGCGGCGCTGTGCGCGGCGCTGAAACGGACAGAAGGCTTGGTGAAGCTGGGCATCATTGACTCGCTGGGCAAGCGCGGCGAGGCCAGGGCGGTGCCAGACTTGGCAAAGCTGCCGGCCGACACCAACGCCGACATCGCCGCCGGCGCGGCCGTAGCCCTGGGCCAGATCGGCGGAGCGAAGGCGCTGAGCGCGCTTCGGGGCGCCCTGCCTGCGGCCGCTGAACCGGTCCGAGGCGCCATTGCCGATGGTCTGCTGCGGAGCGCCAATCGGCTCTTGGCCGCGGGCGATCGCGTCGCTGCTGCGCCCATCTTTCGGCAGCTCTCTGGCCCCAAGGAGAAGGCCCACGTGCGCACGGCGGCCTTTCGCGGGACGCTCCTGGCGGCCGGGGACCGCGCTTTGCCGATGGCAGTCTCAGCCATCGAAGGCAACGATGCCCCCGCTCAAGTTGCCGCGCTTGAGGTGGCCCGCGAGCTGCCCGGGCCGCAAGCTACCGCCAGGCTGGCCGCACTGTTGCCCAAGGTGACGCCAGCGGTCCAACTCGGTTTGATCGAGGCGCTGGGGCAGCGCGGCGACCCGCAGGCAGCGCCGGCCATCCTGCCCTTGGCCAAGAGCGCGGACCCCCTCGTCCGCCTCGCCGCAATTACGGCTCTGGGCGTCCTGGGCGACGCCTCGGCGGCGCCAACGCTGCTGGAAGCGTGCGTGTCCGAGAACCCCGTGCAGCAGAAGGCCGCGCGCCAGGCGCTGCTGGTGTTGCATCGCGGCAACGTCACGGAAGCCCTGTTGGCGCAAGTCGCCTCCACCAAGGGCGCCATGCAGGCGGAGGTGATCCGCACGCTGGGGGGGCGCGCCGACGCCGCAGTCGTGCCGCGGCTGCTGGCGTTGGCCGACAGCGGGGATGCCGCGACCCAAATGGCCTGTTTCCGGGCGCTGGCCGTGCTGGGCGATGCTCCGCAGGTGGCTGCGCTCACGCGCTTGGTGCTTGAGGCTAAGAGCGAGGTGGCGCGCGGCGAGGCCCAGGCGGCGTTGGCGGCCGTGTGCCAGCGCGCCCAGCGCCGGCCTGGCCGTCTGGACGCTGCGCCGCTCGCCAAGGCAGTGGTGGACGGCACTGCGAGCGCCGAGGGGCGGGCGGCTCTGCTCCAAGTGTGCAGCGGACTGGTTGACCCGCAAGTCCGCGCCGCCATGCGCACCGCCGCCCAAGACACCGACTCACGCGTCCGCACCGCCGCCTTCCGCGCTGAGTGCGACAGCCGCGACGCGGCGTTTCTGCCCGACCTGCTGACCGGGGCGCGCGAAGCGACCGAACTGGCCCACCGCGTTTTGGCATTCCGCGGCTATGTGCGGCTGGCCACCGAAGAGGAGACGGCCAAACAGGCTGGCAAATCACCCGTCGAGCTGCTTGGGCCAATGCTGGCCGCCGCCAGCCGCGCTGAGGAGAAGCGGATTGTCCTTTCCGGCCTGGCCAGCGTTGCCGACCCTGAAGCCCTCAAGCTGGTTGCGCCGATGTTAGACGATGCCGCCGTGCAGGCCGAGGCGGCGCAGGCAGCGACTCAAATCGCCGGGGCCATTGGTGGCGCGCACCGCGAGCTGGCCGAGAGCGTCCTCAAGAAAGTCGTGGCCGTGGCCACCGACCCCAGCCGCCGCCAGGCCGCTGAAGCGATTCTGAAACAGATCGAGGCGATGAGCGATTTCATCACCGCCTGGCAGGTGGCCGGCCCTTACCGGGAGACCGGCAAGGACTACGCGGCGCTGTTCGACGTGGCGTTTCCTCCGGAACTCCCGGGGGCAAAGGACATCGCTTGGCGGCTCATGCCGACGGGCGCCGACCCCAACCGCCCTTGGCTGCTGGACCTGCTCAAGGCCCTGGGCGGCGAGCAATGCGTGGCTTACGCGCGCACCGCGGTGTTTGCGCCAAATGAGCAGCCGGCTTTGCTCGAACTGGGCGTTGATGACGGCGTCAAAGTCTGGCTCAACGGCAAACTGGTCCATGCCAACAACGTCGCCCGGCCGCTGACGGTGGGTTCGGACAAGGTGAAGGTCACGCTTCAGCAGGGCTGGAACACGCTCTCGCTCAAGATCACCCAGAACAATATGGCCTGGGAATACTGCGCCCGACTGGTGCAGCCCGACGGCACCCGGTTGGAGGGCCTGCAGATTGACCCGAACCGCGCCCAGTAGCTCGGCCAGAGAATGCCACCGAGGGCGCCGAGAACACAGCGGCGAAATGCCTCAGAATTGTCCTCCTCCTCGTTCTCCTTCTCGAACCGTTTTCATCGTTTGTGGCGCCGCCTGCGCCATGTGAACGAGCCTGAAAATGCAGCGCCCCAGGGACACCGTACAGGCCGTCCGCCGGTCCCATTCTCATTGTTTGCGGCGCAACGCCGTGGCGCGAGGCCCACGCTAACGTGGCTACGCCCGGTCTGCTGCCGGAACTGCCGCCGGCTCCAGCTCAATCGCGGCGATGTGGATGGTGGGCACAAACTCAGAGCCGCGTCCCTCAGGCTCAACCCAGAGCACCCAGTTGCGCGCCGGCGGCATGAACAAGTAATCAGGGTGCTCCACCGTGATGGCCTCGCCATTCACGAGACGCAGCGTGCAGCGGCCCCAGCGTTGCCGGAAGAGGGTAGTATGAATCTCATCGCTCGTCATCTGCCCGCGCGATAGCCCGGGCCGCCTGCGGCGTCAACCCCGCTCCGTGCGGCGCACAACGGAGTGCGCGCCCTACCAAGTCAGACCTCATTCCGCGGCGCAGCGCCACAAGCGATGAAAATGGGAATGGGGCTGCATGGAGCGCGAAGCGTTTGGAGTGCGCCGGCTTGCCGGCGCTTTCGGACCCATTGCCGACTGAAAGCGGGAGCAAGCTCCCGCACTCCAAACGCTTCGCGCCACCCACCGCCTGCCTCATTCTCATCGTTTGTGCCCGGGCGCACTGTGGGACGAGGTCTTGCCCGAGGAACTGGCAGCGCCTCACTAAGTACCCAATTCTATAAATACACTAACGTATTTTTGTTGCACCGCATCAGATTCCCGCGGCAAAGTGGAGGCGTGCCGGGAATCAGTCCATTTCCGATCGTGCTTCGGCCAGAGGAACGCCTCGAACTGGAAGCAAGAGCCACGAAATATACGTTGCCATATTTGCGGGTGATTCGGGCCCGCATGATCCTCCATGCCGCCGAAGGCTTGTCCAATGATCAGGGCACAAGCCATGACTCAGGAGCCGTATCGTTCGGCCAGGCGCGTCTTCTGGATCATGGACAATGGTTCCTCTCACCGGGGCCGACGCAGTGTGGAACGGCTGCAGCGCCGTTATCCCAATGTCCGTGTGGTGCATGGCCCCGTCCATGCCAGTTGGCTCAACCAGATCGAGATTTACTTCTCGATCATCCAACGCAAGGCGCTGACGCCAAACGACTTTAGCTCCCTGGAAATACTGGCCGAGCGCCTCGAACGCTTCGAGCGTCACTACGAGGTCATAGCCAAGCCCTTCGAGTGGAAGTTCACCCGCGACGACCTGGCCAAGCTCGTTGAGCGCCTTAATGTCAAGCCCTGGCCCGCGGCAGCTTCAGCACTCTGAGAATACGTTAGCGAATTTATGAAGTGGACTACTTAGTGGTCTGAGCGTGGGGCGGCAGCGCCGCAGGAGCGGGGCTGGAAGGCGATGAGGAGTTGAAGTTGGTTCGGGGTTTGGGGAGGTTGGAGAAGAGGATTCGGGGCTTGAGCAAGCGGTTGGGATGGGTAGCCGGGACCGAGTGGTGGCCAGCGGGGTGGTGGCAGAGGACGGCCTTAGAACCAAGGGCTGGACCAACGCGGAAGGACTGGCCGCTGATGGGGACACGTCCGACGGCACCGACGCGGATGTTGGTGCGCAGGCTCCAGACCAAAGGCCGCCAAGGGCAGTTGGGGGCGGGGCGGATGACGGAGCGGTTTTCCTGGTGGGCCTTGTCCCAGGCTTGGCAGGGGTCATGGGCAGTTGGCGGTGCACCTCACGCTGGTGGTGATGCTGGCGGAGGGCGGGCAGGTACTGGTTGGCGGTAGCCGGATGGTGGATGTGTTCGCTGGCGAAGCAGGCAGGGAGGCGCAATTGCCAGAACCCGTGGAGGCGCTCGGACTTGCCTTTGGCTTGACGCCCATCCGGAGCAGGCTGATACTCGCGCCTCGGAAACGGGCCGCCTAGCGGCGTGCGGCGGGCACTCACCGGGGCTCGCCGGTCGGGCTCCGTTTGGAGCGCGCCCAGGCCAGACACAAAGCTGGAACCAAGTCAGCACGGACGCTTATGGAAGTAATCGGCACGGTGGACGCCATCCTCAGAAGCAAGGGGAGGACGGTCTGGACGATCGGCCCTGAGGCAACCGTGTTCGAGGCCATCCGAGTGCTGGCGGACAAGGACATCGGCGCGCTGCCGGTGATGGAGGGCGAGCGCCTGATCGGGATCATCTCTGAGCGGGACTACACGCGCGAGGTGGCGCTAGTGGGCAGGTCCTCCAAAGAGACTGCGGTGCGTGAAATCCTCTCCGGCGAGGTCATCTCGGTCCAGCCCGACACCAGCATCGCCGAGTGCATGCGCCTGATGAGCGAGCACCATATCCGCCATCTGCCCGTCCTTGAGGAGGGCAAGATGGCCGGGATCATCTCGATTGGTGACTTGGTTAACTGGATCATTTCTGCCCAGAGCGCCACCATTGAGCAACTCCACGGCTATATCACCGGCCGATACGCCGGCTGACCTGGAAATGCCACCGAGGGCACCGAGAGCACAGAGGCGAATGCTTCAGAATCACTCTCGTTCTCATCCTCGAACCATTTTCGTCGTTTGTGGCGCGGCGTGCAGCATGTCGCCTGAGCAGAGAATGCTCACCGGCCTCGACAGCGCGAAGCGTTTGGAGTGCGGCGGCTTGCCGGCGCTTTTGGACCCACCGCCGACTGAAAGCGGGAGCAAGCTCCCGCACTCCAAACGCTTCGCGGCAGCCGCCGCCCGTCCCATTTTCGTCGCTTGTAGCGCCACGCGGCGTGGCATGTGGTCGGACCCCCAAAATGGCCGTTGCTCTAAAGCGTGGGAGGGGCCGGAGCGCCGGCTTCTAGCCGGCTTATGACGTCCCGAGTTCACCAAACTGCCGGCTTCGGTGTTGCCCTTTGGGCGCTTAGCCTGCTAGGCAGCGGCTGGGCCGCGACGGACTGGCCAACGCTGCATGGCGATGCGCAACACACCGGCTTGGCCGCCGCGGCGCTCAAGCCCCCGTTTCGCCTGGCTTGGGCGCGGCAATTTGCGGGGGAGCGCCTGGGCACAGCAATGGAACCCATCGTGGGCGCCGGCCTCGTATTTGTGACCACCCACCGCGGGAATCTCTACGCGCTCGATGCGGAGGCTGGCGAGCTTCGCTGGCGTTTTCAGGCGCACGGTCCTTTCCTTCACTCGCCAGCGTTCGCAAACGACCTGGTCGTAGCGGGCAGTTGCGACGGCTCTCTCTACGCGGTGGAAGCCGCCAGCGGGCGAATGCGCTGGCGCGCCGCCGGCGGCCACGGCGGTTTCTCGGCTTCGCCGGTCGTCGCTGAGGCAACGGTGTTCATCGGTTCGCGCCAGGGGGAGTTTCTGGCGGTAGAGCTCAAGACGGGAAAGGCGCGTTGGCGGCGGTCGCTGGGGGCGCCGATTCGCCAAACGGCCGCCGTCGCTGAAGGCCGGGTGTACGTCACCGCCGAAGACCTCAGAACCCGCTGCTTCGACGCGAAGACGGGCCAGGTGCTCTGGGTGTCCGAGCCGTTGGTTGGCCAATCGGCGCGCGATTACTGTCCGGTCGTCGTCAGAGCCGGCGGACGCACCTATGTCATCGTCCGCACCAACCCCGTCCTCAACATGGCCCAACTCATCGCTCGCGACCGGCATCTGCTTTGCCTCAATGCCGGCGTGGACGACAGCCATTGGCAGCGAATTGACGCCTGGACGAAGAGCGACGCCGCGCGCGGGAACGCGGAGCTTTGGGAAAAAGAACAGCAGGCCATCGTGGCGCACTTGCAGGCGCACCGCGACGCCCGCACGTTCTTCGTGCTTGATGGCGCCACTGGCAAGGAGGCGATGACCGCGCCGGTGCTTTGGATCGCCGGCTGCCAGGGCGTGGGCGCGCAACCGGCCCTGACCGCCGATGGCCGCCTGCTGGTGTTCTATCGCAGCGCCTACGGCAACTGGAACCTCGGCGTTGCGCCCCTGGTTGCGCTGGGTTTGCTCGATCTCGCCCAAAACCGCGTCACGCCGCTCTTCCACCAAGGCGGAGCACAGCCGCCGTGGAACACTTTCTGGGGCACCGCCGACGAGAGCCAGAATTTCGTCGTCGCCGGCGGCACGGTCATCATCGTGCATCAAGGCACCTTGAGCGGGTTTGACCTCCAGACCAACCAGCTCTTTCCCATCTGTGGCGAGCGCGACACCTATGGCGGCTTCCCCAGTCCGCCTTGGGCGCGCAATGAGTGGCACGGGCCGGGGCGCGGCGGCGTGGCGGTGACCACCAATCGGCTTTACTGGATTACCGGCAGCCGCGTGCTCTGTCTGATGAGCGGCCAACAAGGCAAGCCGGCCGAACCGGCGGCCGTCACCGCCAGCGACCTGCCCGCGCAAACCGCGCCGTTGGCCCCGGCCCCCTCAGTCAAACAGTTGCGGCGGTGGCTGGCAGAGACGACCCAAGAATTGCTCTCGGGGCGCTGGGCGCCCTTGTTCGTGGAGCCTGGCTTGGCCGGGCGCGACTTTTCTTTTGACCATAGCGGTGAGTTGTTTACCGCGCTGGCCTGGGCCTGTCCCCACCTGCCAGACAAGCTCCAGTCCCAGGTCAGCGCCAAGCTCGCGGCGGAGTGGGCCAGCCATCCGCCGTTCACCAAGGCCGCCTGGTATCCCCTTAAAGAAGGCGCGCGCCGCGAATTGTTCTGGACGCCCGAAGAGGTCCTTTCGCGCCTGGGTAATGACCAACCGCCGCACCCTTTCGCCAACGTCTATGCCGCTTGGCTCTACGCCCAGCGGTGCGGACAGGAAAAGGCCGTCCTGGCGGCTTGGCCTCAGTTGCGGGCCTGCTTCGATGACTTCCTCAAGACCGGCTGGCAGTTGGACCCTGCAAAGAGCCACTGCTGGGCGAACCGTTACTTGGCTTCCCTGACTGCCTTCGCCCAACTGGCCGCCAAAGCCGGCGACACGAACGCCGCCTCCCTCGCCGAGGCCAAGGCCGCCGAGACCGCCGAAGCCCTGGCGGCTTGGTGGAAACGCGCCGCTGCCACCGGCACGATGACCGCTTTCAAAGGTTCCGGCGAACTGGACCCGTTCATCGGCGGTGGCGACGCGATCTCGTTTCGGCTCGCCCCGCATCGGCACAAAGTCGCGCTCTTCGATGGCTTGACGCCGCAAGTTGCCGCGCTCATCAAGGCAAAAGCCCCAGAGGCAGTGGCGCGCGTGTGGGAGACTTTTGCCGCGCTTTACGCCACTTGGTGGCTCGCCGGCGAAGAACGGCAAGTCCACTTTGGCGAGAACTTCGTGGACCCGCCCGATTTGGCGCTTGGCGCGTTCCAGGCCCTCGCTTGGCTGCGGAACGCCCTGCCGGCCGAGCTGGCCCGGCGCGTTGACCTGCCCTTCTGCCGCGCGGACCTGTACTATCTCACCAAACTGGCGATCGCGCTGGACGTTGCGCAGCAGCGCCGCCGGTGAAACGCAACAACTGGACGCCGCCGGCAGCGCGAAGCGTTTGGAGCTGCACAAAGCCTTTCCCCCTCCGACTATGCTCAACCCGTGAGCCACGTTGGCATTGAACATCCGTTTAACTTGAGGTTCCCACCGGCAGTGAGCCGGCTTGGCGCCGGAACTGTGGCCCCGCACGGGGAAGTGACATGGAAGCCAAGTACTTCGATTTAAGCCCGCCGCCGCGTCCCGTGCCCTGGTCCTTGCGGTTGGCGATGCTGCTCACTGGCGGCTCGTCGTTCGCAGGATGGTTCTTGCTGGATGCCGGGTTGTTATATCGGTGGCTTTTGCTGCGGCAAGCTGCCTCCAGGCTCGGCCCCGTGGGAGCCCGGTTTGTGGTGGCCACGGCCCTCGGTGTCATTGTGGTGGCGCTCTGGCTCATTGGATCGGGCCTCAAGCGTAACCTCTCGGCGTTGCGTCTGCTCCGCAACGGCAAACTGGCCTTCGGCAAGTTGGTGGACAAGGAGGTGGCCAGTTGGAAGAGCGAGCGCCACGGCGGTGACAATGGCCCTCTGGAGACGGGCACCGAATGGGGATACGCCCGACGACACGCCGCGTCCTGGCGACTCAGGTTTGAGTTTTTGGCCGAAGACGGCACCACGTATCAGCCCGAGCGCATCGTTTGGCGTGATCCCGCAGCCCTGCTGGACGAGAAATACGAGCGCATCGTCTATAACCCCGCCGCGCCTTGGTCAGCGCGGCTCATGGACGAGCTCGGACCTGGCATTGGGATTGACCCCGTTGGCCGTCTCTATTTCCGAGGCGGCTGGGGAGGCTCGCTGCTCGTGCTCTTCTCGGCGGCGCTCGTCGCCGCGAGCATCCCCCTTGCGCTCATGGTGCTTTGGCACTGACTGGAGAACGGCCGCGGGCACGGACCGTGCGAAGCTTTTGGAGTGCGCCAGTCCTCTGGCGCTTTCGGGGCGAGCGGCGGGAGAGCGGCAGAGGACTGCCGCAGTCCAAGACGCCTCAATTTGAGATTCTCAATCTCCAATCTGCATTCTACAATTCCACCGCCGCGGACGAAGCCCCTGGACACCGGATGAACACTGACGCGCCCTGGTATCAAACGAAAGCGGGACGGCGGAAGGCCACACTCGCCTTTCCACCGTTGGGATTGGTGCTGATGTGGGGCTGGTCGGCGGCCCCGCGGTGGCGCAAGGCATTGGCGACCGTCGGCATCCTGCTCTATGGTCTGCTTTACACGGCGTTGATCCTCGGGGCGCTGGTCCAGGTCGGATTGTTGGACTATGAATGGCGGGGCGGCTTCGGGCCGAGTCTCGTGCGCCGGAAATCAGGGCCGGACTATCGGGCGTTGGAGACCAGCCGGGCCAGGCAGAAGCCAGCGCCAGCCTCCAAGGGCGCCTTGCCCGCCGCCCCGGCGCCTTACTGGACTGATTTCCGCGGCCCACGCCGTGACGGCCACTACGACGAACAGCCCATCCTCACCCATTGGCCCGCTGCTGGCCCGCCCCGCCTCTGGAAGCAGCCCATCGGTGGCGGTTACGCCTCCTTTGTGGTCGCCGGTGGGCGCGCCTTCACCATCGAGCAGCGGCATGACCGCGAGGCCGTCACCGCCTACGACTTGGACACCGGCCGCGAGTTGTGGGCCCACAGCTATCCGGCGTTTTTCACCGAATGGATGGGCGGCGAGGGACCGCGCGCCACGCCGACGTTTCACGACGGACGGCTGTACAGCTTGGGCGCCACCGGCGAGTTTTGTTGCCTGGAGGCCGCCACGGGCAGGGTCCTGTGGCGCAAAAACGTTCTCACCGAAAACCAATCGGCCAACCTCCACTACGGCATGGCCACCTCGCCTTTGGTGGTGGACGACAAAGTGATTGTGCTCACCGGCCAAAGCGCCCCCGGCAAGTCGGTCGTGGCCTACCACCGGGTCACCGGCGAGCGAATATGGTCGGCGCTGGACGACAAACAGGCCTACACCTCGCCGATGCTGGTCACGCTCGCTGGCGAGCGGCAACTGTTGGTGGTGGCTGCCAAGCGCGCGCTGGGGCTTAAGCCCGAAGATGGGCGGCTGCTCTGGGGCTTCCCTTGGGAGGTCGGCTACGACAACAGCATTTCGGCGCCTGTCGTCATCAGCTCCAACCGCTTCTTGCTGTCGGGCGGCTATGGGGCCGGCTGCGCGTTGGTCGAAGTGACACCTGGCTCCGCCGGCGCCTCGGCCCAAGCTCTCTGGCGCAACAAAAACCTCAAGAACAAGTTCAATGCCTCGGTCTGCTGGCAGGGGCACGTCTATGGGCTGGACGAAGGCGTCCTGGCCTGCCTGGACGCGCAGAGCGGCGAGCGCAAATGGCGGGAGGGGCGCTACGGCTACGGCCAATTGCTCCTGGCCAGCGGGCACCTGATTATCCTGGGCGGGGACGGCGACTTGGTGCTCGTGAAGGCGAATCCCGAGCGTCTTGAGGAGCTGGCCCGTGTCCGCGCCTTGAAAGGCAAGACTTGGAACGTCCCGGCTTTGGCCCACGGCTGGCTCTTGGTGCGCAACTCGGCCGAGATGGCCTGTTACGATCTGCGGGTGAAGTGAGGCGGGGAAGGTGATGCGTGAAACGTGAAACGTGAAGACGTGAAACGTGAGGGAGGGGAGTTGAGAGACTGACAGGGAAACGCATTCAATGCGCCACGAATCTCCCCCTCACCCCATCTCTCTCCCCCAGTGGGGGGAGAGGCTGCCCGCAGGGCCGGTGAGGGGGACAAGTGTCGCGGGGAGCGCAAGTTGGTGTGAGTGAGTTGAGAGTTGAGGGACGGGGACGAGACGGGCGCCGCGGGTCTCTCAACCCTCAACTGAAGCCTCTCTCAACTCCAATCTCATTGCCCTGCCGCTCGCCGCGCGCTAGGATCAGCGAGTGCAAACGCTTATGAAGACTTCGCAGCGAGGTGAAAATGCTCTGCTCGGCGCGGCTTGGGCAGTAGCAATTGGGTTTGCCTTGGCCAGTAATATCGCCCTTGGTCAGCCTGCCGCTCAGGCCGAAAAGCGCGAGTTGTTCAACGGCAAGGACCTGGCCGGCTGGCGGCAGCCCGCGGGTGAATGGATGAGCGCGGGCGCCGTGTCGCTCGACCCGGCCGATGACAGGAAGTTCGCCATCCAGCCCGGCCGAGGCGTGCTGGTCAACGGCCCCCACGGACGCACGGTGGATTTGCTGACCGACCTGGAGCACGGCGACGTCGAAGCGCACGTCGAGTTCGTGGTCCCGAAGGGCTCCAACTCCGGGGTGTATTTCCAGGGGCGCTATGAAATCCAGGTGCTCGACAGTTGGGGCGTCGAGCACCCGAAGTACTCCGATTGCGGCGGCATCTACGAACGGTGGAAGGACGGCCAGGGCTACGAGGGCCACGCCCCGCGCCTCAACGCCAGCAAAGCGCCCGGCCAGTGGCAGAGCTTCGACGTGGTCTTCCGTGCGCCGCGATTCGATGCCAGCGGCAAGAAGACCGAGAACGCCCGATTCGTCAAAGTCGTCCACAACGGAAAGGTCGTGCACGAGAATGTTGAGGTGACGGGACCGACGCGCGCCGCCCATTGGGAGAACGACGAAAAGCCCCTCGGCCCGCTCATGCTTCAAGGCGACCACGGGCCCGTGGCTTATCGGAGCCTTTGGCTAAGGCCGCTCAAGCTCAAGTGACCGGCCTGTCCACCCCCCTGAAGGCGCATGAAGTTGGGCCGACGGAAATTCCTTGCCACCGGCGCGGCGGTCGCGGGAGCGACGGTCGCGGGCGGGGCGCTCTGGATTGAATCATCCAGGCAGCGCCTGGCGCGTGTGTTGCGTCAATTGTTCAACGATTGCCGGCGCCGGGTGCCGCCCGCGCCCATGCAGCCGGCGCCCCAGAGTTGGCCGAGCGACGCTGTCACCGTCGCCTTGCTTGGTCACTCCACGGTCTTGATCAATTTCTACGGAGTGACGATTCTCACTGACCCCGTTTTCAGCACGCGGATCGGTCTGGACGCTGGGTTGTGGACGCTCGGCCCGAAGCGCTATGTGGCGCCGGCGCTGACCTATAAGCAACTGCCGCCGACTGATGTCGTGCTCCTTTCCCACGCGCACCGGGACCACCTGGACCTGCCCTCGCTGGCGCGTTTCCCCAGCTCGACCTTTGCCGTCACCGCGCGGGCGACGCGCGACTTGCTGGCCGCGACTCCGCTGCGCCGGGCCGTTTCACTGGGGTGGGGCGAGTGCGCCAGCATCCCCTGCAGAAGCGGGGAGGTGCGCATCGAAGCCTTTGAAGTCAAGCATTGGGGCCGGCGCTGGCCGAGCGAGCAGGAGCGCGGCTACAACGGTTACCTGCTCACCCGCCAGGGGCGCACGCTGTTGTTCGCGGGCGACACGGCTTATACGACGCTCTTCGCCAAGCTCCGCCCGCGCGGCCCCTTCGACCTGGCAATCATGCCCATCGCGGCTTACAACCCTTGGATAAGGAATCATTGCACGCCGGAGGAAGCCGTCATGATGGCCGACATGGCGGGGGCGCGTTTCCTCGTGCCCGTCCATCATCAGACCTTCAAGCTGAGTGATGAGCCGCTGGCAGAACCGCTGGCCAGGCTGGAGACGGCGCTGAGAGATGACCCGGCGCGGCTGGCCTTGCGCCAAATCGGCCAGAGCTTCACGCTGCCGGGGTAGGCGAGCGGATGCCGGATGCTGGATATCGGATACTTGATAGTGGGTAGCCTCGACGCCATCTGGGGCGTGCATTGGCACTATGAGCGGGGGCGGCGCCGCGTTTGTAGTCCCGGCTTGAGCCGGTTGGGAGCGCCTTGGCCGTCTAAAGGCGGGACTACAAACCAAAGCGGCCGTTTGTGCGCTGGCGCCGATCCTTTAGGCAAAAGCCAGGCGTCCCCGGGGCTCTGCCACGGGCCAGGACTCGCGGCGGGCGGTTTCGAGGTAGGCGTCAATCAGCTCCTCCGCATTGCGCAGGGCCTCCTGGCGGGTGGCTCCATCCGTGATGAGGTCGGGCAGTTCCGGCACCTCCGCCAGGAAGCAGCCGTCTTCCGCGCTCCAATAGACCACAATCTCGTAACGATTGCTCATAGCAAACCGAGTTCAGTCAAAACGCGCCGCACTTGACGGACCTGATATGGTTTGGCCTGCCCGCGCCGAGGCTGCAGGTTGATCACCCTGCTCGTGCCGGGCCGCCAAAAGAAGTGACGGCTTCCATGGATGCGCATCTCAAATCCAAGTCTCCGAAGTATGCCGCAGAGGTCTCCGAAATCCCAACCGGCATCGCGGTTCGGGTCCCGCAGGCGTTCCAAGACTCTCTCCGCGCTGCTCACGGCTTGGTCAGTCCCGATTCAAGGTCGGTCGTCTTCATGCCGGGACTTTGGGTCGCGGCGCACGGGGCGTCAAGCGCGCATTGCAACACGGTTTTTGACAAGAGCGCGGCAAGCCATCCTGCAAGTGGGCCATGATTGCCGCCACTATCGGCTGGCAAAACGATTCCAGCATCCACGATGACCTGCCTTGACCTGACGCTCCCGACGCCGGCGGAGAACCTGGCCTGCGCGGAGGCCTTGCTGGATTGCTGCGAAGCAGACCGCCGGTTAGAGGTGCTGCGCTTTTGGGCGCCGGCGCAAGCCTTTGTGGCGCTCGGCTACGGCAACCGGGCCGCCACAGAGGCGGACCTGGCGGCCTGCGCGGCTCGCGGCGTCCCCGTCTTGCGGCGCGTCAGCGGCGGCGGCGCAGTCCTCCAAGGCCCCGGCTGCCTGAACTACACGCTGGTCCTGCAAGTTGCCAGGGCGATTGAGCTGCAGAGCGTGGTGTCGGCCAATGCCTACGTTCTTGAGCGCCACCGGCGGGCCATCGAAGCCCTCCTCGGCAGCCCGGTGCAGGTCCAAGGCCGCACCGACCTCGCCATTGACGAGCGGAAATTCTCCGGCAATGCTCAGCGGCGCAAGCGGCACACGGTGCTCTTGCACGGCACTTTCTTGGTTGGTCTGGACCTGGAGTTGGTGGAAGCAGTCTTGCGGCGGCCTTCGCGCGAGCCGGCTTACCGCGCCGCCCGGCCGCACCGGGAATTCCTGACCAATCTCAGTGTCTCGGCGGCGGCCATCAAGCAAGCCCTGCGGCGGGCTTGGGGAGCGGACGAGCCCCTGGCGGCCCCGCCCTTGGAAGCAGTGGGCCGGCTGGCCCGCGACAAGTATGCGCAAGCGGCATGGAGCCTGCGGCTCTGAGCGGCCTTGGCGGCCTGTAACCCAAGGCGGCCCCCGCCAGTCATCAAGTCCAGAGGCGGGGGCGCGCGCCAGCGTTGGGAGGGTCGGATGCGTGGCGGTGCGCCGCGAGGCCGCGCGCCTGTGCGAGCCGGCGGGCAGAGCAGCTTATGGACGGTGAGGGCTGGGACACGCGGGCCTGCCTGGAGCGGGTGCGGGCTGGGGATGAGGACGCGGCGCGCGCCCTCCTGAACCACCTCCATCCGCTGGTGGCCAAATTGGTGCGGGCGCACCTGCCGCAACGGATTGACGAAGAAGACCTGATACAGATGGTCTTTGTGAAAGTGTTCACGAAGTTGGATCAGTTTTCGGGCGCCGTGCCGGTCGAGCACTGGGTTTCCCGGATTGCGGTCAACACGTGCATCAGCCAGCTTCACCATGAACGCGTCCGGCCAGAGCTGCGCTGGGCTGATCTGAGTGAAGAGCAGGAACAAGTCCTGAAGTCATTGGCGGCCACAAGCGACGAGTTGCCAGCCGCGCAAGCCTTTGCCGCGCGCGAGCTGGTGGAAAGGCTTTTGGAGCGGCTCAGCCCCGCCGACCGGCTGGTGGTGAGCTTGCTCCACCTTGAAGGCCGCAGCCTGGAAGAAGTCGGCCGCCTCACCGGCTGGAGCACGACGCTGACCAAGGTGCGCGCTTTCCGCGCCCGACAGAAGCTACGGAAGCATCTGCGGGCCTTACTGAAGGAGGCAGAACGATGAACCGGATTGACCAACACTTGGCGCGGCTGTTTCGGGCGGCCGCCCGCGCCCCGCGACGCGCTCTCGCCGAACCAGGCTTTGCCGCCCAAGCCCGCGTTTTGGCCCAATGGCGCGCGGCGCCCGGCCCGGTCTGGCGGCCGAGCCTGCTGCCGCTCTTTCGCACCGGCTTGGCTTTTGCCTGCGCGCTGCTGCTGGTTACGCTGGCCCTGAGCCTCCGGCAAATGAACCAGACCGCCAGCGACGAGTGGACCCTGCCCAACGCGCTCCTCAACCTGGCCCTGAGGCGATGAACGGAATCACCAAAGCCAAAGCGATCCTGTACCTGACCGCCATCTTCGTGGTTGGCTTGCTGACCGGGGCGGTGGCTGGCTACAGCGCGGGCAAACGCAGCTTCCGTCGCCCGCCGCCCCACGAAAAGAAGATGGCCGCGGACATGCTCGAGCGGCTCAAAAAGGAATTGAAGCTCACCGACGAGCAGGCGCGCCAAGCCGAGCCGCTGGTCAATCAATGCTCGCAGCAGCTCCAGGTGATTCGCGAGGGGGCGATGGAAAAGGTCCTCGAAGCCTTCAACCAAACCGACCGCAAACTGGAGGACCTGCTGACGCCGGGCCAGAAGGAGAAACTGGCCCAGATGCAAAAGGAGCGCAACGAGCGGTTTCGCAAAGGCCGCGCGCCGCACGCCCACGAGAAGCAATAAGCCAACGCGGCAGCGTAGCAAAAGCTTGTCATCGCCCGTCACTTTCTCTAAAGTCAAATGTCAATCGGTTTGCACTCAAACACCAAACAGCGAAGAAAGGACTTATGAAGAACATCGTCACCGTCGGCTTGGCGGCTGCCTTCGTGGCTGCCCTCGGCGCCGCAGAACCCAAGGACGCCCTCAAAGGCGCGGCCAAAAACCTCGCCGACAAGCCCAACTACAGTTGGACCAGCACACTCCGGTTTGAAGGCATGGACCGCGAGTTTCCTCCCACCAAAGGCAAGGCCGAGAAGGACGGCTTCATCGTGCTGAGCCAGGAGGTCCAGGACACCACCGTGGAAGCCGTGCTCAAAGGGGACAAGGGGGTGGTCAAGACTGACGAAGGCTGGAAGACCGCCGATGAACTGGGGCCGCCCGGTCCTCCCGGTGAAGGCGGTTTTGCCAGGTTCATTGGCCGCCGGCTTCTTGAAACCAAACCGCCCGCCAAAGAGGCCGCGGACCTGTCAGGGAAAATCCCGGACCTCAAGGCCGGCGAGGCGGGCCTCTATTCGGGCGATCTTACCGAAGACGCCGCCAAGGAGTTGCTCTCGTTCGGGCGCCGGGCGCGCCCCGGGCAGGAGGCTCCGCCAGGGCCCAAGAATGCCAAAGGCGCCGTCAAATTCTGGGTCAAGGACGGGCTGCTGACCAAGTACGAAATCTCCCTCAAAGGCACCATCAGGTTTGGCCCCGACCAAGAGGAAAGAGACGTTGCCTGGACCCGGACAATCGAGACCAAGGACGTCGGCACGACCAAGGTCGAGGCCCCTGACGAAGCGAAGAAGAAGTTGTGAGCACACACCGCGGCTCCGGTTGGATCAAATGGGTAATGCTCCTGCTGCTTTGCGCGGCGGGCGCGGGCGGCTGGTGGTGGTGGCACTCCCGCCAGGCAGCCGCGACCGCCCTCGACTACAAAACCGCCACCATCAGCCGGGGTGACATTGTCCAGTCGGTCACCGCCAACGGCCAGATCAATCCGGTCAAGCAGGTCCAGGTTGGCAGCCAGATTTCTGGCATCATCCAGGAGATTCTGGCGGATTTCAACTCGCAGGTCACCAACGGCCAGGTGATTGCCCAGATTGACCCGTCCACCTACCAGCAGATGGTGATTCAGAGCGAGGCGGACTTGACGAACGCGCTGGCGGGGTTGGAGTTGGCGCAGGTTACTTACGACCGCAACGCCGCCCTGCGCACCAACGAGTTGATCTCCAAATCAGAGTTCGACAAGAGCCGGGCCGATCTGCACCAGGCTGAAGCCACGGTCAAGACGCGCGACGCCCTCTTGCGCAAGGCCAAGGTTGACTTGGCGCGAACGACGATCTACGCGCCGATTGAGGGGGTGGTCATCTCCCGCAACGTGGACGTGGGCCAGACCGTCGCCGCCAGCTTCAACACCCCAACGCTGTTCCTGATCGCCAATGACCTGCGCAAGATGCAGATTGAGGCGATGGTTTCCGAGGCCGACGTCGGCGGCGTCGAAGTCGGCCAGCGCGTCAACTTCACCGTGGACGCCTTCCCGACCCGCCAGTTCCAGGGGCAGGTCAAACAGGTCCGTTACGCCCCGATCACCAACCAGAACGTCGTCAACTACACCACCATCGTCGAGGTGGACAACTCCGACCTCAAGCTCCGCCCGGGCATGACCGCCAACGCCACCGTGATAACAGCCCAGCGCTCAGGCGCGTTGCGCATCCCCAACGCCGCCCTGCGCTTCCGCCCGCCGGAGAACGCGGTGGTCAGAGGGGCAACCAACGTGGCGACTGCGGCTGGAACCAACGCCCTGGCCCGCGGCCCTGGGGCGACCAACCGGACCGGGCCCGGCGTGGCTCTGGCCGGCCCAAATGCCCCGGCGTTTCCACCCCCGGACTTGATG
>Ga0315268_10000933_pt1 | contig 33996 bp, 36 predicted proteins | sample C1_top_MG_FD_204535 | JGI IMG/M metagenome (GOLD analysis project Ga0315268, IMG submission 204535) | Sediment microbial communities from Yellowstone Lake, YNP, Wyoming, USA - C1_top | ecosystem: Environmental > Aquatic > Freshwater > Lake > Sediment | place: USA: Wyoming | collected 2017-08-01
TCTATGAGGAGAAAGTTCTGGATATACTTTTAGCTAAAGCCATTTCTGAGAAAGGAGAGTAGATGAGCATTATTCCAATCGTTATAGAGCAGACAGGTCGTTCAGAGAGAGCCTATGACATTTACTCAAGGCTTCTTAAAGACAGGATTATCTTTATTGGGACAGCTATAGATGACCATATAGCTAATATGGTTATCGCACAACTCCTCTTTCTTCAGACAGAAGACCCTGACAAGGATATCCATCTCTATATTAATTCACCAGGAGGTATAGTATCCTCTGGACTTGCAATATATGATACGATGCAGTATGTAAAACCTAATATCGCAACCTATTGCATTGGACAAGCTGCCAGCATGGGTGCACTCCTACTTGCAGCAGGGACAAAGGGCAAGAGATTCGCACTCCCGCATTCAAGGATTATGTTACATCAACCCATGGGTGGTTTCCATGGACAGGCCACGGATGTTGAAATACATGCTCGAGAGATACTCAAAATGAAGGATACACTTAATAGGGTACTTTCAGCTCATACGGGACAATCTCTAGATAAAATTCAGGGTGATACAGACAGAGATTTTTTCATGTCAGGGGAAGAGGCAAAAGAGTATGGGATAGTAGATGAGGTAATCCGTAGCATTAAAAACAAGCTATAAATTATGAGTTGAAAGTTTTGAGAATTTTTAAGCGGAGAATGTATGGCTAAAAAGGACGAGAACCTACCAAAGTGTTCATTCTGCGGTAAGGGGCATGATGAGGTAAAAAAGCTTATTGCAGGCCCCTCAGTTTTTATATGCAATGAATGCGTTGCACTATGCAATGAGATTATTGCAGACGCCAATCATGCATATATTGAGGGTCCCAGTCTTCCAAAACTCCCTACACCAAAGGAGATTAATAATTTTCTTAACGATTATGTTATAGGTCAGGAAAGGGCAAAGAGGATACTTTCTGTCGCTGTGTATAACCATTACAAGAGGATCTATAGTCCCAGCAAATCAGATGTAGAGCTACAAAAAAGTAATATACTTTTAATAGGTCCCACTGGTACAGGCAAAACTCTTTTTGCCCAAACATTAGCAAAGATACTTGACGTACCTTTCGCCATAGCTGATGCAACTACCCTTACAGAAGCAGGTTATGTAGGTGAAGATGTGGAGAATATAATCCTGAAGTTACTCCAAGCAGCAGAATATGATCTTGAAAGGGCACAGAGGGGTATAGTCTATATTGACGAAATTGACAAGATTAGCAGGAAATCTGAAAATCCTTCAATAACAAGAGATGTATCAGGTGAAGGCGTGCAACAGGCACTTCTTAAAATAATCGAGGGGACAGTGGCAAGTATCCCCCCTCAGGGTGGAAGGAAACACCCACAGCAGGAATTTATTCAGATTAATACGACAGATATCCTCTTTATATGTGGTGGTGCCTTTGTGGGACTTGAAGGCATCATTGAACAGAGGACAGGACAAAAAATAGTGGGGTTCGGCCATGATAACGTAACAAGAAAGGAGAAGAAGATAGGGGAGATATTAAGTCTCGTTGAACCGGAGGACCTGATAAAGTATGGTCTTATACCGGAATTTGTTGGTAGGTTGCCTATTGTAGCAACCCTCGATGAACTCGATGAACCAGCCATGATAAAGATATTAATAGAACCTAAGAATGCCCTTATAAAACAATACCAGAGACTACTGTCTTTTGACAATGTTAGACTGAGGTTTACAGAAGGTGCTCTGTCAGCGATAGCAAAGAAAGCAGCTCACAGAAAAACAGGAGCACGAGGACTTAGAGCCATACTCGAGGAAATAATGCTCGATGTGATGTATGAGATACCTTCTCAGAAAGGCATCAAAGAATGTGTGATAAATGAAGAGACCATTATGAAAAATGAAAAACCCATACTTTTATATGAAAAGCAGGCAGAATCAGCATAAAGACGTTGAAAGCAAAAGGTAATAAGTTTTAATACGAAGATTTTATAACTATAGTCTTGTTCTTCCTGAAATAAAAGCCCTCTCTATTGCCCTTCTAATAGTTTTGCTGAGTTCTTCGTCATTGATTTGAGAGACTGCATTTTCTATATAAGATAGTTCTTTAGTCGAGAGGTTTGTGACTCTTGCCCCTTGACATTTAACTCTGTACTTTGTCTTTTCGAGAACCCTGCCGAGCCTCAATCGAATTTCTCTGATACCATAGGAACTCAGCCTGTCTATTATATTCTTCTTGCAAAAATTCAGCTCTTGGAGCCAAACAGGTGAGTCAACATTAAGAAGGATTTCTCCCTCGGATAACTTGTGAGGTGACATATGAGATGAAAGGGGTTCATCGAATAGATTATCCCAATTTTTTCTAAGTTCAATGAGTCTTATGCCATCTTCAATTCTGAGTTCCTTAACTAAAGGAATAATTAAGGAGTCTGCCCTTCTCACTAAACTGCCTTTTTAACTCTTCCTGATCGGAGACATCTCGTGCAAACATGGAGTCTTTGTACGCCTCTTTTGGTAATCACGCGCATCTTTTGAAGGTTAGGCATTATAACCCTCTTTGTCTTGTTATTAGCATGGCTGACATTATTACCAATTGTTCTTTTTTTCCCACATAAAGCACAACTTGCCATTCTTCGCCTCCTTCTCGCATTGCATTAAAGAATTTACTATGATAACATTTATCATATATATTGTTACAAGGTTTTCACTCGGGAGAAAGGGAACATTGGATGAGGTCCAAGCATAAATGCCGAAAATAAGAATTTACGAACTCGCCAAAAAATTGGGAGTAACAAGTAAGATAATAATTAGCGAGCTCTCAAAACTCGGTATAGAAGGTAAAGCGCACTCTTCAAGCATCGAACCTGAGCTTGCTGATACTATTGAAGCTAAATTACTTAAAAAGGCTATTGAACCGATAAAAGAAGTTCCTCCTGAAAAGAAATTACTGACTGAAGAAACTATCAGACCTCAGATCGAAAAAGCTTCAGAGGAGCAAAAAGAAAAGGTGGTGCCTTCAGAGGAAAGGGAGTCTAAAGCAGAGAAACAGAAAATACTTGGTATATCAGAAGAGGAGGAAGAAGAATTAAAAGTTCCAGATAGATTCAAAAAGGAGATTGAAACTGAAAAAGTCGAGAAGTTTAAAGTGAAACCGGGGATGCAAAGGGCCTTTCAGACAATCAGGAAAATAGAACCAAAAAGGTGGCACGAACAGAAACCCCTAAAGAAGTTAGAAAAGGCCAGGACTTTTCAAAAAGAGGAACAGAAACCTCCTATCCAGCTGGTTATACCGAGAAAGAAGACACTAAAACTTCAGGAAGGTACTACTGTAAAAGAATTTGCAGAACTTATAAGTATCAAACTCTCTGATGTTATAAAGAAGTTTATGGAACTAGGATATATGCCTACGTTAAATCAACCCGTTGATCCAGATGCAGCCTTGATAGTTGCAGATGGTTTTGGGGTAAAACTCGAACTTTCATCTATTGACGAAGAAACTGTTATTGCAGAGGCGCCTGAAGACTTTAGTAAATTATTACCGCGTCCACCTGTTGTAACCATTATGGGACATGTAGACCATGGAAAGACTTCGCTTCTTGATGCAATAAGAAAGACAAAGGTTATAGAGACAGAGGCAGGTGGTATTACCCAGCATATAGGCGCATATAAAATTAATCTAAAAGGTAGAGATATTGTATTCCTCGATACACCGGGGCATGAGGCATTTACTTCTATGAGGGCAAGGGGTGCAAAGGTAACGGATATCGTAGTTCTTGTTGTAGCTGCAGATGATGGCGTCATGCCTCAGACTGTTGAGGCTATAAATCATGCAAGGGCTGCCAATGTACCAATCGTTGTGGCTATTAACAAGATTGATAAACCTGAGGCAAATCCTTTAAAAGTGAGGAATGAACTTGCAGAGCATGGAATAATACCTGAGGAGTGGGGTGGGCAGAATATCTTTGTTGAGGTCTCTGCCAAAAAGACTATAGGGATAGAGAATTTGCTTGAGATGATACTCCTTCAGGCAGAAATAATGGAGCTAAAAGCCAATCCTGATAAAAATGCATCAGGAACTATTATAGAGGCAAAACTTGATAGGGGTAGAGGACCTATAGCTACGATACTAGTTCAATCTGGAACCCTTAGGGTTGGCGATGCCTTCCTTGCAGGTATTCATGTTGGAAAAGTGAGGGCTTTGATTGACGATACGGGGAAAAGGATTACAGAAGTAGGCCCGTCAACGCCAGTTGAAGTGATTGGTTTTCCCGAGGTTCCTTCAGCAGGGGATATCTTTATCATTATAGAAGACGAGAAGAGAGCGAGACAAATAGCTCTTGCAAGGCAGCAGAAACAGAGACTTGCCGATATGGCAAAGACGAGAAAGCTTACCCTTGATGAATTATATGCAAAGATAAAAGAGGGAGTGATAAAAGATCTCAATATTATTATTAAGGGCGATGTTCAAGGTTCTGTTGAGGCAATAAAGGATGCCCTTGAAGCTATTACTCACCCACAGGTAAAGGTAAGGGTTATACATTCATCAGCTGGTGGGATCAATGAATCAGACATTATGCTTGCATCTGCTTCAAACGCAATTATAATAGGTTTTAATGTGAGGCCCGAACCCAAAGCTTCCCAGGCAGCCGAAAAGGAAGGCGTTGATGTCAGGCTTTACAACATTATCTATGATGCTATTGAGGATGTTAAAAAGGCACTTGAGGGGCTCCTTGAACCAACATTCAAAGAAAGGGCCCTTGGAAGGGCTGAGGTTCGTCAATTGTTTCCAATATCAAGAATCGGAACAGTAGTAGGTTGTTACGTGCTTGATGGCTCTATAAGCCGATCAAGTGACGGGATAAGAATTATCAGGGATAATATTGTTGTATATGACGGTAAGATCGCTTCTCTTAAGAGATTTAAAGAAGATGTAAGAGAGGTACAGTCAGGATATGAATGCGGAATCTTGATAGAAAATTTTAATGATATAAAGGTCGGAGATATACTCGAAAACTACATCATTGAAAAAATTGCAACTAAACTTTAATAATAGTGTTAGGTTTTAGTGAGTCTAAAATAGCGTTAATCATCGACACTGTTTACCAATACTAACACTGGATTATGCTTCCTTATAAACGTTCTCAGAGGGTTAGTGATCTTCTTAGACAGGAGATAGCCAATATTATTATATACAGGCTCAAAGACCCTCGAGTCGGTTTTCTAACAGTCACAGGTGTGGATGTTACAGATGATATTAAACTAGCGAGGGTATATGTGAGTATCTTGAAAGAGGACGAGAAAAAGGCAACGCTCGAAGTATTAAATTCTGCAAAAAGTTTCATACGTTCTGAGTTATCGAAGAGACTAAGGATGAAATCCATACCGAGCATAGAGTTCAGGCTCGACACTTCTATAGAGTATGGGAATAGGATAGAAAAACTCCTGAAAGAGATCGAGGGGGAAAGTGAAGGTTCCCCCTAAGCTTCTCTCGTTTTTAAAGGAAGAAGATAAGTTTTTTATAGCAACCCACATTAGTCCTGAAGCTGATGCACTAGGTTCTTCCCTTGCCTTTTCGATGGCACTCGAATCTCTCGGCAAGGTAACAGTACTTTATAATAGAGATCCTGTGCCTAAAGTCTGCCATTTTCTTCCAGGACACGAAAAGTTTAAAAACATTATGCCCTCCCATATTACCTCAGAACAGCCCCTTATTCTTTTAGATTGTAATACCCTCAAGAGGGCTGGTATTGGAGATCTACGTTTTAAGTATTCTGTTGTTATAGACCATCATGAAACTGAGGAGGACTTTGGGGATATTAAGTGGATAGTACCAGAGGCAGCAGCAACAGGAATGCTGGTCTTTTATTTGATCAAAGAGCTGGATGTAAACATAACAAAAGAGATAGCTGTAAACCTTTATTCTGCTATTGCTATTGATACGGGAACATTCAGATATGGTAATACAACTGCTGAAACCTTCAGGGTTACAGCAGAACTTATAGAGGCAGGTGCAAGCCCGGCATACGTCGCAAACAACCTTTACGAAACATGGTCCAAAGAGAGATTTGCTTTACTCATAATGGCTTTAAATACCCTTGAAATAAAAGATAGTGTGGCTATAATGTTTGTTACCAGGAAGATGTATAAAGAAACGGGGGCCACACCTGAGGATACAGAAAACTTCCCTGCTTTTACTCGGGTTATGAAGGATGTCAGAGTGTCTGCCTTTTTCAGGGAACTGGCAGACAATTACTGGAAAGTAAGCCTACGTTCAAAAGGCGATATAAATGTCGCTCTTATTGCTTCCCAGCACGGTGGCGGTGGCCATAAAAACGCGGCAGGCTATGAGATTAAATCTGATCTCGAATCAGCAAAAGCAGCTTTATTGAAAGCCCTTCCATTTGCTTATCACAATCCCTTAGAAAAATAAGTATTCCTTTACCGAATCAATAATTTTTCTTTTTTCTTTTTATAACAACCTATTTTCATGTCCATGTTAAAATTATCATATCACTGGTTATGAACATTGTTATAAACCTCAACAAACCTAAAAACATATCTTCACAGCAAGCTGTAATAAAGGTAAAAAAAGTTTTTGCTGCTAAAAAAGCCGGACATGCTGGAACACTTGACCCAATAGCAACGGGTGTACTCCTTGTTTGCCTGAACGAGGCAACAAAGATAACAAGATTTTTATCAGATCTCGATAAGGAATATATAGTGAAGCTAAAATTCGGTGAAAGAACAGATACATGTGATTCAACCGGTAGGATCTTAGAAAAGAGAGAATGCCTTTCATTGAGGGAAACAGATATCCGGAAGGCCTTGAAGAATTTTACGGGCCCGATAAAACAGATACCTCCAATGTATTCCGCAATTAAAATAAAGGGGCAACCTCTTTATAAACTTGCAAGGAGAGGTATGGAGATAAAAAGGCCACAAAGGGAAGTAGATATTTATGGTATAGACTTGATAAGTTTTGTCCGACCATATCTTCAGATGAAGATATTATGTTCTAAAGGAACCTATATCAGGACCTTATGTGATGATATTGGGAAAGACCTATGTGTAGGTGCCCATATGGTTTCTCTTGAGAGAACAAGTGTAGGTAACTTCAACATTAAGGATTCAGCATCAATCGAAGAACTAAAGTGGAGAGAAGATGTCCGCTACTCAATAGATACCGCTATTCCTCACATAGATGAGATAATACTCGATGAAGAATCTTATTATAGGGCAAAAAAAGGCATGCCAGTGATTATAATCACAGAGAGTTTATCAATAAACCAGTATGTCAAATTAAAGGGGCCTGAAAATAATTTATTTGGTATAGGTAGGTTTGAAGGAAATAAAATAAGGGTTGAGAGATTGTTAAACTAATTTCTTAATATATGTAGTAAATCTTATGATATTAAAAATAAAAAATACTTGACAAAATGACTTTTTTTTGGTATTCATAAGCTATGTTTTGGGCTGTAAAAGACAATATTGGTTTAGATATAGGATCGAGTTATATTAAAGTTGTACAGTTAAAAGATATAAAAGGTGGTTATGAACTTGACCTATTTGATATGCTGCCTCTTCCTCCAGAAATTATTGTTGATGGTTCAATAATTGATTCTTTCCGTCTTATAGACTCTCTGAAAGAACTTATAAGAAAAGCAAGAATAAAGACAAAGAATACAGTTATTGGTATAGCTGGTCACTCTTCAGTAATAATTAAGAGGATCTCCCTACCCGAGATGACAGAAGAAGAGCTTTCTGAATCAATAAAGTTCGAGGCAGAACAGTATGTACCATTCAATATCGAGGACGTGAACCTTGATTTCCAGATCTTGGGACCTAAAGATGAACCAGGGCAGATGGATGTCATACTTGTTGCCGTGAAGAGAGACATAATAAATGACTATGTCTCAGCTGTTAAGGAGGCAGGACTTAACCCTATAATTGTTGATGTTAACCCCTTTGCCCTTGAGAATATGTATGAAGTTAACTATGAGATTGAGCCTAATAAGAATGTTGCTATAGTAAATATTGGGGCAAGCACAATAAACATTAATATTCTCAAGGGAGGCGTCTCTGTTTTTACAAGAGACAGCGCGGTTGGCAGTAATCTCCATACAGAAGCACTCCAGAGGGAATTCAATCTAACATATGAAAACGCAGAGAGGCTTAAGAGGGGTGAGCCAATTGAAAATGTATCCTCGGGAGAAGCTTCTCCTATTATAGAATCAGCATCTGAGGAGATAATAGGAGATGTCAATCGTTCCTTTGAGTTTTACAGGAGTACTGAACTACATGAAGATATCAATGAAGTGATATTAAGTGGAGGCTGCGCACTCATAAAGGAATTCCCAGGACTTTTATCAGAAAAATTAGGTATTGAGACGAAGGTAATAGAGCCCTTTAAAAACATCAAAATTTCTAAAAGATTCGATTTGACCTACATAGAAGAGATTGCACCAATAGCGGCTGTTGCTATAGGATTGGCCCTTAGGAGGCCGGGTGACAGATGATAAAAGTTAATCTCTTACCTATAAAGAGAAAGAAAAAACCGAGACCTGTACCCCCATTTATTGTTACTATGGTTATTATAACCGTTGTTGTCTTTATTGTAATGGCCAATCTTGTTATCTATTTCAGCTCGAGCCTTTCCACAAAGAGGAACTTATTCAAAGCCAATGAAAAAACGATAGCAGAACTCAAGCAAAAGATAAAGGAAGTCGAAAACTTTGAACAGTTGAACAAGAACATACAGCAGAAAAACAGTATTATTGAGCAACTAAGAAAGAATCAGAGTATTCCTGTAAAACTCCTTGATGGAACAAGTAGTCTCCTTCCTGATGGAGTCTGGTTAGATGCGATGACAGTCTCAGGAGAGAATGTAAGTATGGAAGGCTATGCCTTTGCAAACTCTGATATTGTTTCATATGTAGATAATATGAAAAATTCACAAATGTTTACTGAAGTTTATCTTCAGGAATCTAAAAGTATAGTTATTGAAAATACACCTCTCTATATGTTCAAATTAACATTCAAAATAAAGGTGTAATGTGGCAATAAAAATTGATATTAAGGCCTTACCCCCTTATGTTAAAACGATAATATCTATTCTACCTGCACTGGTTCTAGCGATAGTTGTTACACTGGTCATAATTTTGCCAAAACATAAAGAGATCAAAGCCTTGGAAAAGAAAATACAGGTACAAGAAAATGAGATAGCAAAAAGTCAGGCGAAGGCTGAAAAACTTACAGAACTAATTGCAGAGAATGAAAGACTTGGGAAAAGGCTTAGTGAGTTAAAGGAACAGCTACCTGAAGAAAAAGAAGTAACCAGCCTGTTAAAACAGGTTTCAGACCTTGGTATTAGTGCTGGTCTCCGCATATTACTCTGGAAGCCAGAACAAAAGAAATCTCATTCAAGCGGGATAGTCTATGAGATACCGGTGAAGGTCGAACTTTCGGGCAGCTACCATAACTTAGGTTATTTTTATAGCAGTCTCACAAGGCTGAACCGGATAGTAAATATTTCTGACATAAGACTCAGCGATCCGAAGATAGAAAGAGACAGAGTGATGCTTAAAGTATCCTTCACAGCTACAACATTCTCGGCTATCCCAGAGGGAGAGATAGCTCAAAAACAAGCTGAAAAAACCGGCAAAAAGACATGAAAAAAACAACCTGCTATTTTTTAATCGTACTTTTTGTTTTATTACCCTTCATAGGCTGTAAAAAAGAGCAGGCTGCACAAAAGCCGATGGCGGGTCAGGTTCAACCTCCAATAGCAACGAAAGAAGTAAAAGAACCTGAAGAGACAAAAAAGGTTGAGCAGGAAGTATATATGTATGACCCAAAAGGGAAAAGGGATCCTTTCCTTTCTCTCGTGTTGGCTTTAAAAAAGAAGCCGGAAAGGAAAAAAGGTGGCAGTCCCTTTGAGAGTTATAGTGTAGAGGAAATAAGCCTTTTAGCGATAGCGTGGGATAATCAGAAACATTATGCACTAGTAATGTTGCCTGATAAAAAATCATACACGATTACTGAAGGAATGACATTGGGACTATATGGCGGAAAGGTGCAGAAAATAACGAATGACAAGATAATAATCAGGGAATATGTTAGAGATTATAAAGGCAACTTAAAACCAAAGGATTCAATATTGAGACTCCGTAAAGAGGAGGTAGAATGAGATACAGAACAAGTAGCAAAGAGTTATCAGCAAAAAACATGAAGCAAAGCTTTAATATTACGAAACATCATGTTGAGTGGTTAGTTTCCTATGCTTTATGCTTTATGTTTATTGTTTTTTGTAGTTCTTTAGCAAGCGGCAGTGTTAAAGAGTCTAAACAGTCTGCTGACACCCCTGTAATAACCGGGATAGATATTCAGGACTATTCAGTAACAATAAGGGTTAGCAAACCTTTCACTTATACCTTATATAAGCCAGGAGATCCTTTTAAAGTGGTCGTTGAACTTCTTAATGTTAACACAGGTACCTTTAATAAAAAGATACTTTCTGACAAGGCAGGGATAACAGAGATAGTTCCCTCCCAGATTGATACACCTTTTATGGCAAGGCTTGAAGTACTGCTTCAAACGCCCTCCGTAGCTGAACCAGAATATAAAGACAATGAACTGAAAATAAGAATAAAAAGAGAATCTTCGAAAGAGCTTACAAAAGAAAAAGTGGATCTTGCGGCACACGAAGGGATGGCTCTCCCAAAAGCTACAGAGATAACCAATATATCCTTCGAAAGGTCTGCCGAAATAGTCAAAGTTCTTATTAAAGGTAATGGCTCTATGACTCCGAATATTTTTCCTTTAGATGAACGTATTGTAATAGATATCCCTGATGTGGTTATGAAAGCTGAGCTTCCAACGACTGTGATATCACCTTTGAAGGGTATAAGATCAGGGAAACATGATGACAAGGTAAGATTGGTCATCGACATCAAAGAAAAAACAGATTTTGGTGTCACTACAATCGGAGATTCTATTGTGGTAACCCTATCACCGCCGATGGCTCAGAAACCAGAAGAAATAGTAGAGGCTACGGAAGAGGCTACAGAACCCATGCCAATTACAGAAGGTAAGTATACAGGTAAAAAGATATCTCTCGATTTTCAAGATGCTGATGTAGTTCCTATATTTAGATTGCTCGCTGATATAAGCGGTTATAACATAGTCGTGAGTCCTGAGGTCAAGGGCAGACTAACAATGAAACTCATTAGTGTGCCCTGGGATCAGGCACTTGACATCATACTGAAAACCTTCAGTTTAGGGAAAACTGTCGAGAATAATATTATAAGGATTGCTTCCCATACGGCATTTGCCAGAGAAAATGAAGAGGCGGCCAGAGCAAAAGAATCCGAGTTGAAGGCAATACCCTTAGAAACAAAAATATTTCCCATCAGCTATGCTGATGTCTCAAATGTCGAGAGAGCAATCAAGGATTCGAAGATACTCTCCTCAAGAGGAAGCATTAGCGTTGATAAAAGGACAAGCACATTGACTGTCAATGATATAGGAATAGTTTTGTCGCAAATCGAAAATATCCTCGCAACCCTTGATAAACCAACACCTCAAGTGCTAATAGAAGCAAGAATTGTTGAAGTTAGCACAAAAGATGCTACTGCTTTGGGAATTCAGTGGGGGATAAGCCATGCAACTGCAACAAATCCCCAGACAGCGAGCAAGCCATTTAGGGGATATTCATCACTCAATGCAGGACCCTTTACTGGCAGAAACTTCATGGTTGACTTTCCTGCAGCTGGAGTGGGTGCTGGTGCTGGCGCTGGGTTTGCCTTTGGAATCCTGGATAGCACAAGGACGATGGGACTCGACCTGCAACTTTCAGCCCTTGCATCACTTGAGAGAAGCAAGATAATTTCTAATCCGAGAATAGTCACGACGGATAATGAAAAAGCTTCAATAATGCAAGGGACAAGCGAGCCTTTCCCAAAAGTAGACGTGCAATCAGGGCAAACGTCAGTTGAGTTTAAGGACATCGCTATCACAACGGAGGTAACGCCTCATGTAACGCCGGCGGGATCTATAAATATGCTGGTTACAGTAAGGAAAGAGGATATCTTAGGGACAAGGATTATTGCGAATTCTGAAGTGCCAAGGACATCAAAAGTCGAAAGCGATACAAAAGTTCTTATACAGAATGGTGAGACTTTAGTTATTGGTGGGGTTTTGAAAAGGTCAGAAAAACAAACATCTTCAGGCATCCCAGGTTTGATGAATATTCCTGTGCTCGGATGGTTATTCAAATCCAAATCGACTGAAGAAAGCGTAACTGAACTTTTGATATTCATTACGCCAAGGATTGTAGAGAAACCTATATAATTTCTTTTTGTAGAGTTTAACTCAACACCTTTGCTGGATGAGCAAAAAAGATAAGAATACTGGAAGGCAACTTTTTTAGAGTTAACCCAAATAATGCAGACATTGTTCAAAAATTTATTTAACTCGATGAGATTATTAAAATATCTCATTTTGTTTTATGCATAAAAATATTCGCAAAATCATCAGTTCAAGGTACACTAAGGTATCGAAAAATAAATTTTTTTACAACATCTGCATTATGTAAATGCATTTTTCGGGTTAAAAACAAAAATCATGCCCTCCCTCCGATTTCTTACTGCCGGTGAGTCACACGGAAAAGCACTCATGGGAATTCTTGAAGGAATTCCTTCTGGCCTTCACATCTCTGCAGAGGATATTAACAGGGACCTCAAGAGAAGGCAGTCTGGTTATGGTCGCGGAGCTCGTATGAAGATAGAGTCTGACCATGTTGAAATCATTTCAGGGATTAGATGGGGAAAAACAATAGGTTCTCCCATTGCTCTTTCCATAGAGAATAAAGACTGGAAGAACTGGAAAGATATAATGAGTCCAAGTAATCCCCCTTTACCCCCCTTTAGCAAAGGGGGAATGGGGGAATTTGTTACTCGTCCACGTCCTGGCCATGCGGACCTAGCTGGTGCCATAAAGTATAGTCAATGCGACTTAAGAAATATTCTGGAACGTTCAAGTGCAAGGGAAACAGCTGTGAGAGTTGCTCTTGGTACAATTGCAAAGAAGGTTCTTTTAAAATTTGGTATCAAGATTGGAAGTTATGTGATACAGATTGGTAAAGTCGGGATTCAAAGTTCAATGTTAGGAGGTCCGACTTCAGAGAAAGGATTGTTGTCTTTGTTCGAAAAGGCTGAAAAGTCACCTGTAAGGTGTCCTGATAAAGTGGCATCAAAGAAGATGATCAATCTGGTAGACAAGGTGACAAGGGAGGGGAATTCCCTTGGGGGCGTATTTGAGGTTTTTGCAACAGGTGTTCCCATAGGTCTCGGAAGCTACATCCAGTGGGACAAGAGACTCGATGGGCGGCTTGCACAGGCATTAATGAGCATCCAGGCGATAAAAGGAGTTGAGGTTGGCCTTGGTTTTAGGATGGCGAAACACTTTGGGTCAGAAGTAATGGATGAGATATTTTACAGTCAGGGGTCGAGAGTCAGTGGTCAGATATCTAAGGGATTTTACAGAAAAACTAACAATGCTGGTGGTATTGAGGGTGGAATAACAAACGGTATGCCCATAATCATAAAAGCAGCTATGAAGCCTATACCTACATTAAAAAGACCACTCCGATCTGTTAATGTCATCACAAAAAAACCAGTAGAGGCCATATACGAACGCTCTGATATATGTGCGGTTCCTGCAGCAGGGGTAATAGGAGAGGCAATGGTTGCAATGGTTGTTGCTGATGCCTTTCTTGAAAAATTCGGTGGAGATAGTATAGACGAGACAAAACGTAATTACGATTCATATATTGAATATGTAAAGAAATTTTAAGTCCTTCGCATTATCACAATTGCATTATTTAGGTTAATTCTACCAAACTATATTTTTATAGCAGGTCTGGCTTAATAGAAAGCTCTTTTAATTGTTTAAGACCTACTGGTGAAGGAGTACCACTCATAAGACATGATGCTTTCTGGGTTTTCGGAAAGGCAATTACATCCCTGATAGTTGATGCACCAACCATAATCATTACAAGCCTGTCAAGGCCGAGTGCAATTCCTCCATGTGGAGGAGCGCCATATTCAAAGGCATCCAACAAGAAGCCGAATTTTATCTTACTTTCTTCCTCCGATATCCCTAAGATCTCGAACATCTTTTTTTGCAGATCACGCCTATGAATACGAATGCTCCCACCTCCTATCTCGTAGCCATTGAGAACAATATCATATGCCTTTGCCTTTACTTTGGCTAAGAGTCTGAATTCGGGAGTATTTGGTTTTATATTGACATTAATTACAGAAATAAGCTTCTCTGTATCTTCATCCACCGGAGAAGTGAAGGGATGGTGCATTGCCTCAAACCGACCTTCTTCATCATTCCATTCAAAGAGTGGAAAGTCTGTAACCCAAACAAATTTATATACCGGCCTAATGAGATTAAGTCTCTTACCAAGTTCAATTCTCATTCTTCCTAAAACATTGTGAACCACCTTTTCCTCATCAGCAACAAAAAGCAATAAATCTCCTTCTTCAGCCTCAAGCCTTAGTGACATTTCCCTTATTATTTCTTCTTTGAAAAACTTTGCCATGGGAGACTCAAAACCATTTTTCACTTTTATCCAGGCAAGCCCTTTTGCACCGAGAGATATAGCCTCTTCAGTGAGCAGATCTATCTCTCTCCTTGTAAGAGACGCCATGCCTTTCCCATTAATTGCTTTAACTCTACCACCTGAGTTAAGAGTATCGATGAATACTTTAAATGAGCTTTTCTCTGACAAGTCAGTCATATCTTTAAGTTCAAGGCCGAATCTCAAATCGGGACTGTCATTACCAAACCTTTCCATAGATTCATTAAAACTCAATCTTTCAAAAGGGGTGTCAATCTCAACATCGAGGACTTCTTTGAAAAGCCTCTTCATCATGCCCTCTGTAACTCGTATAACATCTTCTCTATCTACAAAGGACATCTCAAGGTCAACCTGGGTGAATTCAGGTTGACGATCCGCGCGCAGATCTTCGTCCCTGAAACATCTCACAATCTGAAAATACTTCTCAAAGCCAGAGATCATAAGTATCTGTTTAAAGAGCTGTGGCGACTGGGGCAGGGCGTAAAAATATCCTGGATTCAGGCGGCTTGGCACGAGGTAGTCTCTTGCTCCCTCAGGGGTAGATTTAGTGAGAACAGGCGTTTCAATCTCGAGAAATCCTTTTTCATCAAGATAATCCCTGATAACCTTGGTGGTTTTATGCCTTATGATCAAATTTCTTTGCATCTCAGGCCTTCTCAAATCAAGATATCTGTGTTTGAGCCTTAATGTTTCTGATGCATCCCCAGCATCTTCTATACTGATTGGTAAAGGAGCCGCCTTATTTAAAACTTCAAGTTTATCTGCATACATCTCGACTGCGCCGGTTGGCATATGAGGATTTTCCGTACCATCAGGTCTCTTTCTAATCTCACCTTCCACAGAGATGACATATTCGCTTCTTAGTTCATGTGCGATTTCGTGTGCATTGGTTGATATATCTGGGTTAAAGACCACCTGTATTACCCCGCTTCTGTCACGTAGGTCTACAAATATAAGCCCTCCATGGTCTCTGCGTCTAAACACCCATCCGCACAGGTTCAAAGTTCTTCCTACATCTGATTCTCTTATCTCACCACAACCTTTATTGCGAATCATATGCTCCCCATTCGGTCAGTTATCATTCTTCAGAACTCTCGTCTTTAATCTTACCTATCTCCCTCCGAATGAGCTGGAGTTCATCAAAGGTCAAATGCCTAAACTCCCCTATTTTTAGATCCTTCTTTAGTTTAAGCCCATTGATTCCAATTCTCCTTAGCATTATAACAGGGTGTCCGACACTTTCCAGCATTTTCCTCACCTGCCTTTTTCTCCCTTCGTATAGACTAATCTCGATCCATGAGTTTTTCTCTGACTGACTTATTCTTTTTACCTTGGCGGGTAAAGTTGCCCCATCTTCAAGCTTTATTCCTCGACTTAATCTTTTGATTTTGTCTTCTCCAATTATGCCTTTTACCTTAACGAAGTATGTCTTCGATATCTTCTTAGATGGATGCATAACTGCATGGGCAAAGTCCCCATCGTTTGTCAATAAAAGAAGCCCTTCAGAGTGATAATCAAGTCTCCCTATCGGGAATATTCGATATTTTATACCTTTCAAGAAATCCTTTACAGTGGGTCTTCCCTCAGGGTCGTAGAGGGTGGTTACAACCCCTCTCGGTTTGTTTATCATAAGATAGACCTTTTGGCTTCCCTTTTCAAATACAGTAATGAGCTTTCCATCAACCTTTATATGATCTTTTGAAGGATCCGCCTTCATTCCAATAATCGCAACTTTTCCATTAACAGTTACCTTCCCTTCAAGGATGAGCTCCTCAGCTTTTCTCCTGGACGCAATCCCTATCTCAGAGAGAATTTTCTGGAGCCTTTTTTCCATAAAAGTAAATAATAACACAAAATTATTTACATAGGTTTAGGTTATTTCTCTCTAATAAGTCCTCTTTTTAGAGTAAAAACTTATAATGAGGAAGGCACCTGACTTCTTTAAAATAAAGTAAAAAAACTAGAGGGTAAAAATTTATTGCTCGATGTTATTTAAGTAGCTCAACTAAATATGTCTTTTATTTCCCTTTTATTAACGTCACAAATGTCTGAAGACCTTCAGTCTTTTTTATTTTCTCAGATAAGATCTCAGCCCTTTTCCTATCGCTGAATTTGCTTACAAACACCTTATAGATTTTTCCTTCTCCTTTTGAATTTGAGGTGATTATATAAGAATTATATCCCTTTTTATTAAGGCGCGCCGCAAGATACTTTGCATAAGAGACTTCACTGAAAACACCCACCTGAACTGTAAATATTGTCTTTAAAGGTTTTAAAGGTTGTGAAAGTTTTTCATTTGTTTTTTCTTTGAGTTTTATATTTGCGCCTTCTGATATAGCTTCCTGAGTAGTAGAAGAAGTTAGGGATTTAACTTGTCCAGAAGATTTTTCTATCAGAACAGTATCTTCAGATTGAGCAGATGGCAGGGGTTGAACCTGCTTATCTACAACTTCCCTTTGAACGGCTGCTTTAAGGGATTTAATCTTTGAGCTTTCCTGTGTTGGACTTTTCAAAACAAAATAATTGAGGATAGAAAAAAGTAAGACAGTAACAAATATAGCCGAAATGGTCAGGCCAACGAAAAATTTGTCTTTTTTTATTGCTAAATTTGTCATTTTTAATTTTGTATCATCAAATGGATCTGATTTCTCTTGGACTTCTTTTATTAGCAGTGTTTCTGGCTTAGCTATTTCAGGAAATATCTCGGCCTCATTTATCTCTGGGTGCTTTTCCTCTTCAAAATACTTTTCTGGCACTTCTTCTATTGAGGGACTATAAGATTTTAAAGCTATCTCCGCATCATGAATATTTTCCTGAATCCAGCCGTGTCTGGGACAAAAAACCCAACCAGGCTTCCTGATATCCTCTTTTCTCCTCCCATATTTCTCAATCTGTTTGTTACAAATGGAGCAATATTTGGTTTCTTCTTCAGCCATGTTTGTTGTCTCCTTTGTACACCTAAGGCTCCCCTTGTTAGTCTCTAATGCACAGATAATATAAAGCCAAATTTTGGGCTTTGTCTGCCAGTAAAATTACTGACGGGTTTCTTTTCACCTTCTGCCATGAATCTTAATGCCATTTTGATTATTCTTGGGCGTTTTATCCTGATAATTCGAAGTAAAAGACTCATAACCAATGAACTCCTCCTCAGGAAAAAGAGAGCCCTTGGTCTTCTTTCTATTTAACCTCAATATAAAACCTAAAATACGCACTATTAGCATTAATTCATTTTTTAGCAAGTTCAATACCATTAATTTTATTTACAACATATTGATTTTTAGAGATAAAAAATGTTAACTGCTAAATTAATATTAAAATTATGACAATTTTTGTCAATAATTCCAGTGATAAACTACTAAAAACTGTCTTTAGCCCTTATTTCTTAGCATATGGCTACGCCAAGTTTTAAGATACGAGATCAATCGGGTGTTATATTTTTTATAATTAATTCTATGAAGTCATGGAAAGAAAATGTTTCTTTCATACTTATCGAGCCGAGAGAGCCAGGCAATATAGGTGCCTCTGCGAGGGCGCTGAAGAATATGGGGTTTAAAGATCTCGAACTTGTAAATCCTTGTCAATTTTTAACTGATGAGGCAAGGTGTATGGCATGCAATGCCGTTGATGTGCTCGAGAAAGCAAAAACCTATTCGAATTTAAGAATCGCGCTAAGGGATAAAAGTTTAGTGGTTGGTACAACAAGAAGGATAGGAAAACTAAGGGGCCTTATACTCCCATTAAAGGATGCCATAAAAAAGATATTAGCTATGGCCAAAAAGAGCAAAGTTGCAATAATATTTGGTAGAGAGGACAAAGGCTTAAGCAATAAGGAAGTGGAGGAATGCGGTTTTCTAATAACAATTCCTACTGACCCATTATTTCCATCTCTGAACCTCGCACAAAGTATTTTACTTGTTGCATATGAGCTGAGCCAGAAGTCATATAATATGACAGCTCCTATACTCGTGAAACAAAGAGAGCTTGAGAACTTTTATAATCGCATAAATTCTATTCTCAAACTATTTGAGTATATTCCAAGAGGTAATAGAGACCTTGAAAGTAAAATAATGAGAAACCTCAAGCATCTTATCGGCAGAGCAGGTCTTACAGATTGGGAATTGAGAATGCTCTACGGGATATGCTCACAGATCGAAAAAAAGATAAGAGCTCAAGATCTATAGAGAATTTAAAATGCCTATTCAGAATATAATTGTTCAAATGTTAGATACAGGTCAGAGGCTTGATTCATTTCTTGCGAAAAAGACTAGGATTACAAGGTCACAAATACAAAAATTTATAGAAAAAGGGAATATTCTTGTTAATAAAAAACCAGTTAGGCAACATTACAAGATAAAGAACAAAGATCTTATTTGCCTTACTATTCCTGAAGAAAAAACTGAGGAGCTTTTCCCGGAGCCAATTCCTATAGAGATACTTTATAGAGATGATTATATTGTTGTGGTAAATAAACCTGCTGGTATGGTTGTATATCCTGCAGCTGGTCATAATCGTGGCACACTGATGAATTCCCTTTTATACCATTGCAGAAAACTTGCTACAATCGGAGGTCCGTTGAGACCTGGTGTTGTCCACAGACTTGATAAAGATACATCGGGGGTAATGGTTATTGCCTTGAATAATGAAGCCTACTACGATCTTGTTGAGCAATTCAAGCAAAGAACTATAAACAGGAGGTATATTGCATTAGTTTATAGAAATCTCACGGAAGATGAAGGAGAGGTAGCTCTCAGGATTGGCCGTTCTGCGTCTGACAGGAAAAAAATGTCAACGCGTGTTAAAAGAGGTAGAGAGGCAGTTACGAGATGGAAGGTTTTGGAAAGATTCAAAAAGGCTACCTTAATTGAGGTGAGACTTCAAACCGGAAGGACGCACCAAATAAGGGTGCATTTTGCATCTATTGGGCATCCTGTGCTCGGAGACAGGACATATGGAAGAAAGGTTGAGGTTGAGTATAGGGGCAAGAGGAAGATTCTCTTCCCGAGACAGATTCTCCATGCTGCATTATTAGGGTTTACTCATCCCGTAGTGGGTAAGTATCTTGAATTTGCAGCACCCATGCCGGAAGAAATGGCTGGCAAAATAGAAGAACTACGGCTTCTTAACCCTGGGTCTTCAATTCTAATCCAAGGTCAACATTAAAGAAGTAGACTTTTGTATAATATTTTTTTCATGTAGAACTTTTAAGGAGGTTTTTATGGTAAAGGAAGGGATAGATGGTGTTGAAGTAAAGGATGGCTCTGTTTTTATAAAAAACAGAGGAGCTCTCAGGAATATCATGGATAGCCTGATTTACAAGGCTGTTTTTGAAGTTGATGAAAAAGAAAAGAAAGCACTCTTTATTCTCGTCAATGAAATTGCGAAGGTTTGTGGCGCTGTCCCTTCATCCATTCAAGGTCTCTATGAGGAGATGGGGAGAAATTATCCTGGATTTACAGTGCCTGCCATTAATATCAGAGGCCTAACCTATGATGTAGCGAAAGCGATATTTAGAAAGGCACTCGAAATGAACGTCGGTGCCTTCATATTTGAGATTGCAAGGTCAGAGATCGGTTATACAAAACAGAGACCGTTGGAATATGCTTCAGTTGTTCTTGCTGCTGCAGTAAAAGAAGGATATGAGGGTCCTGTCTTTATCCAGGGTGACCATTTCCAGCTTGTGAGAAAAAATTATTTGAGTGACCCTGATGCCGAAACTCAATACATAAAGGGTCTCATTAAAGAGTCAATAGATGCTGAGTTTTACAATATAGACATTGATTCGTCCACCCTTGTTGATCTTGAGAAACCAACGGTGAAGGAACAACAGAGGCCTAATTTCGAAAAGACAGCTGAATTGGCTGAATATATAAGAGACCTGCAACCTTCGGGAATAAATGTTTCAATTGGTGGCGAGATTGGAGAAATAGGTGGCAAAAACAGCATGCCTGAGGAGCTCATAGCATTTCTGGATGGTTTTAAAGGGTCGTTTAAGGGGAAGGAAGGTTTAAGCAAACTTAGTGTCCAAACAGGGACAGCCCATGGGGGTGTTGTCTTGCCTGACGGGAGCCTCGCAAAGGTAAAAATTGATTTCGAAACGCTGAGGGCATTATCAGATCTTGCAAGGGAAAAGTATGGGCTTTCAGGCTGCGTTCAACATGGTGCATCAACCCTTCCTGAAGAAGCATTCCATATGTTCCCTGAAACAGGCACATCAGAGATTCACCTTGCTACAGGGTTTCAGAATATAATCTATGATAGTAAGTGTCTTCCAGCAGAATTCAAAGAAGATGTCTATACCTTCATCAAGACAGAGTATACAAAGGAATGGAAAGAAGGGCAGACGGAAGAACAGTTCCTTTACAGTACGAGGAAAAAGGGCTTCGGGCCACTAAAGAAAAATTGGTGGGATTTGCTACCTGAAGTGAAGAAGCCCATCATGGATGAGTTAGAGTCCAGATTCGCTTTGCTGTTTAAGAAATTAAAGGTTGTTAACACCATTGAAATAGTAAAGAGAACTGTTCAGCCTATGGTTGTAAAAAAAGAAATTCCTGCATTAATAGAAAATATACTTTAGGGAGGAAGAAATATGGCATCTATCAGAAGAATCGGCATCATTACAAGTGGAGGAGACTGTGGGGGTCTCAATGCAGTAATAAAGGGCATTGCACGGGAGGCATACTCTTTAGGAATTGAAGCGAATGTGATACCGAACGGGTATGCAGGCCTCTATAATCTTGTTGACATGGATAGCTTAGTAAGTCTTACTCCGGAGAGAATCAGCAGAATACAGGCATCTATTGCAGGGTCAGAGGCAGGCCACTCGCGAGTAAAAATCGGAAAGATACAGGACCCGGGAAAATATGAAAGGATAAAAAATGGGCTTGTGAAGTTCAAGATAGATGGTTTAATAATCAGTGGTGGAGATGATACAGGCAGTGTTGTTGTCGACCTTCTGGCACAGGGTATCCCCTGCGTTCATGTTCCGAAGACAATGGACCTTGATCTCCAGTCCTACAGCGTAGGGGGTGATTCAGCAGTTAACAGGATTGCTGTTTTAACAAGGGAATTGAAGACAACCGGAATGAGTCATAACCGTATCCTCGTCATTGAGGTCTTCGGAAGGTACGTAGGGCACACTGCCTTCAGAGGAGGTATCGGTGCGGAAGCTGATTGTATCCTGATACCAGAGATACCTGTCGACTTTGATATTGTTTATGCGGACATGAAAAGGAGATTTTTTGACCGGATAGAAAGGAGTGACGTAAAGGCAGGTACCTATATCATTGTTGTCTCAGAGGGCATCAAAACAGCCAGTGGGGAACTCTTATATGATGAGTCTGCGGGAGCTGATGCCTTCGGCCATAAAAAGCTCGCAGGTGCAGGTAGATATGTCAGACAACAACTCGAAAAGAGACTAAAAAGTGACCCTGAGGTAAAAGAATTTATGAAGAAAACAGGTATGTATGCACCAGGGGTCTATGAGATTCCAGAGGTAAGAGAAGTAACCCCTGGTCATATTGTCAGGTCCGGACACACTTCTGCTTTCGATGTCAATTTTGGAGAAAAGGCAGGGGCAGCAGCCGTCATACTCCTCATAGAGGGCAAAAGTGGGAATACCATTGTCAATGTTACCGGGAATAAGATCTCTTATCAGCCAACAGCAGAGATCATAAAACGCAGAGAAGTAGATTTGGATGAGATAGCACTTTTCGAAAGTTTAGGAACATGTTTTGGAAGAAAACCTCAGGAATATAAGTATGAATTATTGCTCGAGGCAAGTCAAAAGATAGAGAGGTATTTTTGATACGATACCTATCTCTAATCTCCGAAACTAATGCCGAGCGATCTGGCTGTTTGCACAATATCACTGTCGAGAAGTACCTTCTTCATTTGACCGATTGCCTCATCGATTGGTACGGCACATATCTCTGGAGAACGTAAAGCTGCCATAGTCCCAAACTTACCAGCCCCAATAAACCTTATTGCTGCAGTCCCGAATCTAAGACAAAGGAGTCTATCAAAGGTTGTAGGAGCGCCTCCTCTTTGCAAATGTCCAAGGACAATAGTCCTTGTTTCTTTCCCTGTCTTCTCCTCGATCTCATCAGCTACCTTTTGACCTATCCCACCAAGCCTTACCTCTCCCTCTGGTTTTTTTTCGATTACTGTTACATCTCCACCAATAGGCTTAGCTCCCTCTGCTACTACAACAATAGCATAATTTTGTCCTATAAGCTCAAGTTGCATTATCTTTTGGGATACTTTTTCAATATTAAAAGGGATTTCCGGTATCAGGATGACATCTGCTGAGCCTGATATCCCTGAATACAGCGCTATCCAACCCGTATATCTACCCATTACCTCAACGACCATGACCCTGTCATGAGACTTGGCAGTAGTATGGAGCTTATCAATGGCCTCAGTGGCTGTATTCACCGCGGTATCAAATCCGAAGGTAATGTCTGTTGCGCTTATATCATTATCAATGGTTTTGGGGATTCCTATTATGGGAATACCTTTTTTGATAAACTCATTTGCAATACGAAGGCTACCGTCACCTCCGATGGCAACAAGGGCATTAAATCCCAGGGCCTTAAAGTTTGAAACTACCTTGTCAGAAATGTCCTTTTTAACTATTTTTCCCTCAGGGTCTTCAACAGGATATTCAAAGGGGTTACCTCTAACTGCTGACCCAAGAATCGTTCCGCCTATATCGGTAATATCCCAAACATACTCAGGTGTAAGATGGACAATCTGCGTTGTATCAATTAAGCCCCTATAACCGTACTTGATGCCATATACTTCCCACCCTTTTTGGTTAGCTGCAAGAACTACCCCTCGGATGACTGCGTTAAGGCCAGGGGCATCCCCACCACCAGTATTGACAGCTATTTTCATTTGAATTCCACTGCCTCTGCTTTCGATACCCTCGGAGGGGGGCTGGGGATTTTGGATGGATAACCTACAGCCACAAGAGCAACGGGTCTCAAATGTTTAGGGAGGGTTAAAATTTCAAATACAGCATCCTCATGGAAAGCGCCGACCCATACGCTGCCCAATCCATTTTCATAAGCTACGAGCATCATGCTCATAAGGCTACATGCAACGTCCTGAATTGAGTAAAGGTAGATTCCTCTTTCTCTGTATCTATGCGATATCCGGCTATCGGTGCATCCCACTACCACAAGTGGTACCTCGGCGAGAAAGTGCTGGTTCAAAGCAGCCACAGCAATCTTCTTCTTTATCCCCTCGTCTTTTATAAAGTAAAACTTTCTTGCCTGAATATTCCCGGCACTCGGTGCCCAGATCAGTGCTTCAATGAGTTTATCAATAATATCCTGTGGAATGTCTCTTTTATAAAAATCACGAATGCTTCTTCGTTCTTTGACAGCTTTTAACACATCCATAAAATTAATCTCGACTTTCCGTTTTGGTTTTCGTCTTTTCCGCTGATACAAGACCAGTCTTACTCTGCCAATGCTCGCACTCTTTAAGGTTTTTCATTTTTCCCTCAAATGCTCCATAAACCGCTTAACATTTTCTTCAATATCTCCCTTTAGTATCGCCGATGCAGATGCAACTGCATCAGCACCATTGTCAAGAACAGAACTGATATTTTCTATCCCTATACCACCTATTGCAACTACAGGTATCTTTACCTGTTTTTTAATCTCTTGAAGCATTTTAACACCCTTCGGTTTGCCGGCATTTTTTGTTTTGGTATGAAACACGGGTCCAAAACCGATATAATCAGCACCATCCCTTCCTGCATCAATAGCCTGCTCTAAATTATGGGTTGAGATACCAATTATTCTGTTTCTGCCTATTATCTTTCGAGCCTCCTTTAGAGGCAGGTCATCCTCCCCGAGATGAACCCCATCTGCATCTACACAGATTGCAATATCAACGTAATCATTAATTATAAAAACAGCATTATAGTCTTTAGTAAGTCTTCTTAACATGACTGCTTCTTCATAAATCTCACGCTTCGATCTCTCTTTCTCCCTGTACTGGACCCACTTCGCACCTGCTTCGAGTACCTTAAGTGTCATGTCTTCTGGAGAGAGGCCTGATAGCTTACGGTCAGTAATAAAACATAATCCATTGAGATACATTGATGGCAAAACTTAGTGTCTAATCTTTTGTAGCTGACAAAGAAAGTGTTTCTTGACTTAAGCTGTTTATCTTCTCTATAAACGTAGTATTAAAATCCCCTTTTATGAAATCCGGATTATTCAAGACCTTCTTATGAAAGGGGATTGTTGTTTTTACACCTTCGATTATAAACTCATCAAGGGCACGCCTCATTCTAACAATCGCCTCTTCCCTGTCTTTCCCATGGACGATCAGCTTTGCTATAAGGGAATCATAATACGACGGTATAACATATCCACTGTATATTGCTGTATCTACCCTAACGCCTGGGCCTCCAGGAATGGACAGAAAAGTGATCTTTCCCGGGGAAGGAATGAACCTTTCAGGATCTTCTGCATTGATCCTGCATTCTATAGCATGGCCGGAAGGTCTTATATGAGCTTGCTTATGTTCTAAAGGGAAACCAGCTGAAAGTTTAATCTGCTCCTTTATAATGTCAAAGCCTGTAACTGCTTCAGTGACTGGATGCTCAACTTGGATGCGGGTATTCATCTCCATGAAATAGATATTTCCTTCATGGTTTACTATAAACTCTACTGTACCTACATTTCTATATCTTATCCCCCTTGCGGCTTTTACACCCAACTCTCCAATCTTTTTCCTAAACTTCTCTGTTGTCGAGATAGGTGAAGGAGACTCTTCAATGAGTTTCTGATGTCTCCTCTGGATTGAACAATCCCTTTCGTTAAGATGGATAACATTCCCCTTGTTATCTGCCATGATCTGGACTTCTATGTGTCTTGCATCTGGTATATACTTTTCTATATAAAGCTCACTATTGCCAAAGGAAGTTAATGCTTCTCGCTGTGCTACATAAAGTGCCTGCTCAAGGTCTTTCTCCTCTTTTACTATCCTCATGCCATGGCCTCCTCCGCCAGCAGATGCCTTAATTACTATAGGGAACCCTATCTTCTTTGCAGCCTTCATAGCTATCTCTTCTGTAGCAACAGGCCCATCACTTCCAGGTACAATAGGCACTCCCTTTCTTTTCATCATCTGCTTTGCCTTTGCCTTGTCCCCTCCAAGCCTTATGTTTTCAGGGGTAGGCCCTATAAATGTTAGACCAGAGGTAACACACGCTTCGGCAAAATGATAGTTCTCGGATAGAAAACCATAACCAGGATGTATAGCATCCGAGTCTGTTATCTCAGCAGCACTCAATATAGCAGGTATATTGAGATAACTCTGGTTTGGGTTTGCAGGTCCTATACATACAGATTCATCTGCAAGCCTAACGTGAAGAGAGTCTTTCTCCACATCTGAATATACAGCGACAGTCTTTATTCCGAGCTCTTTACAGGCTCGGATGATTCTTATAGCAATCTCACCACGACTCGCTATTAAAATCTTCTTGAATAATTTCATATTAATCCCAATAAATAGGAACTGGGAAATAGAAAATGAGAAATAAGAAGTGAATATTTCTCATTTTCTATATAGGCTCAATGAGAAAAAGAGGCTCACCATATTCAACAGGCTGACCATTCTCTACCAAGACCTTTATAACAATGCCATCAACCTCACTTTCTATCTCGTTCATGAGTTTCATTGCCTCAATAATACATAAAACCTGAGCTTTTTTTACTTTGGATCCTACCTCCACAAATGGAGCAGCCTCAGGCGAAGGTGCCCTGTAAAATGTACCAACAATTGGTGAAGTAACTGTGATGAGCCTTGTCTCTTCTTCTGTTTCCTGTGTTATTTTCTCTTGGAGACCCCCAAATTTCTGTATCTCAATAGATGATAGAATCTTTTCTCTTTTGATTCTTACCTTTGTACCCTCTTTTTCCAATTGTAGTTCCGTGATATCCGTCTCCTTGAGAAGCTCTATAAGATCTTTTAAATCGTCAAGTTCCATTATTTTACCCTTTCTATATATTCCGATGTCCTTGTGTCCACCCTAATAGTGTCTCCCTCGTTTATATGAAAAGGGACTTTAACAACAACCCCTGTTTCTAAGGTTGCTGGCTTACCACCTCCTGATGCTGTGTCCCCTCTGAATCCTGCGGGGTCTGTCTTTTTGACCAAAAGCTCTACAAAGATAGGGACCTCTACACTCAAAGGTATGCCTTTCCAATAAAGAATTCCAACTACCATATTTTCTTTCAGAAAATTTTTTGCATCACCAAGCTGATCAATGGTAAAAGGAACTTGTTCGTAAGTCTCCTCATCCATGAAATAATACATGCCATCTTGAGTATAGAGGTACTGCATCTTCTTTTCTTCCAGCTGTGGTGACTCAAATTTTTCACCTGACCTGAAGGTTTCCTCAAGGATGTTACCGGTCCTTAGGCTCTTCAGTTTTGTCCTGACAATAGCCCCACCTCTTCCCATCTTCACATGCTGGAAGTCTACTATCTCACAGGGTTCACCTTTAAATTCTATTTTAAGGCCTCTTCTGAAATCACTTGTTGAAACCAAATCAATACCCCGAATCAAATTCGGACAATTTTACCATTTTTATATGCTATATTGCTTTGAAAATACCTTTTCTCTTGGTTTTTGGGGAATTAGTTATAAAAAATTTCACTACTTTATCACAGTCACGAAATAATTTCTATTCTGTGCTAAAACTTACAATTGGTAATAAAGACAAACTATTTTATTATCTCAAGCTCCTTTGGAAGGGTTGTCAGAACTTCAGAACTATTAGGTTTTACCATTACCATATCTTCTATTCTCACTCCCCCGACTTCTGGCAAGTAGATGCCTGGTTCAATGGTAAAAACCATATTCTCTTTAACAATCTCTTTTCTGTTTCTCGTTATCCGAGGTAGTTCGTGGACCTGTAGGCCTACCCCGTGGCCAGTTCCGTGTCCAAAAAATTCTCCATAACCTGACTTCTGTATAACATTCCTTGCTAAAAAGTCTATATCTTTAGATTTTACTCCGGATGAGATTTTAGAAATGGCTCTCTTGTTTGCCTCTAATACAAGTTGATAGATTGCCCTTTTTTTATTAAAGTTTTCTCCCTTAATAAGCAATGTCCTCGTCATATCAGAGAAATAACCATCAGCCTCTCCACCCCAGTCTATAATGATAAGATCACCCTTGTCGAGTTTCTTGTCTGTTGGCCTGGCATGAGGCATAGCCGAATTTGGGCCGGATGCGACAATTACGTCAAAAGGTACATATCTACAGCCATTCTTTTTCAGTCTCTCTTCAAGTCTCAGGGCTATAGTTCTCTCTTTCACACCCTTTTTAATATATGGCCTTACTTCAATAAAAGCTGCTTCTGCACGCCTTATCGCCTCCCTGATTGAATTTATCTCAAAAGCATCTTTTATTGCCCTTAACCGTTCAATAAGATCTTTAAATGCCTTTAGGTTTATATCCTTAGATAACCTTTTGAAAAACTCATAAGAGGCAGAAGACTCAAAGCCGAGTTTCTTTATCCCAATTCTTCGAGAGAGGCCTTTTATAGTCTTTATCACCTCTCCTTTTTGTATAACAATATCCCAACCTCTCACCTCTCTTTTTGCCTGTTCCTTGTACCTAAAGTCTGTTACAAAGATATTCTCCTTCTTCGTGATTAAGAGAAGGCCCGATGAACCTGAAAACCCTATAAGATACCGGATATTACTAACATTAGTGACAAGGAAGCCGTCAATTCCTTTTTTCTTAAAGGACTTCCTTATTTTGCTAAGTCTGGAAAGGTAATAAGTATCAGGGACTTTCATTCTGAAAGAAGTGAAGAATCTCATGGGATCATTATGTTATAAGACTGAGATTCTTCGGCTTGTGCCTCAGAATGACATTGTGACACAGCCTCCAAGCCGGGGGATGACAAGAACGTGGTCGTACTTATGAACTCCTCAGTAATTTGATTATTGGTTATTATCACTTAGAAAGGATACTTTTTGCTGCCCTTAAGGCAAGGAGGTAACTATCAGGTCCGAATCCGCTTATTTGCCCAATGGCAACATCTGCTATGAAAGATTGCCTTCTGAATTTCTCGCGGCTGTAAATGTTTGAGAGATGTACTTCTATGGAAGGTTTGCCCACTGCCAAGATGGCATCTCTTATTGCTATACTCGTATGTGTGTATGCGGCAGGATTTATAATCAGTGCATCATAGGAACCTTTCTGGATAGCATCAATTATTTCTCCTTCACTGTTCAGTTGCAGTATTCTGACATCAATACCAAGATCCGAAGCAAGAGAGAAGATACTACTATTTATTTCATCCAGTTGCTTGGTTCCATATATATTAGTTTCCCTTTTACCGAGGAGGTTTAGGTTGGGTCCATGGATGACTAAAATCTTCATTGCTTTTAATTCCTTATCCTCGAGGGTAACTTTTTTAACTAAAGATTTTCCTAACTCTATTAGAAACTTCTGAAAAACTCATTCTGCCTTTTTTTAATACCCTCAAGAAAATCATTTAGCTTTGCTATCAATTCTTCCTTACCTCTGCCAAGAAGATTCAAAAGGGCCTTTAATTCCTCAATACGTTGTAATACATTAACATTATCTGGTTCTACAGAAAGAATTCTTCTGTATACATTTAAAGCTTCTGCATACTTGGCCTGAGATATATATGAATCTGCGTCGGATAAGCTTATTGGAGACTCTTCAAATATCCCCTTTTCAAAAACCTCCTCAATGTCCCCAAGGGCAATCTCTGATTCTTCAAAACCCTTCTCAGATATAAATTCCTCTTCTTCAAGAATACCTTTTTGTTCTTCAAAGGTTTCTTTAATCCCTTCTTCTGCTTTGAGGGGAACTTCACCTAACTCTTTTATGTCTTCTTTTTCTTCGCTGATGGGAACTTCATGTGGTTTTGCTTCTTTCATTATAGCCTTTACTATCTCAGTAGCCTCCTCATGGACTACAAATTTTTCTTCACGATTAGCGAGGCTCCTTGCAGCATCTTCGTCTGTCGGATTTAGTGTTAATACCTTCCTGAATTCTTCCGTTGCTTTATCGCTTTCACCAAGGTCTCTATAAATTTCGGCTAGCTTCTTGTGGGCGTATAGATTATCAGGAATTGCACTAACAACTTTTACAAATTCTGCACCTGCTTCACTGAGCATTCCCTTGTCAAGGTATATTTTCCCTAATGAAACTCGTGCACTCATGTAGTTTGGGTATCTTTCAAGTCCCCTATTAAGTATTTCTATGGCTTCGTCAAACATTCCAACTTTTTTATATTCCTCGGCAAGAGGAACAAAGAGCTTAGAGTCAGGGGTTTTTTTAAGCCTTTCCTTTAATCTTTCGATCTCTTCAAGTGCCATAATATGCCAAAAATTTTTATTAAATTAGAGAAAAAAGTCAAGTTCTAAGTTCAACAAGCCTGTCTAATATAGCATCTGCAACAGCATCCTTGCTCCGAAGCGGAAGGCTTATTTCTTTCTCTTTGTCAATTATAACAACACTGTTTGTATCAACATCGAACCCAGAACCTTCTTTTGCGACATCATTAAATATGATCATATCGATATTTTTTTCTTTCAATTTCCTTTTTGCCCGTTCAATCTTTCTGCCCGTCTCTGCAGAAAAACCGATAATAAATGGTCTGTCTTTCCTTTTCCCAACCTCTGAGATGATATCAGGTGTTCGGCGTAACCTCAATGGCAATTCCTCAGATTTCTCAATTTTCTCTATGGCCTTTTCTTCGGGCATGAAATCAGAAACAGCTGCAGACATAATCAACGCTGTTGATGAAGGCAGCGCCCGGTTTACTGCATCTAACATATCAACAGCCGTCTCTACAGAAACGAATTTGATTCCCTTTGGCTGGCTTAATACCGAAGGGCCACTTATAAGTACTACATCTGCGCCCTTCCTCAAAGCAGCCCTTGCTATTGCATATCCCATCTTTCCTGATGACCTGTTTGATATAAACCTGATGGGATCGAGGTATTCTCTCGTAGGGCCAGCAGTTACAATGATCTTTTCATTCACAAGGTCTTTCTGAGTGAGAGCAGATTTGATAGCCTCGATTATATCAAAGGTGTCTGACATCCTTCCGATCTCCTCTTCTCCACATGCGAGACCACCTCTTTCAGGGCCGACCTGGATAACTCCATGGGATACAAGATATTTCAAATTTTCCTGGAAAAAGGGGTTCTTATACATCCTCCAGTTCATAGAAGGTGCAATAATCGTTTTACCAGTGAATGAAAGGAGACAGGTGCTTAGAAGGTTATCAGCAATACCCCTTGCGAACTTCCCGATCGTGTTTGCTGTTGCAGGTGCTATGACCATAACATCCGCATTAGCAGGCAACGTTATATGGGCCATGGGATCACTAAAGCTGTCAGAATAAACCTTTTTTTGGGAGGCGATCTCGAGAGATAGGGGGGTTATAAATTTTTTGGAAGCCTCGGTCATGATCACGGTAACCGAGGCACCTTCATCTCTGAGTCTTCTTGTTAGATCAACAGTCTTATAAGCCGCAACTCCACCTGTCACACCAAGGAGTACAGACTTATTCCTCAAAACCTTCCTCTCTTCTTTCACCGAAGAGGTCCTCCAATGCCGTTTTATCTTCAGCTTCCTTTTCGTGGAGATAAACCTTCAGGTCCTTCTCAAGCTCTGTGACTTCCTCACTTGGAACCCCTTTCTCTCTCGCCTCCAGGAGCCTTCTGTAATCTAACTTCCCTGCCTCTTCTTTTGCCTTTTTAGCCTGCTCACCTGTCAAAAATTCAACACAGTTAGATATAGTTTCTTCAATAGCAACAGAGGTAATCTTCTTTGCCTTTGTCTTAACTTTTGGTTTAGCGCCCAAAGAGAGCTCCCTCGCTCTCTGAAATGCTACTGCCACAATTCTATATTTCCCATCTATCTTTTTTCTTTCATACTCAATAGGTAGAGAAACTATATCCATCTTACCTCCTTCCGCCTAAGCGGTCTATCTTTTAAAGTTTTTTTCAATCCATTCAGGGTCAATCCTATTAGTGCTGCCCCTGTGGGAGATGATTATTGCCTCGAGTTCTTTCAGGGCATCTTTGAATATATTATTTACTATAACATAATCATATTCTCGATACTTTTTAATTTCCTCAACTGCGCCTTTAAGTCTTTTTTCTATTTCCTCCTTTGAATTAGCCATGCGCTTTCCGAGTCTCTCTTTTAACACTTCCATAGATGGTGGAAGTACGAAGACATATACACCGCTTTTGTATTTTTCTTTAAGCTGCATTGCCCCTTGTATGTCTATATCTAATATGACATCCGTACCAGAATCTATAATATCTTCAAGCCTCTTCATTGAGGTGCCGTAAAGCTCACCGTGAATCTCTGCCCACTCCACAAATTCCCCCTTTTCTATCATTATCCTAAACTCGTTTTTGCTGACAAATGTATAGTCTATATTATTAACTTCGCCTGGCCGCGGTGGGCGAGTAGTAAAGGAGACAGAATGTTTCATGTTAGGCAGCGCCAACGCAACTTCTTTGTAAAGCGTTGTTTTTCCTGCACCTGAGGGGCCAGAGACTATGAAGAGAAGACCCTTACCCTTCTTCAAGTGCATCTTTATCTTCGATGAATCTCTGAGTGATCGTTTCAGCCTGAAGGGCTGAAAGGATGATATGGTCGCTATCTGTTACTATAATCGAACGGGTGCGCCTCCCTTCAGTCGCATCAATCAGTTTACCTCTTTTTTTTGCCTCCTCTCGAAGCCTTCTCATCGGTGCAGAACCAGGAGTAACAATTGCCACTACCTTGGAGGTTGCTACCACATTACCAAAACCTATATTTACGAGCACCGGTCTTAAGTCACCCTTTTTCATACGCTCTCCTTATTCCCTAAAATGCATTTATATAATAATGCAGATGTTGTGGAAAAATTTATTTTTCGATACCTCAATGTACCTTATTCATAACTTGCAGAGACAGGCAGGGATAGTATTTGAGCGGTTTCTTTTGCCGATAGTCCATGGACCCCCCTTCATCCCCCCTTGGCAAGGGGGGATATGAGGGGGGGTAAGGCGAAAGCCTCGGAGTCCCGACCTTATCGGGGCGAGAATGAGCGAAAATACTATGTCCTGCCTAATTTCCATAGTTTATAGAATTCAATATCTTAAATAAATTTTTGAGCAATGTCTGCATTATTTGGGTTACTGTATATTCTGCACCTGTTCTCTCATCTTTTCAATCTCGATCTTCATATCTACCGTCAGACTGGATATCGTGTAATCGCTTGATTTCGCTGCCATCGTATTTACTTCCCTGCCTATCTCCTGCAATAAAAAATCGAGCTTTCTTCCTATAACATTACTTTCATCGAGGGTCTCTATGAACTGTTGTATGTGGTTTTCTGTCCTGTTGACCTCTTCTGATATATCGAGCTTTTCGGCCATTATTGCGGCCTCTTGCATTACCCTCACACTATCTATCTCTCTCGACTCGAGTATGAGCTTCAGTCTCTCACAGAACTTTTCTTTAGACTTTTCAAGGAGGTGCGGGGTCAGCGATTTTATTTTATTATTGATGACCTTCAATGATTCTGCCCTCTTTCGTTGCTCTTCTGAAAGCATTTTACCCTCCTTTATCCTCATAGCTTCAAGGTTGGAGACAGCCTCATGAAAGGTGGCATAAAATGTATCTATATCATATTGAGGCTCTTCTTCTACAAGAAGTTCCTTGTATTCCGCAAGTGTGTTTACATCTATCTGGCCGGGAATAGAGAGTTCTTTTTGTAATTCCTGGAAGGCGTTATATATCTTCCTCGCCATTTCTTTGTTTATATGTACTTGTACTACCGTATGATTGTCTGTTGAAACATTGACATCAAACTTACCTCTCTGAAACTTTTCTCTTAGGATATTTCTTAAAGGTATATCATGCTGGCTCAAATAGGATGGTGTCTTTATGGATATGTCCATAAATCTGTGATTTAAAGAACGGATTTCGACCCTGAAGCCATTTTTCTCCGCAGAGCCAAAGCCGGTCATACTTTGTACCATAATTGATATAAACTATAAAATAGTCATCCAATTTAGTCAAATTGCGAATTGCCTCATCAAAGATCTACATAAAGCTGAATCATTACCTATATAAAAATCTGAATGAAAAAAATTAAATTTGGTTGCTCTAAAGAGGATTAACCTGAAAAATGCATTTACATAATACAGATGTTGTGAAAAAATTTATTTTTCGATACCTTAGTGTACCTTTAACTGATGGTTATCGGAATATTTCTATGGATATAACCAATAAAGATATTCCCAATAATTCATCGAGTTAAATAAATTTTTG
>Ga0315268_10000934_pt1 | contig 33957 bp, 21 predicted proteins | sample C1_top_MG_FD_204535 | JGI IMG/M metagenome (GOLD analysis project Ga0315268, IMG submission 204535) | Sediment microbial communities from Yellowstone Lake, YNP, Wyoming, USA - C1_top | ecosystem: Environmental > Aquatic > Freshwater > Lake > Sediment | place: USA: Wyoming | collected 2017-08-01
GATAATGCCCCTCCGAGTGCCAAAAATGGGCATTGCCTTTAATGGCCTTTTTTGCTAGTCTATTACTTTTCCGACCGCCATGGCTGATATGACCATCCCGAAAGTCGCTTTTATCGCTCCATCCACTTGCCTGCCAAAAGTGGCCAAATCCACCCTGAACAGAACGGCCCGACTTCTCAAGAAAGCCCTGGGCGCCGAGGAAGTGTATTTCAGCCCCTATCTTTTTTCGAGCGACGAACAGATCGACCATGTCACGGCCTCCGCAGAAGCGCGTTCCGAGCACTTCAAGAAAGTCATCCGCGAGTTCGACCTGATCATCTCGGTGGCCGGCGGGACGGGAGCCGAAGATCTCGCCTTCAAAATTGACAAGATCGACTACCGCGTCATCCGCAACCGCCGCCCGATTTTCATCGGGTTTTCCGACTTCACTTTCATGCTCAGCGAAATCTACTATCACTCGCGCGTCCCCGTCATTTATTTTCCCTCGCTCAAACTGAGCGCCGGCAACTCGAAGAAGATCCTGCCCTTGATTCTAGGCGAGGAAATCCAGTACCAGGGCAAGGGCTGGCTGACCCCGCCTCCCAAGCGTCGGTTTTCGGGCATACCCATCGGCGGCAACTTGTCGACATTCGTGAATTTCCTGAACCGCAAGAGCCCGCCTAAGTTCAGCTGGCGGCGACATATCCTTTTCATGGAGGATATCCAGATCGACGTCGAAGACCTCCATCGCCTCCTGGCTGCCCTCCGCAGGCACGGGGTCCTCGATAGAATTCGGGGCATCGTCATCGGCTCTCTCTATTCCTACAACAAGAATTCGAACTATCAGAAGAACCAAAGGGAAGCCCTTAAATTCATCGTCACCTATCTGAAGGACGTCATCCGGAGGCGCCGCCGAAAAGGCCGTCCTCTGCCTATCTTGGTCGTCTCGAACTTCGGCCACAATATCTTCCGCAACCTCATGGCTGTTCCCATCGGCGGGCGGGCGACGATATTCAAAAGCAAGAAAATCATCTTCCGCATGAAAAGATCGGACTGAAAGATTCAACCTCCAAAAATGCCGTTTCGCCTATTTCTCGTAAAAATTCTCATCATTTGGCTGGCGGGCGGCTCTGTCGGCCAGGCCCATGAAGCCCTCGTTCAAGGCCCTGAGGCCCCTCCGCCGTTTGCGACCTACAAAGTCACGCCGGACACTCGAGGCCGATTCTTATCCGTAGAGGCCGAATTCAAAATCGCGACAGGCTCCTTTTATCTCAAGGACTTCGGCCAGCTCGACAGCATCCAGTGGTATGCCGACGGCAAGGAAATCCGGGTGAGCGCAAAGCGAACAAAGGATCTCATAACGTTCAGCCGCTTTCCGGCAGCCGGGGCAATCCGAGCCGTCTATAAGCTTAACTGCGTGATGCAGCCCATCCCGGGATACCGGAAACGGCTCATCGGCTCTCCCAATTTTATCCTGGCGCGGGAAGGCCTGTTCATCGGGATAGGCGGAAGCGAAAATAGTCTGGTGGATGTGCGCTGGATTCTACCTTCCGGCTGGCAACTGGCCGTTGGGGGGGAAGGGATGATCCCGTTCAGCGAAACCCAAAAAACGCTCTGGGTTGCCGGAAAGACGAAGCAGTTCTTCGAACAAAAAATCGACGGGAAGATCTTCAAAATCGCCGTCCTCGCTGAGACATCGGACCTTGCCGCCCAGCAGTCCGTTGTCGCGGTCAAGTCCGTTTTTCAGTATGCCTGGAAATATTTCGGCCCGCTCCAAGGGGAAACGTTCAGCCTGGCATTCTTCGCGGAAGGAAGCATTGGGGGCGGAACAGCCCTGAATTATTCCCTGGCCTCGGAGGAGAACTTGGTCACGTCCGTCCACGAAATGCTCCATTGGTGGACGAATTTTCGGGCTCCGGCGTGGTTCCGAGAAGGCGTTCACACCTATATAGCCACCAAGCTCCTCACCAAGCTCGGAATCGTGGACCCCTCTCTGTTCGACGCGGCCTTGACCTCATTCCTCCAGGAACACGAAAAAGTCGTCAAACGGGAAGGAAAGCTCTCCAGCCTCGAAGAATCTTCGGAAAATTATGACCGGCAGAGGGGAGGCGGCGACATGTACGGCCTGATGCCTCTCCTGGCTTATAAGCTCGACCGGGAGATCCAGGCTCTCCGCCCCAACGCCGGCCTGGAGCAGGTCTTCGCCGCGGTCAGCCAAAAGAGGCTCGAAAAACCAGATCTTTTCGCCTTGGTTAAAGACATCACCGGCTATGATCCCGGCCCCCTGTTCCAAAAATACTTCTCTGTCAAGGTTGAAAATCCCTCTGATCTGCTGAAATAGGCCGCCTGTCCCCGGGTCGACAGCCGCTTCTTGACATTCACCTTCTCGGCGCGATATAGATTCGTCTAGATCCCCATGCGCTACTTGGGTATCTGGGATTATGCCGTTATCGCCGCTGACTTCTTCATCCTGATCGGCATCGGCACTTACTTCCGTAAAAAAGCCGCCGCCAGCCTCGAGGACTATTTCCTGGCCGGCCGCAAAATGCCGTGGTGGGCGCTGGGCCTCTCGCAGATGACGTTCTGGTTCGACATGACCGGGACGATGATCATCACCTCCTTCCTGTTTATGCTCGGCCCGCGCGGCATCTACATCGAGTTCCGCGGCGGCGCGGGCCTGGTCCTTATCTTCCTGATGCTCTGGGCCGGCAAATGGCACCGCCGCTCTGGCGTCATCACGGGCGCCGAATGGATGATCTTCCGCTTCGGCCGCGACTTCTGGGGCCACTTCGCCCGCCTCATGTCGGTCGTTTCGACAGTCATCCTCAACCTGGCCCTCCTGGCCTACTCGTTCAAGGGGGCGGGCCTTTTCCTCTCGATGTTCCTCCCCTTTTCCCCATGGGTTTGCTCGCTGATCATGCTGGCCGTGACCGCCCTTTACACTCTTGAATCAGGCTTTTACGGGGTCATTTTTTCGGATATCTTCCAGTCTGTTTGCATCTGGATCGGCGTGGCCTTTATCGTCATCGTGGCCGTAACGAAAATATCCGGGGCCGGCGATCTTGGCGCGCTCGCTGCCAGCGTGACCGGCAATGCCGATTGGCTCTCCGCCCTCCCCCAATGGAAGACAGCCATGCCCGCCGGCTACGAAGGCTACAACTTTCTGTTCATGATGATGCTTTTTTACCTGGGCAAGACAATCATCCAAGGCTTGGGCGTCGGGGCCGACCCCCGCTTCTTTGGCGCCCGCAGCGACCGCGACTGCGGCCGGCTGAGCTTTATGGCCGGCTGGACCATGATGCTGCGCTGGCCGCTGATGATAAGCTTTGCCGTCCTTGGCCTCTTCCTGGTCAAGGACCTCTTTCCCAACCAGGCGGTTCTCGGCCAAGCGGCCGCGCTCATCAAATCCCAGGCCGGCGCCGTGCCCGCCAACCAGTGGCCCGAGCTCATAGCCCGGATCATGAATCATCCTGAGGCGTTTCCGGCAGCGCTCATCACCGGGCTTGGCCAATTGCTGGGGCCGGACTGGGGATCTAAGCTAAGCTTATTAAGTTACCACGGCACGGTGGATCCCGAGCGCATCTTGCCAGGCGTCCTGCTACTCAATGTTCCCGTCGGGCTGCGAGGCCTGATCCTCGTGGCGCTGCTGGCCGCGGCCATGTCCACCTTCAACGCCATCATCAACGCCACAACAGGATTTTTTACGCGCGACCTTTATCAGGGCTATATCCGGCCGCGGGCAAAAAACAAAGAGCTCATCTCCGTGAGCTATCTCTTCGGCGCTCTCCTGATGGCGGCGGGATTTGTCATGGCCTACTCGACCAAGAATATCAACGATATCTGGGGATGGCTGACCATGGGCCTGGTCGGAGGAATCATGATCCCCACGGTCCTCCGCCTTTATTGGTGGCGTTTCAACGGCGGAGGCTTCGCCCTGGGAACTCTGGTCGGCCTGGCTGCGGCTCTCCTGCAGCGGTTTCTTATTCCACAAATGCCGGAATGGCAGCAATTCATCTATATGATGGTGGCCGGGCTGGCCGGGTCCGTTGCGGCGACCTATCTCACGCCACCGACCGACCGAGGCACGCTCGAACATTTTTATCGTACGACCAAGCCGTTCGGACTATGGGGGCCTCTGCGCCATACTGTTTCCACGGAGGAAGCTGCGGCCATGTCCCGCGAACACCGTTATGATCTCATCTCTGTGCCTTTCGCCCTGGCCTGGCAGATCACCATGCTGATGCTTCCCATGCTGCTGATCATAAGGCAGTTTCGAGGCGCCGCGATCACCGGGAGCCTTCTGGCTGCCGCCCTTGTCGGGCTCTATTTTTTCTGGTACAAGAAACTTCCGCCATCTTAGAAAAAGCGGCTGCAATTTCTGAAATGAATAGGCAACCTTGCATTTGGAGTGAGTTTTCTTTAAGGTTGAATTTATGAAAATAAAATCGACATGGCTTTTTCCTTTGTTTCTGATATCCGGATGGATTCTTTCCCAAACGCTCGCGGTCAACGCAACAGAGCAAACAACTCAAGTTAAGGTGCGCGCTTACCCGGAGTCATCCCCAAGGATGTCTCGTTTGAATCCGTCATTTCAAGCCAGCCGTATCCATCGATTAAATATCCTGTTCCGATCATCGGCTGGAAGGAGCATCCTGAAGAATTTCACGTCACTCCCAACGGAGCGATTGTCTCGCCTTCGCCAAACCCTGAAAGCCCGGGCGCGAGCCCCTCGAAAGCGCCGGGATTTTACATTGTCCCTCTGGTGAGCTTTGAATCACGAAGCGAGCCTGCGCTGCTCGATCCCAATCAAGTCAGCCAGGAACTCGTCGACGGATATTCTCCGGGTGTGCTAAGCACATGGAATAGAGACGGGCTCAAAATCAGACAGCTCGCTTTTTGTACGCTTCTGGAGGGGACGAAGGTGAACACCGGCCGCGAACCGCTCTTGGCTTTTGTCCGCTATACGCTCACAAATTCACAAAAGCAGGCGCGAAAAATATTCTTGTGGCTGAATTTTGGGCAGGCCGTTTACGGGCATAGCTTTTTCCAACTGCCGCCCGCATATCCGCAGCCGCTGACCTTCAATTCTCCGTTCATCGTTGCGCCTGGAGGAAATGCCGTGGCCGCCCTTCTATCCCTGCCGAAGGGCGGCGGTGCATCATTCTATCCTCTGCCAGCAGAATCTCAATCCGGAGCCGCCGCGCCTGCCAAAGAAAAAAAGGGAGCAAAGCCCGCTCCCGGCAATCCGCGCGAGAACAGTCTTTGTATCGCTGTGAAGCTTTCTGGGGACGAATCAAAGGCAATCGACATCGCCTTCCCCTACTTCGCGATCGAGGGGGCCCGGCTCAGTGCCGTCAAGACTCCAGGTGGCGTTCTCGATTCTCGCCTCGCTCTTTTCCGCTCCTACTGGAAGAGTGAGCTCAACCGCAACGCCGTCTTCGACATCCCCGAAAACCGCATCAACAACTCCTACCGCCTGTGCCTCGCCAACAACCTCATGCTCACCGACCGCAGCCCCATCAATAATATCCTGCTCATTCACCCAGACGCAACACACTACGAATTCGTCTGGGCCGGAGATTCCGCCTGCATCCTTCATGCTTACGACCGGCTCGGGTATCACAAAGAAGCCGTTTCTTATCTCGAATATTTTCTAGCCCGCCAAGGTACACGCAAGCCCGAAGGAGACGTATCCTCCGCCGACGGCTTCCTGCCCGGCGACCAGCCCGGGTTGCGTTGGATGGGCGAAAACGGCTTCATGCTTTGGGCCATGGCCGAACACTATAAGCTGTCCGGCGACAAAGAGTGGCTGAAGCGCGTGGCGCCGGCCATGATCAAATCAGCCGACTGGATCGTCCGAGAGCGTACCCGAACAAAAGTTTTTGAGCGCGGAGAAAAGCCGCGCCATTATGGCCTTCTGCCCAAGGGCCGGACTTCGGATAATCCAGAGATCAACTATCTTTATTGGACCGACAACTATTCCTATGGCGGGCTTCGCGGAACAGCGGATATCCTCGGCGAGATCGGTCTGAATGCCGAAAGCAAACGCTTGGCAGCCGAGGCCGATGACTATCGAGCGTGTATCCGTGATTCCATCGAGCGCTCGATCGTCAGGGACGTCGATCCTCCGTTTGTTCCGCTTGGCCCTTATAAGAATCAAAAGCCGACCGAGAAGGACCTCGCCGACAATTGGTACAGCCTCTGCGGCCCAGTTTATATGGTGGAGATGGGGATCTTCAATGCCCTTGACCCCAAGACCAGCTGGATCAATGCGACGGTCGAAAAATATGTCATGACCAGCGGGCTGCCGACTCTCGTCCGGCCCGGCTATGTCGATCCTCACTATGTCTATAACCAGGCTCTATCGCAGATCTTGCGCAGCGAAACTGAAAAATTCCTCTGGACTTTCTACAGCATGTTTGCCTACGGCCAGACGCGCTCCACATACTCAACTATTGAATGCAATGATATTTTCACCGGCTCGAGCGGCGAGAACTGGGACGCCCTCCGCCAGCCCCATGAACATTCTAACAGCCGGGTTTTGGCCATGGTCCGGATCGCGCTTGTGCTCGAGGAGCAACAAAAGCTTCATTTGATGGCGGGAGCGCCGCGCGGGTGGCTGGAGTCGGGAAAAGTAATCGACGTGAAAAACGCGCCGACCTATTTCGGCAAGGTGAGCGTGAGGGCAGAGTCACAAAAAGACCGAAAAGAGATCCACTACATTATTGATCCGCCGACTCGGAAAAAGACTTCGATCGTGCTCCATCTCCGCCCGCCCACGAGCTTCGGCTTCGCGAAGTCCGCCTCGGTCAATGGGAAACGGGTATCCGTCGAGGGCGAACAGCTCAAACTCGGGCCAATAGCTACCCATACCGAAGTTGTCTGCAAATATTAATAGCCCTTGGCCAGGCCTTTTCCGCGCGGGTCCGAGGCGCCCCAGAATCGGACCGGCTTGCCGTCCTTTCCGTACTCGATCGTCAGGCCGTGGGCATTCCCCAGGCCGCCCGGCTTTTTCACGACACTGATATCGTGACCTCGCGCCTTAAGCCCCTCGATGATGTCTGGGCCTACGTCCGCTTCCACGGCGATCTTATCCGGCTCAATGAAACTGACTCTTGGGGCCGCCAGCGCTTCCTGAATATCCATCCCAAAATCGATGAGGTTCATCACCATCTGGGGAACGGTCTGGCCGATCGTGTGCCCGCCCGGGGTCCCCAACGCGGCCCACGGCTTTCCTTCCCGAACAACGATCGTCGGGCAATCGCCGGAAAGCTTGTGCCTCCCCGCATGAGCGTCCATCGGATTGCCCTTGGGCTCGAACGTGCAGAAGGACAAAGAATTATTCAACCAGATTCCTGTCCCCGGCGGCATAATCCGGCTGCCGAAGCCGCCGCCTAAGGTCTGCGTGGCGCTGACGATATTGCCCTGCGAGTCCGCCACGACAAAATGTGTTGTGTGCGAGGATTCCGTCTCGTTCCCCTTGGGGTACTCAAACGGCTTGGCTTTCTTCATATCGATCCGGTCCGCCATTTCTTTCCAGTATTGCGGCGACAGAAGCTTATCGAGCGGAGGCGGATTGACTCCCGGTTCGCCGGCGTAGTTGAGCCGACACCAGAAGGCGTGCTTCGTGACCTCGCAAAAAACATGAAGCATCTCGAGGCTGTTGTGCCCCATCGACTTTATATCGAATACGCTCATCAAACCCAGCCTGATCAATGAGGGAAACGCCGTGGCCGGTGGGGAAGCCGTATATACTTCGAATCCCCGATAGTTGACATGAATGGGCGCCCACCATTCCGCCTTGTCATTGATGAGGTCGGACATGGCCAGAAACCCGCCTGACCTCCGCATCTCCTCATCGATCGCTTTCCCCAACTGGCCGCCATAGAAGACGCCGGCGCCTTTCTCGGCGATCAGGCGCAGAGAGTTGGCCAGATCTTTTTGGATAAGCCGCTCGCCGGCCTTGAGCGGCTGCCCGTTACGGCCATAGATGAGCTTGGCATGAGGAGGGAAAGTTTTGTAAGCGTGCTCAATCGTTCGTGCGTCATCGTCTCTAAGGGCAAACCCCTGCCCGGCCTCCCGGATCGCCGGCCCGAAAAGCTCGGGCCATTTCAGGACGCCGTAGCTTTTCGACATGGCTTCCCAGGCATGAACATTCCCAGGCATGGAGACGGCCTTCGCGCCCGCCCTGTTCTCGAGATAGTTTGGCGAGGGCTTTCGAAATACATCGGAGTTGACGGCAGCGGGGATCCTCCCGCTGCAGTTAAGAAAGCGGACCTCTTTTCTTGTGGCATCATAGATGAGGATCGTCCCGTATCCGCCCATCCCCGACATCATCGACTCGACGACATTCAGAGTGGCCGCAACGGCCACCGCCGCATCAAAGGCGTTTCCGCCTTTTTTTAGAATCTCGAGACCTGCTTCTGCGGCGATGGGATGGCCCGCGCTGACCATTCCATTCGCCCCCATGGCGGGTTTCATGACGGCGGAGATATTGCTTTTCTGGCCTGCCGCGGCTGGGGAGGGAATCATCCCCGCGATAAACATCCAAAAACCTATTACAACACAAAGCTGGACACTGAAGGCTTTCATGCCGGACTCCTCTCTATAGCGACTATATTAGCCAGCCAGCTTGATTTCTTCAACCCAGGAAGGGCGTTGGCCTAGAAACCGCAACTTTATAAGGATCATCATCGCGTTGAAATTCAGCCAGAACAACATAATTTTCGGGGATATTCCAAGAGACAAGCTCTGAGGCTAGGAAAAATGTGCTAAAATGGGGACATGAAAAAAATCGCAATTTTATTGTTGTTTTTTCTGATCGCAGCCGCCTATGCGCGGCATTCGGATAGCGCCGAATCCCAAGTTCCCAAGCCTCCCCGTCTCGCCCTTCCCTCGCCCGAGCAGGGCGCCTGGCATGACCTCGAGCTCGGCATGTTCATTCATTTCGCCCCCAACACCTGGCAGGATCAGGAGTACGATGACCTCTCCACGCCGCTTTCGAAAATCAATCCCGCCCAACTCGACACCGATCAATGGGTGCGCGTCGCGGAAGCCATGGGCGCTAGGTACATTATTTTTGTGGCCAAACATGTCGGCGGATTCTGCTGGTGGCAGACGGAAAGCACCGATTACAGCGTCAAAAATATTCCCTGGCACGGCGGAAAAGGCGACGTTATGGCTATGCTCGCCGAATCCTGCCGCCGCCAAGGCATGAAGCTGGGCGTTTATATCAGCCCCGCCGACGGCAAGCACGGAGCGGAAGGCGGAGGCCGATGCAAGACCCCGGCCGAACAAACCCGCTACAACGCCGTCTACCGGCAGCAGCTCACGGAGCTCCTCAGCCGCTACGGCCCGCTCGTCGAGGTCTGGTTCGACGGAAGCTGTATTATCGATGTCGGCGATATCCTCAAGAAATATGTCCCGAAGGCCATGGTCTTTCAAGGGCCGCAGGCGACGATCCGCTGGGCGGGAAACGAGGATGGGATAGCGCCTTATCCTGCCTGGAATTCACTGCCGCTTGCCGCGGCAAAATCAGGCGTGGCGACAGCCGCCGAAAGCCGTGCCGACGGCGATGCCTGGATGCCGCTCGAATGCGATGCCCGCTTCCGAAACACCTGGTTCTGGAACACCAAGAATGCCGGCACACTTAAAAGCGTGGACAAACTTATGGACATGTATTACAAATCCGTCGGCCATGGCGCCGTCCTGCTCCTCAATCACACTCCCGATCCGACGGGCCGTATCCCGGAAGCCGATGCGAAAAGGGCCGCCGAATTCGGGGCCGAAGTGGAGAGGCGATTTGGAAAATGCATCGCCGAGACATCCGGCCAGAGTGACATCGTTGAGCTTGATCTGGGCAAACCACAGGTTGTCGACCACATCATCACGATGGAGGACATCCGTCAAGGAGAGCGTATCCGCTCTTACTCGATCGAAGCGCTCATCGAGGGCGCATGGAAGGAAGCCTCGAAAGGAACGGCCGTTGGACATAAAAAGATCGACCGCATGAGCCCTGTCAACACTGTGAAAATCCGGATCAGGATACTGAGCTCCGCCGCCTCTCCCGTCATCCGCAAGCTCGCGGCCTACGGTCCGGCCGAACATTAAGAATTTCGCAATGAAGATGATCGCAATTCAAGCGAAAAGAGATTTTCTGCTAGATAGGAGTCATTGTCATGGCAGACCAAAATAAAGATCAAAAAATAGACTCCGAGGCGGGAGTCCAAAGTGCCACCCAGCTTTCGAGCGAATGCAGTCCGGAGTGCCGCGGCCGGACTTCTGGCAAAGACGAAGAAGAGAGATATCACGAAGAATCCGAATATTGGATCGAACGCCGCATCGAAACTGCCGCTGGCCCCGTTCCGGTTGTCCGAACAAAGCTCGGACGACAGGATATTTTGGGTAAGGTCAAGGTCCGTTTCGGGATCGGACGGATGAGTTACAAGGTCAAGCCCGGTCTTTATGCAGTCGGAAACGCCGCACCAGACTCGCCCGTTCTCGTCTCTGCGAATTACAAGCTCAGCTTTGATACCCTCCGCAGCAAACTAACCGGCCTTGACGCCTGGATCCTGGTCCTGGATACCAAAGGGATTAATGTCTGGTGCGCTGCCGGCAAAGGGACGTTTGGAACCGAGGAACTTGTGTATCGGATTGAAGATTCCAAACTCGCCCAAGTCGTTTCCCATCGAACCTTGGTTCTTCCCCAACTGGGAGCCCCAGGCATCGCCGCCCACGAAGTCACAAAGCAAACTCGTTTCAAGGTCATCTATGGGCCCGTGAGAGCCGCCGACATCAAAGGTTTTCTGGCTTCGCGTATGAAAGCGACACCTGAGATGCGTCGGGTTAAGTTCGAACTCAAGGATCGATTCGTGCTGACGGCCCTGGAGCTGACGAATCCGTTTAAATATCTCGTCGTGGCCACGGCCGCCCTCTGGATCCTCAGCCTCCTTGGGCTGCCCCTATTTTCATGGAAAGCATGGTATCCGTATCTTGGGGCCATCCTGATCGGCGGATTTTTCGTCCCGGTCCTTCTCCCCTGGATTCCAGGACGGCCCTTCGCCTGGAAAGGCTGGCTGCTGGGGATGCTGTGGGCGGCGTTTGTCAATCTCCGACATGGATGGCTCCCGCTGACACAGGCGTCCTGGCCGCCGGCACTGGTCTATTTTCTGCTTCTTCCAGCCATTTCGGCCTTCCTGGCCATGGGCTTCACCGGCTCATCCACATATACCTCGCTTTCAGGCGTCCTCAAGGAGATGAGGTATGCCGTGCCGGCGATCCTCGCTTCAGCTTCTATCGGGATTGTTTTCTTGGCCCTCATCTTGATTCGGGCGCTCTAAAGAGAAAAAGATGAGAGAACACCGCCATCTACGCAACGTCACGACACTGGCCTACAATCCGGCCCTGTGCACGGGCTGCGGAATGTGCGCCGAGGTCTGTCCTCACGCCGTCTTTTTCATCGAGGGCAAGAAAGCGCAAATCAGAGACAGAGACTTGTGCATGGAATGCGGCGCCTGCGCGAAGAATTGCCCGTTCGCCGCTATCTTTGTCCGCCCCGGCGTAGGCTGCGCCTGGGCGATTCTTTTATCAGAGATCAAGGGAAGAGAAGCCCCCGCCTGCGACTGACCGAAGTTTGGTTTGAAGACCTCTCGGCTACACCCTGAAGAGTCGGCGGCGGCTGGTCGAAGCCATACCTCCGGCTTTTTCGGCCTCAGAAATGCGGAAAAACGCCGTGTGGATGAGTTTATCTTCGACGATAAGCGCCGATCCGACGATATCCTTTCCGCTGAACCGGAAGTCATACCCCTTGCCCACGGATTCGTATCGCTTCTCCTCGCAGGCGGCCGCTTCGCCGATAAACGTCCGTGCCTTTTCTTTGCTGGGCGCAGGGGCCTCCGTTCCACAAGGCGCCGCACCCTCTCCGGAGCCCCCGGCGGCGTCCTTTTTTTGCTCCTCAAGCAGCGCTTCCATGGCATAGCTTTTGACTAATTTCGGAAAGAGCCCGCCGAAAGCATGCGGCCGCGAGATAAAATCAAAGCCGACGACCTCTCCCCCGATAAACACGATCAAGCCTTTCTGCTGAGGCAGGCAGACAAAAGCATTCAAGTACGCATCAAGCTCGGCCTTTTTGGCCTCGAACACATCTTTCATCGCTCCGGTCCGTGAGCTGACCCTCGTGTCCGCAGCCATATCGCGAATCCCGGTCCAGACAGTTCCCTGGTCCGACCGGAACTCTCGCGATGATTCGAGCGAGGTTGCCACATCCTGACTCTTCATGCTTCTTATCTTCGGCGACAGCACCGTATCCGAATCTCGGAATTCCCGTCCCGCGTACGACCATCGTCCCTGTTCCGTGCAGCTCACCGGAATGACGACTTCTGATTTCTCCTTGACCAGGATCGTCGTGTTGAGGACGCGATTCTGCTTCGCTCCGGCCAGCTCCTCGCCGTCGAGGAGGAGCACGGAGATCTCAGCCTTGTTGGTCACCTTCAGATTGGGGACCGAGCCGCTTTCGCTCACTTCGGTGACCACGAAAAGCGTTTTTTCCAGCGCTTCCTTGAGCGTCCAATAATCCGGCCCGCCGTTGACGGACGTTGAAAGCGGAAACGCCGCCATATTTTTATGATGCTGAAGGTCGCCAATTTCAAAACCTGAAAGATATTTGCTGATGACCGGGTCCATGCGCCCCCTCCTTTATATTGAAGAATCTATGGGTTATTCTCCTTCTTATTATTATCATAACAAAAGCTCAGGTTTTCTCCAAATCGAAAAGGAAAATAAGCACCCCTCCAACCGGCGTTTTTATTCCGGACAAACCATCAATTGGCCTCGGTTGGCAAAATGTTGAAGTCGTTTAACCAACGGATGAACTCGGCCCATTTTTTTTGCCAAAACTCCAAGGCTCTCTCTTTTTCCTCGGGATCCATAGCCGAGTGGATGAGAGAGTTCATCGCAAGTTGTTTAAGTCCCCTCAAATCCAATCCCCAAGCCATGAAGGCAGCGTAGAAATCATAAGAAAATGTGCATTTCCAGATGCCCGGATCATCGGGACAGATGACAACCGGCAAGCCGCTGTTGATATAGAGGACGGCGGGGTGGTTGCGAAGATCGCTTATATAACCGAGAACCTGGTTACTAATCGGACAGACCTCGACGGCGATGCCCCGATCCTTAGCTATCTTCATGAGGAGAGGATGTTTGAAGAGTGAAAGACCGTGGCCGATCCGCCTGGCGTCCAGGAGAATGGCATCCAGAACATTTTCATTTTCTGTCCAGTTGCTTTCGCCGGAATGAAGATATAACGGCAGTGTGATATTGCGCTGTTCCGCCTTTTGGCGGGCTTCAAGAAGTTCATTGATATAAAATAGATTCGTGTGCTCCTTGTCCTCTTCATTCACTAAATCGATGCCAATCATGAGATCTTTATTTTTTGCCCGTTGGTCCAGAGCGCGCTCCAATCCCTGAGCCATGTTCTCCCGACTCAAAGACCGGTCGTACTGGTATATGTATTTTACTCCGAATTCCGGATGGTCACGCTGAATCTCCTCAATGATTTCCTGACGCCCGATCCCGCTCCGGCTTTCGACGTACTGAATATTTTCCTCGATCAAATCCTTGAGCATTTTGCGGCTAAAGCCATCCCAGATCGCGTCTTCTCTGACTATGTCTAAGGATCGAGCGAAACATTTTCTGAATTCTGCCCAAATATCGGGCTGACCAAGATCTTCTTCGCCCAATGTTACAGACTTGTAGAGCTCTTCATCAAACTCCTCAACGCTATCCGCAGCTTTGCGGAGCTCACTGACGAGGCGCCAACCGTCTCCAGGCGGATCCGCAGAGATCCTCATGGACCCTTTGCGAGGTGGTTCCTCCTTTCCCTGATAAATATAACAATTCGGTTGATAGGTCGCATGCTTGATCAGCCAGCGGAAATCACCCATGGCAAATCCATGAACATGCAGAATTCCCCCTTTTGGCATGCGCTTCATGATTTCCAGGATCGGAGACTGGTCAATCAGTTGTCTTGTTTTAGATTTCAGAAAACTATGTGCGGGGGGATAATATTCACGAGTCCGTTTGATTTCCTCCTGCTTGAGCAACATCAGCCGGCCGTTCGCCTCCTCCTCTTCGGGCGCAAGCTTGATTCCGGCATCAATTCGGATCGCCAGCTCGGCCTGGATCAGCCGGTTTCTTGCTTTCGTATAGTCATCGACATCTTGATAGCGCTGCTGGACAAAGCGATCCTTCTCCTGGAGATATCCACAAAACAGAAGCGAACAAATGAAAAATATGAAAGCGCGTTTCATAATCCTATTCCCCTCCATGGCCGGTTAGATTTGTCAAAAAGAACCTCATCTTTAAATGAGCTTATCGCACCGAGCGAATGGGTGCAAGAGCTTGATGGCCCTTCACCTGCGGTTGCAAAGATATCCGTAGGGGCAGGAAGGGCAAGTCCGGCCGCGGTCATTGCTCGGTTCGAACGGCCGGGCCGGATCGACAATCTCCCGGACGAGAGCGCTGATGATCTTTTCCATTGTCTGGACCTGGCCGGCCCGGACATTTTCATCCTTGTCGTACGGCGAAAATTCGATTTCGGGGCTGAGGTGGCTTTTCCCCAGCATCAGAAACCGGCCTTGGATCGATTCCGGGGCCAGATGATGCATCCAGCCGTAGACGCAATTATAAAAAGGAATCTGGACGCTCCCGATGGCCTCGTTCCAGGTCTCCCGATCCTCCGCGACGAGCTTCTTGAAATTGATCCCGACATATTTCTCGTTGGCGCCTGTCTTGTAGTCCAGGATAAAGATATCCTGGCCGCGTTTCTCGCTGCGGTCCAAGCGCCCGACCAGCTTGAACGTATCGCCGTTCAGATGAATTTCGCACTGGAGGACTTGCTCCAATCCGAAAAGAACCAACGCCTTACCCTGAGACGCCAGGTCCCGGATGACAGGCGCCTGGTAGTTCAAGAGAAATTCCTCGAGGTGACGTTCGACCTGGAGTTTCAACAAATAGGCGTTTCCCGCCATATCGCCGCCGTAGCTCTCTTCGAACTTGCGCGCAATCAGGCGCTTCATCTCTCCGGCGTCCAGGTCCCGTTCCCGCACCGCTTGGCCGGCGAACCTCTTGAAATACTCTTCGAGCACGTCATGGACGAACGAGCCAATGTCCTTTTTCTCCATTTGCTCGCCGATCTCTTCTCTCTCCTCGATCCCGAGAACCTTCGAATAATACAACTGGAGCGGACAGCGCAAGTACATGTCCAGAGCCGTCGCCGAAAAATTGATCGTCTTCAAATATTCGGCCACAGCGGACCTCTTTTCGACCGGCTTCGTCTCGTCCTTGGTCAGCGCGACCCGGTACTGGACCGTCCTGACTAACTTCTCCCCGTCCCGTTCCCGTTCCCGCTTCTGCTTTTCCCAAATGAGCTTTTCGACGAACCGGCTTCGTTCCTTGTCGTTATTCTCGACAAAGAAAATTCGCACTTTCCTGGCGCCGCGCACGATCGTGTCCAGATAATATTCCATCCGCCGCTCGTTGTCCTGGTAGGTCGGCAGGCCAAGCCTCGTCCGGGCCGCCATCGGGAGCAGGGTGTCCTCTCGCCTGAACGACGGCAGCACATCCTCGTTCACGTCCAGGAACGAAACATCCTCGAAAGGAATGCATCGCGCTTCCCAGAACCCCAGGACCTGCAGGCCGCGGAGCGGCGTTCCCTCGAACGGAACCGTGCCGGCCGCGATCACCTTGCGGAATAAATTGAAATACGCGCTCCGATCCTCAAACCTCACGTCCCGCAGCAGCGAATTTTCCAGGTCGTCGAGTCGCCGGGTGAACGCTTCGGCAAACGGATGGAAAAAATGATGCAGCCGGGCGGTGCTGCTCTTATAAATATAATCCAGGACGCGGGCCATCTTCCCGGAGAAATCGCCGACGTCCCGAATCTCGCCGAACGGCCCGACCGTTTGGGCATGGATCGAGCTCAGGTGGTCCATCAGGCTCGCCACGTCGGGCGGGTCCTCAACAGCTTTGAGCTTTTCCTGGACCGCCTTGCGGATGGCTTCGTCGGTCTCGAGCTCGGCGAGCTTCCAGAAAGATTTTGTCCGCCGCCTCCCTTGGGTTAGCTCATCTTCGATGGCATGAAAGAGAATGCGCGTCAGGTCCGCCCGCTTTTCCTCCGCCCCCTCACCTGTCACCGTGTGTTCCGCCGCCGGAAAGTAGATGTTCTTCGTATAGGGGTGCAGGACAAACCGCAGATAATGAGGCGCATATAAGCGTCCGTCCTCATCCCGTGATTGAACGAGCTCCAGGAGTAGGTCGAAAAATGTGTAAATCGGCGTGCGCGACAGAGGATATCCCATGGAAATGTTGAATTGATCCCCGGCCAGCGCCGTAAGCTTTTGCTGGTAGAGAGGAAAGAGTGTCTCGGCCGCAGGCAGGACAATCGCGTGTTTTTCATCAAGCTCGGCCCCGTCCCGCGTTTTTTCCTCCAGCGCCCTGTTCAAGGCGAAGATCTGCCCGTGCGTGTCGGGGCTCCTGATGAACTCGATTTCCGGGCCTGGACCCTTGATCTCGTCCTCCGCCTTCCCGATAAGCGCCTTGCCTTCGGGGCCGAGCTCCCTCAGCACACTCTCTATCCCTTTCCCTCGAAGCAGCAGGACAAAGCAATGATCCCAATTCATCATAGTCCGGATGATTTTCAGTTCGACCTTCGATAGCGAATAAAACCCGGCAAAAACTATTGTTTCGATATCTGCAAAGAGCTCCGGCTTTAGGCCGTCGAGCACGGTCAGGGAGCGGGATCCGATCGTGGAATATCCCCGTTCCTTCACGGCCGCATAAAATTGCTCATAAAATGATGCCAGCGACTGAAGCCGCCCTCGGGCCTGGGCTGAAGGCTTTTCATCGAGTTCGGGGCTGAGGTCTAATTCGCGAACCTGCACCGTCGTGGCCCCGGCTAAACACAGCTCCTCGAGATCATGGAAAATTTTCATTCCCAAGGGGAAAAAGCTGTCCGCAGTCATGAAATGCTCGTGGACAAACCCACTCTCCCCTCTTTGAATCTCGAAAAGCAGCGCCACGGCGTCGAGAGGGTCGATGAGCCGATCTCTCTTCCCCAGCCGCTCCTCATAAACCCGGCCGACAAACCCGTCCATGGATTCGAGGACCGGCGGGATGAAGCTTGTCTGCTCTCTCTCCGCAAGCGCTTTCCGCAAATAATACGCCGGCCTCCTCTCCGGGAAGACGACCCAAGAGCGCGAATAATCCTTGGCTGCCTCGCCTTTTCCTTTCGGCTGGAGCCGGGCGGCAACCTCTCGAATGAAATTTTCGCGGGGAGAAACGAGTTCGATCATGGCTCGATAACCTCTATCCGCTGCTCATCGATATGAGCCAGAATCCCCCGCAAGCGCTTTTCCGGATAAATCTGCTTGATGATTTCCAGATAGGCTTGCATCTGCCCGCGGTCCTCAGCGTCGCGTCTTTCCCGCCTTGCCTCGTCGCTGACAAAGCCGGTCTTGAAATCGATGACCGTCACGCGGTCCAAGTCCAATACGACGCGATCCATGCGGAAAACGCGGCCGGCCTCGTCGCAATAATTGAATTCCCGCAGCACCCGCCTGCCTTCCCGCTCCTCAAAATATTTCGCCAGCGGCGAGCCCGCTCCCGCAATATATGCCACGATGGCACGCCCTACATCCTTATAGAGGGGCCACTCCCAATCCCTGGGTCGGATCATCCGCAGGACCCTGTCGATTCCACTTTCCCATGCCGCGGGTTCTCCGCACACAACCTCTAAACCGGCGAGAATTTCGTGGGCGAGATTCCCGCGATGGATGCTCGCGAAATTCAGGGCCGACCGCGGGTTGACGGCGATCTCGAAGGGCTCGGCGAAACGAAGCCTCCCGGCCTCGGGTTTGGCCGGCGCCGCCTGGGCCACGATTTTCGCTTCCGGCTGGCCGAACCTCTGCGCTTCGATTAGATCGAAAGGATATTTCGATTTCTTCGACTTCACGCCCACGATGTGCAGTTCTTTCCGCGCCCGCGTCAGCGCCACATAGAGGGTGTTCAGTCTATCCACATCGTCCCTGAGCCTCGCCTCCTCGTAAATCCTCTTCAATTCCGGGTTGGCTTCGGCCAGCTTCTGGCTGAGTTTATAAAGCTGGATGCTTTCGCCTCGGGCATCGATGAAGAATTCCGGCGGAATATATTTCTCTCCATAGAGGAGCAAAATAACGACCGGAAAGCCCAAGCCTTTGGCCTTGTGAATGGTCATGATTTTGACCGCCTCGATGTCAAGAGGCACATCGATATTCCAGGCTTCCTCGCGGCGGCTCGCGGAACCCCTTCCGAATCCTCTGCCCTTCGCTCCCAGCCCCTGCTCCGCATATTTCAAGAACTCGCGGAGGTCGTTCCGGCCCATGCTTTCAAAGTCCATGATCGATTCCAGGAGCTTGGACAGGGCGGCTTCCTCCTCGGGGAACAACTCGAAAACATTGAAAATACGATAGATAAGAGTCACGAGATCATAGAGGGGGTAATAGCCGACCGACCGGAACGCCCGGTTGAAATACCGCTGCCAGAGCTCTGGAAAGCGGGTTCGGAAGGCGACATAAAGGTGTTCCTCGCCTTTCCGCCGGCAATCAAAGAGAAAGCGATCCCAGCCGCCGGCCGGTACGGCCCCGCCGTCAAGCTCTATCTTTTTTTTCAGCACATCGCCCAGTAAAAATATGCTAAAGGCGAGGTTATCGGGAGGCGAATCCAGGAATCTAAGCAGGGCCATGAGTTCGCCCGTTATCTTCCGCGTCCGGATATCCAGGCTGCTATAGGGAATAAGTGGGATATCTTTTTCGTTGAGCCAAGAGGCGACGTTAACCACGGATTCGTTGCGGTAGGTGAGGATGGTGATGTCGGAAAATCTATATCCGCGCCCGTGCAGCTCCATGACGCGTTTCTGGATCTCGGATTTCTCGGGGACATCGTTGTCGGCTCCGCCCGCCTCGGTCCCAAGCGCGTTCGGAGAGGAAGACTCTTCATTTTCGTCGACCTCCGTTCCTCCTTTTTCCAGGATGACGACATCCACAAATCCCTTTTTCTTATTTTCCTCGACGACATCTTGCTCGAACTCATAAAGAGGCTTCTTGAGCTCGGCCCCCCCTCTCTCTTCGCCGCCGGCTTCATCGCCGTTTTCGCCGCTTCCGGGAAGGCCTTCGTTGATCCGTCGATAGCTTTCGGACGCGTTTAACCTTTTCGGAAAAATTTCCTTCGTAAAATTCAAAAGCTCCTCATAGCTCCTATAGTTCTGATTGAGTTCTTTGACGTCGATTTTGGCCGGCCCGAAATAGCCGGCCGCCCTCTCCTCCATATCCTTCATGATTCTGTAGTCGGCGTCCCGGAATCCGAAGATGGCCTGCTTGGTATCGCCGACAGCGAAAAAGCTTCCGGCGACGGCCAGAGAGTTCTCGACGAGCGGCATCATATTGGTCCACTGGATTGGCGACGTGTCTTGGAACTCGTCGACAAGATAATGGAAGATGCGGTCGCCCAAACGGAAATAGATGTCCGGGATGATCATCTGGTCGATGTAATCGGCCAGCCGCTTATTGATATCTTCTATGAAAACAGTCTCCCGGCGGCGCTTGAACTGCTCCAGAGTTTCGGCGAAGGATTCGTAAGCCATAAGGTAGGGATGGAAGAATCCACGGGCATAGACACAGCGATATTCATTGGTGAGGGCTTCCAGCTTTTCCCAAGCGCGGCAAATTTTCGCAAATGCCGACGCTGCGTTGACCGAGCCGCGCTGGCCGGGATTTTTGACCGGGGGCGTCTTAAAACTGGTGCCGATGAGGTCGGAAAATTTCTTGCTCGAAACTGCGGGCCCGACTTTGCTCCAAAATCCGGATTTCGGGTTTGGCTCGAGCCCCGATCCATCAATCAAAACCCGGAGCGCCTTGGCCGCATCGGCAATTTTTCTCTGGATGGCCGTCCGCCCCTTGTCCAGGTTTTCTCGAACGGGCTCGCCCTTCTGGGCCGCGAGCTTGGCGTAGAGCGACTTGAGCTTGTCCTGGATCAGGCTCGTCGGATCCCAGGGATACGCTGCCGCGGCGCTCTGCGAGCCCAGGATCAAGTCGACGATTTTCCGAAACGTATCGCCGTCCCTGGAGCCTGGCTTGACTTGGCGCAGATAGCGGCTGAAACCATAATCGATCAGGTCGGAATTATCCAGAACGATCTCGAAGGTCGGCGGGAATCCGAGGTCGAGAGTGGACGCTTTGAAGACCGAGGACATAAAACTATCAATAGTCTCAACCTGAAAATCCGTGTATCTGGTCAGGATATCCTCGAGGACTTCTTCGGCGCGGCGGGCCAGGGCTTCGCCGGGCAGGGAGACTATGGCCCTGACCTGCTTCATTTCCTTTTCGTCCCGAAAATAACAGTCCTTCAGCCAGGTCAGAATCCGGGTTTTCATCTCGCGGGACGCATTTTTGGTGAAGGTGATCGCCAGCATGTTGGCCAGGTCGTTCTTTTCGATCAGGGGCGAGAGGAGAAATTGGACAAACCTCAGAGACAGGGCATGGGTTTTGCCGGAGCCGGCAGAGGCCTTCAGCAGAACGGCGTTGGGAAAATGGAGGGCCTTATCTTTGGCAAGGCTGGAATTCGCTTTAATCTTTTCCATTCCGGGTGTTTCTTCAATTCTACCATATCGGCTCAGGAGTTTTCACGGCCGCGGATGAAACACAAGGAACGCTTCGGAAAGATCTCTTTAGAATTATCCGGAAAACCCGGCCAAAAAAATTCTTGTCGGCCCGGCTTAGGCTTTGATTTCGCGGAGATCGATGCGCGAGAGCTCGTCGGTTCCCACGCCGCGGCGAGCGCAGGCGGCCACGTGGCCGGCCTCTTTCCGGATGGATTCCAAACCTTGTTCGGCCCGTTTGGCCTCCAGGATGTCCAGCCCAATCCGATCCATAGCGACCGGGTCGCGGCTGAAAAAGATCCGGTTGTCGTAGGCCAGCCTGGCTCCGGCAACGCTGACCGTCGAGATCTTTGCCGCTTCGCCGATATGGAGCACCATTTTGTCTTTGAGGCTTGGGTGGCTCAATATTTCAGAAATAGCCCTGGCGCAGAAATCGATATGAAAGCGGACTTTGTTTGTCGTCATGCCCAGAGCGATGTTCTTGGTCGCCCAGGTCACGCCGCTGTCCTCGTTGTGCTTAAGGACGGCGATGTTGACGAGCTTGGTGATCTCACGGGTGATGATCTCGCTGAAAAACGATTTCTCCTCGTCCTCAATGACGACGTCGTCAAACCGTCCGGCGACCTCGTCGGCGATTCGCTTGATCCCTTCCCGGTCGTTATAGTCCGTGTACAGCCGCCGGATGTCCTGACTGTATTTCTGGGCATCCGCATTTCCCTGCTGGATAAGAGTCCACAGCCACGTCACGGAGTTGAAAATCTCCCGGTAGGAAGCGTTTTCCGTGAAGTTTCTCTTGACCAGCTCTTTGAATCTTTTCAGGGTCCCGGCTTCGAGCGAGATATAAGCGCCTTTGTCATATCCTTCGACCCAGGGAAGGATCGCCTCGGATTTCGTCGAGGCGCCTTTGACGCGGACGCCTTCCGTGCCCTTATTGATGGTCAGCCCCGTCCTGGCCAGCTCCCTATCGCTCCGGTCCCAAATGATCATGTTGTTCTCAGCCACGCCGGCGCTCTTCAGCCCGGCGATGACAGCCCGGACAGATTCTAGCGAAGTTGAAACCTTCGGAGCTCCGATGCAATTGATTTTAATCCCCACGACATCGTTGGGCGAGAAAAGCGATGACCAAGCGCCGGCCGCCTTTTTCTCTCCCGTTAGCTCTTTCAATCCGGCTTCAAAAGCGCGGCCGACGGCCTCGGGATTATACTTCGCCTCGACGATCATATCGCCGGCGGCGACCGAGACGACCTTGCTCTTGGCCGCTGCTCGTCCCGGCCAGGCAAGGAGTGTTCGTTTTCCGATCGCCGCTGCACCGACTAGAACGGCCGAATTGCGAATAAACTCTCGTCGCGTCGTCATAGACATATCTCCTTCGTTTGGATCAGAGGATCAGTTCACTCCTCGATAGAATCCCCTAAATATACACCGCCTGTCAATAGAAATGGCGTTCGGGCCATCATGCAGAATATGGGCGGTGCTAGTTCCATCCGAAAGCCCCCGTAGCGGAGGGGGGACCCGGACACTCTTGGAGGAGGACCCTATCACGGGTTCCCCCTCCAACGGGCGGCGGGAATAGCCGCCGCCCTGCCACTCCTCCAAGGAGCATCCCTCCATGAATTCATCGCCAGATGTTCCTTGGAAGAATGGCAGCGAGCATAGCGAGCGTTGGAAGGAAACCCTAATAATGGGTTTCCTTCCAAGAGTGTCCGACGGGACTGGTTCCCCCGGGGCCCGGGGGCTGCGGATGGAACTAGCACCGCCCATATCATGTCACTTAATTTTGGGGCGTTGACATGAGTCTAGATAATCCGGTAGATGTATATGAAGATGGCCATGGCCGAAAATACATCCGGGAAAAAGCGGCTGAGGATTTTGCTGATAGAACTGGCCGCCCTTGTTTCAATAGGATATGCGCTAGCGCTGGCGGGCGATCTTTTCATTTTTATCCTCTACTTTCAGCTGGCCTTTCTGTTCTTTGTCATATTCACCATCAAGATAATCTTTCGAGATTATCTCGTCTTAGGGTTTTTTATGGTGTTCGTCACTTTTTTTATTCTGGAAAAGACGTGGCTGTGGGCGGCTTTCGGGATCCTGTTTATCGTTCTCTTTGTCGGACGGAGCCTGATCAAAGCTCGAAGGCGAAGGATGATTTTCATTGTCTCTGCGATGATGACGGTCGCGGCGATATATCTCTTGTTTATTTTTCTCCCATCTCCGCGCTTTCATCCGCTACCTGATCAATCGGCAAAATTGGAACGGCTTCAATCTCTTCCCTACGCTGCCACTGTCGCCCACGACAAAAACGAGTCGAAAGAAGGTGTGGCCGGCTACGACCGGACCTTGAGCGCTGAAGGCCTCAATCTCTACAATTCATACTATAAGCCGGAGGCAGATCTGCTGGACATGTCCGGCAAAAGACTTCACGTCTGGCGTCCTCCCGGCTCCCCGCCGCACTGGCACTGCGTCACGGCCTGTTCGAACGGCGATATTTTGGTCTGTGCAGAGGATGAGTCGCTCATGAGATTGGATTGGGAGTCCCGCGTTCTCTGGAAAAAGGACATGAGAGCCCACCACGACATCACGATTGCGCCTAACGAAGATATCTATACTTTAACCAGCCGGGAAGAGATCGTTTTTATGCGCGGTCTCCCCATCGCGATCATCAATGATTATATTGTCAGGCTGTCGCCTGATGGAGCGATCAAGAAGGAGATTTCACTTTTCGGCCTGATGAAAAGCCAAATCCCGGCTGCGAATATCTTCAAAATCTATTCCCATATGATCTACCCGAAAGAATACCTGTGGAGAATTATCAAACAGAAACGGACCCATCGTTTTTTGCTGAGACGTATGACTCCTTTTGATGTGTTCCATAATAATTCCGTCTCCCTTATAGACAGGAATCTCGAAGGCATCTACAAAAAGGGAAATATTTTAGTTTGCGCGAACGCTCTAGACCTCATTGGAATCGTCGACATCGAAAGCCAAAAACTGGGTTGGACATGGGGCCCCGGCAACCTGGACAAGCCACACAATCCAACCCTCCTGGAAAACGGCCATATCCTCATTTTCGATAACGGTACGAGACGAGGCTACTCCCGGCTGGTCGAGCTCGATCCGCGCCAGGATGAAATCGTTTGGGAATATCATCCCTTGGATCCGGAATCATTCTTTACGGACTGGGGGGGATCCGCCCAGCGTCTGCCCAATGGAAATACGCTCGTCACGGAAACGAGCCAGGGAAGAGTGTTTGAAATTACACAGGGCAAAGAGATCGTTTGGGAATTTTTCAACCCTGATAAAGGGGAAGCCGGAAGGCGGGCAACGATTTACCGCTTGACGAGGATCACCGATCCGCGCCTGCAATCCGTGCTGATGGGCAAATGAAAGTCACTCCTTAAAATCTGTTCACTGCCCGGAAGTCAGGCCTGATTTACCTTTCCGGGAAGAGCACAATGTCCTTCCGCCGGCTTTCCGGTTGGACGTCGAGCTTTTCCAGCTTTCCCTGCTTGATCGACCCCTGGACCACGGTTTGGTAGGGCGCATGGAGCTTGAAATCCGCGTTCCAATCCTTGGGCCAGGCGGGGAATAAAAATATTTTCCTGCCGTCCGTCTGCATAAGCATGGCCTGGAGCGTCTTCAAGAGTATCCCGCCATGATCCTGATCGGGCACCCAGTCGTAGTTTGGCCCCCAAAACGCCGGGAAACGCGATTCCTTATTGACGTTCTTCGCCCGGCTGACGAGATTTTGTTTGGCTGCATCGGCCAGCCCGAGATAGGCCATGAAGATATCGTCCTGCCGCCAGCCGAAGTCGCCCTTATCCAAGCGCCTCTCCAGCGCCGCCCTCCCCCATTCGATATTCGGCCTCCCGATCGCGATCAAGCGAAACGGAAACACCGCATAAAGCTCGGGATTCTCGACATTCTTTTTATCTGCGAATTTCTCGGCCGGGGCCAACAAAGTCTCTCCGTCCACTTTCCGCGTCGGCAGCGGGGGCAGCTTTTTTCTCAGCCTTGTCCAGAAGGCCCTCTGCTCGGCAGTGGTTAACCTCTCCGGGAGTGCCAACAATCGTTCCGTCACGGCGTGCAGGCCGGCCAGCTCCGGCATGGGATTGGTACAATCCCACCAGGTTTCGACGGCTTGCGCGGGGTGCATGACCATCGTGCCGCTGGCATCGGTTGGATAATGCTGGTCGAAAAAGGTCAGGACCTCGTGGGCCGTCGGAAGCGCCATCTCCCGCAGGAATGTTTCCTCGAGCGAATACTCGTAGCGATCCAGCATCATGAAAACCAGCTCCGGCCCCGACACCCATTCCCATTTGTGCCAGCCGCTCGTCTGGAGCTTGTCGCTGCGCTGCTCGAATGGCTCCCAGCCGTAGGTTTCGCTGAAGACATCGCCCCAAAAATAAATGCATTCCGGGATATAAATGCCGTCGTGCTTCAAATAAAGGCGAGTCCTGTATCGGAAGAACGGCATCAGCTCCTGCCCGTACATGCGAAATAGGGGCTGCATCAGGTCGAAATCGTAGGATGCGCACATGCTGATGTACGGCAGGCGGGTATTCTGCCACCAATACCCCGGGCCCCATTGGCGATAATCCGCATCGCCGGGCCTTCCTCGATAGGGCACCGTAAACAGCGAGCCGTTAAACTTGATGGGATACCGGCCGCGGCCCGCGCAGGCATTGATGAAACGCTGCAATGCATACGCGCGGCTGACGACGAATGTGTCGTCGCTGGAAAGCGCGGCCTCTTTTGCGACTCCGCCTCCGCTTTCTGTCACCGGCTTTAGATGGATCCAGCTTCGCCCCCAAAAACCTTTCCACCACATTTCGTGATCCTGGCGCCAGGCCTCGAACGGCCGCTCGACGATGTCTTTTATCAATCCGTCTATGGCTTGAAGCCATTCCTGGGGGTTGGCCGGATGCTTGGTCAGGACATACATATTGAAAACATGGTGCTTGGAAGATAATGACCTTAGGTTCTTGTCGTCGATGCGATCTGGCTTGTCTGCCGTCACCACGGCCCCGAACGTCCGATGCAGGAGCGGATCCGGCCGCTGAAAACCCTGGACGCCCTGGATTTTAGCGCAGATCTCGGGACCGACCGACTTGCTGTTATGATGGTACCAACCAATGCGGTCGGGCTGTTTTTCAAGGACCATATCGGGCGCGACGATGGTGGGAGCATGCTGGCCGTCCTTATTCGACCTATCGAGCATGACATCGCTGACCTCGATCGTCGGAAGCTCGTAAGGACTCGTCCTCCACAGCTCGATCGAGGCGAAGGCCTCAGTCGGCATCCGGCTTTCCACTTCAACCCGGATAACCGGCAGGTTGGCATCGACCCAGAGCTTCAAATTGACTGCGCTGTCCCCTTCTCCGTATCGGACGGACATCGTCGCATCGAGAAGTTGTAGGGTTTGCCGAAAAGCGACAAGCGGCGCTTTGGGCCTTGGGCTAAGACTGACCCGCACACGCCCGACTTTCACCAGCCGGCCGTTATCATCCCAACTGTCCGTCTTGGCGATGTAAAAAAGCAGATCTCCCGATTCTTCTTCGACCCATGCGTTCAGGGCGATATCGCCGTTGCCGATCGGCATGGAACCGTTGTAGTCCTTGCTCGGCGAATCCCAGACAACGTTATAGTCGGCGAGCCGAGCGATTCCCTCCTCGCCCGCTGGGGCGTTTTTTTCTGACGGCCCCTGAGGATTTGCGCACAAAAGGCCGGACAACGCAATCCATACGCAGGCCGCGAATATTTTTTTCATGTCTCTCCCCTTTCATTGATATCGAGCCTAGATTCTTTGCCGCAGAACACGCAAAAAGTCTATCCCTGGAAGATGATACAAGTCAATGGAACAGAAATCGGCGGCCAAGCGGCAAGGCCTTGGCCGCCAATAAATTCCATTAGGAAGGATTGTTGAGTTCAGAAGACATATGGGATAAAACCGAATATAATGAGATAAAGCCCTTAAGCGGAGTAAAATAGGATTGGAGTCCGGATGACAACTGGAATGATCCTGGCGATAACCGTCCTCGCTGTCCTTTTCGCTTCACTCGTCTTTATTAAGGTTCGACCAAGCCGAAAACCCAGTTTTGAAGGCATTGAAGAGGTTCGAGCAGCGCAAGCCTACGACCGGATCAGCAAGTGGCCGCAGTTTCGGATCTTGAGGCGGCTGATCGTGCGGGAACTGCGCCGATGCAAGCCGACCGGAATCCTGGCTGACATCGGCTGCGGTCCGGGACTATTGACCATGCTCATCGGACAGAGATTCCCTCGGTTGAAAATCCTTGGGCTGGATACGGCGCGGGAGATGATAACAACTGCCAACATGAATGCGATTTCGTTGGGGTTTGAAGGACGAATCGAATTTCGAGAAGGGAATATCCAACGCCTGCCGCTGCCGGATCAAACGCTGGATTTTGCCGTTAGCAGCCTGTCGTTGCATCACTGGTCTCAACCAGAGCGCGGCCTGGCGGAAATCCATCGGGTGCTCAAATCCGGAGGCCAATTGTTATTGATGGATCTGCGCAGGGATTCACGGCTCTTCTTTTATTTGCTCCTGATATTTGCCACATCGATAGTCATGCCCGCCGCGATGCGGAAGATCAACGAACCGCTGGGGTCGGTGCTGGCCAGCTACACGCCCATAGAGGTTAAGGAATTCTTCGCACGATCTCCATTTAAAGAATATAAAGTCCATGGCGGTCCGGCATGGATGATCATATGGGGGAGGAAAAAATGCCATCAAATCATTGGACGATGATTTTGATTGGGTGCGCGGGAGGACTTATTCCTGACATTTTGCGCATTATAAAGAACCGCTATAATCCAAAAATGCCCAAATACCTCCAGCGGGCGAGCTTCTGGATAGGGCTGTTGTTTCTCGTAATTCTCGCCGGACTCGCGGCCTGGCTGGGAGAAGCAGTCAACGTGAAACAGGCCCTGGCCTACGGCTTTGCCGCCCCGGAGTTCATTTCAAGGATCTTATCCAGCGGCGGAGCGATCACAGGCGCCGCAAAAGGCGAAGGAAAGCTTAGCCTGAGAGCGTGGTGGAGCCTTTAGAATCCGGGGTCAAACCTACTTCTTTTGCATGTTCCCCTAGGAAATAGTGAAAAAGGGATAGGTTTGACCCCGTTGACTATTTGGTCCGGGCTGAGGGCTGGCGCTCCCCGTTATCGTAAAGCCCAATTAACTCGACCGACTTCCCGTCTTTCGCTACGAACTCCACCCGAAAATAATCGAGGCCTTCGACGGCGAAGAGAATTTCGGTCAGCGGAACCAGCCGGTACTTCGGGCCGGTCCGCTGGTAGTTGAGGACGCCGTTTTCAAAAGTGACTTTCCGATCGCCGTATTCGCCAACGTATGTCTTCAATGTCTTTTCGTCAATGTTCGGCGGGTTCGTCTTGGCCTTCATCCCGATAAGTATCCATTCGAACTCGCCCTTCCGCTGCGGATCGGACGCTTTGGCCGCGAGTTTTTCGATGGCCATCGTGTATGCACGATCAAAGGCCTGGGCGGCAGGCACAGCGATATCGGGAGTGACGCCCGTGCCTTCCCAGTTGGTCTTGGAGACCGGGTTGATAGCTCGGCCCATGGGAACGCGGAGGATGAAGTTTTCCTGGACGATCATGGCGTCGGTGGGATGGGCGCCGCCCCCGGTCGTCTCCCCTATCACCGTCGCCCTCTTCAGATTCTTCATGTTATATGTGAATTCTTCGGCTCCCGAAAACGTGGACGTGCTCGTGAGGATGTAGAGGTCGGCGTTGACTGGCTTTGCCCCCGGGACGTAGGGCAAAGTCCAGTAGTTTTCGGTTCTATCCGTAGCTCTGTAATAGAGGTCGTTAAGGTGGGCCGGCTCGGGAAAAAAATAGGAACTGATCAGTTGGATCTGGGCCGGTTCGCCCCCGCCGTTCTGCCTGAGGTCGACGATAATGGCGTCACAATAAGCCAGGAAGTTCATCGCGGCGATGGCCGTCGCTCCGGCCTGGTCGGGAGAAGCAAACGCGCGGAAATCAAGATAGCCTATGTTTCCTGCGAGCCGCTCAACCTTACGAAAACCAAAGTTGTTCCGTCTGGCGGCCTGGAGCCGGCGTTCGCGGACTTTCCTGGCTTCCTCTTCGCTCTGGCCCATGATCCGTCGCATGTCGGCGGCCATTTCCGGATTAAAGACGAAACCCAGATGCTTGTCTTTACTCACCATAGACAGCGTGTTCGAAACAGCCTGGGCGAACTCCCGGGCGCCGGTCAATTTGTTGAAATCGCCGTTCTTAAGCCGACCGCGAAGAACATCCTCCATTTTCTTGGCCGTATCAGCAAAGATATAGTTTTTGTTCAAGAGCGTCGAGATTTCGTCGACGATGGCCTGTTTGTCGGCCGCGTCGAGGGCCGGAGCTTTCGGTTCCTGATTAAAGGCTTGGAGACTACAAAAAAACAAGAATGCCAATAAAGCCAAAACCCATCGGATCAGGGTTTTCAACATATTGAACCTCCTTGAGTTCGAATGAAGATGATTTGACATTATCGCTTCGGGAGTGCCGGGCGCTTCCCGCTCGCAAGACGCGCCGGACGCGTCGAGCGAGGAGTGCGATGGGCGAGCCCTTTCAAAAGCAAGTCTGCGATGCGGGAAACCTGACCTTCCAGTTCTTCTCTTCTACCCAATTCCCGGGCCGTCAGGCTGAAAGGGAGCAGGGAGTTCGTGCTCAAGACAAGAACCTGAGAAATCATCCGGGGATCGGAGCATTCAAGTGTCCCGAGCCGGACGCCTTCACGAAGGACCTGCTCGAATACTCCCACTTCTTTCTTGAAATGGATCTCTCGACGGCCCAGCAAGTCCGCTCTGACCGAGGACAAAAGATCGTTGAGATTTTGCGAATAATGGAACACGCTGTCGAAACGGAAGAGCACGCGGGTCGAGAGCATCTTCCGGATGCGTCTGTCCGGCGAATCGGAGGAGCCCGCGATCTCCTTGAGCCGGTCGACGAGCCTCTCAGCAATGCGGTCGATATGGGAAAGGACGAGCTCCTCCTTGCCCGGAAAATGGAGATAGATCGTGCCCTTGCCGATCCCGACCTGGCGGGCCACGTCCTCCATGGTCATTTTTTTATAGCCATACTTGGCTAAAAGGACGTCTACCGCGTCCAGAATCAAGTCGCGGATATTATCCTGCCTGGCAATTTGTCTCATGATGACTTATGACCAATATTGTATTCTGGTCATTTTAAAAAGTCAAGCAAAATCCCACACGGCAACGCCGGAGATCGCAAGGCCGAAGAGGCCAACGCCTTTTTGAAATGACGCAGACGGAAATGTTTATCAGCGATCCACGCCTCTTGACTCGGCCTCAAGCCCCGTTATATAAAAGTCCCGCTGAAAGGAAACTCAGCCATTCGCTTGCCACGTCTCCTTTCGATTTTCTATTTTTAGGGAGGGCCTCATGTCATCCAAACTGAAATCGCTTTTAGTGCTTTCGGCTCTCGCCGTGTTCGGCCTGCTCCTCGGCTTGACATTGGCGACAGCCCAACAAAAGGCCGCGGCACCGGCAGCCGCCACGCCGTTCGATCCTGCGGTTATGCTTAAACAGCTCAGAATTCGCAACATAGGCCCGGCTAATATCGGCGGGCGGACCGTCGATTTTGCCGGCCCAGCGAATAATTCCTCGGTTCTCTATGCCGCTGTCGGACCGAGCGGCCTTTGGAAAACCGTAGACTCCGGCATCACCTGGACGCCTTCCTTCCACAAGGAGGCGACCGTGGCCGTCGGCTCCGTCGCCGTCTCGCCGAACGCCCCCGATATCGTCTGGGTTGGCTCCGGCGAAGCGACGGCCCGCAATTCAGTCGCGCCGGGAGACGGCATTTATAAGTCCGAAGACGCAGGCCGGACCTGGAAGAACATGGGCCTGGTGGATACTCACTTCATCAGCCGGATCGCGATCGACCCCACAAACCCCGATATCGTCTTCGCGGCTGCCCAGGGCGATCTCTGGGGCGCCAACGAAGGTCGCGGTATCTACCGGACCAAGGACGGTGGCAAGACATGGGCGAAAGTTCTCTTCGTCAACGCCGATACAGGGGCTTGCGATTTGGCTATCGACCCCGAGAACCCCAAGATTCTTTATGCCGGGATGTGGGATTACCGCCGCATCCCTTACTTTTTCCGCAGCGGCGGCCCCGGCTCGGCGGTCTATAAGACGACCGACGGCGGCGACACCTGGTTCAAGATCCACGAAGGCCTGCCGTCCGGACCATACGGCCGGATCGGCCTGGGCGTCGCTCACTCTAATCCAAATGTGGTCTATGCCCTGGTCGAGGCCGCCGATAGCGGCCTTTTCCGAAGCGAGGACAAAGGAGCGACTTGGCGGCGGACCTGCGACAAGGCAACCTACGACCGGATCAACTTCCGGCCATTCTATTACAGCCGCCTGACTGTCGACCCCAACAGCGACCTCGTCCTCTACGTCTATTCGGGCTCGGCCTACGTCAGCCGGGACGCCGGCCGGACTTTCGAGAATGTTTTCCGCACCGCCCATTCCGACCATCATGCTATCTGGGTCGACCCGCGTGACTCCAACCACATCGTGGACGGCAACGACGGCGGGATCGACATCTCCTGGGACGGCGGCCGCCGGGCCTATGGCGTCGCTTCGCAGGCTTGGGCTGAAGTCTACAACGTCGGCCTAGACATGCGCGATCCCTACTGGCTCAACGTCGGCCTCCAGGACAACGGCAACTGGCACGGTCCGTCCAATGTCCGGGAGCGATCGATCACCAATTCCCACTGGTTCGGGACGGGCGGCGGCGACGGCTATTACGGCCAGATCGACCCCGTCGAGTGGTGGGTGCTCTACCGCAACCTCCAAATGGGCGGTATCGAGCGCCACAACCTCAAGACCGGCGAATCGCAGCGCATCCGGCCGGAACCTCCGCTCGCCGAGCCGCCCTACCGGTTCAACTGGAACTCGCCCATCTACCTCTCGCCGCACAACCGCAACGTCCTCTACTTCGGCGGGAACTTTCTCTTCAAGTCCACCGACCGGGGCAAATCCTGGATCAAGGCTTCGCCCGACCTGACGACGAACAATCCCAAGAAAATCATCGACTCGGGCGGACTGACCATGGACAACACGGGCGCCGAAAACCACTGCACCATCTTGACCATCAGCGAGTCACCGCTCAAAGAAGGCATCATCTGGGTCGGGACCGATGACGGCCAGGTCCAGGTCACCCGCGACGGCGGCCGCAATTGGACCAACGTGACGGCCAATGTGAAGGGCTGGGGTTCTGATGACAACTGGATCACCCGGATCGAAGCCTCGCATTTTGTCGAAGGCGGGGTTTACATGACAGTTTCCCGCCATCAGGTCGCCGACTACAAGCCTTATGTCTACCGGAGCGACGACTTCGGCAAGACCTGGGTTTCGATCAAGGGCGATTTGCCGGCCTACGGATACCTCCATACGATCCGCGAGGACCTCGAGAACAGGAGCCTGCTGTTTATCGGATCCGAGTTCGGGCTTTTCGTCAGTTTTGACGGGGGGACGCACTGGCTCCCCTATAAAGGGGATTTTCCGACCGTCGCCGTCCGGGACATCCAAATCCATCCGCGGGATCGCGACCTCATCATCGGCACCCATGGCCGCGGCGTCTGGATCATCGACGATATCAGACCCTGGGAAAAGCTAAACGCAGAAATGGCTAAAGCAGAGGCGGTGCTATTTGAAGTTAAGCCGGCGCTCCTTTTTTCGCCCCGCGGAGTGGCGGAAGGCACCGCCGAATTTGCCGGCCAGAACTCGCCCTACGGGGCTGCGATAAGCTATTATCTCAATCCCGCTGTGGCCAAGGATGGTAAAATACGGCTAGCTATCGTCGATGCCGCGGGCAAGGAGATTGCCAGTCCATCTGCCAGTAAGGATGCGGGGATCAATCGAGTTTACTGGACCCTGCGCGAGGGAGCCGGTGCTGCGGCGATGCCCATGGGCGCGATGGCCGGCATGATGGGAGGCGGCACGGGTGTGGGAGGTGGTCAGAGAGGCGCTGGAGGAGGAGCGGCGGGCGGCGGGACGGGTGGAGGCATGGGTGGCGGCGGACAGCGCGGCGGTTTCGGTGCGGCCGGAGGCTCCTGGACAGTGCCCGGCGAGTATGAGGCTGTGCTCGACGTGAACGGGAAAAAATACGAAACCAAAGTCATCGTCAAAGAAGATGAGCTCCAGGGAATCTCGATGGAAGACCGCAGGCTCGCTCAGAAATATGTCCGTGAAGCTCAAGACCTGTCGCAGAAAGGGCGCGGGCTTCTTCAGGCGCTCGAAGCCTTGGGCAAACAGGTCGATGATCTGGATTCAAACCTCGGGAAGATAAAGGGTATCGACGCGGGCGTCCAGGCCCAAGTCAAGTCCGTCAAGAACAAGATCGACGCGATCAAGGCCGTCTACTTCGTCAGTCCTCCGGGCCAGACGGGATACCGCAAGCCGATCCTGGTCGCGTTCCGCGGCGGGACCGCGGCTGAGTTGGTTTCGGGCATAGCGAGCGGATTCAGCGGCATGGGCGCTCCGACGCAGACATCAATCAATCAGCTCAACGACTTGCGGGCATTCCTCGAACCCCTGCTGGCCAAGATGAAGGAGATCACGGATAAGGACGTTCCGGTTTTAAACAAGCTCTTGGCCGAGAAAGGGATCCCCTATCTCAGATAGAAGGTAATTACTCCAGCAGCGTGCCGTTGTCGGCGACCGTCCACTTGCCGCCTGCATACACATAGAGCATCGTCCGTTGGGCTTCTCGCTCAGGTTTCGGCGCTTCCTCCTGCCCTTCCTTCGGCTTCTCCTTGACCTTCCACTTAATATCCACGACCATCCAATCTTCGAGGCCCTGGAAGAATAGGCCTAGGACATTCTTGGTCGCTTGGGCGAAGCGCGTGCCCTTGAACCTCTTCAGGATTTTCGGGTCATTGCCGTAATTTTTGATCTGGATGGGGAAATAATCGCGGATCTCAGCGTCATTCTTGATGAATTCTTCGACGGCGTTTTTCGGCGCGTAATTCTGATCGATCGTCACCCATTGATATTGAGCGCTCTCGCCTCCTTTGCCTTTGCAGGCGAACGGACCCCCGATGGTGAGGGCGGCCAGAATTAGAAAAAAACCAAGGATGGTCATCGATCTATTCATCCGAACCTCCCGAAATCATTTCTCCCATTTTCACTTTTTCGCCTTTTTAGTCGCTTCCTGTTGGAGAAGCTTAAACCGGTCGCTCGTGGCGGCGCGGCGGCGGAATAGAGCGATCCCTTTTTCCTTCTCGCC
>Ga0315268_10000935_pt1 | contig 33952 bp, 36 predicted proteins | sample C1_top_MG_FD_204535 | JGI IMG/M metagenome (GOLD analysis project Ga0315268, IMG submission 204535) | Sediment microbial communities from Yellowstone Lake, YNP, Wyoming, USA - C1_top | ecosystem: Environmental > Aquatic > Freshwater > Lake > Sediment | place: USA: Wyoming | collected 2017-08-01
CGCGCCGGTCTCGCGGTCGGTCCCGGTGACCTTGGCGCCGCGCAGCCGCAGTGGTCGCCCGTTCTTCGGAACCCAGTCCTTGGCAGGCTTCGTCTCGCCGTCGGCGCTCGTGACCTTCACGATGCCGCGGAAGCGCACGACGAAGTCCAGGCCGAGTTGGTCTTTGAGGAGTTCGTAGAGGGCTTGGTCGCCGAAGCCTCGGTCGGCGAGCACCGTCACGTTCACGCCCTCGGGCAGCACCTCCCGGAAGCGCTCCAGGAGGACGTCCTCGTGCTCGTTGCGCCCCCCCCCTTCAGCTCGGACTTCATCACGGTCTTCCAGAGCAGCGGGGTGGCCCGGCCGTGGCTGGTGATCATCGACAGGGCGATGGTCGCCTGCCCATCCCGGTCGAAGTCGGTCCAGTCGAGCGCGGTGACGACCTCGGGCCGGTCGCCGACAACGAACGGCACCCAACTCGCGAACAGGCTCCACACCGGGATGCCATCATTGCTGAGCAGCCGGTCCACCTGCTTGACCGCGTGCTTGGTCTTGAGTCCCTCCGCCATGGCGAGCGCCTTGCCGATGGCGTGGATCCCCAGGGCGGCCCCCTCCAGCACACCAACGGCGGCACCCGCCAACGAGGCCACACGCTTGGCGTGGAGATCGTCAGCGAAAATGGTGGAGACGAGCTTCGTGATCCGGTCGCGGTCGAGGGGTTGGTCGCTCACGAGGCGGCAGCGTGATCCCCTCCCGCCAGGATTTCAACAACTTGCCCTCACGAAATGAGGGGATCACTCAGCCATCGCCCTGAAGCGGACGCACCCTATGCGAAGCGCGTGCCGCGGGTCAACCCGGGGCAATCCGTCGGAAACAGGGCGCGACCCGCTCAGCCGCCTCCTTTTGCCCCTTGGGTGCTCGATCCTCGAGCCCGTGGGCGCCCGAAATCCAGGCATGCCTGGCGACGCCGATTCATTCCCCGGGCAGGATGAATCCATACTGCTTCAGGACTGCACGGGCATCTGGGCCGGTCAGGAACTCCGCAAGAAGCCGCGCCTCCAGCGTGGCCTTGGACGCCTTGATGAGGACGCCCGCCTGCTCGAGCCTCGGATGAGCGTCGAGGGGAATGATCCAGTAGCGACCATCCCGGGCAAGGGTGGGCGCGCTTGCCAGGGACAGCGGAATGATGGCCGCATCAGCGCTCCTGGACTGTGCGAACTGGGCTGTCTGGGCCGCGTTCTGTCCCATCACGAGTTTCCCCTTCACGGCGTCGTACAGGCCGTAGTGCTTGAGTGCGGCCTCGGCGGCCTTGCCATAGGGTGCGTGCGCCGGGTTCGGGATGGAGATCCGTTTGACCGATTCGGAGGTGAGCGCCTTCAACCCGGACGACTCCACGTGGAGGGGCGACTCCTTGGGCACCCAAAGCACGATCCGGCCGACTGCGTAGGGAAACTCCGATCCTGGCAGGGCGACGCCGGCCTCCATGAGCTTGCGGGGGTAGGTCCCGTCCGCCGAGAGGTAGAGATCGAATGGAGCTCCGTTCGAGAGCTGGGCGAAGAACAGGCCAGAGGACCCAAAGGTCACGCTGACGTCGACCCCGGGACGGACCTGCCGATACCGGCGGACGATTTCGTCGAGCGCAAACTTCAGGTCGGCGGCGGCGGCCACGCGGACCGCTACGGCCTTCTCCGCCGCGCCTGCCTCGGTCATGGGCTGAGCCCCGAGAAGACAGGCAGTCAGGACCGCGAGCAGCGCCATGCGCATCCGTCCGTCCCTTCGCAGCTGGTCGGTCATTGGCCTACCGAGGCCTACGATTGTGGGTACTGGGACTCGTGGGCGATGATCCGCAGGCGGCTGGACGGCAAGGGCCTGGGAACACGGCTTGACAGCAGTGCAAGGCAGTTCCCTGTTCGTCCTCGAACCGAACCATCCAGCCGGACGGCCACACCTCGAGTACGGCAAATCCCCAGGCAGTCGATGCGAACAAGAGGTCTGCCCCCGCAGGACGGACCTTCTCGAACTTCTCGTCGCGCCATCGGGAACCGTTGCCCGAGACGAACACATCGAGGCCGTCGGGGCCCCTCAGGTGCTGCAGGTCGTGGTCGTGGCCCGCAAACCAGCCGGAAATGGGAGCGCTTGCAGCCCCAAGGACGCGTCGCATTCGCGAGTCGAAGCCCCGGTCGGCCGGCCCGGCGCCCCCGTCACCGTGCCCGCCGGCGGTTGCCGGGGGATGGTGCGCCACGACGAAGCATGCTCGGGCCCCACAGCCCTTCGTCGCCTCGCGAAGGAAGTCGACCTCTCCATCGAGCGAGAACCCACCGTAATCGCCGGCGATCAGGTTCGAGTCGAGCACGACGAAGCGCACCGGACCCTGATTCACGACGTAGTGGCGGCCCGGCATGCGCCAGTGGGGGCCCTGGTGAGCCACCTCCAGGCATGCGCGGGTCCGGCCGAGCGACTCGGGGTCGAGGTCTCCCTCCCGGCACTTCGAGCCCGTGTTCTTGTCGTGATTCCCGAGCGTGAGATAGACGGGAATGGCCTGACCGTTCGTCGTGAGCGGCGCGAGCGGACCCTCGAAGAGCTTCCAGAATCGAGGATCCACCGGCGGGACGTAGGAGGGAGGCACGGAGCTGGCGTCGGGGCCGAATGCGCAGGCGGCGGCGCTCGGGAGGCGGGGGTCCGGGCCGCACTCGTAGACGTTGTCGCCGGTCGAAATCGCGATGTCGAAAGGAGCGCGGGCATGGGACGCAGCCATTCCTCGTGCCACTGCGGATTGCTGGCAGGTGTCGTCTCCGAAATCCCCGAACACCAGGGCCCTGAGCGCCGGGGGCTCCGTTGGCCCGGTCACCACCCTACCCCCCGTGGTCATGGGCTTGCGAACGGAGTACGGGGTATGGCCGGCGAGCCAGCAGCACCCTGCACGATTGGCCCACACGAAGCCGAGAGCCAGGGCCAACGCGAGGCCCCTCATGGAACCACCGGGGAACGTCGCGAGAAGCAGTCGTTTTCCGCCTTGGGGGTCACCGGTGCCTCGAAATCGCTTCCGGATCTCGAGTACGTCTTCCCCGAGTCTCTTGACTGGACTTGCGTTCCGCCATCCTCACGCCTCCTGGAGCGGCAATCGGAGCCCAAGGCCGACTTTACATCTTGGCGGTCGCGAGGTCAGAGAAGGAGAAAGCAGCCCGCCATCACGCGACCGCTGCCTCGATCAGGGATCGCGGGGGCACGCCCGCGAGACCATAGAGCCGTCAACCCAACCCAATCCGGGTCGGGGCCTGCGGCTCGATGTCGATGCCATCCACCCGGACAGTTGGTGACCCGGGAAAGGCGAGACGCTCTGCATCTTCGAGCGACTCCACCAACACCGTCTCCACCTGGGCATCCATCGCGGACTTCCGGACGACCTCGGCGACGAGTTCGACCGTGCGTGCTCCGTGGCCGCACCCGGGAGACATGAGAATCTGGATCCTGATCGTCACACGCTACCCTCGCAGGAACTCCTTCACTGCCTCGGCCGTCAGGACCTTGCCCGTCGCCTTCACCTTTCCGTCGACAACGAGCGCAGGCGTGCTCATCACGCTGAACTTCATGATCTCGCGGATGTCCTCGACCTTCTCGACGGGGACACCCAGGCCGAGCTCTGCGACGGCCTTCTCCGCGTTCGCGGTGAGCTGCTTGCACTTCGCGCAGCCCGTCCCGAGCACCTGGATCTTCATGACCTTCGACCTTTCTAGATCACCGCGTTGAACAGCCAGCCGACGAGCAAGATGCCGGTCGCGACCACGCCGACGAACGCGGCGATGAGCGGCGGGCGCAGCACCTTGCGGAGGATGATGATCTCGGGGAGCGACAGCCCGATCACCGCCATCATGAACGCGAGCACCGTGCCGAGGGCCGCGCCCTTGCCCAGGAGCGCCTCGACGATCGGGATGATGCCCGCCGCGTTGGAGTACATCGGAACTCCGATGAGGACAGCCGCCGGAACCGACCACCACGCCGACTTGCCCATGAAGCTCGCCAGCAACCCCTCGGGCACGTAACCGTGGATCCCTGCGCCGACAGCGATGCCGGCGATGACCCAGGGCCAGACCTTTCCCACGATTTCCCGGACCGCCTCCAGCCCCTTCTTCACCCGTCCGGTGAGACCCAGGCGCTCCCGCTCAAAGGTCGCCTCCGCCTTCATGGACTCGTAGACCCAGCCCTCGACGTACCGCTCGAGCTTCATCCGGCCGAGGATGAAGCCGGCGACGATGGCGATGGTGAGCCCGGTGACGAGGTAGAGGGCCGCGACCTTCCAGCCGAAGAGTCCGAAGAGAAGGACGAGGGCGATCTCGTTCACCATCGGCGCCGAGATGAGGAAGGAGAGCGTCACGCCCAGCGGGACGCCGACCTCCACGAAGCCGATGAAGAGGGGCACGGCGGAGCAGGAACAGAACGGCGTGACCACGCCGAGCAGGGCGGCGAGCACGTTCCCGACCGACTCCCGCTTCCCGGCCAGGATGGCCCGTGTGCGCTCCGCGGTGAAGAAGGACCGGATGATCCCGACCACGAAGACGATGAGGACGAGCAGCAGCAGCACCTTGGGCGTGTCGTAGAGGAAGAAGGCGACCGCTTCCCCGAGGTGCGAACCGCGAGCGAGCCCGAACGCCCCGAAGCTGAGCCACTCCGCAAGCGGGTGGATGACCGCGTAGGCGGCGGTCCAGGCGGCGAGACCGAGGCCAAGGAGGACGGCGGTGACGAGTGCGGTGGAACGGGGGGGCTCGCCGGGCTTCACGCCGTCCCACGGGTCGGAGCAGCAAGCGGCGGACTTCACGTCGGTGTCTGTCGCGGGAGTACTCATCGGTCCTGCTTTCGTGCTTCGATTCCGGCGGAGATGCTCAGGTAGCCGTGTAGAGGAAGTAGACGCCGCCCGCGATGACGGCGAGGCCCGCCGCACCACGCATCAGCCTGGCGGCGCGTTCGCCGTTCTTCCAGGCGAGCCACCGCTGGACGCTCCCGGCCGAGACCCCGGCGGCCACGATGGCGGCACCATGTCCGAGCCCGTAGACGGCCACGAGCAAGGCTCCGTAGGCCGCCTCCTCGGCGCCGGACCGGAAGGCCAGTCCGAGAAGCGGCGCCATGAACGCAAAGGTGCACGGGCCCAGCGCCACACCGAACACGAGGCCGAGCACCAGCGCCCCCCAGGGCCCACGGCGCTTTGTCCCGGCCGATGGGGTGGACCAAGTTGGCAGCGGCAGGATGCCCAGGAGGTTGAGTCCGACGGCGAAGAACACGGCCGCCAGCGCGAAGGTCCCCCATCGGCCGACGTCGCCTGCCATCCGGCCGGCCGCTGCGGTGATGCCCCCGATGACCGCGATGCTCCCGAGTATCCCGGTGGCGAAGCTCGTGGAGATGAGGAGCGCGCGACGGCCGGTCGGGAACTCGGTGCCGCCGTTCATGTAGGCGACCACGAGCGGGATGCTCGACAGGTGACACGGGCTCAGGACCACCGAGAGCACGCCCCACAGGAACGCCGCTGGGAGGGCGAGCGCCACCGACGCCGCGAAGGCGTTCCCGAATGCGGTGAGGACCTCGCCCATCGCTCGCCCGTTACAGGCTCACTCCGAGGGCCTTCCACTGGGCGAGGATCGCGTCCTTGTCCATGAAGCCCTGGTGGCGCGCCAACTCCTTGCCGTCCGGTCCGTAGAAGATCTGCGTGGGGATGATGCTGATCCCGTGGGCCTTCCCCGCGTCCGGGTCCTTCCAGACGTCGATGAACTGGACGTCCATCCGGCCGGCGTACTCGGTCTTCAGTCCCTCCAGGATCGGAGCCATCGCCTTGCACGGGATGCACTTGCCCGCGCCGAGGTCGACGAGCCGAGGGATGCCCCCCGCCTGGGCCTTCACCACTGCCGGCACCGCCGACTGCTGCGGTGGCGGAGCGGCATCCTTGGCGCATCCGGTTCCCGCGCCGGTCGCGGCGAGGACCAGCGAGCCCACCAGCGCCACCTTCCATGCGACTCTCATCTTAGTGGTTCCCTCCCAGTTCATCGTTCGAAGACGATAACACGAGACCGCGGCTGCCACTTCCGGGATCCGCCCGGATGTCGCGCCCGTTGACTGCGCGCAACGCACGGATTGCGCCCGAGAGGCGCTCCTGCCTTGACGGGTTGGGCAGGCGAGGCCACCCTGACGGGACGTCGGGTCACGGTGGGCAAAACCTGCGGAGATACGGTTGGCTGCGCGAGATGATGAAAAGGTGAAACGCGGGACATCGGTGGAGCCTACGTCCAGGATCGGTCCGGCACGCGGCCCGTCGCCGCGGCCTGGCCCACGTCGGGACGCGCTGGCCGCCCACGCACGGGACGTGCTGGCCCCCCTCATGCGACCCCACACCTACCCGGCTGGAGAACTCCTGTGGAGGGAGGGCGATACATCGGGGTCGATGGTTTCCATCGACGAGGGTCAGGTCAAAATCTACCGGGTGCTGCCGACTGGCAGCGCCGTCACGGTCTATCTCTTCGGCCCAGGGGATACGTTTGGCTTCATGCCCTTCCTCGACGGACGGCCATATCCCGCCAGCGCGCTCGCTTTGACCGAGGTGCGGGCCAGGGTGGTGTCCCGCCCCGAGCTCGTGGCCGCCTTCGGGCGCGACCCGCACGTCGCCATGGCGCTGGTCGAGCTCCTCGCCACTCGATTGCGAGAAGCGTTCGACAGGATAGAACGCTCCTCCACGCCCGAGGTACTTCCTCGCGTTGCGTCGGCGCTGCTGGGCCTGCTGCCGGAGGCTCCCCCACATGGCTCGATGACCATCGTGGAGCTACCGGTTCGCTCCAGCGACATGGCCTCCGCCATCGGGGTCGCCAAGGAGAGCTTCTCCCGGGGCGTGACCCGGCTCGTGAATTCCGGCGTGCTCCACCGGCTCGGACCGCGGCGTTACCAGGTTCTGGATCCCGTGGCGCTGCATCGTGCGGCGGGTGTCGAACCACCCGGACCTGAGCGCTCCTAGGACGGCGTCGCCGTCGGCGGCTCCTTGCCGATCCCGGAGCGCATCCGGAACAGGCGCCCTGCCGCGAGACGGGCATCGTCGAGGATCGCGTAGATGAGTGGGACGTAGACCAAGGTGAGGAACGTCGACACCACGAGGCCCCCGATCGCGACCACCGCCAGCGGCGAGAGCCGCTCGAGGCCGATGGCCCATTCGAACGCGATGGGCACCATGCCCACTGCCGTTGCCGCCGCGGTCATCAGGATCGGGCGGGTCCGGACGCGGACCGATTCCACGAGCGCGTCCTGGACGGAGGCGCCCCGGGCCCGCGCCTCCTGGATGAAGTCGATGAGGAGGATGCTGTTCTTCACCACGATCCCGGCGAGCAGGATCATCCCCATGAACGAGGGCATGCACTGGTGCTTGCCGGTCGCGAGCATGGCCCACGCGGCGCCGATGAGGCCGAGCGGGATCGCCACCATGATCGTCAGCGGGTGAAGGAACGAGCCAAACGCCGGAACGAGCGAGAAGTAGAGGAGCACGAGGCCGAGCAGCAGCGCGGACATGAGCGCGGTGAAGGCCTCTCCCATGGCCTTCCTCTCCCCCTCGTCCACGATGGAGTATCCAGGAGGGAGTTCGAGGCCCGCGAGTGCCCTGTCCACGTTCTCGCCGATGTGCGTCACGGCGGCGGTGGATCGGTAGCCCAGGACATCGACGGTCTCGGTCAGGTTCTGGCGAGTGTGGAGCGTCGGGACCCGAGCGGACGATACCGAGCCCAGGGCGGAAAGCGGAACCGGACCGGTGCCCGTGAAGATGGGCAAGGTGCCCAGGTCCCCCGCATTGGCCCGCCGTCCCTCCGGTGCCTGAAGCCAAACCGGGAAGGAGTCCTGCTGGGGCACGCGGAAGAGCGTGGCCGGCAGGCCTTGGACCTGGGCCCCCAGCTGGGCCGCCAGGGCACCGGCGTCCGTACCGGACAGGCTGAGTGCCTCCGGCGATGGCTCGAAGCGGAGTTCGGTCCGGTCGAGCGTCCACGTCCGAGCCACGGCCCGGAGACCGCCGGCACGCCGGACTCGCCCCTCGACCTCGCGGGCCAGTTCATCCAGCACCACCGGGTCGGGACCGCTGATCATCAGGTCGACCGTGGATCGGATCGTCGAGAGCGGCGTGGCGCCGTAGTCGAACACCGCCGGGTAGCGGACTCCCGGCAGCTCCCGCAACCGTTCGAGGACGTCGCCCTCCACCTGCCAGATGGTTCTCGTTCGGTGAAACCGATCGACGAGGTGAACGGTGAGGAACGCCTGCTGAGGGTTCCTCCCGGACCCGAACGAGAGAACGCCCGGCTCCGAGCCGAGCGAGGCAGCCGATCGGATCACCCCACCCTCCGCCCACACGATCTTCTCCACCTCCGCAAGCAGCTCCTCCGTCCTCGGGAGCGACGTGTTCGGGTAGGACTCGAAGGTCACCCGGAAGATCCCGGTGTCCATCGGCGGCATGAGATCGCGTCCGACCGCCGGCATGATCACGCGCCCGGTGAGGACCAGCATGGCGAGGGCGGGCAGGAGAAACAGGAGCCGGTGCCGAAGGGCGACCTGGACCGCTCCCGCGAAGAACTCCTGCACGGGTCCGAGGATGCGCCTCTCCACGAAGCGGCCCAGCGCCTGCTCCCAGCGCCATCGATCGACCCTCCCGCCCAGGCGGAGGATGAACGGCGCGAGGATGGGCAGGATGGTGACCGACACGACGTACGATGCGAGCAGCGCGATGGAAAGGGTGAGCGCGAGGGGGCGGAGTACCGTCTGGACGAATCCACCGATGAAGACGATGGGAATGAGGACCACCACCGTCGCGTAGGTCCCGGAGAGGATGGCGAGCATGACCTCCTCGGTTCCCCCGACGACCGCCTCCCGCAGGTCCTGCCCGAGCTGGTGGTGGTGGCGCTCGATGTTCTCGAGCACGACGATCGCGTCGTCGAGCAGCATGCCGACGCCGAGGATCACGCCGGTCAGGGTCACCATGTTGAGCTCGAATCCGAAGAGCCACATGAAGGCGAAGGTCACGAGGTACGTGAAGGGGATGGAGATGGCCGTGAGGAGCATCCCGCGCACGTCCGCGAGGAACAGGAAGATCACGAGCGCCGTCATCAGGATGGCGTCGCGAAGAGCGTCGGCCATGTTCGAGACGCTCTTCTCGATGAGCTCCCCCTGGGTGTCGGCGACCTCGAAGACGAGCCCGGGGTAGTCGCGCTCCAGGGCCGGGATGGCCGCCATGACCGAGTCGATCGTCGGCAGCGCGTGCCCGGACAGGGGCCTCTGGATGTTCACGCCGATGGCGGGATGCCCGTTGCCGTGGAACGAGGACAGTCGCTCCTGGACGCCGGGCGCGACCTCGGCGACGTCCCGCAGGTAGACCGGGGCTCCCGGCCCAGGACTGACGACGGCCCCCGCCACGTCTTCCACGGTACGGAACTCGCCGACGTTCTTCAGGAGGAACTGGGAGGCGTCGGTGACGATCAGCCCCTCGGGCGTGTTCCGGTTGAGGGCGGCCAGGGCCGACGCGACCTGACCCGGGGTGAGCTTGAAGGCCTGGAGGCGATCTGGATCGAGCGTGACACGGACGACGCTCTGGTATCCGCCGAACACCTCGACGTTTCCGACCTCCGGCAGGCGGAGGAGCCGCTCCTTGAGAGGATTGTCGGCGAGCCGCCGGACCATGGCGAGGTCGAGGTGGGAGCCGGGGCGGGGCTGGATCGACAGCGTCAGCACGGCTGGCGTCGCCGAGGAGATCTTCACGACCTGGAAGGGCCGGATGTCGGCGGGGAGGAGGGGGCGGATCCGGTCGAGCGCGCTGCGGACGTCCGTCGCGGCCGAGTCGAGTCCCTTCTGGTACTCGAACTCGCCCGTGACGACCGAGACCTCGTCGTTGGAGGTGGACGTCACGCGGCGGAGCTGGTCGATGGTCTTGAGCTCCTTCTCGATGACCCGGCTCACCTCGACCGAAACGTCGTCCGCGGAGGCGCCTCGCCAGACGGTGACGACGGCGATCTGCGGCCGCTCGCTGTCCGGGAAGAGGTTGACGGGCATCTTGAAGTAGCCCACCAGACCGATCGCCGACAGCAGGAGGACGATGGAGAGGAGGAGGTGCGGACGGCGGACGTACCTCTCGACGAGGCTCATGGCCGCCCTGCCTGTGACGCAGCCGCGGGGGCCACCGGGCGCAGCGGAGTGCCCGCGGTGAGCGCCATCAGTTCGCTCGGCAACCCGGTCGCGAGGGTGTCACCCACCGCCAGGTCACCCTGGACGATGGCCTCCAGCCGTCCGCGTGCGGCAACGGTCACCGGAACCGGCTCGGCACGCCCGTCCTTCACCCGGACGACGATCGTCTCCTGCAATCCTTCCAGGAGCGCGAGGACCGGGACCACGAGTCCTCGAAGAGGACGGGCCTCGTAGGTGGCCGCGAGCACGGCGCCGGGCGGGAGGCCAAAGGGCGCCTCGGGGAACACCGTCTCCACGCTTCCGAGTCGCGCGGAGTCGAGCGCGGGGAATACCCGCGTCACCTTTCCCGGCAGGCGTGCGCTTCCCGACGTGAACACGACCACCGTTCCGGGAGATACGGTGGCGAGCGAGGCCTGCGAGAGCTTGGAGATCAGCTTGACCTTGCCCTTCCCCTGCATTCCGAAGATCGGCTTACCCGGCGAGGCCAGGTCTCCCGGCTCGACCATGCGGGCGGTGATGACTCCTGCGTAGGGGGCTACCACGTCGGCAAAGCCCCGGGCCGTCCGGGCGGTGTCGAAGCCGCGCCGGGCGGCAACGTCGGCGGCCCTCGTTCCCTCCAGCTGAGCCCGGCTCGCGTCGAGAGCCTGGCGCGAGATGGCCTTGCCTGCGAAGAGCGCCTCGTCGCGCCGCGTCACCGCCTCCTGCCGGGCCAGGTCCTCCGCCGTCGCGGCCATCCGGGCGCGGGCGACCGCCAGGGCGTCATCGAGGGTGCGTGCATCGATCCGGGCGATCACGTCGCCGGGACGCACACGGTCGCCCTCCTTGGCCCGAACCTCCAAGAGAGTCCCTGCCGCCTGCGCCGCGACGGTGGTCGCGGTCTCCGCCTGGATCAAGGCGACGGTCCGGATGCCCTCCGTCACCGCATCCAAGCGGACGGACGCGACCCTGACCGGGATGGGAACGGCGGCAGGTGCCTCGAGCGCCCCGAGGGCCCGCTTCCGGCTCACCACGAGCGCGGCTCCGGCAACCGCGAGAGACACCAGGACCACGACACCGACCAGTCTCCGCCTCACTTGGAACCTCCGCTGCCCGTGACCAGGGCGAGGTAGTCGACAGAACTCTGGAGCGTGTAGAGAGCCTGCCAGTAGCCGGTCTCGCCATCGAGGGCCTGCACGCGCGCGTGGAGGTAGTCCTCGACCTTGCCGATTCCGGCCTCGAAGCGCATGTGTTCCACCCGCGCCACCTCCGCGCCGAGCACTCGCTGCGCCTTCCCCGCCGCCAGCGCAGCCCTTGCTGCCGCCAGGCGGCCAACCGCGTCGACCACCTGCGACTTTACTTCCAGGGACTTTGCGCGCTCCCGCTCCGCGGCCGCCGCCGCCGCGGCATCCGCTTCCCGGACGGCGAAGGCGCGACCCACGTCGGCGAAGAGCGGGATCTTGACGACGATGGTCAGGTCCCACGTGGCGACCGGCGGTCCTGCGGAGGGGCCGTCGTTCATGAGGAAGCTCCCCGCGAACGCGATCTGGGGCCAGAAGCCCCCTCGAACCACGGCACTCCGGCGCGACTGGGCCTCTGCGGTGTCACGGGCGGCGGCGAGATCAGGGCGAAGGTCGGCCGCCTGGACGGTGAGCTCGGCAGCCACCGGCGACGGCGTCACGGGCTCGTCCGTGAGGTCCTGGAGTTCGTGATGGGCCTGCGCCGGGTCATCGCCCATGAGCGCGGCGAGCAGGGCGCTGGCGTTCGCGAGTTGCGAACGGAGCGCAGCCGTCCGGGCCCTGGCGCTCGCAAGTGCGAAGGAGACCTTGTCGGCATCGACCGATGCCCACGCCTCGGTCGCGACCCGGATGCGCGCGGAGGTCTCGTCCTGCTCCAGGGCTTGCTCGTAGGAGACCGCAGCCTCGATCGCGTGCCGGATCCCGAGCACGCTCCGGAACGCGGCGCTCACGTTGAAGCGAAGCTCGTCCTGCGCACGAGCAGCCGTCTTCAGCGCCGCCGCCTCGAGGAGGCGAGCCGCCCGGTCTCCCTCGAAGAGGGCTCCGCCCGAAAAGATCGGGATCTGCCAGACCGCCCCGTAGTGGAACTGGTCGCGGTCGAACGGCAGCGCCGCGATCGTCTGCGAGTCGATGGGGCCCCAGAGGGGGCGCACGAGGCGGGCGGCCTCGAATCGGCTGGCGGTTCCCACCAGGTCGGCATCGCCCAGGTGCCTCGCATACGACTGCGACGTTCGCTCCCCCGCGGCGATCGCCTCCAGTCGCGCGGCGCGCACGGAGGGATTTGCAGCCATGGCCTCGTCGATCGCCTGCTCGAGCGTCAACGCCGCGCCGCTCGCCGGACCGGGGATGGTCATGGCGAACAGTGCAAGGCCCAGGATGGACGGATGAAGCCCGCGGCGAACGGCCTCGGTTCTCCGTGACGGTTGTCGATCCACGTGGCGCTCCTCCAGGACGGTCAGGGACGGGCGCCCCTTGATACCACGCCCGCATTGGCCGCCCTGAAGGGTAGAGCCACCAGGCTCGCGGACGCGCCCTGGAAAGCGCCTCCGTTGACTGCCGTCAACTGCTAGAGCTTGCTCTCGTTCACCAGCACCAACTCGTTGTCGAGAATCATTTTTCGGACCTCGGCGAGGAACGGCTGGATGTCCTCCTGCTCGGTCGAACAGACCTCGAACGACATGAACGAGGGCGCCCTCTCCAGGGCTCCCTTGACCGTCGGAACCTCCAGCCGCAGCTTCACGATGTCGAGCGGCCTCCCCTCGACGAGCCCCTCCAGCTTGGCCAGGAAGGCCTTCTTGCCAAATTCCCCCGCGACCTCCATCCGGGCCCGCGTGGTTGCCGCGGCGACGCGCTCCTCGGCCTTCGCTCGCGCCCGGGCCACCTCGATCTTCGTCTGCTTCTCTGCGGCCTCCCGCTTCACCTCGCGGAAGATCTTGTGCTGCCGCTCGAGCTTCCAGACCACGTCCCGGCTCGGGAAGGAGATGGCCTCGGTCGGGCAGACCGCCGCGCAGGTGCTGCACCCAACCATGCAGTCCATCCCGCGGGCGACGACGGCCACTCGTCCCTCCATCTCGTAGACGCCGCGCCCGCAAGTGACGAAGCAGAGCGAGCAGCCAATGCACGCCTCTCCGTCCACCGTCGGGAACCAGGGGATCTGCTCCCGGGGGATCCCATGCCAGCTGGCTGGCATTGCGTTCATCGCGCTCTCCGCCATCCCGCCCACGACGGAACCCCGGACGCATCGCGCAACGTCAGGAGTTCGTCGCCCTTCCGGACGGACGCGGCGAGCACGACCGGCTTCCCGTCGAGCATGATCCGGGAGCCCTCGACCGCCACCTCGTCCCCCTTGAGGATCCGGAGGTCCTGGTTTTCCAGGAACCAGCTTGGGCCCAGATGAATCGTGACCTTGTCACTCGCGGTCTTCACGACGATCTCCACCCCCGAGGACATGCCGTGCATCGGGGTGACCTTCAGGATGTCCACCACCTGGCCGCTGACCTTCTCGACCTTCGTCGGGTCGTACAGCCGGGCGTAAGCGCCACCGGCGCCCCAGCCCTGGGATCCGTGCCCGCGGGTGCCCTGGGCAAGGGCCGGAGCGGGGAGCAGCAGGACGAACGCGGCGAGCAGTGAGGTTCTTACAGTTGGGATCATGATCCTCTCCTCCAGGATGCGGCGTGGAACGGCTCTTCTCTTCGGTTGATCCCTACCCCCCTCATCGGCCGACGGGCGAGCAAAGGCAGCAGGCGTTGCCTCCAGTCAACGGCTTGTCCAGTCGCCCCGCCCTAGAGTGATCCGCAGTCGCGCGCCATCCCGGCCCGCGACGCGAAGGAGAAGACGACATGGTCGAACCCGGGTTGTTTCTGAAAGCCGGCCAGCAATTGCATGGCCACAAGTGCCCCGCCATGCCGCTCGGCCTGCGCGCGGGCGCCGCCGCGATGAACGCGCTGGCGGTCGGCCGCGCGAGGGACAAGGAGCTCCTTGCCGTGCTGGAACTCGGCGATGACCACTGCGCCCACTGCTTCGCCGACGGCGTGCAGATGATCACGGGCTGCACCTTCGGGAAGGGAAACATCCGCAAGGCCGGCTACGGCAAGTTCGGCCTGACCCTCACCGATCGGGCCACCGGCCGATCGGTGCGCGTGGTGCCCAGGGCCGAGGCGCAGGCGGACATGAAGAAGTCGCCGTTCTTCCAGGAGTACAGGTCCAAGGGGATCCCCGCATCCCGGGTGCCCGACGAGGTGGTCGAGCCGCTGGTGAAGCGGGTCATGGACGCTCCCGAGGAAAGGATTCTCTCGGTGGGCGTGGAGTTCAGGACCGAGGTACCGCTCCGCGCGGAGACCTCGGCGACCGACGTCTGCGATGCCTGCGGCGAGATGGTGGTGGAGCGGTACCTGCGCATCGACGGCGAGCGCATGGTCTGCATCCCGTGCATGGAGAAGGCCCAGTAGGCCGAACATGTGGATCGTCCGACTCGCCCTGAGCAGGCCTTACACCTTCGTCGTGGGCGCGTTGCTGCTCCTGCTCTCGGCGCCGTTCGTCCTGCTCCGCATGCCGACGGACATCTTTCCGGACATCGACATCCCGGTCGTCAGCGTGATCTGGCTCTACGGTGGCCTGAGCGCCCAGGAGGTCGAGCAACGCATCGTGTACAACCACGAGCGGATGATCAGCTCGACCGTGGACGGCATCGAGCACATGGAGTCCACCTCCTACAGCGGGGTGGGCGTCATCAAGGTGTTCCTGCACCCCGGGCGCTCCGTGGAAGCCGGGGTCGCGCAGATCACGGCGAGCGGCCAGGCGATCCTCCGCCGCCTCCCGCCCGGCCAGACTCCCCCGATCATCATCCGGTACAACGCGTCGACGGTCCCGATCCTCCAGTACAGCCTGGCAAGCCGCAAGCAGTCCGAGCAAGAACTTCAGGATCTTGCCTTCAACCAGGTCCGGGTCGGTCTGGCCAACGTCAAGGGAGCATCCGTACCCTATCCGTATGGCGGGAAGGTCCGGAACGTCACGGTCGACCTCGACCTCGCGGCGCTGAAGGCGATGCGACTCGCGCCGCTCGACATCGTAAACGCCGTCAACGCCCAGAGCTTCATCCTGCCGAGCGGTACCGCCAAGATCGGCTCCATCGAGTATGACGTCTCGCTCAACAGCAGCCCGGCAGTCCTGGAGGCCATGAACGACCTCCCGATCCGAACCGCCGACGGGGCAACGGTCCGGATAGGGGACGTGGCACACGTGCACGACGGAGCCGATCCCCAGCAGAACGTGGTCCGCTTGGACGGCGTCCGCGGCGTCCTGCTGACGATTCTGAGGAGCGGCTCCGCCTCGACGCTCGACGTGGTCCGTGGGGTCAAGGCCGCCATGCCGAGGATCCTGGGCGGGCTCCCGCCAGACCTGGAGGTACGGGAGTTCGCCGATCAGTCTCTCTTCGTCCGGGCCGCCATCGGCGGTGTGGTCCGGGAAGGCGTGATCGCGGCCCTGCTCACCGCAGCCATGATCTTCCTCTTCCTGGGGTCGTGGCGCAGCACCTTCATCATCGCGCTCTCCATCCCGCTCTCGGTCCTGATCTCCATATTCGTGCTCCACGCGCTCGGGGAGACCATCAACCTCATGACGCTGGGGGGCCTGGCTCTCGCCGTGGGCATCCTGGTCGACGATGCGACGGTCGAGATCGAGAACGTCCACCGCAACATGGCGCTCGGCAAGCCCACCGTGCAGGCCATCCTGGACGGCGCCCAGGAGATCGCCCTGCCCGCCTTCGTCGGCACGCTCTGCATCGCCATCGTGTTCGTGCCGATGTTCTTCCTGACGGGTACCGCCAGGTACCTCTTCGTCCCGCTGGCCGAGGCGGTCGTCTTCGCCGTCCTGGCGAGCTACCTCCTCTCCCGGACGCTCATCCCGACGCTCGTGATGTGGCTCTACCGGGAGGGCGCGCCCGGGCACGCTCCCGGTGCACCGGCATCGCCGCGGAAGTGGCTTCGGCCGTTCGTCGCCGCGCAGGGTGCCTTCGATCGCGGCTTCGCCCGCCTTCACGGCGCCTACGGCCGCTCGCTGGCCTCCCTTCTCCAGCATCGCCGCATCGCCATCGCCGGGTCCATCGCCTTCATCGGCGCCACCGCCTTGCTCGTGCCGATGCTGGGCCGGGACTTCTTCCCGGCGGTCGACACCGGCCAGCTCCGTCTCCATCTCCGCGCTCCCGCCGGCACGAGGATCGAGGAGACCGCCCGCCTGACCGACGAGGTGGAGCGGGTGATTCGCGAGGAGATCCCGTCAATGGAGGTTGCCGGGATCCTCGACAACATCGGGGTCCCGTCGGGCGGCATCCCTCTCGCGTACATCGACAACGGCCTCGTCGGCACCGGGGACGCCGACGTCCTCATCTCGTTGAAGCCTGGCCATGGCCCCGTCAACGCGTATGAGAGACGGCTCCGCGCCAGGCTCCTCCAGGAGTTCCCCGGAACCACGTTTTACTTCCTCCCGGCCGACATCGTGAGCCAGACGCTCAACTTCGGTCTTCCGGCTCCCTTCGACATCCAGATCGTCGGCCGCGATCAAGGCAAGAACCGCGCTGTTGCCCGTGGCCTCGTCGATCGGATGCGACGGATTCCCGGTGTCGTGGACGTTCGGGTCCAGCAACCGGCCAACTACCCGCGTCTCGAGATCGACGTCGACCGGACCAAGGCATCCGGGCTCGGGCTGACCGCCCGCGACGTGGCGAACTCGGTTCTCGTCAGCCTCAGCGGCAGCGGCCAGGCACTTCCGGCCTTTTGGCTCAATCCGAAGAACGGCGTCCAGTACCTGGTCAGCACGCGAGTCGCCCAGGCCGACATGGACTCGCTGGAGGCGCTGGCCTCGATTCCAGCGGGCGCGAGCCGGTTGGGCGACTCCGATCCGCCCCTCCTCGCCAGCGTCGCCTCCGTCCAGCGGGCAGTCATCCCTCCCATCTTCTCGCACCGGGACATCCAGCCCGTCATCGACGTGTACGGAGGCGTTAGCGGTCGCGATCTGGGCGGCGTTCTGGACGACCTGCGGCCCCTCGTGGCGCAGGCCGAGAAAGAACTCCCCCGGGGCTCGTACATCACCCTGCGCGGCCAGGCGGAGACCATGCGCTCCAGCTTCAACGGCCTGGGGCTCGGCCTGGTCCTCGCCGTGGTGCTCGCCTACCTCCTCCTCGTCGTCAACTTCCAGAGCTGGTCCGATCCACTCATCATCGTGTCGGCGCTCCCCGCGGCCCTGGCCGGAGTCGTGTGGGGTCTCTACCTCACGTTCACGCCACTGAGTGTCCCGGCGCTCCTTGGAGCGATCATGAGCCTGGGCGTCGCCACCGCAAACTCCGTCCTGATCGTCACGTTTGCGCGGAACAACCTCCAGCGCGGGCTCGGCCCTGTCGAGGCAGCCTACCAGGCTGGAACGGGCCGCCTCCGGCCAGTCCTCATGACCGCGCTCGCGATGATCATCGGAATGCTCCCCCTCGCGCTCGGCGCCGGCGAGGGAGGGGAGCAGAACGCCCCGCTCGGCCGGGCCGTCGTAGGCGGACTCCTCGTCGCAACGGTGGCGACGCTCTACTTCGTGCCGGCCGTCTTCGTGGCGATCCGGCTCCGGTCCGGGACTCCTCGACCGGCCGCCACTCCCTCGCCTGCCGATCCGGTTCATTCATGACCCTCGACCCTTCTTCGGCTTCCGTCTCCGGCGCTTCAGGCCCTCCGGTCGGCCCACCTCGGCGCCGACGTCCGGATCGCCGGCTGCTTGCCGCGATCCTGGTCATCGTCCTGGCGGTTCTCATCGGCGGAATCCCTCGCTGGCGCGCCAGGGCCGCGCTCGTCGCCGAAACACGGGAGATGGCCATCCCCGTCGTCCGCGTGGTCCAGGCAAAGGCGGGCAAGCCTCCTTCCGCGCCGTCCCTCCCGGCCGAGGTGAAGCCGTTCGCCGAGGCTTCCATCCTCGCGCGAGCGAGCGGATACGTGAAGCGTTGGACGACGGACATCGGGGGGACTGTCGATGCGGGAACGCTCCTCGCCGAGATCGAAAGCCCCGAGCTGGAGCACGACCTTTCGCGCGCCCGGCAGGAGCTCGCACAGGCAGAGGCCGCGCTCACACTCGCTCGCAGCACGGCCGAACGCTACCAGGTGCTTGCCCGAATTCCGGGAGCGAGCTCCGTGAGTGACCAGGAGGTCCTGGAGAAGTCGGGGGACCTCGCGCTGAAATCGGCGGCGCTCGAGGCGGCACGGTTCAACGTCCGGAGGCTCGATCAGCTCCAGTCCTACACCCGGATCCGGGCACCCTTCGCAGGCGTCGTCACCGCTCGCCGGATCGACGTCGGTGACATGATCGTCGGCGGGGGCGCTCGGGAGCTGTTCCGGATCGCCCAGTCCGGGGCGCTTCGCGTGTTCGTCCGCGTGCCCCAGATCTCGGCCGGCGGGATCGCCGCCGGTCAACCAGCCGAGGTGTTGATCCCGGAGCTGGGCGAGAAGGCATTCCCCGCAACCGTCGCGCGCACGGCCGGCGCCATCTCCCCGGAGTCCCGCACGCTTCTCGTTGAACTCGCGCTGCCCAACCCCCGGGGTGAGATCCTCGCGGGAAGCTACGCGGAGGCTCGACTTCTCGGAAGCCGACCTCCAGCACCGTTGACCCTTCCGGCCAACACGCTGCTCTTCCGGGAGGAGGGACCCCGCGTGGGGGTCGTCGGGAAGGAGGGTCGGGTCGAACTCCGCAGCGTGGGGCTCGGGCGCGACTTCGGCCGGACCCTCGAGGTTCTTTCCGGGGTGGGACCGGACGACCGGGTCATCCTGAATCCCTCCGACTCGCTCTCCGAGGGCGCCGTCGTCCGCATCGCCGCCGAGCGGGGCGACGAGGGCAAGAAATGAGAGCCATGCGCTGGGTCTCCGCGTTCCTGGTTCCGACCGTCCTCGCCGGGTGCGTCGTGGGCCCGGAGTACGTGCGGCCCGAGGCAGTTACCGAGATGCCCAGCGCATTCGTCGAGCCCAGCGGCGCATGGAAGGCGGCCGAGCCCCGGGATGAGCAGCCGCGTGGCGAATGGTGGCTGGTGTTCGGTGACGCCGAGTTGAATCGACTGGAACGTCTTGCCCTGGAAGGTAGCCAGCGCCTGAAGACCGCGGAGGCCCGGTTCGCCCAGGCGCGCGCCTCGGTCGACGTGGCGCACTCCGGGCTTTTCCCGCGCATCGGCGCTGCCGCCACTGCCACCCTGCAGCACGACTCCGCCGAACGGCCGCTGCCCACTACCGGGGAGGCCGCGGGCAAGGGCTTCACTTACGCCAATTTCAGCATCCCGTTCGATCTGAGCTGGGAGCCAGACCTGTGGGGGCGCGTGCGGCGGCAGGTGGAATCGTCCACCGCGAGAGCCTCCGCGGAGGCCGCCGACCTGGAGGCCGTCCGGCTGTCGCTCGCTGCCGAGGTCGCCGCCGACTACTTCGTCTTGCGCGCGCTCGACGACGAGCGGCGCCTCCTCGTGACGAGCGTGGACGCATTCCGGCAGGCACTGGAGATGGTCCAGGCCCGTCGAAAGGCCGGCCTCATCTCCGACCTCGACGTGGCCCAGGCCGACACTGCGCTCCGATCCGCCGAGGCGCTCCTCCCACCCAATGCCCTCGCTCGAGCTCGATTCGAGCACGCGCTGGCCGCGCTGACCGGCCAACCCGCGCCGCTCTTTCACCTCTCGGCCGGTCCCCCTCCTCCGGAGCCACCGGCCGTGCCGGCGGTGCTCCCGTCGGAGCTTCTCGAGCGGCGCCCGGACATCGGCGCGGCGGAACGGCGGATGGCGTCCGCCAACGCCAGCATCGGAGTGGCCGTGGCCGCGTTCTACCCTTCGCTCAGGCTCGGAGGCGTGGGGGGAGTCCAGAGCCTCGACGTCGGCACCCTCCTCAGTGCGCCGGGCCTGCTCTGGGCGCTGGGCGGCTTCCTGGTCGCACCGCTCTTCGACGGCGGCAAGAGACAGGCCGACGTCGAGATCGCGCAAGCCACGTGGGACGAGGCGGTGGCGCGATACCGCGACACGGTGCTTCTGGCCTTCGCCGAGGTCGAGGACAACCTCGCGGCCCAGCAGCTGCTCGCCGAGGAGTACGAGCGACTGGTCGCCGCTGCAGCGGCCGCTCACCTCCTGGAGTCCATCGCTCGCGCCAGGTACGAGAACGGCCTCGTCAGCTACCTTCCCGTGGTGACGGCTCAGGCCGTGGCGCTCGAGCGCGACCGGGCCGTCGTCCGATCCCGAGGACAGCGGGCGACCGCTGCCGTGGCGCTCATTAAGTCGGTCGGTGGGACCTGGGAGGAGCCAGAGGGTGATCGGCTGATGCGACCTTGAGGGAGTTCAGCTTGCCGATCTGGTCGCCACGAGTTCGCGCAGCAGCGTCTTCGTCGCGCCCTTGTCGGGAAACGAGATCGCATCCGTGGGGCAGACCGCAGCACACTTGTCGCACAGGACCACGCACTGGTTCGGCGCCACGACCTTGGAGACGCCCTCGTCTTCGTCGAGCACGTACACCCCGTTCGGGCACTCGTTCAGGCAGGCGCCACAGCCATTGCAGAGGGCCACGTCGATGATGGGTGCCCACGGGATGCGCTCCCGAGGGATGCCCATGTAGCTCTGGGTCGCCATGGGAGCCTCAGCTCGCTGGCGCGGCGAGAGCGGTGCGAACCTTCGCGAACACCGTGTCCGTGTCCGACTGCGCCATGCTGATCGGGATCCAGTGCTCGCGGTCCATGGGGACCCCGGCTCGTTCAAACCCGTCCCGCAGCAACTTCTCCTGCCGCTTCTCGGCACACGCCGGAGTGATGACGGTCAGGTCCGGCCGTAGCAACTGGGCCATGAGTCGCTCCCCGTCTTCCTCGCAGAGCCGGGGATGCAGTGCCATGAACCGGATGTCGTCGCCGCACTCCAGGCGCAACCGCTCGGCGAGGGACCAGAAATCCACCTTCTGCATGCTCGGGCACGAGCCCGAACACGTACAGAACAACACCGCCTTCTTCGCCTGGGCTTCCGTCGCAGTCATGACCCATCCTCGCATTTCCGACCGGTCCGCATGTGTGCCTGTTCCAGTATCTGCCCATGCTGGCGCTGCGGAGCGAGCCCACCCCATCGGACCCCGCCCGTACCCACCCGGGCCTCCCGCGACGCTGCCAGGTCACGATCCCGTGTCCCCCGTCCGGTCTACGAGAACGAGGAAAAGCACCACGACCTGACCGAAGACAAGGGTGACGAGCCAGGGATTCGCACCCACGACGCCAGCGATGGTAACCCGTCCGAGCGCGCCAACCCGTGCGAGCGACGGCATGATCCTCGGTTGGAGCAGGCCAAAGAGGATCGCCCCAACGAGCAGGCCCGAAAGGCCCCCTACCAGCGCGTCGAGCCGCCCTTCACCGACTTCGGCGACGATGGTTCCTGGGCAGTAGCCCGCAGTGGCCATTCCGACCCCGAACACGATGCCGCCCACCAAGTTCGCCAGCATGTTGGTGGGTGGAACCGGAACGGCCGTCCCGAGCCCGAGTTCGATTCCGGCCTGGATTCCGACAGCGCCGACGACGAGTGCCGTCAGCATGAAGCGCATCACCGTCAGGTCGCGGAGCCGGTAGACGTTGACGATCCGATCGTAATGCGTGAGGCCTGCCCTGTTCAGTGCCCAGCCGAACAGGAATCCGAGCGACAGCGACGTGGCGATGTCGATCATCGGGCGCTCCCCTTGCGGTACCAGAGCCAGGCGGTCGGGATGCCGCCCCCGAACATGCCCGCCATGAACAGGAACGCGGCGGGAGCAAGGGCCGCACCTCCGGAGATGGCGAGTCCACTCGTGCAGCCCCCCGCGATCCCAGCTCCAAACTGGACGAGAACGGCGCCGAAGAAGGCGACCAGGAGTCGTTGCAAACGACTCGACCCGAAGCGAGTTTCCCATTGGACATCGGGCAGCCAACGCGCCCGGGCTTGGCCGGACAGCTTGCTGGCCCCGAAGGACCCCGCCAGCAACCCAAGGAGCATCCAGACCTGCCAGGTGATCTCTGGGCTCATGACGTAGCGGTAGTACTGGCTGCCTGGAAACAGCAGTCGGCCCGGATATGCGGCGAGCTTGTCGAAGGCCCCGGACACCGCGAGCGGCCGGCCGCCGATGACCTCCGAAATGGCGACGGTGATCCCCAGCAATATGCCGGCGGCGTAAGGGTTCCACGTCTTCTTGTGGAACCAGTCCCCATCATGTGGTTGCCGACGCCCGGCGCTTTTCCGCCGTCGCACGACCAGATAGAGGGCCGCCGCAAGGACGATGGATGCGCCAAAGAGAATGCGATTGGCGGTCGGGCTGGAGGGGGTCGCAAGCGGCCGAGCTGGCCGATCCAGTGGAGATTCCGGGCTGGCGTTCCTGGTCTCGGTCGCGGCGACGACGTAGCGATGGGCTCGAGCGACGGCGTCCTCGTGGCACTCTGCACACACCACCGGGGGATCGGCCATGGGCTGACGGATGCCCGCGTGAGCTTGCTCCTCGCCGACGGCATGTGGGTTGCCGGAGTGGCAGGCGACGCACAGGTCCCCGAACCCGTGGTGCACGTGCCAAGGCGCCTTGCTTTGCAGGACCGGGTGCACACCGCGCACTTCGTGGCACTGCACGCAGGATGACGCGTTGGAAGTGCACTGCGCCCGGGCGGGTGGCGCCAGAAACAGGCAGGCAAGGCAAGCCGCCATCGGGACCCAAGTCAGCAGGTTCCGGGACCTGGCAGATTCGGCGTTCGGGCAAGGAACGGATTCGTACGAGATGACCTCGGGCGATCTTGCTCGGGGCCGCCGGCGCCCGAACTGGTGAACGGAGATTGGCACAGGGCCCTCGCTTGCTGTCAAAGCAGCCTACTCGCCCGATGCCGATGACCAGCTTACTCAAGTGGGTTACGGGCGAGGCGAAGCGGGAACCAGATGTCGCCACCGACGTCCGAAGGCACCAGTTTCACCGAGATCACCGGTACCCATGAGCCCGGCCGGTGGCGCCGAGACGTGCGAACCCCTTGCCTGCGCCGGCCGGTGACGCAGGGGAGCCCGCTCGGCGGCGGCCGGATCGAGGTCCTCCCGGGGAGGGCGACTTGGGCTCAGTTGGCCTGTGATCGGTATCCCTTCCCGTCGAGGACGAAGCGTTCGGATCGCTCCGTGAGGCGCGCGGCGATGACCTGGGCGTTGAGGGCATCGGGGAACACCTTCGGCCAGTCCTTGAACGGTCGATTGGTGGTGACGATGGTGGAACGGCGGTGGTCGTAGCGCTCGGAGATCACCTGGAAGGCGAGCTTGGCCTGGGCGCCGTCCATTTCCAGAACGGCGAAGTCGTCGATGGCGAGCAGGTCGGCCTTGACGTAGGCGCGCAGGACCCGCTCCAGGGAGCCGTGGAGGTCGGCGCCGTGGAGGTGGTTGAGCATCCTGGGCGCGGAGACGAGGACGACGCGTCGATTGGCCTGGCAGGCGCGGTAGGCGAGGGCGCGGGCCAGGAAGGTCTTGCCGGTGCCGGGAATCCCGATGAAGAGCGGATTGACGCCTCGGTCGATGAAGGTGAGGTCGTGGAGCGCGAGGTAGCGGGCGCGCAGCTTCTTGCGAACCGGGCAGAAATCGAAGTCGAAGGCGTCGACGGTGTTCAACTCGGGGAAGCGTGCGTCGCGGATACGGCGGCCGATGGCGTTGCGCAGGCGGCTGGCCTTCTCCTCGTCGCAGAGCCGGTCGACGACGTCGAGTACGGTGAGGTTCTCCTTGGCGGCCTTGTCGAGGAGGGGGTCGAGCTGCTCGGCCATGCCGGGAAGGCGGAGCCAGCGCAGTTTCTGGCGGGTGAGTTCGAGGAGGTCTTCGTCCTTCACGGTTGGTGCTCCTCGTCCGGAAGCTCGCCGGGGTCGCGCGTCATGGGGAGTGGGACGAACTGGTCGTAGACGGACAGGTCGGGTTCGCTGAAATGGATGGAATCCAGCTCCGGGTCGCCGAGCCGCAGAGGCGGCGCTGCGGGGCGCAGGCCGCGTTTGTGGCGAAGGACGTATTCGACGTACTCGGCGCCAACGTGGCCGGTGGCCATCACGTCGGCGACAGCCTGGGCGGTCGCGTTGGCGCCGAAGAGCTCCACCAGGAGCGTGAGCCGTACGGTCTCGCGGGTGAGGGAACGACTGCCGGCTGCGAGGATCTTGAAGTACCGGGCGCCCAGTTCCCCGAGAGCGTCGAGCCCCGGCGGAAGGCCGGTCAGGGCGGCGCGGGGCTTCCGCTCCAGGAGGCCCACCTCGTGAGCGTCGTCCTTCACGTCCTGACCGATGTCCCAGCAGCGGCGGTGGACCGCCACTCGCTGGGTCTCCAGGTAGATGGCCACCATCTCGTCGCTGGCGCGAACCACGACCGGCTGGTGCGCGAGCCGCCAGGGCACCGAGTAGGTGTTGCGGTCGAAGCGAACGCGAAACGTCTTGGTCGCCTGCAAAGCCTCGACCTCGTCGGTGTCGAAGGGAACCGGCACGGCAGGCTTCAGGAGGCGTCGCTCCTCCGCCTCGAAGACGAGCGAGGGAACCTTGCCGGTGACCTCGTGGATGCGGTTGTTGGCGAAGTCATCGCGCCAGGCGAACGCCTGAGCGTTGAGATCGAGGAGGCTCGCGAAGCGACGCCCCGGCCAGAACCGGCTGCGGACGAATCCGACGGGCCTTTCGACCCGGCCCTTCTCGTTTCCCCGCCAGGGGTTGCAGGCCCGGACGGCAAAGCCTCGAACGCCGGCGTAGGCGAGGAAGCGCCTGTTGAAGATGGTCGGCGGCCCGGGGCGCAGCACCACCGTCTTCATGTTGTCGAAGATGTCGGCGACCGTGGTCCCACCGTAAAAGCGCAGCCCACGCTCCATGCAGCGCAGGAAGGTCGGCATGGCCTGACTCAACGTGAACTCCAGATACAGGTAGCGCGAGTGGCAGAGCGCCATGATGAAAGCGCTCACCCGGCGAGGACAGCCCGGAATGGCGAAGCCAAAGTCCGCCCAGTCCACCTGGACCGCCTCGCCCGGGTGGAAGTGCAGCGTGAGGAACGCCTCTCGGGGACGGTTGCCGCGCAGCACCCTCATCCGGTCGCGGAGGACGCTCACCCCGCCGTGGTAGCCGAGCGGGCGCAGCCGCTCCAGCATCCCCGGTGCCGACAGTTCGGGCGTTTCCTCCATCAGCGCCTTGATGGCGGGGAGGTGCAGGTCGAGGACGGTCGGGCGCAGGACGCGCGCTTGCCGCTCCGGGATCCCGCGCCCGAGCGTGCGGCGCACCGTGCGCCGGGCCATGCCGAGGCGCCTGGCGATGGCGCGCACGCTGAGCCCCTCCACGAGCCCCAGCTTGAGCACCTCGGCAACGCGGACCCCGTCATCCATCACGGATGACCTCCTCTTCACGACTCGTGTCGAAGTGGATGCGGAGATGTCGCTCGGGGACGGCGGCGAGCGCGTCGGCCCAGATCTCGCACCACCCAGCCGAGCTCGCCGCATCGAGCACAACGTCCAGCCGCTGGCCGCTCCAGAACGCAAGCAGCGCCAGCAACTGGTGGAGCGCGGGCGGCGGCAACGAGTCCGGAACCTGGCAGGTCAGGGAGAGCCGCGTCCATCCCTCCGCCTTTGCCTGCCGCAGTTGAAGAATCGTTGCCTGTCGCGCCATGGTTCACCTCCACGTCGAGCGCGAGGTTTGCCTCGTTCACGAACACCAGGGAACCGTGATCCCCCACGCGGGCGCGGCGGCGGGCGCGGCGAGCACGTTCGGCGTCCCGATGATCTGCTCGTCCTTCCGGGGACCTGCGGTGCCGTCGCCGAGCTGAGCGGAGGCATCGAACTCGCGCCACGGCCGAGCATGCTTCGCTGCAATACGGATGGCCCCGATCACATGATCGGCACAGTTCGAAGAAGGCGGCGCAGCGCCTGCATCGGCGTCGTCGAAGCTCCACTCCCCGGAGCGGGTGGGAACTCGACAGCGGGCTAGGATTTCCGCATCATCTCCACCGAGACGAAGCGGCTCCACTCCGCGGGGCGATCCGGTGGCTGCCGGGTCGCCCGTCTCACCTGGCTCCGGACCGAGCCTCCGGCCTACCAGCACCCCTCGCCACTTCCTGCCTGATCTGCGTCAACGAGCCCGGGCTCCGGTGATCCCGGTGGAAATGGTGCTCCCGGAGACCGGTGGCGACAACCAGACTTCCGTTGCCTGCGCTCAACGGATCTGGGTCCCGAACCCACTACCGTCATGGACCCAATGCAGCCTGTTGACCGCCCCCACGAAAGGAACGGCCCGATGATCGGTGCCGACGAGTTCGTGAAGGTGCGCATCCAGGAGGCCTGGTGCGGAAGCGACCTGATGCCGCCCTGCCTGTCCACCAAGGGATCTCCATGAGCGGGGAACGACACGATCACAGCTTGGCAGCCGGGTCGTCAGCGCTCGGCGCCGCGATTGTCCTCAATCTCGTCATCACCGTTTCGGAGGCGGGTGTCGGCTTCTACACGGGAAGCCTGGCGCTCCTCGCCGACGCTCTCCACAATTTCGCCGATGTCGGAAGCCTCGTACTCGCATGGGTGGGCGCTCGCTTGGCGCTGCGAGCCGCCACGCCGAATCACACCTTTGGGCTTCTTCGCGCCGAGCCGCTCGTTGCATTGGTGAATGGTCTCGTGCTTCTGCCCCTCGCGGGCTCCCTCGTCTGGGCGGGCGTCCAGCGATTCGGAAGCGCCGGTGCACCGCCCGGCCCGGTGGTGATGCTCCTCGGCGCACTGGCACTCGGCGCCAACGCCGGATCGGTACTACTCCTGCGGCCACACGGAGCAACCGACCTGGGAACCCGGAGCGCGATCTCCCATCTCCTGTCCGACGCCGCGGCATCTGGGGCCGTCATCGTCGGTGGCGCCCTGATCTGGTTCGGCGTTCCCTGGGTGGACCCGATCCTTTCCATCGGCATCGGGGCGCTCTCCGCCTGGGCCGCGTTCGGCATCATCCGCGACACCACGCACCTGCTGGCCGAGGGCGCGCCCGCCGGAGCCTCGGCGGACGAGGTGGCTGCATCCCTGCGAGGCCTGCCCGGAGTCGTCGACGTGCACCACGTTCACGTCTGGAGCGTCTCGACCCGGCTCCGCGCCATCAGCGCCCACCTGGTGGTACCTGACTCGTTGCTCTCCGCCACCGCTCGGCTGCTCCAGCAAGCCCAGGAGAGGCTCCACGAAGCCCACGACATCTCTCACGCGACCCTCCAACTGGAGGCCACTGCCTGCGAGGCATGCGGCGTGCTTGCGGACCCGCGTCGGAGTCCATGAGATTGACGCATCGAGAAGATTTGGGGGGCCTAGGGATGTTCGACGCCCGCAGGGACGCGCAAGAGATGAAGGCAATCCTGGCCCTCGAGACCGAGCCGATCGGGGTATTTCTGCTGCCGCCCGGGCAGGTGAACGCCGAATTCGACTCCTTCCAGAGAGTCGAGGCGCAACGATACTGCCAGGCCTTGATGCGGGCACGCTACGGGGAGTCCATTCGGCTCGAGCCCTCCGATCTCGCGTGCCCGGCCGCCGCCGCCGCCTTCGGGTGGAGCCCACTGCCTCCAGGTCTTGCCTCGGGGCAAGGGCTGGTTGGATTCGGGATCACGGCCGTGCCGTCCACGGGCAAGGTCATGTTCGACGGGATGCCGCGCCTCGCACGAGGTCGCGTCGCGGCCATCGCGGTCTGCCCGCTCGAAGCAGCGCCTCTCCACCCAGACGTGGTCGTCGTCGAGGGACTGCCCGAGCAGTTGATGTGGCTCGCGCTCGCCGACTTGAACCTGGCCGGCGGGAAGAGGCGCTGCAGTGACACCGCCGTGCTCCAGGCGACGTGCGTGGACGCGACCGTGATTCCCCATGTCGAGCAGCGCCTCAATTTCTCCCTCGGCTGCTACGGGTGTCGCGAGGCGACCGACATGAGTCCGCAAGAGACGATCCTCGGGTTTCCAGGGAACGCGCTGCACGCGATCGTCGCCGAACTCGAAAGACTGAACGTGAAGGCGCTCGGCCGTTCCCGAACCAAGGCCGTGTTTCACCACATCCAAGACAAGAAGGAGCACCGTACGTGAACAAGCTCAGCGTCGCCGTCGCGATTCTTTTCGTCCTCGCTTCCGCTGGCCGGGCCTCGGCACTATCGCCGGAGGAAGCACGCATCATCCAGCAGGCCGCCGCTCGCTACCTCGAAAGCACCCCCGAGAATAATTTTCTCGTCTCTCCGGCCGAAGTGCTCGCTCGAATCCAGTCTGGCAAGGCCGACTACCTCCTCGTCGACGTCCGGACGGCGAAGGAGTTCAAGCTCTGGCACCTGCCGGGAGCGATCAACATCCCGAACCGGGAGATCGCCACCCCGGAGAGCATCGCCAAGCTCCCCAGAGACAAGGAACTCATCGTGTACTGCAACTCGGGGCACGAGTCGTCCAAGGTCCTTTCCGTGCTCCGGATCCTCGAGTTCCGCGCCTTGGGAATGAAGTGGGGGGTGATGGCCTGGCGCCCCGTGCCAGCGACCGCGGCCACGTTGAAGGCCATCGCGGAGGGAACGACAGCAACCCTCCCCATCGAGCAGTGACAGCGGCGGGACATCCCCGCGACGTGCAGGCGTCAGCGGAAGGGACGGCCTCGCATGAGGCGCACCACCAGCAGGAGCAGAGCACCCACGGTCGTCCAGACGATCACTGCGAAGATCAAAGCATGCGTATCGCTCATGACTGACCTCGCCTTGCACGTAGTCCGGGGTGGGTCCATGGACAACATCATTCGAAGCAATCGAAGCGTAATGAGCCGATTGTGCGCTTTGGCCTTGTCACTGAAATGTTACAGCGTGCATTCGTCTCATCGTTCTATTACGATGCTCGGATGATCAAGAGTCAACGCGCCGTCCGCCTCGCTCCGAGCTGTGGTCCTGCCGAGCCTGGGGAGCCCGACCTCAGGCCAGTGGAGGGTGAGACCGCCGACCAGGATCTCGCGACCTTGACCAAGGCCCTGGGCCATCCGGCACGGGTTCAGATCATGCGACTCCTCGTGCGCCGGGAGGCCTGCATCTGTGGCGACATCGTGGATGAGCTTCCGCTCGCCCAGTCAACCGTCTCCCAGCACCTGAAGGTCCTGAAGGAGGCGGGACTCATCCGCGGCGAGATCGATGGCCCCCGCGTCGGCTATTGCGTCGAGCCTCGCGCCCTCCGCCGTCTCAAGGCACTCGTGGGGAGCCTCTAGCCATGGCTGGTTCCGTCGCCGGCCGCCTCTCCTTCCTCGACCGTTACCTGACGCTGTGGATCTTCCTCGCCATGGGGGCCGGCGTGGCGCTCGGTTACCTCGTGCCCGGCGTAGTCCCGGCGCTCGACCGGATGAGCGTGGGGACCACGTCCATCCCCATCGCCATCGGCCTCGTGCTCATGATGTACCCGCCCCTCGCCAAGGTCCGGTACGACGAGCTGCCACTGGTCTTCAAGAACGCGAAGGTCCTGACGCTCTCGCTGGTCCAGAACTGGATCGTCGGGCCGATCCTCATGTTCGCGCTCGCCGTTATCTTCCTGCGCGACAAGCCCGAGTACATGGTGGGTCTCATCCTCATCGGGCTCGCCCGCTGCATCGCCATGGTCATCGTCTGGAACGACCTCGCCGACGGCGACCGGCAGTATGCAGCCGGCCTCGTGGCTTTCAACTCGATCTTCCAGGTCCTCTTCTTCTCGGTCTACGCCTGGCTCTTCATCACGGTGCTGCCTCGCTGGCTCGGGCTATCCGGAGCCGAGGTGCACATCACCATCGGAGAAATTGCGACCAGTGTCTTCATCTACCTGGGCATCCCGTTCCTGGCGGGCTTCGCGAGCTGGGTCTTCCTGCGCCGCTGGAAGGGCGAGGAGTGGTACCGCAACGTCTTCATCCCGCGCATCTCGCCCATCACGCTCGTCGCGCTGCTCTTCACCATCGTCCTCATGTTCTCGCTCAAGGGCGAGACCATCGTGCAGGTCCCCCTCGACGTGGTGCGCATCGCCATCCCGCTCCTCATCTACTTCGTCCTCATGTTCTTCGCGTCCTTCTTCATGAGCCGGAAGGTGGGCGCGGACTACCCGCAGACGGCGACCCTTTCCTTCACGGCCTCGTCGAACAACTTCGAGCTCGCCATCGCGGTGGCTGTCGCAACCTTCGGCATGTCGAGCGGGGCAGCCTTTGCCGCGGTCATCGGACCCCTCGTGGAGGTACCCGTGCTCATCGGCCTGGTCAACGTCTCGCTCTGGCTGCGAAGGAAGTACTTCCCGCTGGAGCAGGCCCGCATCGACGGGGTCAAGAACTGCGTCGGGGACTTCCCGGCGCCATCGTCAAACCGGAGGCCTGCGTGAGCGAGCGTCTGTACAACGTCCTCTTCCTCTGTACCGGCAACACGGCGAGGAGCGTCCTCGCCGAGGGCATCCTGAACCACCTCGGGAAGGGCCGCTTCCGGGCCTTCTCGGCCGGGAGCCAGCCCAAGGGGACGGTGAACCCCTTCGCCCTGGAGGAACTCCGCCGGGCCGGGCTCCCCGCCGAGGGCTTCCGGAGCAAGAGCTGGGACGAGTTCGCGAAGTCGGGCGCACCTCAGATGGACTTCGTCTTCACCGTCTGCGACAACGCCGCGAACGAGACCTGCCCCGTGTGGATCGGGCACCCCATGACCGCGCACTGGGGGGTGCCGGACCCGGCCGCGGTCGAGGGGTCGGACGATGCCAAGCGGCAAGCCTTCCGGGAGGCCGCCACCGCCCTCCGTCGCCGGATCGACCTCTTCCTGAGCCTTCCGCTGGAGAAGCTGGATGGGCTCGCGTTGCAGGGCAAGCTGTCCGGCATCGGCAAGTCATAGTCGTCCGCCCAAAGGAATTCCCATGTCCAAGGTCCAGGTGTTCGATCCCCCGATGTGCTGCTCGACCGGCGTGTGTGGGCCCGAGGTTGACCCGGCGCTGGTCCGGTTCGCCTCCGACCTGGAGTGGTTGAAGGAGAACGGCGTCGAAGTGGAGCGTTTCAACCTCTCCCAGGAGCCGGCCAAGTTCGTCGCCCACACGGCGGTCACCGAGGCGATGCGCGGGCGGGATGACGCCCTTCCGCTTGTCCTTCTCGACGGCAGGATCGTGTCGCAGGGGTCCTACCTCACCCGGGACGCCCTGGCTGAACTGGTGGGTCTCGCCGCCCCCAAGAGCCTCTACACCGAGGCCGTCGCCGAGCTCGTGGCCATCGGGGCCGCCATCGCCTCGAACTGCGAGCCCTGCTTCCGGTTCCACTACGACAAGGCCCGGAAGCTGGGCGTGTCGAAGGAGGACATGGCCCGTGCCGTCGCTACCGCCAAGATGGTGAAGGAAGCACCTGCCAAGGCCGTGATCGACCTCGCCGAGAAATACCTTGGCGGCAAGGTCGAGTCGGCGGAGGCCCCGAAGGCCTGCTGCCCGCCCTCGGAGGCCGCTCCGGTCAGCCTCGGGAAGCCTGGCGCCCCCCCCAAGAAGTGCTGCTAGGCGCGGATGGACCTGGCCCAGAATCCCACGCGGCACCTCTTCTTCACCGGCAAGGGCGGTGTCGGAAAGACCTCGGTCGCCTGCGCCACTGCCGTCGCCCTGGCCGACGCCGGCAAACGGGTCCTGCTCGTCTCGACCGATCCGGCTTCCAACCTGGACGAGGTGCTGGGCGTGGGCCTGGGGCAGCAGCCCACCGCGGTCCCAGGAGCACCTGGCCTGTCCGCCCTGAACCTCGACCCCGAGGCAGCGGCTCGCGCCTACCGGGACCGGGTCGTCGGCCCGTACCGCGACCTCTTTCCGCCTGCCGCCGTCCGCAACATGGAGGAGCAGCTTTCGGGAGCCTGTACGGTTGAGATCGCCGCGTTCGACGAGTTCGCCCGGCTCCTCGGCGACGCCTCTGCCACGGTCGACTTCGACCACGTCATCTTCGACACCGCGCCCACCGGTCACACGCTGCGTCTTCTCACGCTCCCCTCGGCGTGGACGGGCTTCGTGGACCAGAGCGCGTTCGGGACGAGTTGCCTCGGCCCGCTCGCCGGGCTCGAGAAGCAGCGCGTCCTCTACGAGGCGACGGTGAAGGCCCTTTCCGATCCGACCCGGACCACACTCGTGCTCGTGACGCGGCCCGAGCCGTCGGCACTGACCGAGGCAGCGAGGACGAGCCTGGAGCTGGCCGGACTCGGCGTCGTGAACCAGCGCCTCGTCGTGAACGGCGTCTTCGAGGCCCGGAGCGATGACCCCGTGGCGCTCGCGATGGACCGGCGAGGGCGTACCGCCCTGGACGCGATGCCACCGGAGCTGAAGGACCTGCCCCGGACCCTCGTGCCGCTGCGCCCCCACGCCCTGGTCGGCCTGGGAGCCCTGCGCCGGATCGACGCTCCCGTCGACGCCGGCAACTCCGCCGAAGAGCTGCCCGTGAAGGAGGTGTCGCTCGCCCCCTTGCTCGGCGCCCTGGCTGCATCGCCACGCGGCGTCATCCTCACGATGGGCAAGGGTGGAGTGGGAAAGACCACCGTCGCCGCCGCCATCGCCGTCGAGCTTGCCCGACGCGGCCTGCGCGTCCACCTCAGCACCACGGACCCTGCTGCCCACGTCGCGGACGCCATCGGCACGCCCCCTCCCGGGCTGACCGTCAGCCGCATCGACCCCGCCGCGGAGACCGCCGCCTACACCGCCGAGGTTCTCGGCTCGGTCGGCGCCCAGCTCGACGCCAAGGGGCGAGCCCTCCTGGAGGAGGACCTCCGGTCGCCGTGCACCGAGGAAGTCGCGGTGTTCCGCGCGTTCGCGAGAACGGTCGCTCTCGGTCAGGAGGAACTGGTGGTGCTCGACACCGCCCCGACCGGCCACACCATCCTCCTTCTGGACGCCGCCGAGTCGTACCACCGCGAGGTCCTGCGCCAGGGGAGCAAGATGCCGGAGTCCGTCCGTCAACTCCTGCCGCGCCTGCGCGACCCCGCCTTCACACGCGTTCTCCTCGTCACCCTCCCCGAGGCGACCCCGGTGCACGAGGCCCAGGCACTCCAGGCCGATCTGGCCCGCGCTGGCATCGAGCCGTTCGCGTGGGTGGTGAACCAGAGCCTCACACCCGTCTACACGCGGGACCCGGTCCTGGCAGCACGACGCCAGGAGGAACGCCCCTACATCGACGAGGTGCAGGCGCAGACCTCCAGGGTGGCTGTGCTGCCCTGGATGCCCGAGCCGCCACGGGGTACGAGCCGCCTGGAGGCGCTGCTGGGAGTCGTGCCATTCACCCCCGCTGCTGCCGAGGCGGTCGCGCACTGAGGGGCGGGGCGGAGGGATGCTCGCAGCCGCGGAGGATCGCGAATAGAGGGGCTGGATGCACATTGCACTGGTCGGAACCGGGAAACTCGGCGCCATCCTCGTCTTCGTCGGGGCCGCGGTCCTGGAAGTCCTGGGCGACGCGTTGATCCGCAAGGGAATGCGCGGAAGCGGAGTGGCCGTGGCCGGGCTCGGCATGGTCGTACTCGGCGCCTATGGGGTCGTGGTCAACCTCCTCGACCTCGATTTCTCCAGGTTGCTCGGCGCCTACGTCGGCATCTTTGCCATCGTGAGCGTGGTCATCGGTCGATTGATGTTCAAGGATCAGGTTCCCCTCTCCACCTGGGTTGGGCTCGCGGTCATCCTCGCCGGGAGCATGATCATTCACCTGGGGCGCGTTGCCTGACGGGAAAGTCGACGGTCGGCGCGCCGATCACCCGCGCTCGTCACCTCGACCGCGAGCGCGGTGGCACCGATGTCTCCCCGATCGCTCACCCCCCTCCAGGACTGCCGCTCACCGATGTCCTGGTCGCTCGACTTCCTCCACCCATCTGCAGGACGACCACTCCCCAATCTCTCGGCCGTTCCCGAT
>Ga0315268_10000936_pt1 | contig 33945 bp, 26 predicted proteins | sample C1_top_MG_FD_204535 | JGI IMG/M metagenome (GOLD analysis project Ga0315268, IMG submission 204535) | Sediment microbial communities from Yellowstone Lake, YNP, Wyoming, USA - C1_top | ecosystem: Environmental > Aquatic > Freshwater > Lake > Sediment | place: USA: Wyoming | collected 2017-08-01
GATGGCACTTGCCGCAGCGGCTGGTGTTGCAGACGTTGTTCAAAGCTGTCCAGGTTCATGCTTCATTGGCCACCAAAAGGCGCAAAAATCACAAAAGGAATTTCTATTTCTTTTTGTGCCTCTTGTGCTTTTTCGTGGCGATTCATTTTCATTTGATCTCGTCGTAAAGAGGACGCAGCCGGGCGCGCAATTTGTCTAGGCCGTAGCGATAGCGGCTGGCGGCGGTGTTCAGCGGAATCTCCAGCGCGGCCGCGATTTCCTCAAAGGTCAGGCCGGCCCACAGTTTCAGGTGGACCACGGCGCGCTGGTCGGCGGGGAGTTCGCCAAGCGCGGCGGACAGTTCGTTGCGGAAGGCGGCTTCGTCGGGATCGCTCGTCGGGGCGAACGCGGAGATTTGTTCCGCGCCGAATTGCTCATGCTGTTTGCTCCGCGTGCCACGCCGGCGCATGAGGTCAATGGCCGCGTTGTGGGCGAGGCGGAGGAGAAAGGCGCGTTCATCGCGGGCGGAGGCGAGCAAGTCCGGCTGGCGCGCGAATTTAATGAAGATTTCCTGCAGGACATCGCGCGTGTCGTTTTCGTCACGGGTGAAATTCAAGAGGAACGCGAACAACGCGGAGGCGTGTTCATCGTAGAGCCGTTCGAGGTCGTCCGGCATCGTTTCTGACTTAATGACGCGCCAGGCGAAGGAATTTGTCTAGCCTGGAATCAGTAGAGTGGGTCTCCGACCTGGCGCGAACCTTTTGTTGGAGTCCAAGCTTTAGCTTGTGCGCGGAAGCAGGCTGAAGCCTGAGCTCCAACTGACCGGGTCGGAGACCGGCGATCCAATTCCGTCCTTGCCGACTTTGTTCCGGGCGTTTAGGAACGGGCGGTGATTTTGCACAATATCCTCGGTGCGCTCGCGGTGGTAAGCTTTTTGTCCACGCTCTGGCAATGGCTCGCCGCGCGGCGGTTTCCGCTGCACCAGCGGATTGAGACAGCGCTTGACGCCTCCACTGGTGGGGTCGCAGGTGGATCTGTTGCTGCTGTCTCGCTGCTCAAACCACTTAAGGGGACGGACGAATTCGCCGAATCATGCCTGCGAAGCTGGTTCACACAGGCCTATGCGGGCGAAATTCAAATACTCTTCGGCGTCGCGATTTCCGACGATCCGGCATGCGCCGTCGTCAAAAAACTCCTCGCCGAATTCCCGCAACGCGACGCGCAACTGGTCATTTGCCCGGAACGGTTGGGCGCGAATGCAAAGGTTTCCAAGCTCGCGCAGCTTGAGACGCTCGCGAAGCATGAAATCATAGTCGTGAGCGATGCCGACGTGCGCGTGCCGCCGGATTTGCTGGCGAACCTGGTGGCGACACTTGGCGAAGAAGGTAGGGCGGGCAGTCCTCTGCCCGCCGCTCCTGCGCACGGCGACAGCGGCGCGCACGGAGTGACGCGCCCTACCCACGCGACGGTCGGCCTGGCAAATTGCTTCTATCGGTTCGCAAATCCGACGACGCCCGCGATGCAGTGGGAAGCTATCGCGGTGAACGCGGATTTCTGGAGCCAGGTGTTGCAGGGGGCAACTTTTCGGAAACTGGATTTCGCGCTCGGCGCGGTGATGGCCACGCGGCGCGGGCAACTCGCGGAAATCGGCGGGTTTCGCGCCCTGGCAGATTGCCTGGCGGATGATTATCAGTTGGGCAACCACGTCGCGCGGCGCGGCTATCGAATCGAAATTTGTCCGGTGGTAGTGGAGTGCTGGTCACGACCGATGGGCTGGCGCGAGGTGTGGCGACATCAACTACGCTGGGCGCGGACGATTCGCGTGTGCCAGCCGCTGCCGTATGGCTTCAGCATTGTGAGCAACGCGACGTTGTGGGCGTTGCTCTGGGCGGCGACCGGAGGGCCATGGGCGGTGACCGGCGCTGCGGTGTTCTGGCTGGCGCGGTTGTTGGCGGCGGATGATTTGCAATGGCGGCTAATTCCGTCGCACACGCGGTTTTGTAACTTCTGGCTCGTGCCGGTCAAGGATTTGTTGCAGGCGGCGCTGTGGGTGGGCGCTTTCGCCGGCAATCACATCGAGTGGCGCGGCGAGCGGTATCGGTTGCGTCGCGACGGCACGTTGACGAAGGAGTGAATTTTCGGCGGCGGTGTGTGATTGCAAGTGCGCGTGCCGTCGTTATCCTCGCCGCCATGAACAACAAGCCCGACAAACCGCCGGTGGACCCGGAGTTAAGACGCCGCGTGGAGGAACTCATCGCGTTCAAGGGCGGCGGCCACAACGAAGACGCCGTGGCCGACATCGTCGAAAACGGGCTGAAGCTCCTCGCCGACGTCAAGGACACGGGCGACGTGCGCGTCATCCAGACGGCGCTGCGCGAGTTGCGATACGCCTTCCGCCTGTTCGCGCCCTACTCGAAAATTCGCAAGGTGACCATGTTCGGCTCCGCGCGCATTGACGCGGACAAGAAGGAATATCAACAAGCCGTCGAGTTCGGCCGCAAGATCGTGCAGGCCGGCTTCATGGTCATCACGGGCGCCGGGCCGGGCATCATGCAGGCCGGACACGAAGGGGCGGGGCCGGAAAACAGTTTCGGCGTGAACATCCGCCTCCCGTGGGAACAATCCGCCAATCCCATCATTCGCGAGGACAAGAAGCTTGTCACCTTCAAATACTTTTTCACCCGCAAACTCATCTTCATCCGACACTCGGACGCCATCGTGCTGTTCCCCGGCGGTTTCGGCACGATGGACGAAGGTTACGAGGCGCTCACGCTCATGCAGACCGGCAAGAGCCAGCTCATGCCACTCGTGCTCGTGGACCGACCGGGCGGCACGTATTGGAAGACGTGGGACAAACACGTGCGCGAGCACCTCTTGCGGGATGAACTGATTGCGCCCGACGACCTCGACCTTTATCGCATCACGGACGACACGGATGAGGCGGTCAAGATCATCACGCGCTTCTATCGCAACTTCCACTCCACGCGTTTCGTCAAGGACCTCTTCATCATCCGCCTCAAGCACGCGCCGACCGACTCGGCCATCGAGGCGATGAACGAGGATTTCGCCGACATCATCATCGGCCCACCCATCAAGCGCATCGAGCCGATGCCGGAGGAACGCGAGGACAAGGACCAGATGGACCTGCAACGCATCGCGTTCGGTTTCAACCGGCGCGATTACGGGCGGCTGCGGCAGTTGATTGACGTGCTGAATAGTTTGTGAATACGTGCAGCAGCAGCTCAGGCTTCAACCTGAGAACGTAGTGCCGGTTTCCAAGCCGCGGTTTTCTGGGACAGGCGGGAAGCCTGTTCGACTTCACAGACAAGGTGTCTGTGCTACTGCTTCTTCGGCCTCTTTTCTTCCTTCGCGTCCAGGTTCTGCGCCAATATTTCCTCCGTGACGTGTGACTTCACGCCAGCTTTGGGCACGTCCACCCGCGCCACCCAAAGAATCGCGTTAAGCACCAGCTTGCGGAAATCATAATTGGCCCAGTTGTCGTGGAAATGTGCGCCGGTGAATCCGAAGCCGCGGCTGCCGCCTGGCCGCGTGGCGGCCCAAGCCATGCACTGCGGTTCTCCGCGCTTCACCGTTTCGCGCACTGCCGGGTTGCCTTCGTGCGGGCCGTCCTTGCGATCCATCGTGCTTTCGGGTGGCACCGCACTCAGAATCGGCGTCACGCCTTCCATCCCGTCGCGGAAGCGCATGTGGAAATACCATTCATCACGAATCTTGAACGGATGGACTCCCCGGGTAATCGGGTGTCTTGGCAACTTTTTGAAGTCCGCCACCCAAGTCGGATTCACCGACCAGTTGATTTCGAACGCGCCGCCAATCCAGTCGAGAAATTCCTTTTCACCCTTTTCCTTGGTCGGCTCGACCGCGTAGTGCAGGCACGCCAAGCCCACGCCCTTGTCCATGAGCGCGCCGATGGTTTTCAGCCGGTCACCTTGCAGAAACGGATGGCCGCCGCCGCCATCGGCGTAGATAACGATTGCCGCCGCGCCATCGAACGCCGTTGCGTCAGTCGGCCATCCGTTTGAGTAAACGACCGACGTGACGCCCGGCACATTGGCGAGGCAGGATTGGAGCAGCAGACAGCCCGCGCGATGTTCGTGCTGACGCGGCCCATGACTCGGTGTGCCGGCGATAAAGACGATTTTCTTGTCGGCGGCCTGGGTGTTGACAGCCAGGACCACCGCTGCGGCCAATAATGAAGGGATGCGTTTCCGCATAGGAGAATTCCCAAGCGCTTACTTGGCTTTCCGTTTGTAACTGGCAAAGACGTGGTCGGAACCTTCCGCAGACTTGAATTCCTTAGGCCGCGAGGCCCCATTCATGGCATAGCAAATTTTCAGAGTGTCTCCTGAAATTTCGTAGATGGCAGGCAACTGCGTGCCGTCGTCGGTGGTCACCTCCATGGATTTCGGACTGGCGCTTTCGCCCAGTTTCAAAGTCCCATGACTCGAACCGTTGTCGCTCTCCAGGGAATACTCGTTGGCTTTGATTTTGAGTTTGGCATTGGCCAGCGCATCGGCGGAGACCTTCTCGCCGTTCATCACCAATTCCCCCACTCCCCAATCGCCCTGCATGCGGTCGAGGTCGGAACTCGTCGCGCTGGCGCCCGACAGCAGCTTGATCCTGATGTTTTTGAACTGGATCTTCATCGGCTGGCCGGCGTGCAACTGCAGGGCAAGAATGCCGGACTTGGCCGCCTTGGCCGTCTGCTCGTCCACCACATCCACCGTCTGCCGGCCGTTGATGAATTGCTGGAGGTGATTGCCGCTGGCGATGACGACGTAGTCGTTCCATTCGAGCGGATGGATGGCGGCGCCGATCTCCTTCCCATCACCGAGCGAGCCGACGACTTCGATCTTCGGCTTGCCGGGATGATCGGGGTCCTCCTTGATCACGACTTTCTTGCCACGTTCGCAGAGGATGCCCCGTCCGCCTTCCTCGTAAAGGATGCCGCTGTAAGTCGGCCCGGTCTCCATGTCCGCCTGGTAACCGTGAACGACGAAGTTCGGCAGGGCCTGGCTGCGGTACTGGATGCCGGAATTGCCCCAGTCGCCGGTGAACTTGAACGAGCAGCGCAACTCGAAATCGCCCACAACGAGGTCGTTGTAGCCGTCCCGCGCGATGAGGAAGTTGTTGCCTTTGGCCGGGGTTTCCTTGGTAGTCGTGCCCGTGATGGCGCCGTCTTCCACCGACCAATGCTGAGGCCGGCCAGCCCAACCGGTCAGGTCCGTGCCGTTGAACAGCGGGCGGAAGCCCGCTTCGACCTCCGCCGCCCAAAGGGATTGTGACGCGAGCAGGACGCCCGCTGCCCAGACGAGATTGCGAATTTTGGATTTGGTTTTCATGATTTTTTCCTAAGAGTCATTTGTAGTGATTCCGACGATTTCAATGGGTGTCTCATTCAGCACGAGCAGCAACAACATTTGCCCGCCGTCGAAGCGCCGAGTTGTTTGCGCAGGAACTTCAGGCCCTTCACAGCGATTTCATTCCGCGTCGGCTCGATGCGCCGCCAAATGGCCGCCGCCTTGGCGATGACCTTCACGTCCGTGGTGAACGACTCGATGACCACGTCGCCGCGGTAGCCGACTTCTTTGAGCGCCTTGGCGATGCACTCCCAGCGAATATGATCGTTGCCGGGCGTGCCGCGGTCGCTGCCGCACGCGTGGAAATGTGCGAGCCGTCGACCGGCCTTGCGGATGGCATCGCCCTGGCATTTCTCCTCGATGTTCATGTGGAACGTGTCGAGGTGCAGCTTGAGCGCCGGGCTGCCGACGTCCTTGAGCATCTTGAGCGCTTGATCCACGGTGTTGATGAAATCGGTTTCAAAGCGGTTGAGCGGTTCGAGGCAAATCCGCACTCCGCGTTTCTCCGCGTGTTTGCACAGGGTCTTGAGGTGTTTGACGACGGTCTTCCACTGCCGGCGGTATTCAACCGGCGGCACGGCGTCCGCGCGGCCCACGGCGGAATACACCGGACCGACAACGGACTTGGCGCCCAAAGCGACTGCCTGGTCCACGAGCTTCTTCAGGTAAGCAAGCCCGGTCCGTTGCGCTTTGGGAGTGCCGCGCAAGTCGCGGTCCGGTCCCATGCACGCGCACACCGAGCCGCAGACCAGCCCGTGCCGGTCGAGCGCGCGCTTCACAACGGCGGGATCAATGTGCGACGGATCCTCGACGGGAATCTCGATGGAATCAAAGCCCCATTTTTTGAACTGGCCGAAGAGCTTCGTGCTCTGGTTGGTGAACGGTGAGGTGAACAGAAATGTGTTGATGCCGTATCTCATGGCGGCAGACTAGAGCGGTGCAAAAAAACTGTCAAAAGCAAACTCCGTTGGAGTCCAAGCTTCAACTTGTCACTGCGGGAAGGCTCAAGCCTGAACTCCAACCCCGCTCAACTTCTCACCCACCGTTTTGCTTTCATCTCGAATCGTGGCAGCGTGCCGGGAGCCGTTGTGGTCACGCGTACCCGCAGCCCGAACGCGCTGTTGAATGCCTGCGCCAGCCGGCCCACCAGCGCCACGGTGTCCGCGCAGCCCGGAGCGGGTTCAATCGTCACGCTCAATTCTGACAATGTGCGCGCCGCGCTCAAGTGGACCTGATATTCCGCCACGTCGCCGCACGCGCGGATGATTTCATCCACGGCTGCGGGATAGATGTTCACGCCACGCACGATTACCATGTCGTCTACGCGTCCGAGAATGCCGCCTTCGAGTGCCGTTTCAGATCGTCCACATTTGCACTTTGCGCCTGGCGTTTCGCATTTCACGAGATCTCCGGTTCGATAGCGCAGTAGTGGCGAGCCGGTGCGGCCGAGCGTGGTCAAAACCAATTCACCGGCCTGGCCGGAAGCGGCGGGCTTGCCCGTGGCCGACTCAATCACCTCGGCAATGTATGCTGATTCGATGATGTGCAATACCCCGGGTCGCGCCGGACATTCGTGGCTGACCGGACCGACTTCAGTCATGCCGTGGTGATCAAAAATGCGCGCTCCGGGCCAAAGCGATTCAAGCTGTGCCCGTAGCGCCGGAATGCTTCCGCCCGGTTCGCCGGCGACGATGATGGTCTTCAACCGCAACGAACGGAGATCAATTTTTTCCCTGGTCGCAACCTCGGCCAGCCGGATTGCATAGGTCGGTGTGCAGCACAGCACGTTCACGCCGTTGTCCAGCATCACGCGCAACCGCGCTGTGCTGCTGAAGCTGCCACCGGGCAGGCAAAGACAGCCAATTCGAGCCGCCGTTTCAAACGCGAGCCAGAACCCGATGAACGGCCCGAACGAAAACGCGAAAAACACCCGGTCGCCCGCGCCCACGCCCGCCGCCCGGAAAACCTGCGTCCAGCTTTCGAGCATCCAATTCCAGCTTTCGGCCGTGTCAAGCCAGCGCAACGGCGTGCCAGTCGTGCCGCTGGTCTGGTGAAATCGTGTGTAACGTTCGAGCGGATAAGTCAGGTTGGTGCCGAACGGCGGATGGTGGAGCTGATCCTCAACCAATTCCTGCTTGGTCGTGAACGGAAAACGCGAGGAGAAATCCGCGAGCGAGGCGACGTCGAACGTAGCGCCACGGTCCTGGAGTTTGCGCGAATAGAATTTGTTCGCCGGGAACAGCTCGGCGAGGAGCGAGCGGAGTTGTTCCAGTTGGTCGGCTTCGATGGCGGCCCAGTCGGGATGAACACTTTCGGCCATGACCTTACCTGGCTGCCGGAGTTGCGGGTGTGCTCTGTGCCGTTGCGGCTTGCGGCCCCGCCGGCGCGGGATTCGGCTTATAGTAAGTCACCAGGCAACCGCCCAGCGCCGCGAGCACGATGCCGAGAAAGAATTGCGGCTTGATCGCGCTCCAACCGCCTGCGGGCGGATGCTGCAGGATGGCGACGACCGCATTCACGATCGGCGCGCCGGCGAACACGATGGCCATGACCACGGCGGGCGTGCCTTTGGCACCGAACGCGAGCAGCACGCAAAACGCGCCGATGGCGCCCACGATACCAGCGAGCAACGACCACCCCATGCCACTTTTCGGATAATTCCAATCCGCCCCGCGCACCAGCAGCGCCACCAGTGGCGCGAGCACCGCCGTGAGAAAATACGCGATACCGACGAACAGAAACGCCTTGTAGCGACCGTTCGCGGCATCCTTCATTCCAACCTGACCAGCGTGGAGGAAAATTCCGTAAACGCCCCACGACACAACGGTCATCAGCGCAAAGATAAGCCAGTTCATGGGAAAGACTCTAGCCGCAGGGTAAACGTATTAAAAGAGCGTTCTGAAAACCTGGTGTGTAAGTGGCTGAATGGAGTCAGCTTGCGCGCGTGAATTTTAAGGTTCCTTCCCCCCCCCGATTTATGATTCAAGCTACCTGCTGTCCCTCCTTAAACCTTGATGCGTGCGCCCTGTTATGTCCCCATTTCAACGGCATCGTTCCGCGTAGGTGGGAACTGTCGTGAAATGTTGTCCACCCAAAGAATCACGCTTGAGTTCACCGCTGCGTGCGTTAGGCTCGACCTCGCCCATGATGACCAGTCCTCTGAAACGTCTCGAAACCGATTACTCAACCGTAAGTCAACTGTCACGTCGCCGTTTCTTGCAGACCACCGCGCTCGCCGGTTTGGCCGCACCGTTCGTTTTGCCTTCGGGGCTGCGCGCGGCGGCGCCGAATTCAAAGCTCAACCACGCCTCCATTGGTGTCGGCGGAATGGGTGCGAACGACCTGAAAACTTTTCTGCGCCACCCGCGCCTGCAAGTCGTCGCGCTGTGCGACGTGGACACGAACCATTTGGAGGAGGCGGCGAAACTGGTGCCGGGCGCGCGACTTTACACGGATTGGCGCGAGTTGCTGGCGAAAGAAGGCGACAAGATTGATTCGGTGAATCTCGCCGTGCCCGACCACATGCATTTTTCCATCGCCTACAGCGCGATTCAAAAGGGCAAACACGTTTATTGCCAGAAACCGATGTGTCACGACATCGCGGAAGTGCGCGCGCTCACGGAGGCGGCGATCAAGAAGAAGGTCGTCACGCAGCTCGGCACGCAACTCGCCTCCGGTCTCGGCGAGCGCACGGCGGTGTATCTGCTCCGAAACGGTGCGGTGGGCAAGATCAAGCGCGTCTATCTGTGCGCGAATCGCCCGGGGGCCGTGGAAAACTACCGCCTCGCAGGCCCGCGCCCCGCCACCGGAGCCGAGCCGCCGGCGCCTCTGAAGTGGGATTTGTGGCTCGGCACCGCGCCCGTCCGCCCGTTCGCGCCAGACATCTATCATCCGGTGAAATGGCGCGCGTGGCAGGATTTTGGCACGGGCTGGTCCGGCGACATCGGCTGCCATCTCTTTGACGCCGTCTGGAAAGGCTTGGGCATGAAGCCGGCGCTTGATGTCGTCGCCGAAGTCCAGGAGTCGTGGAAGAATTCACCTGCGCGCCGTGCGGACACCTGGCCGCAGGGGCAGCACATCACCTGGACCTTTCCCGGAACTGCGGTGACTGAAGGCAAGACGCTCCCGGTGGAATGGTTCGACGGCGACTACTTTCCGCCCGAACCCATTCGCGCGCTCTACTCGGTCAAGGATTACCCGACCGAGGCGGCGATGTTCATCGGCACGGAAGGCGCGATGCTGCTCGAACTCGGACGCGGGCCAATTCTGCTGCCGGAGGCGAAGTTTGAAAATCTTCAGCGGCCCAAACTTGAACCACGCGATCACTACCATCATTTCGTGGACGCCTGTCTCGGACTGGCGAAGAACGAATCGCACTTCGCGCAGACCGGCCCGATGACCGAAGCCATCCTGCTTGGCACCGTCGCGATCCGCGTTCCGGGCCGGAAGCTGGAGTGGAATCACCCGCGCATGAAAGTCACGAACTACGCGGAGGCTAATCGCTTCCTCAAACGCAGCTATCGCGAGGGCTGGCACGTCGGCAAATTCTGAATTCCGCCACGATTCTTCAATCCTCACAACGCACATCCGAAGCTATGAAACACATTCTTGTTGATTCCAAACTTACCCGCCGCCGCTTTCTCACGCTTGCCGGCCTCGCTGTCGCCGCGCCCACCATCATCCCGTCCAGCGCGTTGGGCTTGGGCGGCAAGACCGCTCCTTCCGGGCGCATCGTCATGGGGATCGTCGGCTGGGGCATGCAAGCGCCAGGCAACACGCGGGCGTTCCTCGGCCAGAACGATTGTCAGGTCGTCGCGGCCTGCAACATTGACCAAAACCATCTGAAACGCGCGCTGTACACCATCAACGGCCATTACAAAAACAGCGACTGCAAACCGTACCACGACTACCGCGAAATGATGGCGCGCAAGGACATTGATTCCGTGATGCTCGCCGTGCCCGATCACTGGCACGCCTTGATGTCCGTCGAGGCCGCGAAGAACAAGAAGGACATTTACGGCGAGAAGCCGCTGGCCCGCACCATCGCCGAGCAACAGGCCATCGTGAAGGCCGTGCAACGGAACAAACGCATCTGGCAGACCGGCTCGTGGCAGCGCTCGGAAAAACATTTCCGCTATGCGTGCGAAACGGTGCGAAACGGATTGATCGGAAAAATCAAGCGGGTGGAAGTCGGCCTGCCCAGCGGCCACGGCGATATTGCGGGGACGACGAAAGCGCTGTTCGAGAAGCTGGCCACGCTGCCGGACAAGCCGACAGACCTCTCGAAGATCGTCCCCGGCACGCCCGCGTGGGACCTGGCCGTGACGCCGCCACCACCGGAACTCGATTACGAAACGTGGATCGGGCCGTCGAAGATGGAGCCTTATATCCAAGCGCGGGGGCACATGAACTGGCGCTGGAATTACAACACCGGCGGCGGGCAGTTGATGGACTGGATTGGTCATCACTGCGACATTGCACATTGGGGGTTGGGCAACGACGACAAGATCGGTCCGCTGGAAATCGAGGCCTATGGCGAGTTTCCGCCCCGGGACGCCATCTGGAACACCTGCACCAAGTATCGCATCACCGCAAAATATCCCAACGACATCGAGATGGTCATTGCTGGCGGGCACGATGACATCAAAAGCGGCACGAAGTGGATCGGCACGGACGGCTGGGTTTGGGTGAATCGCGGGAACGCGTTTGAATCGTCAAATCCAGCTTGGGCCGAATCGCGCTCGCTGCCCGAGGCGCAACGGAAGGTGAAGCTCTACGAGTCCAACAATCACTTCCGTAACTTCCTCGATTGCGTGAAATCGCGTAAGCCGACCATCACCCCCGCCGAGGTCGCCCATCACTCGGCGATTCCTGGCCACCTCGGCCTCATCGCCATGCTGGTCGGCCGGAAAATCAAGTGGGACGCGAAAAAGGAAGTCATCGTGGGCGACGCGGAGGCGAGCAAGTTGTTGACGCGCGAATTTCGGAAGCCGTGGAAGTTGGGATGAGCGGCGACGAACGAAAATGCCTGCAAATTGGCGCGATCCAAATGCCTCGCGAGTGATCAAACACCGAGCGATGTCGCGAAGCGTTTGAAGTGCGGCTTCACCGCTGCTTTTGTTTCAAGGTGATGATGTGTTCCTCACCAAGCTTGACGCCCGCGCTGTCAATCTTCACTGTTTTCCGCCACTTGGCCGTTGAAGGCGGCCTTTGAATATTATATGAGCAACGCACAAAACTTGTTTGATACGCTGAAGGAATTTGACCGCGGTAACGGGCAGCGCGGACGCCTCTATTCATTGCCGCAATTGGAGAAAGCCGGCGTTGGTCCGGTTTCCAAGCTGCCGGTCTCCATCCGCCTCGTCCTCGAATCCGTGCTGCGTAATTGCGACGGCAAACGTGTGAGTGAAGCCGCCGTCCGTGCGCTGGCGAATTGGAAACCCAACGAGGCGCGCACGGAGGAAATCCCGTTTGTCGTCGCGCGCATCGTGTTGCAGGATTTCACCGGCGTGCCGTTGCTGGTGGACCTGGCGGCGATGCGCAACGCCGTGGCCCGGCTCGGCAAGAATCCCAAGATCATCGAACCACTCGTGCCGGTGGACCTGGTCGTGGACCACTCGGTGCAGGTGGATTTTGCGGGCACGCCGGACGCGATGCAGCGGAATCTGGAGCTGGAATTCTCACGCAACCGCGAGCGTTACCAGTTTCTCAAGTGGGGCATGCAGGCGTTTGACACGTTCAAGGTCGTCCCGCCCGGCATCGGCATCGTGCATCAGGTGAACCTGGAGTATCTGGCGAAGGGCGTTCTGAATGCAGGCGGTGTTTATTATCCGGACACTTTGGTTGGAACTGATTCGCACACGACGATGATCAACGGCATTGGCATCGTGGGCTGGGGCGTTGGCGGCATCGAAGCGGAAGCGGGCATGCTCGGCCAGCCGGTCTATTTTCTTACGCCGGATGTGGTGGGAGTGCAGCTCACGGGTGCGCTCAAGGAAGGCGTCACCGCCACCGATCTCGCACTCACCGTGACGCAGATGCTGCGCAAGGCGAAGGTCGTTGGAAAATTTGTGGAGTTCTTCGGGCCAGGCGCGGCGATGTTGCCCGTGGTGGATCGTGCGACCATTGCGAACATGGCGCCCGAATACGGCGCAACCATGGGCTTCTTCCCGATTGACGCGGAGTGCGTGAATTACCTTCGCGCCACCGGTCGCAGCGAAGAGCACTGCCGGCTCTATGAGAATTACTACCGCGCGCAGGGTTTGTTCGGCATTCCGAAGCAGGGCGACATTGCCTACTCGCAGGAACTCGAGCTCGAGCTTGGCTCCGTCGTGCCGAGTGTCGCCGGACCGAAGCGTCCGCAAGATCGGATTGAATTGCCAAAGTTGAAGAACGAATTCCTCGGCTCGCTCACGAGGCCAGTCACGGAAAATGGTTTTGGGAAGCGGGCGGAGGAGTTGCGTGTGATGGCACGCGTCAACACGGCGCGCGAGGCGCATCCACAGATTGACCACAGCTACGGCCACCGCAAGCTGGGAGTGGACGCGAGCGAATCAGAAATGCGCGACCAGCATCCCACGCCGGACACGCCGGAGCAGTTGCCTGCCGGTGCGTTTGCGAAGGCCGAGAGCGAGATCCATCATGGCAGTGTGCTCATCGCCGCGATCACGAGTTGCACGAACACGAGCAATCCCGGCGTGATGCTGGCGGCTGGTTTGGTTGCGAAGAAGGCGGTGGAACGCGGCTTGAGCGTGAACCCAATCGTGAAAGCATCGCTCGCGCCTGGCTCGCGTGTGGTGAGCGATTACCTCAACCGCACCGGCTTGCAGCCATATCTCGACCGGCTGGGCTTCAATCTCGTGGGCTACGGTTGCACGACGTGCATCGGGAACTCCGGCCCGCTCGCGTCGCCGGTCGAGGACGCCATCAACAAGTTCGATCTCGTCGCCGCGTCGGTGCTTTCCGGCAACCGCAACTTCGAAGCGCGCGTGCACCAAAGCATCAAGGCCAATTTCCTCATGTCGCCGCCGTTGGTCGTGGCGTTTGCGCTGGCGGGTCGTGTGGACATTGATCTCAGCACGGAGCCGCTCGGCAACGGCAAGGATGGCAAGCCGGTTTATTTGCGCGACGTGTGGCCCAGTTTGCGCGAAGTGCGCGATCTCATGCAGGCCGCGTTGCAGCCGGAAGTGTTCCGCAAGCTCTACAAGGACTTTGGCGCGCAGAATCCCAAGTGGAACGAAATCCCGTCGAGCGTGGGAAATGCTTACGAGTGGGACCGGAAGTCCACCTACATCCAGGAGCCGCCGTTCTTCGAGAACTTCGTGATGCAGCCGGGCGCAATCCGCGAGATCAAAGGCGCGCGCGCGCTGGCGATTTTCGGCGACAGCGTGACGACCGACCACATTTCGCCGGCGGGTTCAATCAAGAAAACTTCACCGGCAGGCGATTATCTCATCAAGAACGGCGTGCGGCCGGCGGACTTTAACAGCTACGGCTCGCGCCGCGGCAATGACCGGGTGATGACGCGCGGCACGTTCGCCAACGTGCGCATCAAAAACCTCATGGTGCCGGGTGTGGAAGGCGGAGTGACGAAGTTTCAGCCTAGCGGCGAGCAAATGAGCATTTACCACGCGGCGATGGAATACGCGAAGACGAAGACCCCGCTCGTGGTGTTGGCCGGACAGGAATACGGCACGGGCAGTTCGCGGGATTGGGCGGCCAAGGGCACGGCATTGCTCGGCGTGAAAGCGGTCGTGGCGCGAAGCTTCGAGCGCATCCACCGGAGCAATCTCGTCGGCATGGGTGTGCTGCCATTGCAGTTCAAGGAAGGCACGACCGCGCAGACGCTCAACCTGGACGGCAGTGAAACCTACGACCTCGTTGGCCTCGGCGCTAACCTCAAGCCGCAGCAAGACCTCACGCTCAAGATCACGCGCAAGGACGGCTCGGTCACCGAAGTCCCCGTCCGCTGCCGCATTGATACGCCGATCGAAATTGACTACTACCAACACGGCGGAATTCTGCCGTATGTCCTGAAGCAACTCGTCGCCAAATCGTAGCCCGGAAATTTCACATCGCGGCAGGCCGAAAGCCAATCGTCCTGGTTCTCGTCTTCGCCTTCCTTTGTCTGATTTCGAGAATTGGAAGAAGATTGCGAGGACCAAGCCACGCTTGACCGCCCCTTCCTGACTTGGCCATGCTCCCGAATGGAATCGGAGTTCTCAGACTCATCTGCGCACGGTGCGGTCGCCCCGATCACTTCGCGCCGCACACCGCAGATCGAGATTTGCGCTACAGACCTGAAGAAGTTGGAAGACTTGCGGGAGCTAGGCAATGCGCTCGCAGCATGGCAAGTCGCGCAAACGATTGGCCCGCTGGGGCGATGGACCGGGACCCGATCGCGGGTGGCTGGTGGCTGGCTGGCCCATTCGCTTGGCGCACCGAAACTGGCGCGCGTAATGGGTGTGCTGGGGTGGCGCGGCGACAAAACGGATGCCGAGGCTTGCGCATGTCACGCACACGATTTGCTGCACGGTCGCGGGCCGCTGGCTGCCTGGGAATTTCTTAATCGCGTCGTCGCACCGGTCGCCCATCGTCCCGAAGCGCAGGTGTATTTGTTAACCGTTCGCGCGTTGGTGACCGGCTATTTTCGAGACTTCGAAACCGCCGGAAAGTGGCTGGCACGCGCGGAGGAAATTGCGGCGGACAAACCGTGGCTCGCCGTGACGCGGGCTTACGTCCTGGAACAGGAGGACCGCTACGAGGAAGCACTCGCGTCGGCGCGAACGAGTCTGACGCTGCGGCCCAACTGCCGAGCTGGTTTCCATGCGGTCGCGCACTGTCTGCGCCTGTTGAACCGCGACGAGGAAGCCGAAGCCACACTCGCCCAGGGCGCCGATGCGCTCGAACACGGAAGCTTGCTATGCGAATTGGCACGGCTCCAAATCGAACTGGGAAAAATCGAAGCGGCCTTCGCCACACTCGAACGATTTGTCGCGGCTTCGCCACTTATGGAAAAAGGCGTCGCCGACTGGGTCAAATCGCAACGACTGCTGATCGCCTGCCGCGGCCGAGATTGGGATTCGGCGCGGTCGTTGGCGCAGGAATTCAAAGACCCGTATCACGATGGGTTGTGCCGGCGACTTGAGCAAGCCGGCATCGCGTCCCGACGCGTGCAGCTCAAAGTTAGTTTTGTTCGCCAACATCACGCCACGTGTGCGCCGGCAACCTTGGCCGCATTGACCGGTTTCTGGGGCAAACCCTGCCAGCACGCTGAGCTGGCTGAGGCGGTTTGCTACGACGGCACGCCTTCGCACAGCGAGCGCAGTTGGTCCGCGACCCACGGTTGGATCGCGCGCGAGTTCACCATCACCTGGGCGGCGGCGGTCGCGTTGCTGGAGCGGGGCGTGCCATTTACGTTGACCACCAGCGAAGCCACGAGTAGACATTTACAGGCGGTCGTTGGTTGCGACGAGCTGCGGGGCACGTTTATCATTCGCGATCCCTTTCGCTACAGCGAAATGGAGTTCCCGGTCGAACCGTTGCTGGAGCGCTATCGCGCCACGGGGCCGCGCGGCATGGCGCTCGTGCCTACCGAACGCGGTGACCTGCTGGAAGGTTTGGAACTGCCCGACGCCGACCTTTACGACTGTTTCAACGAAGTGCTCGCGGCGTTGGAACGGCATGACCGCACTTCAGCCGGGACCGCTCTGCGCGGGATGGAGTCGCAAGCGCCGGAGCATCGGCTCACGCTTTCGGCGCAGCGGGCATTGGCAGCTTACGACGCGAACACGCCGGCGCTCCTCAAAGCCGTCGAGCGGTTGCTCGAAAAATACCCCAACGATGGCAATCTGCTGCTCACCCGGCTCGGCTGTCTGCGCGAGTTGGGCCGCCGCGCCGAACGGCTCGAATTGCTCGAACGCGTGTGCGCCGACAAGGCATGTGAACCGGTACTGATCGCGCATTACGCGCAGGAGTTGCGGGCCGACGCGCGCGAGCATCGAAATGCGGAGTTCTTCTGCCGGCGCGCATTACGGCGTCAACCTTTGGAGGCGGGGAACCTCGCGACCAGAGCGGATCTGCTGTGGGAACAGCGTCGTTTTTCCGAAGCGCTCGAATATTACCGGCTCGCCGCATGCTTGGAGGATAAAAAGGAGAATTTCGCTCGCAGCTATTTCATTGCGGCGCGGCATTTGAGAGAAACCGAGCGCGTCTTGGGGGTTTTGCGCAGTCGGTTCGAGCGTTTTGGCCAGCGTTCGGCAATGCCGGTGATTACGCTGTTCGAAGGGCTGGAACAACTGGAACGCACTCCCGAAGCCTTCGTCGTGCTAGGGCGCGCGCTGGTCCTGCGCCCAGATGACGGCGCATTGATTCTGTTCGCTGCTGAGGCGAACGCACGACACGCGCGCACGGAGGAATGTGCCAAATGGCTCGAACGAGCGCAAGGTTTCTGCCGCCGCGCGACGTGGCTGCGCACGGCGGCGCGCCTGGCGAATGCGCGCAACGATCGCGTAATCGCGCTGGCGCATTGGCGCGAACTGGTTGGATTCGAGCCGACCGCGTGTGATGCGCACCGGCAGATTGCGCTGCTGTTGGCAGAGACCGAAGGGCGCGAAGCCGCGCTTAAGCATTTGCGGCAAGTCTCCGAACAATTCCCGTACAATTTCGCGCTGGGGCAGCTTCGGCTCGAATGGTTGCGCGACGAGGACGCCAAGGAATGGGAACGCGCTGCCCGCGAGTTGCTGGCCATTCACCCATCCGACGCCTGGGTGAAACGGGAACTGGCTCTGGCGCTGGGCCGGCAGAGTCGCTGGACTGAAGCGCTGATTGCTACCGACGAAGCGGTCCTGATGGAGCCGGGCAACACCGTCAGCTTCAGCGTACGCGGGACGTTGCGGCGCGACGCCGGTCAGCATGACGCGGCGGTCATGGATTTTCGGAAGGCCATTGAACTATCCGTGGACAACGCCGGGGCCATTGATTTTCTTCTACCGCTTCTGTCCACACTTGACGAGAAGCGAGAGGCACTGCGGTTCATTCAGCACGAACTGGAACGACAGGTCGTGTTCGGCGAAAGCTTGCTGGTGTTTCGTGAGCGTGCGCGAGGCCTCTTCTCGGCTGAAGAATTGACGAAATGCTTGCAGGCCGCGTTAGACGCGCGGCCTGACCTCTGGCACGCGTGGTCAGCGATGATTAACCATGCGGTCGAGAGGCGCGACTTGGAAACCGCAGAGGGGTTGGCCAGGGAGGCCACGGAGCGTTTCCCGCTTTTGCCGCGGCTGTGGTTGGATCGCGCGCGCGTCTTGCGCGCGTTGTCGAACAGCACCGGGGAACGCGCGGCGTTGGAACAGGCGCTGGCCGTGAACCCGGACTGGTCCATCGCCGCCCGGCAACTGGCTTCGGCCCACGCTCGATCAGGAGACTTCGAACGCGCGCGCAATGTCATGGAACGGGCTTGCGCGCGCAATCCACTTGATGCCGAGAACCACGCGGAACTGGCGAAGGCACTATGGTCGTTGCAACGACGCGAAGAAGCCACGCGTGAATTGAAGGCCGGGATTGAGTTGAATCCCGGATTCGAATGGTTCTGGACTCTGCTCGCCGAATGGGCGCGCGAGTTAAACCAGTCGGACCTATCGTTGCAAATAGCGCAGGAACTCACGGCACGCCGCGGCGGCGAGGCGCGTTCGTGGATCATACTCGCCCGCATGACGCACGGGCGCGAAGAGTTGAACAAAGTTCTAGCTACGCTTGATTGCGCGCTGGAGCGCAGCCCGCGCAGCGCTTGGGCTTACGATGTCCGCGCCGAAATCCTGGCGTTTGCCGGGCAAAAGGAAGCGGCGCTGAAAGCGTGTTACGGCAAGGTCTGGGACGGCCATCCTCCGCTTGAGTTGCAATCCCGTGCGGCGTGGATAGAAGCGCGATTCGGCCACATGGACGTGGCAATCACGCAGATGCAAAAGCTGTTGAAGGATCACCCGGATTACTACGCCGGTTGGAAAACTCTGGCCGACTGGCTCTGGGGCGCGGGCCACGAAAATGCCGCTCTCGCCGCGACGGATCACATGGCGGAATTGACGCCGTTTGATCCCATCCCGCTCGGTTATCGCGCTGCGATGAAAATTCGCAAACGGGATCGGGACGGAGCCAAAGCCGACTTACAACGCGCGCTCGCATTAGCGCCGGATTACGAATTTGCCGCCAACAACCTGTTCGACATTCTGCTGGAGGAAAAGGACCTCGACGGAGCGGAACGTGTCCTTGATGTGATGCGGCAACACCAGAACCGGGACAATGCCATCGCGTGCCAACTGAAACTTCAGGCCCGCAAAGCTCAAACACACACCGGCACGCAAACCGTGCCGGCAGCCGCAAAGGCCGCAGTCGGCTCGAAGCCCCCGACGCTGCCCGCCTCGACCACCTGGTTGACGGGAGAGAAATTGAAGGTGGCGATCGAATCGTTTCGCTCGTTGTGTGTGTCGAAAGGAGAAAACGGTGCTCCCTTGGAGCAGGCGTGCCAGACTCTCGTGGCGGCGAGGGTGGCCGGTGAGGTTGACGAAGTGTTGAACGAGATGGTCGAGCGAACAGACGCGAATCCACAAGTGGGAGCGCTGTGGGTTCGGCGGCGGGCCGCGCACAAGGAATGGGGCTTGCGGGACAAGTTGGTAGTCTTGCGCGAGCGTGGGGAAATTGGTCGACGGGCCATCATCACCTATGTGTCATGTCTGGGCGACGCAGGGCGGGGACCGGCTTTGCTCAACTTGTTGGAGGAACAAGGTGAATGGCTGGCGCGAGATACCTGGGGCTGGGAAGCTGCGACCGTGGCTCTTGGCGCAACCAAACAGTGGAGCCGATTGGTGGATTGGGCGGGTGACTGGCACAGCCAGCTAAATGCGCATCCCGCAGCACTTCATTACGTGCTGATCGCGCTCCAGGCACGGCGGCGCTACTGCGAGGCGGCGGAACTCGCGCGTGCCGCAAGTAAGCTCGGTAGGCCAGGCCGCGGCTTCGAAGCATTGTTGGCTTGGGCCGCGCTCGAGCACGCGAATGCCGGGGAACTCGAAACGGCAAAAGCTGCGCTGGCCAAAATAGACCGGGAGGCTTTAAGCGACTACAGCCATCGCATCCAGCGCATGGCGCGGGCTGTTATGGCGATTCGCAGCGCAACGCGCGAAGAGCGAAGCCAGGCGTGGAAGGAAGCCAGGGGACTGATTGCCCGCGCCATCCAGGGAATCGCCATTCTGAAGTCCGATCGCGCGTTCCGGCGCGCGTTCTTGCGGAGCAACTTTTGCATGGCGCGTGTGGGCGGGCGGCCCTGGCATGCGTTTTGGGCCGCGTCGCGTGTTTACGGTCCGTTGATGGCGGCGATTCCCTTGATCCTGATACTGGTCGCCGTCGTCGCTGGTGGCGTTGCGGCGGGGGCGGTTAGTCCCGCTCTCTTTGTGGTGCTATTTCTAATCATTCGTGCGGCGTCACGGCGTGATTAGGACTGGTTGCCAGCTTGCTGGTGCGCGAACAATTGGCGAACGGCCCACTCCGCGTGATCGGTTTAGAGGTGAGCGACTGGTGCAGCGCGGGCGAGCCTGCTTCGACTACTGTTGGGATGCTGAAGGCTCGCCAAATTCATGAATAGAGTTCAAAGTGGGGCGTGAATTGTTCCGTTTATGAAATCGCGGCGGAGGTAATCCGCAGCGCGAGCCGGGACAAGCCCGCAGACGCGGCGCTGCGTGAAGTGCTGAAGCAGATGCGCGATCTGCCGCCGTTCGATGCGGCGGAGGTCAGCAAAACGGTTTTTCTTTATTACCGCTGGCACGACTGGATTCGTGACGAGCGTGGCGAAGATGCAAAGATGAGGCGCACGCGACGACTGGCCGAACGGTTTCGGGCCAATCCGACCTCGATTCCTATTGCCGAGTTACGAGCCAAAGCCGTTCCCGAATGGACGACGGCGCAAATGGAAGTGAGCGACGCCTGGCTGCGCTCGTTGCAATCTGAACCGAAGTTGTGGTTGCGGGCCAGGCGCGGACACGGAAAAGAACTGGCAGGGAAATTGGGGCTTGCAAGGACGCTCGCCCTCCCGGACGCGGGCGTTTACGAGGGCGAAGCGGACCTGTTCAAATCGCCGGAATTTCATGCGGGCGAGTTCGAGATTCAGGACATCGCGTCACAGGTCGTCGGGTTGTTGTGCAATCCGAAACCAGGCGAAACGTGGTGGGATGCCTGCGCGGGCGAAGGCGGTAAGCTGTTGCATCTGTCCGACCTGATGGAGAATAAAGGTTTGATCTGGGCCAGCGACCGCTCGGCGTGGCGATTGCAGAAGCTCAAGCGGCGCACAGCGCGGGCCAATGCGTTCAACTATCGCGCGGCGCTCTGGGATGGCGGGGCAAAGCCGCCAACAAAGACGAAATTCGACGGGGTACTGGTGGATGCGCCTTGCAGCGGCATCGGTACCTGGCAGAGAAATCCGCACGCGCGCTGGACGACAAACCTGACCGATGTGCTGGAACTGGCTGGAGCGCAGACGCGATTACTTGCACACGCGGCGGCGAGTGTGAAGCCGGGCAGGAGGTTGATCTACTCGGTTTGCACGCTAACGAGGGCGGAAACGACCGAAGTGGTGGATGCCTTCAACGCCACCCAGACGCAGTTCGAGCCAATGGAATTGCCGGCAGCGCAGCTCGGAATAGCAAAGAGCCGCGCTCAATCGAGCGCGGCCCCCCTCACAATCTGGCCGCAGGACCTCGGCGGCAACGGAATGTTCGTCGCCGCCTGGCGGCGGAAATCTTAATTCGACCGGATGAAATCGTCGGCTTCCATGACAGTGCTGTCATCGAAGCGGCGGTTGGGGCCTGCGGAGCGGATAAGAACGCCATTGTCGGAGAAATAAATCCGCAACGGCGTGCCCCACGGATCAACGATCTCACCCTTCTCGTTCAGCTCGTTCTTGCGACCGACGAGGATGATGACGTTCTTGGAGTTATTGCCTTTAAGCGCCTTGGCGACTTCGGCATTGCTGCCGAGCGGATATGATCCCACGGTTTCCTTGTACTTCTGGAGACCAATGAACAGGTTCTCCACATCTTCGTTGAACTTGGCAGTGCGGGCGTTGACCTGCCAGGTGTTCCAGGCGCGGCCGGCCCAAATGATCCCCGCAACCACAGCGAGGGTTCCGATTGCAATCAAGACTTTCTTCATGCCGCTTGTTCAGCACTTCGGGTACCAACGAACGTGTCTTGAAGGTGGACAGCAGGATGGTCAGGCGGGAGAACTTACCCGTGGCGGCGCGGTGCTTTCGCGAACGATCAGGTCGGCGGGGAGGCGGCGCGATTCCACGTGTTCGCGACGCAGCGCTTTGAACATCGTTTCCATGGCGGCGACGCCGAGGCGGAACTTGGGCTGGCGCACGGTGGTCAACGGTACCCGAAAGTGTTCACTCACCAGGATATTACCGAAGCCAACCACTGAAATTTCCTGCGGGATCTTCACGCCCTGCTGCAAAAACGCATTGGCGCAACCCACGGCGACGAGGTCGTTGACGGCTTGCACGGCGGTCGCGCCGCAATGCTCGTTGAGCATCTGCAGCCCCGCCTTGCCACCGTCTTCGATCGTGCTGCCGGCGTTGAAGACCAGCCGGTCGTCCACGTCAAGATTCGCTTCGCGCAAGGCGCGGCGATAACCCTCCAGACGCTCCTGCGCCCACGGCGCGACCAGTCGTCCAGTCAAGAATGCGATGCGTTTATGACCCAACCCGAGCAGGTGTTTGGTGATGTTGTAGGCCGCGAGCAAATCATCGGAACTGACTCCGGGAAACGCACTGCAAAACGGGGCTGGATGGCCGAGCAACACGGTCGGCGTGCCGCGTGCGAGCAGTTCCTGATAGATGCGTGCCTCGTTTTCCATCCGATACACGGGAGAAATGAACAGTCCATCCGCCCGCCGCGACAGCAGCCGGCGGATACAGTTTTCCTCGCGCCCGGTTTGGTTGAGCGTGTGGGCGATGAATACGTCGTAGCCGGCCTCGTGTGCGCGTTCCTCTATGGCTCGCAGTACGCGCGTGAAAATGGGATTAGTGATGGAAGAAATGACGACGCCAAAAGTCTTGGAGGTACGCGAGCGGAGACCCTGTGCGGCTGAGTCGGGCACGTAACCCATCTGCTGGGCCAGGGCCTTGATGCGCGCCCGGGTGGTCGGCGATACGTCCGGTTCGCCACGCAACGCCTTGGAAACCGTCATGATGGCGACGCCCGCGCGTTCGGCGATGTCTTTCAGGCGGACCATGCTCAGAAGGATGAAGGATGAAGGATGAAGGATGAAGTCAAAGAAACGAACGGCTTCACTTTCAGTGTTTCATTCTTCATCTTTCAACGTTCACCCTTTCATACATACGCTCCCCGCCAATGGAGTTTTTGGCGCAACGCTTCAAAAAACGAACTGTCCGCGAGCTGCATCAGTCGCACAGTGCGGCGGCTACGGCGGATCGTTACCAGGTCGCCTGCGGATAAATCACTGATGACCTGCCCGTCGGCATTCAGGATCGTGGAAGGCTTGGGGCTGATGGCCTTGACGCGGATGGTAGCGGTGAGAGGCACGATGAGCGACCGATTCGTCAGTGTGTGCGGGCTGATTGGCGTGAGCTCAAAGACATCCGCCGTGGGCGAAACGAGCGCGCCACCAGCGGCCAGCGAGTAAGCCGTCGAACCCGTGGGCGAACTGATAATCAGCCCGTCACCGCGATAACGCGTCAACGGTTCGCCGTCCACAGCCACGTCCAGTTCAATCAGTCGGGAGACGACGCCGCGGCTGATGACAATGTCGTTGAGGGCAGTGAGCTGAAGTTGTCGCCCGCTGCAGCGCGCGATGGCCTCGATGAGCGCGCGCGGTTCAACGGTGAACTCGCCGAGCCAGACGTGTTTCAGCGCGCGAGTCAATTCACGTGATGGAACGCCCGTCAGGAAACCCAGGCCGCCAAGATTTACGCCAAGGAGGGGTGTTTGTGAACCGGCGATTTCGCGGGCCACTCGCAGCATCGTGCCGTCGCCGCCAAAGACCAGCAGCAAATCCACCTGCCGCGCGAGCGTCGCGGCATCGGGGCAAACAGCACTCTTGATTTTCGCCGAGGCTGCGGTGACGGCGTCGGTAAAAACCTGTCGTCCCGCCGCGCGGATCAGGCGAACAGCTTTGGCGACGGCCTTGCTGCCGGCGACTTTGTCGGAGTGGCCGATCAGCCCGATGCGTTTGATTTTGTCAGCCGGATTTTTCAATCAACACCAGGAATTCTTTGTTGCCTGCCGGGCCGAGCAGCGGTGATTCGGTCGCATCCCGCCAGTGCAACTCCGGTCGCGCAGCCACAAACTCGCGCAACTCGCGCAGCACGCGTTCGTGAACGGCCGGGTCGGTAATGACCCCTGCGCCCCTGTCCGCCTCGGCCTTGCCGGCCTCGAACTGCGGCTTGACCAACGCCACGATGTTACCGTTTGCGCGCAGCAATGCAACGGCGGGTGGAAGAATTTTCTGCAAGGAAATGAAGGAACAATCTATCACAGCGAGATCGAAAGGCGCGAACGGCTGGGGAAAATCCGCGGGTGTCAGATGCCGCGCGTTGACTTTTTCCATGACGACCACGCGGCGGTCGCGACGCAGTTTCCAGGCAAGTTGGCCTTGGCCAACATCCACGGCGTAAACTTTTGTCGCGCCGGCCTGCAATAGGCAGTCGGTGAACCCGCCGGTTGAAGCGCCCAGATCAAGGGCGGTAACGCCGGCAACGTGCAGTTGGAAATATCGCAGGGCGTGTTCGAGCTTTTGGCCGCCGCGACTGACATATTTTTCTCCGGCAACGAGCGTGAGGTGGTCTTCGGGCTTTACCGGGTCGCTGGATTTGGCGGCCATGCGGTCGTTGATTTTGACCTGGCCGGCCATGATGGCACGCTTCGCCTTCTCGCGGCTTGCGCACAGACCGCGTTCGACAAGGGCCTGATCCAAGCGATTCATTGGGGAAGGGTAGGTGAGCAAAGGAAAAAATCACGCCTGGATAATCTGGCGGGGTTGCGCAGGCTGAAGTCCGCACTATTCCACACTACGGGACGGGAAGCCTTGCCCTACCGCTCCCAACGGTTGCCGCTGGCATAGACGCGTTCCTGGACTTCGCGGAAGCTGTGCTGGAACATCGTGTTGTCCGCAACCGCCTTTTCGATGAGTTGCTTGAGCAGGAACAACTCCGAACTGTTGATGACGGCGTGGACACTTTGCTGAAAGGCTTGCATCGGGGTAAACGTCTGGAACGAATCTCCGAACAGGATCACCGTGGCATGGCGGCGCTGATTCATCGACATCGTTTGCAGGGCCTTGAGGGTGAGGTTTTCCTCGATGGTGTTGGCGGCGAAACATTCTTCGACGACGACGAGCTGGTAGCGGACCTGGCTGAAGCGGATGAGAAAATCGCTGTGCGTGGCGGCGGTGTGAACTTTGTAACCCAATTCCTGGAGGGCGAGCTTGGTGGTTTCGAGCCATTCAGGAGTTGAGAAAGCCAGCAGAGCCGGTTTGTCCGTTGCGCTGATGAATTCAAACTTGTCGCTCATGGGCTATTTGATTTTGAGATTCGCCTTGATGGCCGGAGATGCCGTTTTGGACTCCGCACCGGCCCTCATGCGCAAGCTGCCGACGCTGCTGGTGGATTCGCCGCGCGTTTTTTTGATATTGTCAATTCCGCGCATGACCGGCCCGTGCTTGGTGCAGTAGAGCAAGGCGGTCTCCTCGGTAATCTTGCCTTGTTCGTAAGCTTCCAAGCAGGTGTGGTCGAAGGTGCGCCAGCCGAACGGATAACTGGCCTCGATGATTTCGTAAAAACTCTTGCCTTCGCTTTCGCCAAGGCGGATGGACTCTTGGGTCCGCAGATTGGAACCCATGATTTCAAGCACCGCCAGACGCCCACCGCCGACCTTGGGAGCGAGTCGTTGGCTGATGATCCAGCGTAGCGTGTCAGCCAGGCGAATCCGGACTTGCTCCTGCTCTTCAGGTTCGAACATGCCGAGGATACGATTGATCGTCTGGCCAGCGTCAATCGTGTGCAGTGTGCTGAGCACCAAATGCCCGGTCTCCGCCGCGCTCAACGCAATGCTGACGGTTTCGCGATCGCGCATTTCGCCCACGAGAATCACTTTTGGCGCCTGGCGCAATGCGGCTCGCAGGCCGTTGGCGAACGAGTCGAAATCCAGCCCGAGTTCGCGCTGGTTGAAAGTGGCCTTCTGATGCGGATGGATATACTCAACCGGGTCTTCCAGCGTGACAATGTGGGCGGCCTTGGTTCGGTTGATTTCATTGAGCACCGCGGCCAGCGTCGTGGATTTGCCCGAACCGGTGGCGCCGGTGACGAGCACCAAGCCGGTCTTTTCGCGGGGGATTTGCTTGAAGATTTCCGGAAACTGCAGCCATTCAAGCGTCGGGACGGTGGTATTCAGCTTGCGGCAGACGATGGAAAAATTGCCGCGTTGGGAAAAGATATTCACGCGGAAACGCGCCTTGTCGGAGAGCGAATAAGACGCGTCGCACGAGCCGCGCCTCAACAGATCTTCGATCAGCCAATGATTTTCACCGATGATGTTCAACGCTGCCATTTCGGTCTGGAATGGCGTGAGCTTTTCCACCGCGGGTTCGAGCAGCACGGATTTGAGTTCTCCGAAAGATTCGACCTGTGGCGCCTTGTCCACCGCAAACAACAGGTCGGAGACTTCCGGCTGCGAGTCCAGCATCGTCGTTAGAACATTATCCAATTCAGGCCGGCGCATGGTTATCCTTCATCGTCATCCGGCGGGTGCGAGAGGAACTGCCGGAATTTCTTTTTATCGAGACATTTTTCGTACGCCTCGTCGGGGGAAATTCGCTTCATGCGCAAGTGCTCCATGATCGCGTCGTCGAGGGGTTGGTTGCCCATTCGCTTGCCGACCTGGATCATGCCGGGAATCTGGTGCGTCTTGCCTTCGCGCACGAGGTTGGCGATGGCCGTGGTGAAAACCAGAATTTCCAGCGCGGCCACGCGGCCCTTTTTGTCAATGCGCTTGAACAGATTTTGCGCGACCACACCTTTGAGAGCTTCAGACAGCGTCGCACGGATTTGGTTCTGCTGTTCCGCGGGGAAGACGTCAATGATGCGGTCCACCGTCTTGGCGGCGCTCGGCGTGTGGAGTGTGCCAAACACGAGGTGGCCAGTGGCCGCCGCCAGAATCGCCAGTTCGATCGTTTCCAAGTCGCGCAGTTCGCCGATGAGAATGATGTCAGGGTCTTCGCGCAGCGCACCGCGCAGGCCCGAGGCGAACGACTTGGTGTGCACGCCCACCTCGCGATGGTTCACCAGGCAGTTCTTGCTCTCATGCACGAACTCAATCGGGTCCTCCATCGTGATGATGTGGTCCTTGCGGTTTTTGTTGCAGTAATCAACCATTGCCGCCAGCGTCGTGGACTTGCCCGAACCGGTCGGCCCGGTCACCACGACCAGACCCTTGTGCAACATGCAAAACTTTTTCAACACTGCGGGCAGCGGCGCGTCGAACTTCTCAAAATCCTCGAACGAAAGCACCTTGCTGGGAATCTGCCGGAACACGGCGGAAATGCCGTTCTTCTGCTGGAAAAAATTCGCGCGGAAGCGCGAAATGTTCGGGATTTCATAACCGAAATCTACGTCGCCGGTTTCTTCGAACACCTTGATTTTGTATTCCGGCGCGATTTCGTAGAGCATGGTCTTCAAGCTGTCGCTCTCAAGCGGCGGAAAATCCACACGCTGCAATTCGCCGTTGATGCGCAACATGGGGGCGTTGCCCGACGCCACGTGTAGGTCCGAAGCCTTTTGCTCGAACATCAAGTTGAAGAAAGCATCAATTTTTGCCATAAGTGTGTCGCGATACGCGCGACTATTAGCTAAATCCGCACCACAGTGCAACCCTTGAACTCACCCGGCGACGAAATCCGGAAGGAAATCGCCGAACGCGGCGCAATCCCGTTTGCGCGCTTCATGGAACTCGCGCTGTATTGTCCGCTTTGTGGATATTACGAAAAGAATAAGGACACGCCGGGACAGCGCGGGGATTTCTATACGAGCGTCAGCGTTGGGCCGTTGTTTGGCGAACTGCTGGCGTTTCAATTTGCGGAATGGCTCGAAGAATTGCCAGTGGCCGATTGCCGGTGGCTGATTGTCGAGGCGGGCGCGCACGATGGGCGGTTGGCGAAGGACATTCTCACCTGGCTGCGGTTGCGGCGGCTCGGGCTGTTTGAAAGGATCGAATACTGGATCGTCGAGCCGTCGGCGCGGCGGCAGGAGTGGCAACGCGAAGTGCTGAAAGAGTTTGAGCCTCGCGTTCGATGGTTCGGTAATTTTCATTCGCTTGCCACAATCTTACCGTGGCCGGCAGCTAATCCGCAATCGGCAATCGGCAATCCCCAATCGGTTTGCGGCGTGATCTTCTCCAACGAATTGCTCGACGCCATGCCTGTTCATCGCCTCGGCTGGGATACGAAACGGCGCGAGTGGTTCGAGTGGGGGGTGACGCTGGCCGGAGAGGAATTCGTCTGGATACGACTGGCTGACAAACCGGCAATCAGCAATCTGCCACCCGAACTACTCGACGTGTTGCCAGACGGCTTCACGACCGAAATCTGCCCCGCCGCCGAAAGTTGGTGGCGCGAAGCGGCGAGCGTGCTGAAGCAAGGCAAACTCCTGACACTGGATTACGGGTTGAGTGTTGAAGAATTCTTCGCGCCGCAACGCGCGAACGGGACGTTGCGCGCCTACCACCACCATCGTCTGAGCGACGACGTGCTGGCCAACCCCGGTGAGCGGGACCTCACGGCGCACGTGAATTTCACCGCGATTCAGCGAGCGGGCGAGGGAGCGAACTTGAAAACGGAAACGTTTGCGTCACAGACGCAATTTCTGACTGGCATTGCGCAGCGCGCGTGGCAGGAAGGAGGTAATTTCGGCCCGTGGACGCGTGAGCACACGCGACAGTTTCAAACGCTCACGCACCCGGATCACTTGGGACGTTCGTTCCGCGTGCTTGTTCAGTCGAGATAAAATTGAACTCGCAGATTAACGTCCCAGTTAAGCGAGGGGAGGTTCACTTTTGGGTAGCAGTGGGCGGCGTATTCGTGCTGGGTATCGTCATCGCGAAGCTCGAAATGTTGTTCACGCCCGTAATCCGCGATGCTCGTGCCTTGGGTCTAGGCAGAGGCGGGAGAACGATCGCCGCCAAAAGCAGCGCGATGAGTGCGAGCAGTGCCAGTATCCCCCACTGCGGTTTCTTGTTTTTCATATCTGGAATCTCCGATGTCTTGCTCAGACGCTTAACGTTATTATACCAATTCTAGTTTGTGATTGCACTATTCTGAAGACATGGCAGACGGAGTGATGCCAAAACGATTTCATCTCAAGCGGCCTAATCTGGCACAGGCAGTGATCGCGGCGCTCTCCGACTGCAAAGACGTCAAAGCCCAGCGACGCCTTCTGGCCATGCGTTTGGCCGCCAGCGGACAGTTCACCGCCGCGCAGATCGCCGCGCAGACCGGGGTCAGCCGCCGCCAATTTTTTCACTGGGTCAAAGCGCTGAAAACTGGCGGCGTGGAGCGTCTGTTGGAACGCGAACATGGCGGTGGCAAACCGGCGCAGGTCCAAGGGGCGGCACTGACCGAGTTGCAGGCGGGATTGCGGACTGGACGCTGGAAGCGAGCCAAGGAGATTCAGCAATGGCTGCGGCAACGGCATGAAACCCGACTGGGTCTCAAAGGGGTGTATTACTGGTTGGGAAAATTGGGCGGAGTCTTGAAGGTGCCGCGCAAGACTCACGCGCAAAAAGACGCGGTCGCCAGCGCCCAGTTCCAGCGGACGCTCTGCGCACAGCTCAAGAACTTGAACGTGGCTGGTGGAAAACGGGTCCGGGTCTGGGTGGCCGATGAGCATCGCTATGGACTGATTCCGGTGGTGCGCCGGTGCTGGACTTTGCGAGGATTGCGTCCGACTGCTCCGTATCAAACCAAGTATCAGTGGGGCTATCTCTACAGTGCGCTGGAGGTGGATGGAGAGAATGCCGCGGAGTTTGCGTGTCTGCCCGGAGTCAGCCTGGCGCTGGGCCGATTGTTTCTGGAACGACTGGCGGCCCGCGATCGGCAGGCCGAACATGTGGTGATCTGGGATCGGGCGGGGTTTCATCCGAAGCCCGAACTGCACGAGTTGCCCGAGCACATCCATCTGCTGGCCTTGCCGCCCTACAGCCCGGAATTGAATCCGGTGGAGGTGATTGGGGATGTGATCAAGGATCGGATCGCCAACACGCTGTGGCACACGCTCGAGGCGTTGGAGGAAGCGTTAGGCGAAGAGTTGCGCCCGATCTACGCAAGTGCCGAGCGGGTGCGGAAGCTCGTTTCACACCCTTGGCTCATCAGTCAGGTAAACGCTACCGCAATGGAGAATAGTGCAGTTACATGCTAGAACGGGTATTATTCACCTAGACTCGTCACGCTTCCCGAGAAGTGAGCCGACTCACGTTTGTACCGCGAAAGCTTTCACTTGGATTGTGGCCTGTCAAGCACAGCCACAAGAACTTGTGAGTGTCGTTTCCTTCATTGAATTGACAAGCGGAGAGTTGTTTTGCGCCTGTGTATCAGCCGAGCAAAGAACAAAGTCAGTTTGTCCTTTGGCACATCGATATGAGCGCCTACGAGTCACCGCCAATGCACTCCAACTCGTAGTTCAAGAACGAGAGGCAATAAATCGCTGCGGTTTCGACGCGCAACACCAATCGCCCAAGCGAGATTGGTTGTGCGCCCGCGCCCTGAATCACGCGCAACTCGTCCGGCGTGAAATCACCTTCCGGGCCAATCCAAACGCTCACGTTGCGGGGCAACGCGCCGTGCCGCGACTGATACTCGCGCAAACATTCGCGCGGATGCCGCGCGTCCGTTTGCAGTGAGCCGACGAGCGCCAGGTCGAATGTTTCCTGCCGGGCGAGAAATTGTTGCGGCGTCATCGGCGCGTCCACTCGCGGCAGCCAGGCGGAGCCGCATTGCTTGATGGCTTCGATGGCAACGAGCCGCCACTTGTCCGCTTTCTCCGCCACGCTCGCGTCGTCCAGCCGCGTGGTCACGCGTTCGGAAAGAATCGGCACGATGCGATGCGCGCCCAACTCGGTGGCTTTCTCGATGATGGCTTCGATGAGTTTGCCCTTGGGAATCGCCTGCAGCATCGTTATCTGACAAAGCCGGGGCGGGATGATCTTCTTTTCGACGATATTCAATTGCACGGTCCGCTTGCTTGTGTCGCCGACCTCGCACAGAAACTCGTGCCATGCGCCATCAAGCACGGTTACGCGCTCGCCGTGTTGCACGCGCAAGACGCGCAACGCGTGGTGCGCCTCGCGTCCGATCAGCGTGAGCGCCGACTCGCGACAATCTTCAGGCGGCAGATAGAAACGGTGCATGTAGATTCGTGATTTACAGCGGTAGAGCGCGTCACTCCGCGCGCGCCGCTGTCTGTTTGTTCGGCGCGGCGGGCAACGGACTGCCCGCCCTGCCATTTACCGAAACAGGTTTTTGGCCTTCTCAAAAAAGCTCCGACTGATGGGGTTGACGTTTTCGTCGCACAACCCGGCAAATTCCTGCAACTTCGCCTTCTGCGCGCCGGTCAGGTGCGTGGGTACTTCCACATCAATGCGCACGTGCAAATCGCCGTGGCCATAGCCTTGAACATTCCTCACGCCCTTGCCCTTGAGCCGGAACATCGTGCCGGGTTGCGTGCCCGGGGGAATCTTGATCGTGGCCTTGCCATCAAGCGTGGGCACTTGGATTTCTGCGCCGAGCGCTGCTTGGACCACGCTCACCGGCACCTCGCAAAGCAGGTCATCACCGTCGCGTTGGAAGATTTCGTGGGCTTTGATGTGCAGCACTACGTAAAGATCGCCCGGCGGCCCGCCGCGCAAACCGGCTTCCCCATTGCCAGCGGAGCGCAGGCGCGAACCGTTGTCCACACCGGCGGGGATGCGGAGTTTGATTTTGGAACTGCGATCGTGCCGCCCGGCGCCACGGCAGGACTTGCAGGGTTTCTCAATGACGCGCCCCGCGCCCTGGCAGGTCGGGCAGGTTTGCGCAATACTGAAAATGCCGCGCGCGGTAATGACCTGGCCGCGCCCGTGACAGGCGGGACAGGTCTTGGTGCGCGAACCAGCTTCCACGCCCGAACCTTCGCACGTCTCGCAGGGCTCGGGTTTGGTGACGGTGACTTCCTTTTCGCAACCGAGCGCGGCTTCTTCAAAGGAAATCTCGAGGTCGTAGCGCAAATCATCACCGCGTTGCGGCTGCGTGGGATCGTGCCGGCTGCCGAAAAATTCGTCAAAGATGCTGCCGCCACCACCAAAGACCTCACGAAAAATCTCGAACGGATCGTGGAACCCGCCGCCACCGAAACCCCGGCTTGCGCGCGCGCGCGCGTCGAACGCCGCGTGGCCGTATTGGTCATAGGCCGCCCGTTTCTGCGGATCGCTCAAGGCTTCGTAAGCCTCGCCGAGTTCCTTGAAGCTTTCCTCGGCGGCCTTGTTGCCGGGGTTTTTGTCCGGATGGAATTTGAGGGCGAGCTTGCGGTAGGACTTCTTGATGGTCTCGTCGTCGGCATCACGGGGCACACCGAGGATTTCGTAGTAATCGCGTTTGGCCATCGAAAGAATTATAAATTAAAAATTAAAAATGCAAAATGCTCGGCGAGGCGCTCCATCCGCATTTTCAATTTTTCATTTTTCATTTTGAATTCGCCGCGGGCTTTTTCGCGACGATGACTGTGGCGGGGCGGAGTAACCGATCGCGGAGTTTGTAGCCTTTGCGGAGTTGCTGCACGACCTGGCCTTCGGGCGCGTCGGCGGTTTCTTGTTGCGACACGGCTTCGTGCAGGTTCGGGTCAAACGGTTTGCCCGCGGCGTCCACCTCTTCCACCCCGGCGTCGGCGAGGGCGCTTTTGAACTGCTGATGAATCATCGCAATGCCGGCTTGCAACGACTGCGATCCATTTGCCGGACCGGATTGCGCGGCGGTTTGGGCCATGTCGAAGTTGTCGAGTACCGGAATCAATTTTTGAATCAGCGCCTCGTTGGCGTATTTGGCCGCGTCCTGCCGCTCGCGGGCAGCGCGCTTCTTGAAGTTTTCAAAATCGGCGGTGGCGCGGAGCAAACGGTCCCAAAACTCGCCGGCTTGGGCGGCGCGCGCTTTCAATTCCTCCAGTTGCTCGGGCGTGAGCGTGGCCGGGGATACCGGCAGCACGGCCTCGGCGGCGGGGGCGGCCTCCACAGGTGCTTTCGCGGTTTTACTGTTCGGTGCGTCAACTTTCTTCATCGGCTTGCGAAACATCTTCAATGTGGGGTGAAACTAAACAATCCCGGCGCGGCGGGCAACTGCCAAGGGAAGCTTGGAAGTCAGAATTTTAAGCTCAAAGTTCAAGCGAAGCACAAAGAAAAAGCGTAAAAGCCGCGGAGGCGAAGCGGCTGGCGATTTGTGATTGATGTTTCCTTGGAGCTTTGAACCTTCCACTTCCCCGGACCGGCAATGGCCTACGGTGGCGGGACAAGCTTCTGGAATTCGGGCAAGGGCCGCAACGGATTGAAGCGCGGATCGTTCCGGGCCACTGCGAGCAAGTTACTCGCGGCGGGATTCTTTCCGAGCCGCTTGGCGCTCAAATCCAGCGCGCGGGTCAGTGCGGCAAGGCCTTCGGCTTGCTTGCCCAGGCCGGACTTGAGCGCGGCCAGGTCATACCAGGTCTCTGGCTCGTCAGGCATGATTTTGACCAGTCGCTCAAGTGTGATTTCGAGTTTGGGCCAGGCTCGTATTTCCGCGAACACCCTGGCGGCGGCGAACACGGCGTTGGGATCCAAGTGCGGTTCCTTGACCATGCGTTCCAACACGGCCGCCGCGTGGTCGGTCTGCTGCATGGAAATGTAGGCGGAAGCGAGGTCAAAAGTCGCCTGAACGTTGGTGGGATTCTTTCGCACGCTGTCTTCCATCTGCTGGAAGTTGTTGCGGATCTTTTCGATTTCACCGGATCGTTTCACGGCGTCGCGGAGGTTGTTCACCAGTCCAATGACCTGGCCGTTGTATGGATCCAGTTTCAAGCAGGTTTCGGCAACGATGAGGGCATCCCCGATGCGGTTCACCTGCGGCTGGGTCAGGAGTTGCACGTAGCGAAACACGGCTTCCGGGCTGTACGGGCAGAAGGCGAAAGCCTGGCGGAAACTGAAATCAGCTTCCCGGAAAAGCCGGTCGAATTCCTCCTTGGTTTTGGCGCGATAGTCGCCGTCCCTAGTCAGGGCCATTCCGCTGATTCGCCACGCGTAAACGCCGCCGATGGAACTGCGCAGCTTGGAAAACGCCTTCTGTGCCTGGTCGTCGCGGACAAAGGCCCGGTCGCCTTTGAAGCCGCTGAAATCGTGGCGAAGATAAACCTTCTCCACGAACTGCGCGATCTCCTTCACGGGGGTGTCGTACGTGATCCAGTTGCCAATGAGCCGGTCGGAATACTTGCTCCAGAACTCGTGATCGCGCTGAAGGATTTCGTCCGACAATGTCGGCA